>Ga0209916_1000578_pt1 | contig 53796 bp, 41 predicted proteins | sample ThiBio_1000_plan_FD_183956 | JGI IMG/M metagenome (GOLD analysis project Ga0209916, IMG submission 183956) | Wastewater bioreactor microbial communities from Cape Town, South Africa - Thiocy_solids_2 (SPAdes) | ecosystem: Engineered > Bioreactor > Thiocyanate-remediating > Anaerobic-Aerobic ... | reverse complement strand
TTGTTGGCGGCCATTGGATGCCGGTACGGCGTCTCAGGTTCCCGCCGGGTGGTGCGGACTGGGGTGAGGGGTGGCGGAGTGCGTCGCCGGAACCTTTCCGGCAGCTGTCGCATCACATGGGCCGAGGCAGTCCAGGGGCGCGCAGCAGCATGCCCACGCTGTCGATCTCAAGGAGTGAAGTTCATGAACAAGACTGTATTAGCCTTCGGTGTTGCCCTTGCCTTTGGCGCCGTTACTGCCGTGCAGGCGCGCGCCGATATGGCGGCTACGCCCACGCAGGAAACGAGTCAGACGCAGATGAACGCGTCGGCGATGAACTGGTTCGGTGGTCCCACCTACAACGGCGCACCGGCTTTGGAAGCCACGGCCGCGCTGGTCAAGGCCGGTGGCGGCGCATCCGACTTCAGCTTCTCCAAGGCCCTGGTGTCGATGCTGGGCGAGAAGACCGTCAATGCTGAAGTCGCCAAGCTCAACAAGCAGTATGGCGAGAAGAACGTCACCGACTTCATCAACGGCATGACGTTTGCCGTCAATGCGGGTCTCAAGCGTGCCACCGCGGCGGGCGTCAAATTGCCTGCGGCGCCGGCTGACCTGAAGGGCGCCAAGTTGGCCGAGGCGCTGGTCAAGGCGGGTATCGCGCCGGATGGCGTCTGGTGGTCGGGCTACCTGTTCGATGTCGCCTTGTCGCACGACATCCACGTCGGCGTGATGCAGGACATCGATGCCAAGTTTGGCCACGGCGCCGATGAGAACACGCACAAGATCCTGAACCAGGCCATGTACGACGTCGCCCAGGCGCTGAAGGTTCCGAACGTCAAGCTGGCATCCTTGCACTGACGTCCACTGCGCCGGGTTGACCGGCCAGCAAGACGGGTACGGGCATGCATCGTGCGCGATGCATGCCCGTTTTGCTTCCGCCGCCGCAAGGAAGGGTGGGGGCGGGCTCCTATTGCTTGACGTAGGTGTTGAACAGCTCGTCGATGCGCCGGAACTCGTCGTACCAGGAATCGGCATGCACGAAGGCGTGTCTTTCCAGCGGATACAGCGAAATCCAGAAGTTCTTCTTGTGCAGCTCGATGAAGCGCTGGTACAGGCGGATGGTGTCGCTGGCCATCACGTTGTCGTCGATCAAGCCGTGCTGGAGCAGCAGCGGGTCGCGCAGGTTTGCGGCAAATTCGATCGGCGAACTGCGCTTGTAGGCCTCGGGATCCAGTTGCGGATCGTTGAGGATGTTGGACGTGTAGCCGTCGTTGTAACTGGTCCAGTCGGTGACCGAGCGCTGGGCGGAGCCGGCGGCAAATTCACCTGGCGCGCGCAGCAGGGCCATGGCGGTCATGAAGCCGCCGTAGCTGCCGCCGTAGAGTCCGACGCGCTTGGGGTCGGCCTGGTGCTGCTGCACCAGCCACGCCTTGCCGTCCAGCAGGTCCTCCAGCTCGGGATGACCCATGTTGCGGTAGATCGCAGTGCGCCAGGCCCGGCCGTAACCGGCCGAACCGCGGTAGTCCATGTCCAGCACCACATAGCCCTGTTGCACCAGCAGGTTGTTGAACATCTGCTCGTGGACGTAGGACGTCCCGCGCAGCGATACGTTCTGCAGATAGCCCGCGCCGTGCACGAACAGGATCGCCGGACGCGAAGCCGCGGCGCTGCTGTCGGCCGGGCCGTAGTACTTGGCGTAGATCACGCCGGCGCCATGCGAGGAGGGCACCTGCACGATCTGTGGCTTGATCCATGGCCGCCCGGCAAACGCCTTGCTCATGGTATCGGTGAGCTCACGCGGCGTGCCGCCGGATGCGTCCTGCACCGCGAGCTGCGGAAGCAGGTAGGCCCCGGAATGGAGGACCGCCAGCCGCTTGCCGTTCGGCGACAGCAGCGCGCCATCAACGCCTTGGTACTGGGTGAGCCGGGTCAGCGTGCCGCCCGTGGAGGGAACCCGCCACGCGTCGTAACTGATGGGTGCGGTCTTGTTCGTCAGCAGGTAGAACCACTTGCCATCGGCTGACAGCTCCGGGTCGCTCACCTCGAACGCGCCGCCACCGGTGAGCAGCTTGGGCTTGCCGTCGAGGGCCTTGGTGTACAGCTGCGAATGGCCGCTTTCCTCGCTCAGGTACCACAACGTGCGGCCGTCCTTGAGCCAGCCGAAGTCGTTGAAAGCCCAGTTGATCCAGGCCTGGTCATGCAACTGGTGCTGGGTGACCAGGGTGTGGTTGGCAAAGTCGACGGTGACGATCCAGCGATCCTTGTTGTCGATCGCGCGCAGCTGGATCGCAGCCTGGTTGCCGTCGGCGCTCCACACGATACCGGGGCTGGACCGGCCACCGTTGACGCTGACCGGACGCACCGCCGGTGCCACGAGTGCCTTGGCCTGGTCGTCCTTGCCGGCCTGTTTCAGCGCGGCCACGGTCCGGGCGCGGATGTCGGCCAGCGGATCGTCCTTGACCCCGGGCAACTGGTCGGTGGCGAGTGGGTGGACCTGGTGGGTCTGCAGATCCAGCAGCAACAGCGACTGCGGTGCCGGCTTGTTGCGGCCGACGTAGGTGCGCACGTTCTGCACCTCTGTGTAGCCGCTGTCGGTGACGTAGTGGTTGACCTTGGCGGCCTCGCCCTTGGCGTGGTCCTTGGGAGTTGTCACCACCACCACATAGCGCCCGTTCGGTGACAACGCGCTGCCCACCGGCGTGACCTTGGTGCCGAGCCAGAACGGCTGCGGCGTGCGGCCTGGATCGGCGGCCTGCAGTGCCTGCTCGCGCTCGCGCTCGGCCTGCTGGTCGGCCTTCAGCTGACGCAGGGTCTTGAACAGGCTGAGCTGCAGTTCGCCCAGGTCATCCGGCGTCTTGGCCTGTGGGTCGTCGGCGAAGTTCAAGGCCACCAGCTGGGTGGTGGCGCCGCCCTGCACGTCGTAGCGATACCAGTCCGCACCCTGCCGGTATTGCACGGCGCGCCCGTCGGCCGAGAACTGCGGCTGCTGCCGGATCTCCCCGGAATGGGTGACCTGTGTGCGCTTGCCGTTCGCCAGGCTCACCACGAAGACATCGTCGTGCAGCAGGTAGGTGGCGTATCGGCGGTCGCGGTCGAAGATGGCCGGCCCATCGGCGCTGGCCATCCCGGCCGGATCGAGCTTGGTGCTGCGCCCGCTCGCCGGGTCGACCCGGTACAGGTCGCGCACCGGACTGCCGTCGCGCTTCAGGGAGTAATACAGGCTGCGCCCATCCACGCTCCAATACGGATCCTCCACCGCCTGACCCATCCAGTCGGTATTGGCCATGATGGTTTCCAGGTCCAGAGCGGTTTGTGCCGCCCTCGCCTCCGGCGCCTGTGCGGCGACCGCCGCGGGCAACAGCAGCGCAAGGCATCCCGCCAACATCCAGCGATGCATGAGCATCTTCTTGTCCCCTGTGGAAACCCCAAGCATAGCGAACCGCGTTGCGCGCTGCGGCCGTAGTGCCAAAGGTCACATGTCGCCTGCGTTTGAATCGTGGGAGCATCCGGGCATTGCATGGACGGGGACTGCGCCGTGACGTCATTCGGCAACACTGCGCTGCTGCGCGCACTGGGCATCATGCTGGCATGCACTGCCGTTGGCATCACCAGCGGCCCGGTGCAGGCACAGGTCAGCCCGGAGCTGTTGCAAGGCATGCAATGGCGCAATGTCGGGCCGTTCATTGCCGGCCGGGTGAGCTCGGTGGCCGGGGTGGACGGACAGCCGGCAATCGCCTACATGGGCGCCGACGATGGCGGCGTCTGGAAGACCGAGAACGCCGGCATCACCTGGGTGCCGCTCACCGACGCGGTACACGGGATTCGCGGCATCACGGCGCTGGCCGTCGCGCAGTCGCAGCCGCAGACAATCTATGCCGGGACCGGCAGCACCTTCGGCTCCCCGTACAGCAGCGGCATCTGGACCTCGAACGACGCCGGCGCACATTGGCAGAGCGCGGGTCTGCGCGATGCCGGCCCCATTGCCGCGCTGCTGGTCGACCCACACGATCCCCGGCTGCTGCTGGCCGCCACGCGCGGCGCGAGGTTCACGCCGGGCGGCCAGCGTGGCGTGTTCCGCAGCACCGATGGCGGGCACAGCTGGCAGCGGGTGCTGGATGCCGGCCCGGACTCCGGTGCCACCGGCCTGGCCTGGGCCGCGGACCATCCACAAGTGGTGTTTGCCACGCTGGCGCAGACCGTCCATGCGCCGGGCGCGAGGCGCTCCTTTGCGCATCCGGGACCGACGGCCTTGTACAAGTCCACCGACGAGGGCGTCACCTGGACGCGGGTCATGGGCCGCAACCAGCCAGCGTCGATCGGCGAGGTGGCTGTTGCCGCACACACCGGCGCGCAGCGCCTCTACATGCTGAATCGCAGCGGTCTCTATCGCTCGGACGATGGCGGCGCGAGCTGGTCGCTGGGAACCAGGACGATCTACACCTCGGGCAAGCAGGTGCTGGTTGATCCGGCCAATCCGGACGTGCTCTACACCCTGGGCACCGCTGCCTACCGCTCCACCGACGGTGGCCACACCCTGGTGGCGTTCAAGGGCGCGCCAGGTGGCGACGATCCCAACCAGTGGTGGATCGATGCGGACGACCCACGGCACATCGTCTATGGCGGCGACCAGGGCGCGGTCGTGAGCCTCGATGGCGGCGCCAGTTGGAGCCTCTGGTACAACCAGCCGACCGCCCAGGTCTACAAGGTCAGCACCGACAACCGGTATCCGTACTGGATCTACGCCACCAAGCAGGACAGCGGCGCGGTGGCCGTGGCGAGCCGCGGCCACTTCGGCCAGGTCAACGGCTTCTTCGACTGGTTCCAGTTGCCGGGTTGGGAGACCGGCTTCGTCACCCCGGATCCCAGTGATCCCGACCTGATCTTCCTCAACGGCGACCTGGGCTACCTGTCGCGCCTGCAGCGCGGCACCTGGCAGGCGCAGATCGTCGACCCGGGCGCGGGCAGCATCAGCAACACCAGCGACACCGCCTACCGCCGCGCCGTGGCTGCACCGATCGTGTTTTCCACCGATGGGCAGACGCTGTACTTCGGCACGCAGGACGTGTGGGCGAGCCGTGACCGCGGAACCAGCTGGCGCAATCTCAGCCCGGATCTCACCGCGCATCCGGGCAAGGCGCCGGAACCGCCGCCGGAGGGCGTGCACCATGGCGACGCGCTGACCTCGCTGTCGCCGTCGACGGTGCGCGCCGGTGTGCTGTGGACCGGCAGCAACAACGGCGTGGCCTATCTCAGCCAGGACGGCGGCCAGCATTGGCAGGACGTGACCCCGCCCGGCGTCGGCAAGTTTGGCGACGTCAACATCCAGGCCTCGCATTTCGATGCCGCCACGGCCTACGCTTCGGTGGACAACAGCCTCGCTGGCGACGACACGCCGCACATCTACCGCACGCGGGACTACGGCAAGACCTGGCAGACGATCATTGCCGGCCTGCCGACGGACCAGCCCACCGGGAGCTACGTGCGCGTCGTACGCGAAGATCCGAACAGGCAGGGCCTGTTGTTTGCCGGCACGGAAACCTCCGTCCACGTCTCCTTCGACGACGGCGGGCACTGGCAGCCGCTGCGCCTGAACCTGCCGACCGCGTCCTACCGCGACCTCAAGATCCACGGCCACGACCTCATCGCCGGCACCTATGGCCGCGCAATCTGGGTGCTGGACGACATCAGCCCGCTCGAGCAGGTGACGGCGGCCCTGGCGACCCAGCCGGTGCACTTGTTCCGTCCCGAAACCGCCATCCGTGTCCAGGCCAACGTCAACCAGGACACGCCGTTCCCGGCCGAGGTGCCGCATGCCTTGAATCCGCCGGAGGGCGCGGTCATCGACTACTACCTCGCGCAACCGGCGCAAACCGTCGAACTGCAGATACTCGACGCCAACGGGAATGTGGTGCGTACCTATTCCAGCGCACCCATCCCGCCGCTGGATCAACCCCTGCCGCCAGTGCAGAGCGCATGGTTGCAGCCCCGCCTGCCCTTGCCGGCGACATCCGGTGCGCATCGTGTGACCTGGGACTTGCGCTGGCCGATTCCGCCGGCGATCCGCGTGAGCTACGGCGACATGATGCAGGCCGTGCCGGGTGGTACGCCGTTCGCACCGCAGGGGCCGCTGGCCGTACCCGGCACATACACCCTCAGGCTGACCGTGGATGGCGTCGCCACCACGCAGCCCCTGGTGGTGCAGGAAGACCCGCGGATTGGCGACACTCCCGACGTGCTGGACGGAATGCGCAAACAACTGGCCCTGGCCCAGGACGTGGTCGCCGTGATGGCGGCCAGCAAGGGTGCCTATACGCAGGGCGTCGCGCTGCAGGCGCAGCTGGACACGGCGGCGGGCGGGGTCTCCGGCGCTGCCGGCGCACGTACGAAAGCCTTGCAGGCCAGTGTGGCCAGGCTCACCGGAACCGCAGCCGAAGCGGCCATCAACCTCTCGGGCAGCAACTACGCCGTGCCGGCGGTCACCGGACCACTCAGCTTCAGCCGCACCAATGGCCAGGCCTCGGCCCTGCTGCACCTGGTCACCTATCTCAGCGATCGCGCGCCGGTCGCCGCGCAGTACGCCACCTATCAACAGATCTGTCGCGATTTCAATGCCACGGTCGCTGCCTGGCGGGTCCTGCAGCCCGCAGTCACCAAGTTGAATGCGCGGCCGGGTGCTGGCGACCAGCCGCTGGCGCTGCCAGTCCTCGAGGAACTCTCGTGTGCGCCGGGTGCACGCAATCAATGATGGCCGTCACTGCCCACGCAGTAGCTGCAGCAACACCAACGATGCCACGTCGCCGCCGGACACAGCGCACTGTCGCCTGGAATGCCTGACCGCAGTTGTTGCGCGTCGCCTTGCCACTTTACGGGCCCGATTCCGCATTGGCGAGGGCTGTGCATGTTGAGAGTGCGGTCGCTGTTGGCAAAAGCGATTTCACGAATGACTTCTAGCACATGCGATTTAACGTCGCATTGCAGTACAAACAGTTCCGTTAAGGCAACGGAATTGAAATAACTTGTGAGTGCCATACGCGGGATGATCCGCGTCACGGGATATTTTCGCATCGTGACGACATAACCGCCGGCACCCCTTGCAGCACCATCCCCTGCCTCCGTAGTGGATTCGAACGCCAAAAGGCGAGCCGCCCCGTATTGCGGATGCGGGAGTGTGTCCAAAGAAATTTACGATCTGCATATACCAGGCGTCAGCTTCTGGAAGGAATCACGCGAGATGAGCATGAATCGTACAAATATATACCGTGCCGTCAGGGCTACGCTGTTCGCGGCGGGAACCTCCATGTTCGCATTTGCAGCGTTTGCGCAGAGTACTGCAGGCACTGCGGACGGCGAAAAAGATGCCACGAATCTGAAGGCGGTCATTGTGACCGGTTCGCATATTCGACGCGTGGACCTGGAAACGGCGAATCCGGTGCTGAGCGTCAGCACGGCACAGATCGCGTCAAGTGGTGCCGCAACCCTCGGCGACCTGGTGCAGCAACTCCCGGCCATGACCGGCGCGGCAATCAATCCGCAGAACCATACGAGCGGCAACTCGCGGGGGGATACGCAACTGAGCCTGCGTGGCCTGGGGCCAAACAGAACCTTGATCCTGGTGGACGGCCATCGCGTCGTGAGTGGTGATGTGAGCTCGATCCCCGCGGCAATGATCGAGCGTATTGAAGTCCTGAAAAATGGCGCATCGGCAGTCTACGGTTCGGATGCGACCGGGGGTGTCGTCAACTTCATCACCAAGCAGAACGTCGAGGGCGCGCAAATCAGTGCGCGTTACGGCTTGTCATCGCAATCTGATGGCAGGCAACGTGGATATACGCTCACCATCGGTCATTCGTCGGACAAGGGTCGGATCATCGCCGGCTTCGGCTACAGCGAAATCGACGGGATCGACGAGTCGCAGCGGCCATATTCCGCATACGCCCTGCAGCTTACCTCCAAGAACGGCAAGCCAGCGGTGTTTCCCGGGGGCTCGACCAATTCCGAGTTCGGCAATGCCCAGCTTCCCCGCACTGGCCCCATTGCGGCCGCATTTGCGGGTTGCCAGAGTGGCCGCGTTGCGCGCAACCCTGGCGCGAGTGGCATGAACCCGATCGCCGATTACCATTGTTATCAAAACAGCGGTGCCGACTCCGATCAATACAACTACGCGAGCAGCACGGAGCTGCTCACGCCGCAGCAGCGTACCCAGGGCTTCGTCCTTGGAAGCTATGACCTGGCGAGCAACGTATCGCTGTATGCCGATATGTACTTCACCAAGACCCGTGCAGCGTTCCATCAGGCACCAAATACCTTTCATACACCCTCGGTGGTGATATCCAAGGACAACTACTGGAATCCGTTTGGCGTCGACTTTGGCCCGGGCGGAAACGCCTTTGCGTCCCGCACGGTCCCGTTGGGCAACCGGATGACCGACAACGCGGACGAGGTTGCCCAGTTCCGCACCGGACTCAAGGGATCTCTTTCACTGGGGTTGCAGGACTGGCAGTGGGACGTGGGCCTCGATTACGGGCATCTGCACGAAAGCTCACTGGACAGCGGCAGCGCGGCCGAGGGTCGGCTCTACATGGGCCCGTCGTTCCTCGATCCGGCAACCGGGACGGTAACCTGCGGGAAGCCTGGCGCGCCCATCGCAAATTGTGATGCGTCCTTCAACCCGTTCAACATGCAGCTGCCGGCTTCAGTGGCGGCACTGCAGGCGGCGAACGTGCACATTCCCTTCAGCAGCCGGACGCGCCAGAAAATATTGTATGCGCAGGCGAATGGTGGCCTTTTCGATTTGCCGGCCGGTACGGTCCAGCTTGCGGTGGGATTGAACTACCTGAAACTCAACTACCGTGACCAGGAGAGCCCGTTGGTGATCGCTGATCCCGCAACGGGAAAATGCGAAATCGGTCGCGGATGCACCAGCTCGCTTTCCGGCGGATACAACGTCAAGGCTGCGTATTATGAATTGTTTGTCCCGATCCTGAACGACCTTCCTGGCGTCCAAAGCCTGAATGCGACGATCGGCGACAGATATTCGAAATACAACACGTTTGGCAGTACCAACGATTATGAGTTCAAGCTGGAGTGGCGCCCCTTCCAGGATCTGCTCCTGCGCGGGTCCCTGGATGATGTGTTCAGGGCACCGAACATCAGCGAGGAATTTTCGCCGCTGTCCTACACCAGCCCTTTCATCACATCCGATCCGTGCGACAACTACACGGGAAGTCCGGTCAACCCCGCCTGCGTGAACGTCCCCACCGACGGCAGCTTCTTGAACAGCGCGGTGAAGCAAGGGGTCGAAACCAGTATCCACAGGGCCGGCGCGGCCGCCTCGGGCTTTCCGATCAAACCCGAGAGTGGCCGCTCGTTTGACCTGGGTGCGGTCTACAGCCCCTCCTACCTTCCCGGTCTGAGCACCACGGTCGATTTTTGGCATATCAACCTGTCGAACCTGATATCCGGTATTTCGGTTTCCAACCTGTTGAACCTGTGCGCACAGGGTGAGCTGGTGTATTGCCCGTTCATCCAGCGCTTTGCGAGTGGGCCGCAACAAGGCCAGCTCAGCGACAAGACGGTTGAGCCGACCGGGAACCTCGGAGCGGTGAGTACGGGCGGGGTGGACTGGTCCGTTCAATATGGATTCAATACCGATATGCTGGGAAGGTTTGATTTCAGGTTGGATTCCACCTACCTGAAATATTACAACGCCGATACCGCGCCTGGGGTGCCGACATTCCATTATGCCGGGCATTATGCCAATGTGGGTTCGCCGCAGGCCTCGGCTTGTCCTGGCGTTGCGCAATGCCTGTTCCCGAGATGGCGCGCGGGGCTGTTCGGCCATTGGTCCATGGGGGACTGGAGTGCCACCTGGAAGGTCAGGTATATCGGCAAGTTCCGGATGGGATCCCCGGCACCGTCGCAGGATACACAGCCGGCTGGTGGCCATTTGAAAGGTTTCTATATCGATTATGGCTCGACGCTGTACCACGACGTGTCGCTGACCTACGACCTGAAGCCCCTGCGCTCGCAGATAAGCGTTGGCGTGAACAACCTGTTCGACAAGCAGCCACCACTGCTGTACGAGAACAACACCAACAATGCAAACACGGACGCCATGAATTTCGACCTGATTGGGCGCTATTACTGGGCGCGCTGGACCGTGGCCTTCTGATTCGACTGTAGTCGGTCGAGGGCTGGTGGATGGTCGGAGTACGGCCTTGGCAATGATCCGACCCGGCGAAGGGTCGGGTCTGGGTCATGGGGAGACATCGATGATGAAGACAGTCGCGTTGGGGCTTGCATGCGCGTCCCTGGTTGGCAGTGCCGCCATCACCATGGCGAAAGGTGTCCAGCCGGCTGACGGCCAGATGTTTGGCTACGCCACCGCTGCCGCGGCCCAGGAACGGGCGCTGGAGCAGCGCTTCGACACGCATGTCGACCCGAAGGAGCTCGGCGGCTGGCTGCAGCAGCTGACCTCGGGGCCCAACCAGTACGGCTCTCCGCATGACAAGGCGAATGCCGAGTACATCCTGGCGAAGTTTCGGGAATGGGGCTGGGACGCCCATATCGAGAAGTTCAGCGTCCTGATCCCGACGCCGAAGAAGCTGTCGCTGGAGATGGTGGCGCCGACGACCTACACCGCGAAACTGCATGAGCCGCCGGTGCCGGGCGACCCGACATCGACGCTGGGCGGGGTCTTGCCGCCGTATACCGTCTATGGCGCGGATGGCGACGTCACTGCCGAGCTGGTGTACGTCAACTACGGCATGCCGGAGGACTATGAAGAGCTGGCCCGCCTGGGCGTCAGTGTCAAAGGCAAGATCGCCATTGCACGCTACGGCCATGGGTGGCGCGGGCTGAAGCCGCTGCTGGCGGAGCAACATGGCGCGGTCGGCTCCATCATCTATTCGGATCCGCGTGACGACGGCTACTACCGCGGCGATACGTATCCCAAGGGAGGCTGGCGTCCGGACCAGGGCGTGCAACGTGGTTCCGTGCAGAACCAGGCGTATCAAGGTGATCCCCTCACGCCGGGATGGGGCTCCACGCCGGGCGCACGGCGGCTGCCACTGAAGGATGCGAAGGGCATTCTGGGGATACCCGTGTTGCCTATTTCCTACGCCGATGCCACGCCGATGCTGCAGGCCCTCGGTGGCCCGATGGCGCCGGAAGGCTGGCGCGGCGCGCTGCCGTTTGCCTACCACGTGGGTGGTGGTCCGACCAAGGTGCATCTCGTCGTGGAGCAGAACTGGGACCAGCAGCCGGTGTATGACGTCATTGCCAAGCTCAAGGGCTCGACCTGGCCCGACCAGTGGGTGATGCGCGGTGTCCACCACGATGGCTGGGTCTTCGGTGCCTACGATCCCCTGGCCGGCACGGTGGCGATGCTGGGCGAGGCCAAGGCGATGGGCGCCTTGTACAGGCAGGGCTGGCGCCCGAAGCGCACCCTGGTCTACGCCAGCTGGGATGCGGAGGAACCCGGCACCCTGGGCTCGATCGAATGGGCCGAGACGCACGCCAAGGAGCTCAAGCAGAAGGCGGTGCTGTACGTCAATTGCGACACGTTGGCGCGCGGGTTCCTGCGCGGCGAGGGGGCGAGTCCCTCGGTCGTCCACCTGATAACGCAAGCCGCGGCCGACGTGACCGACCCGGAGACGGGGGTCAGCGTCCTCGAGCGCGCCCGTGCACACATGCTGGTGGCTGGCCTCGCCAAGGGTGCCAGCCCCGAGGCCCGGGAGAACGCGGAGCGGGTCCGCAAGGGTGGTGACCTGCCGGTCGGGGCCTTGGGTTCGGGATCCGACTACGGGGTATTTGTGGACCACCTGGGCATCACCGCAATGGACGTCCGTTTCGGCGGCGAGGACGCAGACGGCGGCATCTACCACTCGCGGTACGACTCGTTCGCGCACTACGTCCGCTTCGGCGACCCGGGTTTCAAGTATGTGGCGGCCGAGGCCAAGGTGGTGGGGCGCATCATCATGCGCACCGCCGACGCCAAGGTGCTGCCGTATCGCCTGGGTGATTTCAGTACCACCCTGGACCGTTACCTGGGTCAACTGCACAAGCTGGTCGGCGACACCGTCAGGACCACCCGGCAACAACATGACCTGCTCGACATGGGCGCCTACAGGCTGGCGGCGGACCCGACCGCCAACGTCGTGCCGCCCGAACGTCTGTCGGACGTCGCCAAGATCGATCTGGCGCCCCTGGACGAGGCGGCCAAGCGGTTGGGACAGAGCGTCCAGGCCTATGACGCCGCCTACGCGAAGCGTGCGGCCGGCGACTTCGCCATGCCCGCGGCGCAGCTGACCAAGGTCAACGAGCTGCTCGGCAGCATGGCGCAGACCCTGACCGATGCGCGCGGCTTGCCGGGTCGCGAATGGTACAAGAACCTGCTCTACGCTCCAGGCGCCCTGACCGGCTACAGCGTGAAGACCGTCCCGGGAGTCCGCGAGGCAATCGAGGCACGCCAATGGGCGGTGGCGAATCAATATGCGGGGATCACCGCCGGTGTTGTAGACAACTATCGGACACAGCTCGACCAGCTGACCAGGCTGCTGGGCCAGGCACACTAGGCTTGACCGTTCGGATTCTGCAGACACACTGCTCACCATTGGACAGGGATACGGAGGAGAACCCCATGCCAGCGCAACACGTCACGGTTTCCAGGGCTGTCAGCACATTCGCGTACGTGGGACGTCCGCTTGCGGCCGCCATCCTCGTGTGCCTGTTGGGTGCGTGTGGCCAGGACGGCACGGCCCCGGGCCAGACGGGGTTGAACCAGGCGGTCGCACCAGGCGGTGCGGCCCGGGTGGAAGGCACGTCCGCAGCCGCGGCCACACCGTGCGTCGAGGCGACCACTGCCTGTGAGCGCTGGATCACCTACGGCAAGGGTCCGGCGCGGTCCATGGTCTATTCGACCTACGCGCTGGACACCCCGAACCCGAAGGTGACCCGTGCGCTGATCATGGTCCATGGGGCGCTGCGCAACGCAGACCACTATTTCCGCACGGCAACCACGGCGGCCTTCCTCGGCCGTGCGCTGGACGACACCGTGGTCATTGCACCCCACCTGATCGATCGCAGCGATCCACGCCAGGAGAACGAGGTGGTCTGGCCGGAGTACAAGGACAACCCCGTCAATTGGCGCGATGGCGGCGTGTCCGTGACCGATCCCGGGCTCACGTCGTTCGATTTTGTCGACGAGATCGTGCGCAAGCTTGCCGACAGGAAGAACTTTCCCAACCTCACGCACATCGTCGTGGCCGGGCACTCGGCCGGCGGTCAGTTCACGAATCGCTATGAGATGGCCAACAAGCTGGACGGGACCCTCGATGGCATCACCATGAGCTATGCGGTGGCCAACCCCTCGAGCTATGCATGGCCATCGTCGGACCGGCCCCTGCCGGTGGGCGACGCCGATCCGAAGGACGCCTACAAGGAGGCGATGAAGGGTGAGGAGGTCAGTACGGATTTCAAGTACGGTCCGTTCGACGCCGCCAAGGTTCCGACCTACAACAAGTGGCCCAAGGGCATGGAAGACCTTGGAGGCTACGTGAAGGACATGGGTGCGGATCAATTGCGCAAGCAGTTGGCGGAGCGCAAGACGACCTACCTGCTCGGCCAGGTGGATGTGCTGCCCCTGGGTGGCTTCGACAGTTCGCCAGGCGCCATGGCCCAGGGACCGACCCGCCGCGCGCGGGGCGAGGCGTATGCGAAATATATCGAGGACAAGCTGGGCGCGAAGCCCCAGGTGATCATCGTTTCCGAGTGTGGGCACAACGACCGCTGCATCTATACGACAGGAAACGTGCTTCCAGTCATCTTCCCGAAGTAAGCTGGTGCATGCATCGCATGGCGGGGTCGCCCGAGTTTGGGGATGCGGCACCGGGGTGGCCTCGCGGTACGTCGTGCACACTCCATGGATTTGACAGGGGTAGTTTCTTATGACCAGGTTGACTGCGCTCCTCGTTTTCGCCGCGGCGCTGCTGTTGCCGCTGACTGCACCGGCGGCCGCCCAGGGCATGCCGGATTTCCCGGGGGCGCATGCGGACCTGCACTACCGCATGGTCGGTCCGGCCCGCGGCGGTCGGGTCACGACGGTCACCGGCGTGCCGTCCCAGCCGCGGACGTTCTACATGGGCGTGGCCAGCGGCGGCCTGTGGAAGACGACCGATGCGGGGGCAAGCTGGGTGCCGATCTCGGACGGGCAGATACCCGTTGGATCGATGGGCTCGGTCGACGTGTCGTTGTCCAACCCGGACATCGTCTACGTGGGTACCGGCTCCGAGGGCATCCGCAGCAACGTGTCCACTGGCCGCGGTGTCTACAAGTCCACGGATGCGGGGGCCACGTGGCAGTTCGTCGGCTTGCGCGACGCCGGCCAGATCGGCGCGGTGCGCATCGATCCGACCAATCCCGACATCGTCTATGTGGCAGCCGTCGGCAACGCCTTCACGGACAATGCCGAACGTGGCGTATTCCGCACGCGGGATGGCGGCAAGACGTGGACGAAAGTCCTGTTCGTGTCCGACAGCGTGGGTTCCTCCGACCTCGAGCTGCAACCAGGCAACCCGAACGTCATCTACGCCGGCATGTGGCACGGCCAGCGCAAGCCGTGGACCATCATCAGCGGCTCGAAGGATGGCGGGTTGTACAAGAGCACGGATGGCGGCGATCACTGGACCAAGTTGGCTGGCGGCTTGCCGTCGGGCCTGTTCGGCAAGAGCAATATTGCCGTCACCGCCGCAAATCCAAACCGGGTGTATGCGCTGATCGAGGCCAAGCCCGGTGGCGGCCTGTACCGCTCCGATGACGCGGGTGCACACTGGACGCTTGCCACGGACAAGCCACAGCTGATCACCCGGCCATTCTATTACACCACCCTGGCGGCCGATCCGACCAATGCGGATGTGGTGTATGCCGGCGCCGAGGGCTTCTTCAAATCGGTGGATGCGGGCAAGACGTTCGCCAACATGCCGACCCCGCATGGCGACAACCACGACATGTGGATCAATCCGCACGACGGCAAGGTGATGATCCAGGCCAACGATGGCGGCGCGAACGTCTCGTTCGACGGTGGCCGCACCTGGTCCACGCAGTACAACCAGCCCACCGCGGAGATCTACGGCGTGGTGACGGACAACCAGTTCCCCTATCGCCTGTACGGCGCGCAGCAGGACAGCACGACGCTGATCGTGCCCAGCCTGCCGCTCAACACCGGGCAGGTCGAGGAATGGCGCACCGGCCCGGGGTGCGAGACGGGGCCGATCATGCCGAACCCGAAGAACCCGGACGTGGTCTACGGCGCCTGCAAGGGGCAATGGAGCTGGATGTCGCTCCGCTCCGGGCAGGAACGCAACTACTGGATCGGCGCGCAGTCGCTCTACGGGTCGCCACCGGACAAGCTCATCGACCGCTTCCAGCGCACTTCGCCGATGGAGGTCTCCCCGTTCGACCCCGAGGAGGTCTATTACGGCTCGCAATACGTGTGGCGCACGCATGACCGCGGCGTGACCTGGGAGCGCATCAGCCCGGACCTCACCGCCCATGACCCGCGCTACATGAAGACGATCAGCGGCACGCCGATCACCCGCGACATGACCGGCGAGGAGATGTATGCCACGCTGTATGCGATCCGCGAGTCGCCACTGAAAAAGGGATTGATCTGGACCGGGGCCAACGATGGCCCGGTCTATGTGACCCAGGATGACGGCAAGACCTGGACCAACGTCACGCCCAAGGACCTGCCGCCGGGTGGCCGCGTGCAGTACCTGGAACCCTCGCCGCATCGCGCCGGCTCGGCCTACATCGCCGTGTACCGGTATCTGATGGGTGATTTTGCGCCCTACATCTACCGCACCGATGACTACGGCAAGAGCTGGACGCGGCTCACCGACGGCAAGAACGGCATTCCGGCCGACGACCCGACGCGCGTGGTGCGCGAGGACCCCTCGCGCGAGGGTCTGCTTTATGCCGGCACCGAGTTCGGCATGTATGTGTCCTTCGACAATGGCGGCCACTGGCAGCCGTTCCAGCTGAACCTGCCGGTGACGCCGGTCACCGACATCACCGTGCACGACAAGGATCTGGTGCTGGCCACCCAGGGCAGGGCGTTCTGGATCCTCGATGACCTGACACCGCTGCACCAGTGGAGCGACGCGATCAAGACGGGTTCGACGCATTTGTTCCAGCCGCGCGACGCGTACCGCATGTACTACCGGGCAGGTGGCGGCATGTTCGGCATCGGGCCAGGCACCGCGGCCACGGCGAGGCCGCAGTATCCACCGCCGGGGGCGATGATCGACTACTACTTTGCGCAGCAGCCGACCGGCAAGGTCACGCTGGAGATACTCGACGCGGACGGCAAGACGGTGCGGACCTTCACTGCCGCCAGTGAGCCGGCCAAGGCGGTCGCCCCCAAGCCGGGCCAGGCTCCGCGGTGGCACACGGCTACGGACCTCCCGGCCCATCAAGGCATCAACCGCTTCATCTGGGATCTGACCTACCCCGCCCCGCTGGGTGGGAACGGCGGCGGCTTCCGGCCTGCGCGCGGCCCGATCGCCGTGCCCGGTGCGTACAGCGTGCGCCTGACCGTCAGCGCCTCCGCGGGCGCAGCCGCATGGACGCAGACGCAGCCCCTGGTATTGAAGGCTGACCCGCGCAGTGCCGTCAGCGGCGTGACGCTGGCTGACATGCAGCAGCAGTTCGAGCACAACATGCGGGTGCGCGACCTGGTCTCGGATGTCAACCTGGCAGTGAAGCGCCTCAAGGCGGCGCAGGCGAAGTTGAAGGACGCGAGCAGTGCGGCGGACAAGGCCAAGCTGCGGGAGCTGGACGCCATTGCGGCCAAGCTGGAGACCCCGCCCGTGCGTTACAGCGAGTCGCAGCTGCAGGGCAACATCACCTACCTCTACGGCATGACCGATGGCGCCGACCAGAAGGTGGGGCGCGACGCGGTCGAGCGCTACCAGACGCTGCGTGCGGCGTTGGACGTGCAACTGGCTGCGCTGCAGAAGGTGCTGGGTACGGCGCCGGCCGAATAGACGTGGTGCAACCGGCCCGCATGCCGGGCCGGGCCAGGCCTGGCCTGGCATGGGGCCGCGGCGCCACGCCTCGCGGCCTGATATGGTTGGCGCCGGCGTCGCGCGTTGTGCGCGATCGCGACCGACGACGGTGCCGCTACCTGCACCGTCGTCATGACAGGGATCCCAAGGGACAACACCCATGCGTGCATTTGCAGTGAAGTCATTGTGTTGCCGGCTTTGGCTGCCGGCCTTGCTGTTGGCGTTTGCCGCATCGGTACAGGCGCAGGCCGCCACGTCTGCGGCCGAGCACGCGCGGCTGCAGGCCGAGGCGCAGGCCGTCACCATCACGCGTGACAACTGGGGCATCGCGCACGTGCACGGCAAGACCGATGCCGACGCGGTGTTCGGCATGATCTACGCGCAGTGCGAGGACGACTTCAACCGCGTCGAGAGCAACTACCTCACCGCGCTCGGCTGGACCGCGCAGGCCGAAGGCGAGTCGGCGATCTGGCAGGACCTGCGCCAGCAGCTGTTCATCGACCCGGTGGTGCTGAAGAAGCTGTACAAGCAAAGCCCGGCCTACCTGCGGCAGTTGATGGACGCCTGGGCCGACAGCATGAACTGGTACCTGGCCAGCCATCCAGACGTCAAGCCGAAGGTCATCACGCATTACGAGCCGTGGATGGCACTGGCCTTCACCGAGGGCAGCATCGGCGGCGACACCGAGCGTGTGGAGCTCAAGCCCCTGGCAGCGTTCTATGGCGACAAGCACCCGGCGCTGGCTGCCGCCCAGCCGGCAAGCTGGGCCGAGCCGACCGGCTCCAACGGCATTGCGATTGCGCCCAAGCTCACCACCGACGGGCACGCGCTGCTGTTGATCAACCCGCACGTCACGTTCTATTTCCGCAGCGAATCGCAGATGTCCAGCGACCAGGGCCTGGATGCGTATGGCGCGTCGACCTGGGGCCAGTTCTTCATCTACCAGGGTTTCAACCAGCATATCGGCTGGATGCACACGTCGACCGGCGTCGACGCCGTGGACGAATTTGCCGAGACCATCGTGCACCAGGGCGACAAGCTGTTCTACCGCTACGGCAAGGAACTGCGGCCGGTCACCACGCGGCAGATCACGGTGCGCTATCGCGCCGGTAATGGCACGATGCAGTCGCGCGTGTTCACGGGATACTTCACCCACCACGGCCCCATCGTGCGCGAGGCGGACGGCAAGTGGATCGCCATGGCGCTGATGAACCGGCCGATCCCGGCGCTGGAGCAGAGCTGGCTGCGCACCAAGGCGACCGACTACGCGAGCTACATGAAGGTCGCCGAGCTCAAGGCCAACTCCTCGAACAACACCTTGTTTGCCGACGACAAGGGCAACATCGCGTTCCTCATGCCACAGTTCATCCCCAAGCGCGACAACCGCTTCGACTACACCAAGCCGGTCGACGGCAGCGATCCGGCCACCGACTGGCAGGGTCTGACGCCGCTGGCGGACATGCCCAGCGTCGTCAATCCGCCGAACGGCTGGGTCTTCAACACCAACGACTGGCCCTATTCGGCGGCGGGCAAGTACAGCCCGAAGCAGGCGGACTATCCGCGCTACATGGATACGTTTGGCGAGAATCCGCGCGGCCTGCATGCAACGCGCCTGCTTACCGACGCCAGCGGCTTCACCGTTCCGTCGCTGATCACGGCGGCGTTTGATTCCTACCTGCCAGCCTTCGCACGGCAACTGCCGATCCTCATCGCCGACTACGACGCGCTGGCCGCCAACGATCCCCTGCACAAGAAGCTTGCCGGCCCGATCGCGCTGCTGCGCAGCTGGGACTACCGCTGGGGCGTCGCCTCCATGCCGACCTCGCTGGCGGTGTACTGGGGCGACACCTTGTGGGATGAGATCAGCAAGGCGGATACCGCCGAGGGCCTGTCACGCTACGATGCGATGGCCGCGAAGGCAGGCGGCAAGGCCCGCCTCGACGCGCTGGCCACGGCGGTCGAGCGGCTGCAGCAGGATTTTGGCAGCTGGGGTGTGCCCTGGGGTGAAATCAACCGCTTCCAGCGCCTGGATGACACCTTGACGCCACACTTCGATGACGCCAAGCCGAGCATCCCGGTGCCGTTCACCTCGTCGCGCTGGGGCTCGCTGGCTTCGTTTGGTGCACACCGCTGGCCCGGCACCAAGCGCTTTTACGGCAACAGCGGCAACAGTTTCGTCGCCGCGGTCGAGTTCGGGCCGAAGGTGCACGCGCGCGCCATCAAGGCGGGCGGCCAGAGTGGCCATGCCGATTCGGCGCACTTCACCGACCAGGCGAACCGCTACGCCACCGGCAACCTGCGTCCGGTCTACTTCTGGCCTGAGGATCTCAAGGGCCATACGGAGCGCGTCTATCACCCCGGCTCCTGAAGCCGCGATTGCCGGGTGGGCTCCACGTGGCGCCCTGGCGCAGGCGCCCGGCTTCGGTTTAGCGAGGACAGCATGATTCTGCCCAGCGTCGAACACGAGACCGGGCCCAGCCCAACCCGCGGCATCATCTGGCTGCATGGGCTCGGGGCGGACGGCAACGACTTCGCGCCGATCGTGCCGGAGCTGGTCGATCGCTCTTGGCCGGCACTGCGCTTCGTCTTCCCGCATGCGCCGATCCAGCCGGTCTCCATCAACAACGGCGTGCCGATGCGCGCGTGGTACGACATCGCCGTCGTGGACCTGCTGGCGCGGCAGGACGAGGCCGGCGTGCGCCGCTCGATCGATGCCGTGGAGGCGCTCATTGCCCGCGAGCACGAGCGCGGCGTCGCCAGCGAACACATCGTGCTCGCCGGTTTTTCCCAGGGCGGAGCGATTGCGCTGGCGGCTGGCCTGCGCCACGCGCAGACCCTGGCCGGCATCGTCGCGCTGTCGACCTACGTGCCGATCCACGCGACGCTCGCGGCCGAACGCCACGCCGCCAATGCCGCCACGCCGATCTTCTGGGGTCACGGCAGCGCCGATCCCGTCGTGCCGGTGCAGCGCGGGATGGAATCGCGGGATCTGTTGCTGGGCCTGGGCTACCGGGTCGACTGGCATGTCTATCCCATGGCGCATGCCGTTTGTGCCGGAGAAATCGTCGACCTGCGCGCCTGGCTGGGTCCGCGCCTGCGTTGAGGGAGAAAAGGGGGTCAGGGTCACTTTCCGACCCAGCCTCCTGCAGCTGGTCCGGATCTTCGCTCGGAAAGTGACCCTGGCCCTCTTTTCTCCCGGGTCGGAAAGTGACCCTGACCTCCTTTTCCCCGGCATACTGGCCCGCATGCAGCCGGCCGACTCCTCCCCAGACTCACGTGCAGCGCCCCCCGCGCACAGTCCGCTGCCGGATTTCTGCGACCTGCCGGCGCTGTTTGCGCTGTTCGTGGTGGGCGCGCTGACGGTCACCATCATGTGGCTGGCGCGCGATGCGCCGCGTGACTGGGCGGCTTACAGCGTCGGCATGCTGTTCGTCACCTGGCTGGCCCTGGTCATGACCGTGGCGCTGTGCAAGCTGCGCCCGTTCCTGCAGCGTCTGCCCGGCCGTCTGCCCTATGTCGGCGTATGGCTGCTCCTGGTGTTGATCGTGCAAGTGGCGAGCGGCTTGGCCAGTTGGCTGGATACGGCACTGAGTACCGGCCTGATCAGCGCCAGCCTGCCGGTGTTCGTGCGCGACAACGTGATCATCGCTGCCCTGCTCGGCGCAGCCATGCTGCGCTACTTCTACGTGCTGGCGCAGTGGCAGGCGCGCCTGGCCGCCGTTTCCCGCGCGCAGGTGGAAGCCTTGCAGGCGCGCATCCGGCCGCATTTCCTGTTCAACAGCATGAACACCGTGGCGGCGTTGATCCGGGTCGATCCCGCCGGCGCGGAACGCACCGTCGAGGACCTGTGCGAGCTGTTCCGTGCCGCGCTCGGCCAGCAGGACGCCGGCGACGGCACGCTGGGTGAGGAGCTGGAGCTGGTCGAGCGCTATCTCGGCATCGAGCAGTTGCGGCTTGGTGAGCGTCTGCACGTTCGTCGCGAGTTGGACGAGCTGCCGCCGGCGTTTCCGCTGCCGCGCCTGCTGTTGCAGCCGCTGGTGGAAAATGCCGTGCGTCACGGGATCCAGCCTTTGCGCGGGGGCGGCCAGATCACCTTGCGCGGCGGACGCAGGGGCAGCGGCGTGTGGATCGAGATCCGCAATCCGCTGCCGGATATCGCCGGGATCCCCGGCAACGGCCACGGCCTGGACAATGTGCGCCAGCGCATCGCCTACCGCTACGGTGCGCAAGCCAGCATGCAGGCGGGTCCGCAACAGGGACAGTTCGTGGTGACCCTGCAGCTGCCCGGCATGCCGCCATGAGCCGCGTGCTGGTCGTCGACGACGAGCCGCTGGCGCGGACCCGCCTGGCTGCGCTGCTGCGCGAATGCGAAGGGGTCGAGGTCGTGGGCGCGCTTGCCGACGGCGAGCACGCACTTGGCGCCACGCGCGAACTGCAGCCGGACATCGTGCTGCTGGACATCAACATGCCCGGCCTGGACGGCATGGCGGTAGCGCAGCGCTGGGCAGGCAAAGGGCGTCCGCAGGTGATCTTCTGCACGGCCTACGACACGCACGCGCTGGAGGCCTTCGAGCTGGATGCCGTCGACTACCTGCTCAAGCCGGTCCGCCTGGATCGGCTGCGCACCGCGCTGGCGCGCGCCCAGCGCCGCCTCGCCGAGGCCGTCGACGAGCCGATGGTCTATCTGCGTGGGCGGTTGGGCAGCGAGGAGATCCGTGTGCTGCTGGATGATGTGATCTGCCTGCTGGCCGAGGAGAAATACGTCGTGGTCAGGCACCTTCACGGCGAGCTGCTGATCGAGGAGTCGTTGCGCCAGCTGGAGGAGGCGTATCCGCAGCTGCTGGTCCGGCTGCACCGCAATTGCCTGGTGCCGCCGGCGCGGCTGCTGGGCCTGAAGACCCAGGCCGATGGCCGCGTCCTCGCGCGCCTGGATGGCACCGATTTCGCACCGGAAGTCAGCCGGCGCAACCTCGCCGTGGTGCGCCGCCTGCTGCGGCTGTGAGAGAGGGGGGCAGAGTTGCTTTTCGAGCCATGCCCGTGATCCGCTGCAGGATACCGCGTCGACAAGCAAATCTGGCCCCCTTTTCCCTTCACGCCGCGCGTGTCCGACTGGTGGCAGCATGGTGGGGGAGGAATGGATATGAGTCATGCATTCAAGGTGGGCGATCACGTGCGCTGGAACTCCGAGGCGGGGTACGTCAGCGGCAGGATCATCAAGGTGCACACCAGCGACACCGAGTACAAGGGCCACATGCACCGCTGCAGCAGGGACGATCCGCAGTACGAGATCAAGAGCGACAAGACCGAGCACATCGCCCTGCACAAGGGCCCGGCGCTGCGCAGGATCGAGTGAGCCATGCCCGCGGAGACTTCCGTTTCGGCTGCGCCCGAAGGTGTGCCGCAGATCTGGACCATCGGCCATTCCACGCGCACGCTGGAGGAGTTCCTCGGCCTGCTCGGGCACTATGCGATCCAGGCCCTGGCCGATATCCGCCGCTTTCCCGGCTCGCGTCGCTACCCGTATTTCCAGCGCGACGAGCTGGCCGTGAGCCTGCCGGCACATGGCATCGCCTACCACTGGCTGCCGCAGCTGGGCGGACGGCGCGCCGCGCGGCGCGATTCGCGCAACACCGCCTGGCACAACGCCTCGTTCCAGGGTTACGCGGACTACATGGACAGCCCCGAGTTTGCCGGGGGCGTGGCCGAGCTGCTCGACTTCGCGCGTGGCCGCCGCACCACGGTCATGTGCGCCGAGGCGGTCTGGTGGCGCTGCCACCGCTCGATGCTCGCCGACCTCCTGAGCGTGCGCAGCATCGAGGTCATCCACATCATCGACGCGCGGCACGCCACGCCGCATCCTTATACTGCACCGGCCCGTATCGTGGATGGCCAGTTGACCTACGAGGCCGATCGCGGTGAACCATTGAAGGCTGGCAAGCCGCCCGCCGCGAGGTGTTGAGCACGATGATTCCCAATTCAGTCTGGCGGCGAACCCGTGGCAGCCTGCTGGCGGGATGTCTGTCGGTCATGGCATGCCTGCTGGCTGCATGTGGCCATCCGCCAGCGCCGCAGGCGCCCGCGGAGCCAGCCATCGTCGCCAGCACACCGGCCCCCGCGGACAGTGCAGCCGTGCCGGCCGACCACACCACGACGCCGCGCTATGCGATCGCGATCGATTTTCCGACACTGCCACCCGGCGCGGACGTGTTGATGCAGGCCTTGCACGATCACGCCACGGCGGCCAAGCGCGAGTTCATGCAGGCGCTGCCCGATCCGCAGAAGTTTCCCGAATTCGCTTCGCGGCAGTTGCAGCTGCTGATCGAGTACCGGGTGACGGCGGGCAGTCCCGCGTTCATCAGCGTCCGCGGCACGGGCATGATGGATACCGGTGGCGCGCATCCGCTGCCGCTGGACGCAAGCTTCGTCCTCGACCGCCAGGCGCGGCGCGTACTGGAGCTGGGCGACCTGTTCGTGGACCCGGATGCGGCGCGCGACCTGCTGGCGACATACGCGCGATCGGCGCTGGAGCGGAAACTGCTGGCGCAGGCCCCCGGCCAGAACGAGGCCACGCCCGAGGCGCGCAGGGAATGGCTGGACAACATGCGCGGCATGATCGCCGACGGCACTCAGCCGGAGGCGAAGAATTTCGCCGAGTTCCAGGTCGACGCAGGCGGCTTGCTGCTGGTGTTTCCGCCCTACCAGGTGGCCCCCTATGTCTACGGCGCACAAACCGTGGAGGTACCGCTGGAGGTGTTCGCTGCTGCGCTGAAGCCGCAGTACCGGGCCGCCTTCGGCTCGCCGCGATAGCGGTCGGCAATGCGCCGGCAAGCTGGGTGGCAACACACCGCGGTGCGGCGTGCGGCCTGCCAGGGGGCTTCAGGCCGGTCGATTTTGCGGCGTTGGTGTCGGCGTTGGCGATGTGGCCGGACTCATTCCTTCTTGATCGCGTGGCCGCCGAATTCGTTGCGCATCGAGGACAGCAGCTTGTCGGCGAACGAGTCGCTGTCGCGCGAGCGCAGGCGCTCGATCAGTGCCGCGGTGATGATGGGCGCCGGCACGTCCAGCTCGAGTGCCGCGGCGACGGTCCAGCGTCCCTCACCGGAGTCGACGACGTAGGGGGCCACGCCGTCCATGTCGGGGTTCTTGGCCAGCGCGTCGGTGGTGAGGTCCAGCAGCCAGGAGCGCACCACGCTGCCGTAGCGCCAGATCTCGCCGATCTGGTGCAGATCGAGCTTGAACTCCTGCTTGTGCTTCAGTATCGAGAAGCCCTCGGCATAGGCCTGCATCAGGCCGTATTCGATGCCGTTGTGCACCATCTTGGTGAAGTGGCCGGAGCCGACCGGGCCGACGTGGCCCCAGCCCTGGTCCTTGCCCGGAGCCAGCGTCTCGAAAATGGGCCGCAGGGGCTCGACGGTCTCGGCGTCACCGCCGACCATCATGCTGTAGCCCTCCTTCAGGCCCCAGACGCCGCCGCTGGTGCCGCAATCGACGTAGCCGAGACTGTGTTCGGCATACAGTGCGGCCCGGCGCAGTGTGTCCTGGTAGTTGGAGTTCCCGCCATCGATCACAGTGTCGCCCTTGGCCAGCAGCGGCAGCAGCGCATTGACCGTGTCGTCGGTGATCTTGCCCGAGGGCACCATCAGCCACAGCACGCGCGGCGCCGGCAACGCGTCGACCAGTGCCTGCAGCGACCCGGCCGAGGCCGCGCCGTGCTGCTCCAGCGCCTTGCGCGCGTCGGCGTTCGGATCGAAGCCCGTCACCTGATGGCCGCCAAGCAGCAGGCGCTGCGCCATGTTGGCGCCCATCTTGCCCAAACCGATCATGCCCAGTTTCATGTCACTCTCCTCCAGTCCATCCCACACCGTGCAACCAGCGCCGCCAACGCGGCGTGATGGCGGACCCACCCAGCGCGCGCGTACATGCCTCGGCTGCCTTCGTGATCGCCTCGGCCTGGGTCGGGTACGGGTGCATGACCCGGCCCAGGGCACACAAGCCTATGCCTGAGCGCATGGCCAGGGTGATTTCGTTGATCATCTCCCCGGCATGGCGCGCCACGATGGTGGCGCCGAGGATGTGGTCGCTGCCTTCGCGCACGTGGATCTTGACGAAGCCGGCCTCCTCGCTGTCGGCCACCGCGCGGTCGACGTCGTGCATCAGGATGGTGTATGTCTTGACCGGTATGCCCTGGGCGCGTGCCTGACGCACGTAGATGCCCACATGGGCGATTTCCGGATCGGTATACGTGCACCAGGTGGTGACCAGCGCACTCAGCCGTTCGCGTCCGCCCTGCAGCGCATTGCACACGGCGATGCGTGCGCTGGCGTCGGCGGTGTCGTTGAACTTGTCCTCCAGGCAGACATCGCCGGCGGCGTAGATGCGCGGGTTGCCGGTACGCAGGAAGTCGTCCACGTGCACGCCGCGGGTGGCGTCGTAGGCTACTCCGGCGGCTTCCAGGCCGAGACCCTCGACGCTTGGCACGCGACCGGTGCCGGTGAGGATGGCATCGACCGCGATCGTGCTGTGGTAGTCGTCGCTCACCAGGTCGGCGAGCTTCTGGCCGCCTTCTTCGCGTACGCGTACCACCTGGGTATTGAGGCGCACCGCAATACCGTCGTGGGCCAGTGCAGCCGAGAGGATCTGGGCCGCGTCGCGTTCCTCCCGCGGCAGGAACAGCGGCCAGTGCTGGACGATGGTGGTGTGTGCGCCGAAGCGGCAAAAGGCCTGCGCCATCTCGCAGCCCAGCGGGCCGCCGCCGATCACCAGCAGGCGTGGTGGCAGCGCGGTCAGGTCGAAGATGCTGGCATTGGTGCAATAGCCGGCCGCCACCAGGCCGGGAATCGGCGGCGTGTCCGGCCGCGCGCCAGTGGCAATCAGCGCCTTGCGAAAGCGCAACGGGGTGGCACCGACCTGCAGGCTGTCCGGGCCAGTGAAACGGCCCAGGCCAAAAAACACGTCGATGCCCGCGGCAGCCAGGTCGGCGGCCGAGCAGATCCGGCTGAGCCGGGCGCGGATCGCGCGCATGCGTCCCATCACTGCGGCAAAGTCGACCCGGATATCGGCCGGCACCTGCGCGCCGTAGCGCTCGGCGTCGCGCATCTCGGCGTACAGGCGCGAGGTGCGGATCAAGGCCTTGGACGGGATGCAGCCGGTATTGAGGCAATTGCCGCCGAGCAGATGGCGCTCGACCAGCGCGACCTTGGCGCCGGCGCGCGCCGCGGCGAGCGCGGCCACCGTGCCTGTGGTGCCGCCGCCGACCACCACCAGGTCGTAGCGTGGTTGTGGCTGCGGGTTGCGCCAGTCGGGCGGGCGCAGGCTGGCAAGGCGCTCGCGCTCGCTCGCATCATCTGGCGCGGAAGGCCGCAGTGGTGCCCTTTCCGCTGTGGCGGCAGGATCGGCCACGGCTACAGCCACCCGCCGCGGAAGCCGGCGCGCTGCAGGCCGCGCCGTATCGCGGGGCAGCCGCGCATGAGGCGCCAGACCAGGCCGCTGCGCTGGTTCTCGATCATCAGGCTGACGATGCCCTGGTCCAGGCCGAAGTGGCCGACGGACACCCAGGCTGGGCCGTCGGCGGCGGCCAGGCTCGGGTTGAAGCTGCTGGCAAACTGCTGCTTCGGCAGGATCTCGGGGTACCGCTGCAGCATGGTCCGTGTCGTCCGCAGGACCAGCTCCGGGGCGAAAGGCAGCGACGCCAGCGGCGCCCAGCCGCCAATCGAGCCGTCATCCGGACCGTACGGCACGCCGCGCGCGGCGTAGCCGAACAGTCGCAATCGCGTGGTGGCCAGTGCGGCCGGGGGATCACTCGGCCCGTCGCACGCGGTCAGGCCCCAGCAGTCCCCGGCGTAACCGCGGAACGCGAGGGGATTGCGCCGCGCATATTCGCGCTGCACCTCGGTCGCACGCCGGCTGTTCTCGAAATAGTCACAGCGCTTCTCACGCATGAAGGCGTCGCGGATGCCGCGGAAGTCGATCCAGGCGTGCGAGAACTGGTGGATGAACAGTGGGCCGGCATAGAGGAAGTCGATGTCGTACAGGTTTTCCCATTGGTAGGTGGCGGTCCACGCCGCGTAGTGGCCGGGATCGATGGCATGCGTCGGCGAGCCGAGCGCCAGTACGTACAGGATCAGGCCTTCGTTGTAGCCATCCCAGCCATAGTTGAGGAAGCCGCTTTCCGGCTTCCAGCCCTGGCGCAGCGTGGCCTCGCCGCCCTGCGCCCAGCACCAGTCGACACGGCGGTAGAGCGCATCGACGATGGCGCGCAACTCCCGCTCTGGTGCGGTGTCCGCGGTGAAGTAGCTGGCCGCGGTGAGCGCCCCGGCCAGCAGCAGGGCAGTGTCGATCATCGACAGTTCGGATTGCCACATGCGTCGGCCGCTGTGCATGTCCAGGAAGTGGTAGTAGAAGCCGCGATGACCGGTCGCCAGCGGCGCCTCGCCCTGCTCGCTGTCGCGGAAAAAGCGCAGCACGGCCAGGCTGCGGGCCAGCGCCTCGTCGCGGGCCAGCCAGCCACGCTCGATCGCGATGGTGTAGGCCGACAAGGCAAAGCCGACCACCGCAATGCTGCACGGCGAGCCCTCGCGCGTGGTGTCGGCGACCAGGCCATTGGCCGGATTGGCGGTTTGCAGGAAATAGTCGATGGCCGCACGCTGCAGGTGCTCCAGCAGGGCATCGTCGCCGAGTGCCAGGAGCGCGGCCGTGGCTGCTTCGGTGCTGGGGACTGGCGCGGCGGCTGCGGCGCCCGCTTCCATGCCTGTATCGGCTCCGCTCATGGCGGCCGTGGCCTCATGCGTGGGACGCCTGGCCGCCGGTCAGCCAGCCGCCGGAAAAGCCGGCCCGGCGCAAGCCCTCGACCACCGGCCGGGACGAGCGCAGCAGCTTCCACAACATGCCGCTGCGCTGGTTCTCCACCATCAGCAGGATCGGGGCCAGGTTCAGGCCATAGAAGTACGGCGACACCCAGCCCGCGGCCGTGTCCGCACCTTCGCCGCCGTAGGTCTGGTTGAAGCTGGCCTTGAAGCCGTAGGGGTGATGGTCGTGCAGCTGCAGCGTATGCATGAAGTGGTACAGCGTCGGCAACACCACGTCCGGGGCGAACGGCAGTGAGGCCGCCACCACCCATGGCGCGATGGTGCCGTCGTCGACGCCGCCGGGAGCGCCGCGGCCGGCGTAGTCGAGGAATTGCCGCTGCACGCCATCCACCGTCAGCGTCGCAGGGCCGGGCCCGTCGCTGGCGGTGATGCCCCAGCAGTTGCTGCCGTAGCCCTTGAAGCCGAGCGGGTTGTCGATGGCGTAGCGTTGCTGGACGAGGGTGGCGCGGCGGCTGTTCTCGAAATAGTCGATGCCCTTGTCGCGCATGTACGCGTCCTGGATGCCGCGCAGGTCCAGCCAGATTTGCGACAGCTGGTGGGTGAACAGCGGCCCGCAATACAGGTAGTCGAGATCGTAGCAATGCCTCCACTCGTAGGTGGAGGCCCAGGCCGCATAGGCGGCCGGCGGCACGGCGTGCGTCGGCGAGCCCAGCGCCAGCATGTACAGCATCAGGCCCTCGTCGTAACCCTGCCAGCGGTGCGGGATGAAGCCGCTCTCCGGATACCAGCCATGGCCGATCGTGCCATCTGCGGCCTGCGCCCAGCGCCAGTCGGCACGCGCGTAGAGGAACTGCGCGAGCTCGCGGACTTCCCGTTGTGCCGCGGTGTCGGCGCTGAAATAGGCGGCGGCGGTGAGCATGCCGGCAAACAGCAGGGCACTGTCCACCGTCGAAAGCTCGCATTTCCAGGCGCGGCGTCCAGTCTGCATGTCCAGGAAGTGATAGTAGAAGCCGCGGTAGCCGGTGGCGTCCGTTGCCTCGCCCTGGACGCTGTCGCGGAAGAAACGCAAGGTCTTCAGGGTCCGAGTGAGCGCCGTCTTGTGGCTCATGAGGCCGCGTTCGACGGCGACTGGATACGCGCTCAGGGCCAACCCGGTGGCGGCGATGCTGCACGGCCAGTCCGGTGCGGTCTTGTCCGACACCAGGCCGTTGTCGAGGTTGGTCTCGTAGCGGAAATAGGCGAACGCCTTGTTTTGCAGGCGCTGCATCAATGGTCTGGATGGCAGCACATGGGCGGACATGTGGGGGCGAGTCGAAACCTGTGATCGGAATGATGGCCGGCCGCGACGGATACGATCCGCGACCGCGTTCATCCTACCCCGCCATGCCTGTCGGTGCAGGTGAATGCCGCTGCGCCAGGCCAGCCGCGCGCGCCGTCTTGACGTCATGCAGGCAGGAATCGGTGCATGCTGGGGTTTGCGTCTGCACCAGGAGATCGAGCCCATGTCCCCAACCACCACCGCATCAGGTATCGCCGCCAAGCGCTGCCATCTGCTTTCGAACGGCAGCTACCGCGTCCTGCTCGACGCCAGCGGCGCCGGCTACAGCCGCTGGCGCGATGTGGCGGTGACACGCTGGCGCGAGGATCCGACGACCGACCCCTGGGGCAGCCACCTGTTCCTGCGCGACGAGGAGAGCGGCCGGACCTGGTCGGTCACCCGCCAACCCTTGGGTACGCCGATGCCTGACGATGAGGTCGAATTCGCTCCAGGCAGCGCGCGCTTCGTGCGCCGCCATCACAGCGTGCACAGCGTGCTGGAGGTGGCGGTCGATCCCGGGCGGGCTGTCGAACTGCGCCGGCTCAGCGTGAGCAACCACGGCGACCATACGCGCCGGCTGTCGCTGACCACTTATGCCGAACTGGTGCTGGGCCCGGCCGCGGCGGACGACGCCCACCCGGCGTTCTCCAAGATGTTCGTGCAGACCGAATGGGACGCGACGCATGCCATGCTGCTGGCCACACGGCGTCACCGCGATTCCCACGAGCCCGCGTTGTGGCTGGCCCAGGCCCTGCAGGTGCTGGGGCGACCGGTCGATGGCGGCTGCGGCTACGAGACGGATCGTGCGCGCTGGCTGGGCCGTGGCCGCACGCTGCGCGATGCGCAGGCCATGCTGCCAGGCACCCAGTTGGGAGGGACGGTGGGCTGCGTGCTCGATCCGGTGTCCAGCCTGCGCCAGCATTTCACGCTGGCCCCGCGCGAGACCGTGACCCTGCTGCTGTGGACCCGGGTCGGCGACAGCCGCGCGCAGGCCCTGGACCTGGCCGCCGAGCTTGCCGATGGCGGCAGCGCGGCACGCTTGATCGCCGCGGCAGGCCAGCAGGCGGCTGATCGACAGCAGCGCCATGCCTTGGATGCGCCATCGCAACAACGTCTCGGGCGCTGGCTGGGCGCCCTGGTCGGCAACGATCCCAGCCAGCGTGGCGCGACCGCCGACCGCGTCCGTGGCCATGGCGGCGCGCCGACGCTGTGGGCCGCCGGCATCTCCGGCGATCGGCCGCTGCTGTTGCTGCGCCTGCGGGATGCCGCGGCGCTGGATCAGGTGCGCGAGCTGCTGCGCGCGCAACGCTGGTGGCGGGAGCAGTATTTCGCGGTCGACGTGGTCCTGCTCGGGGCCGCCGGCGCGGACGGTGATGCCCTGGACGCGGCCTTGAAGCCCATGCTCGACGAGCAGCAAGCGGCCTTGAAGGCGGACCCTGGACAGCCCAAGGCCGAGGTGTTCGCGTTGCGCGAGGACCACATCGACGGTGGCTTGCGCGATGGACTGCTGGCTTTTGCCCGGGTCGTGCTCGATGCGGATGCCGCTACGTCGTCGGCCAGTCCCGCGCCGACCGCGATGCCCGCGGCGCCGGCTGCGCCCGCGCCGATCCGCGCCACGCGACCCGCTGGCGCCATGGCCGCAGTGCCCGGCCAGCCGGAGTTTGCCAATGGCCTCGGTGGTTTTGTGGACGGTGGGCGCAGCTACCGTATTGAATTGCGGCACGGCGCGACCACCCCGGCGCCGTGGATCAACGTGGTCGCCAATCCGGCGTTCGGCTTCCTGGTCTCGGCCGAGGGCGGTGGCTACACCTGGTCGCTCAACAGCCAGCAGAACCCCTTGACGCCATGGCCGAATGACGCGGTGAGCGACGCACCGCACGAGGTGCTGTACCTGCGCGACGAGGACACCGGCGTGTTGTGGAGTGCAACCGTGCTGCCGATCCGCCTCGCCGACACCGACTACGTCGCCACCCACGGCAAGGGCTGGACCTGCTTCAGTCATGTCGCCCATGAACTGGCCGTGGAGCTCACCCAATGCGTGCCGACCGGCGATTCGATCAAGCTGTCGCGGCTGCGCCTGGTCAACCGCTCGGTGCGCACGCGTCGCCTGCGCATCACCGCCTATGTCGAATGGATGCTTGGGGCCAACGGCACGGTGCCGGCACCTTTTGTGGTCACGGCGCGCGATGCTGCCACCGGTGCCTTGCTGGCGCGCAATCCGTGGCGCCCGGATTTTGCCGACCGGGTGGCGTTCATGGACCTTGGCGGCATGCAGCAATCGATGAGCGGCGATCGCGCCGAGCTGCTCGGCGCCTTCGGCAGCACGACGCAACCGGCGGCGCTGCACGGCAGCGGTCCGCTGTCGGGCGCCCTGGGTTCCGGTCTCGATCCCTGCGGTGCATTGCAAACGGTCATCGAGCTGCCGCCGCACACGGAACTCGACGTGTCCTTCCTGCTCGGTGACGCGGCCGACACGGCGCAAGCACAGGCGCTGATGGCCAAGTACCGTGAGCGGAGCTTCGAAGCGGTGCTCGACGAGGTGACGGCGCAGTGGTCCGGCGTGCTGGATACCCTGCAGGTGCAAACCCCCGACCGTGCCTTGGATCTCATGCTCAACAACTGGCTGCTGTACCAGGTCACCAGCTGCCGGCTGTGGGCGCGCACCGCCGGCTACCAGGCGAGTGGCGCCTATGGCTTCCGCGACCAGCTGCAGGATGTGATGGCCCTGTGCGTGAGCCGGCCGGACCTGGCACGCGAGCACCTGCTGCGCGCCGCGGGACGCCAATTTGCGCCCGGCGACGTGCAGCACTGGTGGCTGCCGCCGAACGGGCAGGGCATCCGCACCCGGATCAGTGACGACCGCATCTGGCTCGCCTACGTGGGGAGCCATTACCTGGCCGTCACCGGCGACACCACGGTGCTCGACGAACCGGTGGCCTTCCTCACCGGCCAGTCGATTGCCGAGGGCGCCACCGATGCGTTCTTCCAGCCGGGTCGGGGCGACCCGGCCAGCATGTACGAACATTGCGCCCTGGCCCTGGATTCGAGTCTGGCGCTCGGCGCCCACGCGCTGCCGCTGATCGGCACCGGGGACTGGAACGATGGCTACAACAACGTCGGCGCGCAAGGCCGTGGCGAAAGCGTGTGGCTGGGCTGGTTCCTGTGCGCCGCCATCGCCGCGTTCGCGCCCCTGGCGCGTGAGCGCGGGGACACGGCGCGGGCGCAGCGCTGGCTGGATCACGCCGCCGCCTTGCGTGGCGCATTGGAACGGGCCTGGGACGGCCAGTGGTATCGACGTGGCTACTACGATGACGGCGCGCCCCTGGGTTCCAGCACGAGCCAGGAGTGCTGGATCGACACCATCGCCCAGTCCTGGAGCACGCTCAGTGGCGCGCCGCCGGCACCGCATGCGGCCGAGGCCATGGCGGCAGTGGACCGGCTGCTGGTCGACCATGCCGACCGCGTCTCGCGCCTGTTCACGCCGCCGTTCGATCACGCCAAGGAGAACCCTGGCTATATCAAGGGCTATCCGCCTGGCGTACGCGAGAATGGCGGGCAATACACACACGGCGCGATCTGGTCAGTGTTTGCCTGGGCGCAGCTTGGCGACGGGGTCCGCGCCGCGGACACCTTCGACATGCTGAACCCGGTCCACCACAGCGACAGCCCCGCCGCGGTGCAGCGCTACAAGGTGGAGCCGTATGTCGCCTGCGCCGACGTGTATGCCGTGGCGCCACATATCGGGCGTGGCGGCTGGACCTGGTATACCGGTTCGGCGGCGTGGCTGTACCGCGCCGGGCTGGAGGCGCTGCTTGGCTTTCAGCTGAGGGGGGACAGGCTGCGCATCGAGCCCTGCATCCCGCCGACGTGGCCGGGTTTCTCGATCACCTGGCGGCGTGGTGGCGGTGGGCAGGCAACGTCGTACCAGATCGTCGTGGAAAACCCCGATGGCGCATGCCGTGGCATCAAGTGCCTGGAGCTGGACGGCCAGGCGCTGGCCGAGGGCTGTGTGCCGCTGACCGACGACGGGAAGGTGCATCGGGTGCGCGTCGTGCTCGGTTGAAGCCTGTGGCCGATTTGCCGCACAGGCGGTATTCGTCGGCGGGCTAGCTGCCGGTGGCCGTGGCGACCGCATTGAAGCGCGCGGCAATGTAGTCGTCGCTGAAGCTGGTCAGGCCATAGCCGCGGATGAAGCCGCAATGCCCGCCGTAGGGCGCGATGTCCAGCTCTACGCTGGGCGGCAGGCGCAACTCGTCGAAGCTGTGTGCGGGAATCACCGGATCGTCGCGTGCGGCCAGGATGCACGCCGGGATCTGCATGGACTGCAGCGCATCGCCGGCGATGGAATAGCCGTCCAGGTATTGCTGCAGCGAGGCGAAGTCCGTGTGCCGCTTCACCAGTGCCTCGGTCAGGCCGCGCAGACCCTGTTTCAATTCTGCCAGCTCGAAATAATGGTGCTGCGGGAACGTGGCCTGCTTGGTACGCAGCGAGCGCCGCCACTTGTGCATGAAATAGGCCTGGTAAAACCACGGCGCGCCGCGTTCCAGCGCATACAGGCCCTCGCTGGGGTCGATGATCGGGCAGACCGCCAGCGCATAGCTCAGCGGGATGCCGACGCAGCTCGCCTGCAGCGCCACGCGCAGGGCAAAGTTCCCGCCCAGCGAAAAGCCGGCCAGGCACATCGGCCGGGCCGGCCAGCGCCGGGCGATCTCGTGCATGGCACTGATCACCTCGTCCAGGCGGCACGAGTGGAACAAGTCCTCGTTCAATTGGTGACTGGCACCGTGGTCGCGGAAATTCAGCCGGAACACGTCCCAGCCTTCCGCCAGCAGGCGGCTGCCAGTCTGCAGCACATAGGTGGAGTCGATGCTGCCTTCCCAGCCGTGGAAGAGCACGGCCAGGCCGCGGGCGCGGGCGCGCGCAATCTGCGCCGTGTAGGCGCCGGAGAGGCGGATGTGCCCGCCAGCGTCAAGGATCACCGGCTGCGCGTTCACCGCCACGCTGCGTGCGTCGCGCGGCAGCAGGAAGCGGCGTACGCCGCTGGAGGACAACATGGTCTGCACATGGCCGCTGCGCAGCGGCCAGGGTGGACGAAACCCGGAACCCAGCGGCAGGCTCATGCGTGGGGCATGGTCGAGCTGTCGACGTCCAGCACGGCATCGATGCGCGCGCGCGCGAGCTCGGCCATGTGCCGTCGCGCGTTGGGGCTGGCCGGCACCACCTCGAGGAAGTGGATCTCGAAGTCCACCGGCGGCGCGCCAAGCAACCGCACGATGTTCTGCACGAAGCTCTCGCCGTCGCGGAAGCCGCGGTCGAGCACGCGCCGGCCGTTGCGGGCGAAGCGCAGGGCCACCGGCTGCACCGGCACCTGGGCATCGAGTGCCGCCTGGAAGATGCGCGCGTGGAACACGCGGGTGACCCCGTCGTGGCTGGTGCTGCCTTCAGGAAATACCGCGACCGAGCGGCCTGCGCGCATGCGCTCGACCATGGTCTGCATGACCAGGTTCAACGACCCGTTGTTGCCGCGGCGATGGAAGATCGTGCCGGCGGATGCCGCCAGCCAGCCGACCAGCGGCCAGTGGGCAATCTCGGCCTTGGCCACGAAGCACGCTGCACGCTGGGTGTGCATGGCCTCGATGTCCAGCCACGAGGTGTGATTGGCCACGAACAGCGCGGGATCGGCAACCGGCTCGCCGAAGCGGATGGCGCGCAGGCCGAAGATGCGCAGCAGCTGACGCGACCAGGCCCGCTGTACGCGGTGCGTGAAGGGCTCGTGCCCATTGCGCATCACGGCCTTGCGGTTCCAGCTCACGATCGCCGCGGCGACGAAGACGGCAACCAGGATGTGCAGCAGCACCAGCGCGGTGCGCCATACGTAGCGCAGCGGGCGCCAGAAGTCGGGTCCTGCGGTGGAATCGGTGTTGGTGTCCATGAAACTGCGAGTCTAACGTCAGTTGCCGGCCCTGCCAGCCATGACTCGCGACAGGGGCAACACTCCCGGCGGCTTGACCGTGCGTAGCACGAAGCTGGAATTGACGTCGGCGACACCGGCGGCATTCAGCAGGTGGTCGAGCAGGAAGCGCGAGAAATCCTCCAGGTCGGTGACCTGGATGTGCAGCAGGTAGTCCATGTTGCCGGTCAGGGCGTGGCAGGCGATGACCTCGTCCCAGCCGTTGACCAGTTGGGCAAACGCATCCACGGCGCTGGATTCGTGTTTGGCGAGCTGCACGCGCACGAAGGCCTCCAGGCCCAGGCCAACCGCCTTGGGGTCGATGCGCACGGCGTAGCCGCGGATGACCTTGGCGTCCTCGAGCCTTTGCACGCGGCGCAGGCAGGCCGATGCCGACAGGTTGACGCGCTCGGCGAGCTCGGCGTTGGTGATGCGACCGGTGGTCTGCAGGATGGCCAGCAGGCGCAGGTCTGTGCGGTCCAATGAGGTCATGAGCAACAAATAACAAATTTTCTGTGTCTACACGCAATGATACCGCGCAAGCGCAGTGCCAGACGTGCACAACGCAACGATCGTGCGCGGCATCCGGCCTATGCTGGAAGGCAAAGGTGAAATGCCGGAGGTGAGCCATGGTTGCCGCACGCAAGCTTGAGCATCAGCAGACCGATCTGGGCTACGTGCCGGTGTACGCCACGGGCGTGGTGGAGCAGCCCTGGTCGGATTACACCGGGACAGACCACGAGGTGTGGGACGCGCTGTTCCAGCGCCAGCGCGAGCTGCTGCCGGGCCGCGCCTGTCGCGAATTCCTGGATGGCGTGGAGCGCTTCGGGCTGGGCGCAGGCGGCATCCCGAAATTCTCCGATCTGAACGAGGTGCTGGCCAAGGCTACCGGCTGGGAGCTGGTCGGCGTCGAGGGCTTGCTGCCGGACCAGGTGTTTTTCGACCACCTGGCAAATCGGCGCTTCCCGGTCACCTGGTGGATCCGCAAGCCGGAGCAGATGGATTACCTGAGCGAGCCCGACCTGTTCCATGACCTGTTCGGCCATGTGCCGTTGCTGCTCAACCCGGTGTTTGCAGACTACATGCAGGCCTATGGCCGCGGCGGCATGAAGGCGTTCGCGATCGGTCCGGAGGCATTGGCCAGGTTGACCCGGCTGTACTGGTACACGGTCGAGTTCGGCCTGATCGATACGGCCGAGGGGCTGCGTATCTACGGTGCCGGCATCGTCAGCTCCAAGGGCGAGTCCATCTATTGTCTCGACTCGCCGGCGCCAAACCGCATCGGTTTCGACCTGGAGCGCGTGATGAGCACGCGCTATCGCATCGACACCTACCAGCAGACCTACTTCGTGATCGACGACTTCGCGCAGCTGTTCGACGCCACGCGCCCGGACTTCACGCCGATCTACGCCAGGCTGGCGCAGCGGCCGGCGCTGGCCGCGCGCAGCGTGCTGGAGAGTGACCGCGTCTTCACCCGCGGCACCGGTGAGGGCTGGGCCACCGACGCCGACATGTGACGCCGCGAGGCGTTTCACTCGCAGCATGCAGGTGCCCGCTCGTGACCGAAGGGAATCCCTTGTGCGCAGGCTCGTGCACACGAGGGCACGACTCGAACGCACCGCGCGATCCAGATATGACCACGCGACCCGGATATGGCGAGTGCGACCCGGATTTCCCTACGGCCGCGGCACCTCGCTGACTTTCAGCACCTGGGCAATGCGCTGTCCGTCCCAGCGGTAGATGAAGTGTTGCGCCTGCACGCAGCGCGCCACCACGTCGGGATAGAACGCGGCCACGCACTCGCCGCCGCGATGCCGCGCGCTGGCGTAGACGATACCGTTGGAGCCGGCGCTGCGCAGTCCGCGCGCCAGTGCCACGCTGGCGGTGTAGCTCGTGGCATCCTGTGCCGCCGCCCAGCCGCCGCGAATGTCGTGCAGCCTGGCATCGACCGCCGTGCGGTAGCAGCGCATCTGGACCCCGCAGGCAGGCTCGGCCGTGGCGGCCAGGAAGCGCTGGCGGTGGAATACGGTCTCCTCGATGGCCGTGGCGACGCTGTGCGCGGCGTAGAACACACCCCAGCTGCCGTCGGAAAAGCGGCTGCCTGCAGGATCGAGATGCGTGAATGCCGCCATGACCGGTGTGCTGCCCGGGCCGCTGACGCGCCGCGCTGCCGGCACCAGACGCAGCGCGCCCAGCACGTCGCGCAACCTCGGATTGGTCTCGGCTTCGAGCGCGAACAAGGCCTCGAGGTCGCCCGGATCGGCAATCCGGTCGAATACCCCGACCGGCGGGAAGCGGCTGGGTACGATGCGCCAGGCCTGGGTCCAGCGGATGCGTTTGACGGGTGGCAAGTGGGTGGGCATCGGCAATACGTTCCGCAACGGGGCAGTCATGGGACAAGACGGCAAGCGGGCGCGACGGCCGCGTTCCCGATTGGCGTCAAGCAGCGTGCCATCCGGACATCGAGGCCTGTCTCGCCGCGTGTTGTGAAGCATGCGTCCAGCTTGTCGCAGGCAGCGCGACCGGCGACGGGACGGCGTCACGTCATCCGCGCTGCGCGTCCAGGTATTGGCGCACCACGTACAGGTCGGCGACGTTGCCCGACAGCATGCGCTGCAGTGCCGACTGCCCGCCGAACAATGGTGCCTGGTTCGGCTTGGCCAGCCACGCATCCGCCTGCGCCGGATCCGGAAACAGGATCTGCAGCGATTTCCAGATGCCCAGCAGGTAGCTGATCCGCTCCAGCGTGTCGCGGCCCAGGGCGCCGTCCCTGTTGCGCTTCCATTTGTAGAACGTGGACTCCGGCGGCTCGCCCAGCAGCCTGCGCTGTTCCGCGACGCGCAGCTTCCACGCTTCCGCCATGCGGAAAAACGCGCGCAGGGCCGCTCCGGAAGTATCCGTCGCAGGCACAGGCGCGGTTTGGGTCAGCGAGTTCATATCTACTCTCAATAGAAACTTTCCTCAAAGGATACTACATGTAGACAGTCAGTGCTTCATGAGGGAATTTCCGCAGCATCGGGCAATGGGAAAGTATTACAGCCGATTCGGTACCTGCCGACGGTGACACCGCGGTCTCCGGCCTAGCATGGATGGGAATCCGGGCTGCGGGTGCCAATGGGGAGAGAGCCGTGCATCGATTCGCTCAACCGCACTGCGGTATTTTGGTCTCCGCCTTCCTCGCCCTTGCCCTGACCGGCTGCCAAACCACCATGACTGCGCCTCCTGCCAGCGAATCCGCCACGTCGTCGATGTTCCCGCTACGCTTCTCCGAACACGATTTCGCCGTGCACTGCTATAACACCTTGCGCTGCAAGGTGATCTACGCCGGTTACGATTTTCACCGCAGCGATGCGGACACGCCCTCGCCTGCTCCGCCTCCCGGTGATTATCCCCAGCACTGGCCCTACGCGGGATTTGCCGGCGTGCCGAACTTCCCGCCGCCGGCCGACGTGCGCTGGACTTCGCTGGACGGCGTGGCACATGCAGCCAAGGTGGACATTGGTGCAATTTTCAAGGACGAGCGCGCGCTCCACAACGTGCCGGATACGGAGATTCCCGAAGGCTCTTGGGGACGGGAGCCGCACATTTACCTCGAAGTGAACGACCGGACGATCAACGTCTATATGCAGTCCATCGTTTCCACGAAGACTGAGCAGATTCCGGGCAACAAGCACAGCAACTTCCGTGACGACGTGATCCTGGCCTGGACCCACACGTACTAATTCCCTGGCGCCATGGCCGACCCATCCGCCTTTCTTCCTGCCGGACCGCGTGATGAAGGGACCCGGACGTTCCTTGGGGATGCACGCATCCCGATCTACGCCGAAATCCAGCGTCAAGCCGACGACCTGGTGGCGCCCGTGTTCCTGCATGCCGGCAATCCGCATGAACGCTTGTTCGTCGCCGGGCTCGATGGCACCGGCAACGACTTCATCCACGATCCGCAGCACGCGACCAATGTCGGCTTGATCTACGACCAGCTTATCAGGGCCCCGGACAGCCGGATTTCAGCCCGATATATGGCGGGAACGGGCACCCAGGCGCAGTGGCTCACCCGAGTCACCGATGGCGTGCGCGGTTACACCGTCGATGAGCGCGCCGAACGGATGTACAAGATGTTCATCGAGCAGGCGAGGACATGGATTCAAGCGGATCCCCATGTCCAGATCAGTATCGCCAGTGTGGGTTTCAGTCGCGGCGGCGAGGAAGTGGCGCTGTTTGCCCGCATGGTGGCGGAGCGCGGTATCCAGGATCCAGCCGGAGTCATCTATACCTACGACGCACAAGGCCAGATCAAGCATGTCGAGTACACCAAACCGGCGTTGGTGGGCCCCGGCAAGATCGCGCAGGCCGTGGCCTTGTTCGATCCAGTGGGTACGGGGCAGCCGATGCACGAGAACCGGCGGTTGCCGTCGTCGGTGATTTCCGGTATCCAGCTCAATGCCATGGACGAGCATCGCCGCTTGTTCAAGCTGGACTACATCATCGACCCGGGTATCACGGCGGACGGCCGCTTTGCCGGCTTCGATCTGCCCGGAGCGCACAGTGATGTCGGGGGCGGCTATCTGTTGAATGGCCTGTCGAACCGCGCCGGGAATATAGGTATCGCCTACCTCAACGCGCTGAGCGATCGCCGCTACCTGCAGTCGCTGCCAGAGTTCGACGATCCGCAGCGCAACGTCGTCCACCGCTCGGAAGACGGCATGTTCCTGTATGGCGCGGACTACAAAGTCGATCGCGCCACGCCGGATGGCTACAACGAGGTGCTGGTGGACGAGCGGTTGGCGACCCGTCTTGGCGATGCGCGCAACGCGGAACCGCGTGACGAGGCGCTCAACGCCAGGTTTGAGCACCAAACGATCGCCCATGCCAGGCAAAACCCGGTGGTCGAACCGTACGCGCCGGTCACCGGTCCGCCAAGCGAGCTCGACAGGTTGATTGCGCGCTTGTATCAAGCCGCGCTGCACACCGACCCCAAGGCCATGGATGCGGCAGCTGCGGACTACTTGCGCACGCAACCGGGCCAGGCCTGGCAACAGCAGGTGTCACGCACGGTTCCGGCATTGCAGATATCCGATCTGGCAGGCCCAACCCGGCCATTGCCGCTGGCGCTGCAACACGGCACGGCTCAACAAATAGAAGCCCGGCCGGCACCAGTCATGTAGCGCCGGCATGCGTGCTCGTCGGCTGCAGCCGGTCGGTCCACGGCGTAGCCATCGGCATATTCACCAGGGGATCGAGATGGACGGCATCGACACCGAGGCACTCAAACAACTGGTATTGCAGCTGGCGACGATTGCCCGGCAACTCGATAGGCGCAGTGCACTGGCGGTGGAGCATGTGGATGCCAGCACGGCCGCACTCGACCGGGAACTGCACGCGCTGAGCGATGGCGCCGGGCGGTTTGCGCGCGAGGCCACGCAGGCCGTGGGCGCAGAGACCCGTGAGGCCATTGCCCAGGCGGCCGGCGGCGCGCTCGCCGCTTTCAATCGGCAACTCGAGACCAACGTTCAGGTCGTGCAGGCGGCAACGAACATCATGCAGGAGCAACGCCGTCACCTGCTCGCGGCCCGGCGCACGCTGACATGGCGTGCAGCCGGTGCCTTGCTGATCGGTTCGCTGCTGGCGGTGGGTGTTGCCAGCTATACGGGCTGGAGGGCCGTACAGCAAGTTCGCAGTGCGCAGTTTGCCCAGGACATCGTGCATGCCGCCCAAAGCGGTGCCTTGACCCGCTGTGGCAGTACGCTGTGCGTCAAGGCGGGCGAGCCGGTGCGGCGCTATGGCAAGAATCCGGCCTACGTGTTGATTGCCGAGTGAGCGACACCGGCCTGGTCCGGCACGCCTCATTTCCGAGCGCAGCGGTCACATGGCGCCTATCGTCATTCCGCCTGACCGGCTGCCAGCGCGGCATCGGCAGCCGCAGCACGCTGCCACGCCGGGCGGGAAGTCACCCGGTCGATATAGGCGCGGATCACCGGCAGCTCCGGCACCAGCTTGAACATCGTGGTCCAGTTCAATGCCGTGCCCCACAGCACGTCCGCGGCACTGAAGGTCTCGCCCAGCAGCCATGGGCCGTGCCCGAGCTGGTCGGTCAGTGTCTTCAGCATGGTGTCGAAATCGCCGTAGGGCGAGGTCGATGGCGCCGCAGGTGCGTGCTGCAGCGAGCGGTCGACGATGGCCGGCTCGAAGCACGAGCCGTAGAACACCATCCAGCGCAGGTAGGGGCCGCGGAGCGGATCGCCGATGGCCGGCGCCAACCCCGTCTGGGGATACAGGTCGGCGAGGTAAATGAACACTGCCGGCTGCTCCGTGACCAGCGCCTCGCCGTGGCGGATGGCCGGCACCTTGCCCATCGGATTGATGGCCAGGTACGGCGCCTCGCGCTGTTCCCCGCGCTTGAGGTTCAGTACGTGCAAGTCGTAGTCCGCTCCCAGCTCCTCGAGCAGGGCACGCGTGCCACCCGAGCGGCTGTTGGGTGCGTGATAGAAAGTGACGCGGGGCGACAGGCTCATGGTCTGGGTCCGGTGGCGAGGGTCGATTGATCGTCAGGGATATCGGCTGGCGGCGCAAGCCGCACGTGCATGTCGCGCCATATGGGCAAAGTGCTTGCCGTGCCCACCGTCAACCCGGTAGCCCGGCCCGTGTGCCTCAACCTTGCCCGCGGACGCGTGCCCTGTGGCTGCGCCGCCACCAAAGCAGGATCAGCAGGGCTGCCAGTAGCCCGGCAGCGGCCCACAGGCTGCCCTGGCCGCGGCGTATCCACATCACCAGCCAGGCATGGTTGCTGGCACCGAAATAGCCCAGATACACCCAGACCGGTACGCTGATCAGCGCGGCCATGGTGTCGATCAACAGGAAACGCGGGAACGAGATCCGGTGCGTGGTTCCTGCGGTGACATAGATGGTGGTGCGCATGCCGGGCAGGAAGCGCGCCGCGAACAACACCCGGTTGCCATAGCGGTGGAACTTCTCCTGCACCGCAAGGTAGCGCGCCGGCGTCAGCACACGCGCAATCGGCCGCCACGTCAACATGCGCGCGCCGTAGTAGTGGCCGAGCAGGAAAATGGCCGAATCCCCAAGCAGCACGCCGAACAAGGTCATGGCGCACATGACGTGCACGTTGGCGTAGCCGAGTCCGGCTATGACGCCGCCGGCAACGAGGGTGATGTCCTCCGGCAGCGGCAGGCCGGCGCCACAGATCATCAGCGCGATGAACACCGCCGTATAGCCGTTCTGGGTGAACAGGTCGACCAGCGTGTCAAGCAGGTCCATGGCGGTTCCACATCACGGCGTCATGGCCAGGTCGCCATGCCTGGTCAGGCAGGCCAGGCAGGACGCGCACGCCGGCGACGCTGCGGGGATGGTCGAGGCGGAATTCATGGTGCGGGATGCGGGGCGGCGCGTGCCGCCAGCAATTGCCGCAGCTCGAGCTTTTCGGCAGCGTCCAGTTCGCCGCTGCGGCTCTTGCCGGTAAGCTCGCTGCGCCGCTGGGCCGACGCCTGATCACACATGCGTTGCAGCGCCTCGTGGAATTCGACCGCCTGGATCGATGCATCGCCAATGCTGCCGCGACCAGCCAGTTCCTGCAACACGCCGTATTCGGGACGACCGGCGAAACGTTCAACCAGCATCGCGGCATTGGCATCGGGCCGGAAACGGGCCAGATCCAGCAGTTCGGCGAGCACGCCCACGCCGGGCTTGTCCAGGGCCAGGAAGGCGTAAGGCGCGGCCACCTGGCTTGCCAGTTCGGGTTGGGCGAGCAGCAGGGTGATGGCGCTGCGCACCAGGCTGCGCTCGACGGTCCGGCGCGCGACCGGGGCGCGGGCGGTCACCGCGTGGCGGCGTTGCCCGCGGACGCCGGAGCGCTTCTCCAGTTCCTGTTCCAGCAAGTCGCGGAATGCGCCGTCCGGCAGCCGGGCAAGCAGGGGCCGGGCGCGCTCCGCAAGCCGGGCCCGGCCATCGAGGCTGCCGGTGTCGACATCCCGGCCGAGCTCAGCGAACAAGTACTCGGACAGCGGGGTGGCCTCGTCCAGCCGCCGTTCGAATCCGGTCCTGCCTTCCTTGCGGACCAGCGAATCCGGATCCTCGCCTTCGGGCAGGAACAGGAAATAGGCCTGGCGCCCATCCCGCAGCTTGGGCAGGGCGGCCTCCAGCGCCTTCCACGCGGCGGCGCGCCCGGCCCGATCGCCATCGAAACAAAACACCACGTCCGGGGCGGCACGAAACAGTGTTTCCGCATGTTCGGCCGTGGTCGCCGTGCCCAGGGTGGCGACCGCAATCGGCAGCTCCGCCTGGTGCAGGGCAATCGCGTCCATATAACCCTCGACGACCACGATCCGCGCCAGCTGGCGGTTCGCCTGGCGTACCTGCCACAGGGCGAAGAGCTCGCGGCCCTTGTGGAACAGCGGCGTCTCCGGCGAATTGAGGTACTTGGGCCCCGTGCCTTCGCGCGCCTGGGGTGCGTTCGCTTGCGGATCCTCTGACACCGGAGGCGCGCTGGAAATTATCCTGCCGCCAAAGGCGATCACCCGCCCGCGACGGTCGAGGATGGGGAACATCAGGCGCTCGCGGAAGCGGTCGAAGTTCCGTCCGCGATCGCCACCGGCCACCATGCCGGCCTCGGTCAGCAGCTGCATGCGCCGTGCATTGTGGCCAAGCGCCTTGATCAGGCCATCGAAACCAGGCGGTGACCAGCCCAACCGGAAGCGTTCGATGATCTCGGCCGACAGGCCGCGCCCGGTGCAGTAGGCCTGGGCCGCGGCACTGCGCGGCAGCTCGCCGGCGTACCAGTTTGCGGCTGCGTCGAGGAGCTGGTACAGGTCGGTCTTGTCCTCACGCGGCCCGTCGCGGCGGCTTTCGCGGGGCACTTGCAGGCCCACGCTCTGCGCCAGTTCCTCGACCGCGTCGGGAAATTCCAGACGGTCGTACTCCATGAGGAACTTGATCGCGGTGCCGTGGGCGCCGCAGCCGAAGCAGTGATAGAACTGTTTGGTGGGGCTTACCGAGAACGACGGCGAGCGCTCGTCATGGAAAGGGCAGCACGCCATCCATTCGCGCCCGGCCCGCTTGAGCGGCAGCCGTCGCTCGATCACCTCGACGATGTCGACGCGGACCAGCAGGTCGTCAATGAAGCTGTCCGGAATCAGGCCACCCATGGGCCCATTCTACTGGAGCGGGCTGAGCCGCCACCTTACGGTCTAGAACAAATGCAGGATGCCGATCACGGCGAGTATCGCGAGTACCAGCAGGATCAGGAAAATGACGAAGAGTACCTTGGCGACCATGGCGGTGAAGCCGGAAAGACCGGCAAAGCCCAGCCAGCCCGTCAGCAGCGAGATGATCGCGAAAATGATGACCCATTTCAGCACGGCACTACTCCTGCAGTGGCGGTAGTCGTAGGAAATGCGCGGGATCAGGTCTTGTAGCCGTGCTGGCGTGAACGCAATGGATAGATGGCGCATTCCGGCGGGACGGCAGGTGACGTCCGCGGGAAGCCCTGTCGGCCGGAGCGGCCGCGGCGGCCTATTCCGCCAGCCGGGCCTTGATCCGTGCCGATACCGCGGCCATGTCGGCCCGTCCGGCCGCCTGGACCTTTACCGCGCCGACCACCTTGCCCATGTCGCGCGGTGAGCTGGCGCCGGTAGCGGCGATGGCGGCGGTGATCAGGGCATCGATCTCGGCGTCGTCGAGCTTGGGCGGCAGGTAACCCTCGATGACCCGCATTTCCGCGCGCTCGACCTCGGCCAGGTCTTCGCGACCGGCCGCGCTGTACTGCTGGATCGAGTCGCGGCGCTGCTTGAGCATCTTCTCCAGCGTGGCGAGCACCATGGCGTCGGTCTGCTCGACGCGCTCGTCGACTTCGTGTTGCTTGATCGCAGCCAGCATCAGCCGGATCACGCCCAGGCGCGGCTTGTCGCCTGCACGCATGGCGGTCTTCATGTCTTCGACGAGTTGTTGCTTGAGCGTCATGGGAAGCCTCTGCGGGACTACAACGGAATGTCGCGTCAGCGCAAGCGCGGAAACGACAAAGCCGGCGTCACTTTACAGCAACACCGGCTTGCGGCCCGATGGGCAAAACTGGCAAGGGCGCTGTCGCGCCAGGATGGTTCTGGTCGCAGCCACTGGGCGAGCCGTTGGCTCGGCCCGGGCGACTCAATACATCCGGGTCTTGCGGGAAACGTCTCGCGACAGGCGGCGCAGGTGCCGCTTCACTGCGGCAGCGCGCTTGCGCTTGCGCTCCTGGGTCGGCTTTTCGTAGAACTCGCGCTTGCGCGTTTCCGCGAGGATGCCGGCCTTTTCGCAGGTGCGCTTGAAACGCCGCAAGGCGATCTCGAACGGTTCGTTCTCGCGGACTTTGACGTTGGGCATGAAGACTCCGGGTGGTAACCTTCCGCACTTGCGGAAATTCAGTGGGACGAAGCCGGTCATTGTACTGTGGATAACACCGATTTTTCAAAGCCCAGGGCATTGAAACCCGTATTGGGCATCGAAACCTCCTGTGACGAGACGGGTGTGGCTGTCGTGCGCTGGGAGCCGGAGGCCCCGGGGCGCGGCCTGCTGGCCCACAACGTGTACAGCCAGATCAAGCTGCACGCCGATTACGGCGGGGTGGTACCGGAACTGGCCAGCCGCGACCATGTGCGCAAGCTGCTGCCGCTGGTACGCCGCACCCTGGCCGATGCCGGGCTTGGGCTGGAGGATCTGGGCGGAGTGGCCTACACCGCTGGTCCCGGCCTGGTCGGCGCCTTGCTGGTGGGGGCCTGTGCCGGGCGGGCGTTGGCCTGGGGGCTCGGCGTTCCGGCCCTCGGCGTGCATCACATGGAAGGTCACCTGCTGGCACCGTTGCTGGAGGACGACCCGCCCCAGCCGCCGTTTGTGGCCCTGCTGGTGTCGGGCGGCCATTCCATGCTGGTCGCGGTGGAGGCGATCGGTGCCTACCGCATCCTCGGCGACACGCTGGACGACGCCGCCGGCGAGGCGTTCGACAAGACCGCCAAGATGATGGGCCTGCCCTATCCCGGCGGCCCGATGCTCGCCAAGCTGGCCGAGCAAGGCACGCCCGGCAGGTTCCACTTTGCCCGTCCCATGACCGACCGGCCAGGCCTCGATTTCAGCTTTTCCGGCTTGAAGACCCAGGTGCTGCTGGCCTGGCAGGCCAGCGACCACAGCGAGCAGACGTGCAAGGATGTGGCCTGCGGCTTCGAGGAGGCCATCGTGGCCACGCTGATCATCAAGTGCCGGCGCGCGCTGCGGGCCGCCGGCGCAACCCGGCTGGTGATTGCCGGCGGCGTCAGCGCCAATCGACGATTGCGTCGCGAGCTGGCTGTGGCGGCGGAGCAGGATGGGTTCCGCGTGTACTTCCCCCGTCCCGCGTTCTGCACCGACAACGGCGCCATGATCGCCCTGGCCGGTGCCATCCGCCTGGCCAGCGGACAGCATCAGGACGCCACCGTGCCGGTCTACCCTCGCTGGGATTTGCAGAGCCTGCCCGCGGCGTAGCGCGGGAACCGGTTTCAGGAAACCGGTGTCAGGAGCGCAGGCCCACACCGCGCCTGAGCAGGTGCAGGGCGACGATCCACAGCACCACGACGAAGCCGAGCATCACGGCGAAGGCAATCGGCACGTTGACGTCGGTGATGCCGAGCACGCCGTAGCGGAAGGCATTGACCATGTACAGGATCGGGTTGGCGCGGGAGATGGCCTGCCACGGCTCGCCCAGCATGTGGATCGAGTAGAACACGCCGCCCAGGTAGGTCAGCGGGGTCAGGATGAACGTGGGCACCAGGGCGATGTCGTCGAACTTGGTGGCGTACACCGCGTTGATGAAGCCGGCCAGTGAGAAGATGATCGCGCCGAGCAGCACCGAGGCAAAGGTGATGAATGGATGCTGGATATCCAGGCTGGTGAAGAACAGCGCGATGCCCAGCACGATGACGCCGACCGCCAGGCCGCGCACCACGGCGCCGACCACGTAGCCGCTCAGGATCACCCAGTTCGACATCGGCGACACCAGCATTTCCTCGACCGCGTGGCTGAACTTCAGGCCGAAGAACGAGCTGGTGATGTTGGCGTAGCTGTTGGTGATGATGCTCATCATGACCAGGCCGGGCACGATGTATTGCATGTAGGTGAACCCGCCTTCGATCGAGCCGATGCGGCTGCCGATGAGCTTGCCGAAGATCACGAAGTACAGCGTCATGGTGATCGCCGGCGGGATCAGCGTCTGCGTCCAGATGCGCAGGATGCGCGCGATCTCGCGGCGGATCAGCGTGCGCAGGCCGACCAGGTTCGCATCCAGGTGGCTCGGCCGCGGCGCCCGGGTGTCCGCCGCCGGCGGGGCGGCTGCAGCCCGGGCTTCGCCGGGTTCAGGCATGGGCCGGCTCATGCGGCTTTCTGCCGTTGGTCTTCCACCAGGCGCATGAACAGTTCCTCGAGGCGGTTGGTCTTGTTGCGCATGGAAGTCACCATGATCCCGCCGGCGGTCAGCTCGGCGAACATCGAGTTGAGGTCGTGCGCGCGGGACATCTCGGCTTCCAGGGTCTGCTCGTCGCGCCGGCGCAGGACGACACCGTCCAGGGTGGGCAGCACCTCGGGCATGGCGGCGACGTCGAGCACGAAGGTCTCCTTGTCGAGCTTGGCCAGCAGGCGGTGCATGCTGGTGTTCTCGATGATCGTGCCGTAGTCGATGATGGCGATGTTGCGACAGAGCTTTTCCGCCTCCTCGAGGTAATGCGTGGTGAGGATGACGGTGGTGCCGGCCTGGTTGATGGCGCTGACGAACTCCCACATGGAGCGGCGGATCTCGATGTCCACGCCCGCGGTCGGTTCGTCCAGGATCAGCAGCTTCGGCTCGCTCATCATCGCGCGGGCAATCATCAGGCGACGCTTCATGCCGCCGGAGAGCTCGCGCGACGGCATCCTGGCCTTGTCCCACAGGCGCAGTTCGCGCAGGTATTTCTCCGCCCGCTTCACCGCGAGCTTGCGCGGGATGCCATAGAAGCCGGCCTCGTTCACGCAGATGTCGAACAGGCTTTCGAACTGGTTGAAGTTGACTTCCTGGGGTACCAGCCCGATCAGCCGCATGGCTGCGCTGCGCTCGCGCTGCACCGACACGCCAAACACCTGCGCGTCGCCGCTGCTGGCATTGACCAGGGAGGAGAGGATGCCGATCAAGGTCGATTTGCCGGCACCGTTCGGGCCCAGCAGCGCAAAAAAATCGCCTTGCTGCACGGTGAGGCTGATGCCTTTCAGGGCCTCGACGCCGTTGCTGTAGGTCTTGCGCAGGTTGTCTACCACCAGGGCGGGAGTTGCGGTCATGAAGGAAACCAGGGACAGGGGAACGGAATGCCGAACAGCAGGCGTGCCAAGGCCATCTCCGGCCTGGCCGCCCCGCCGGCGTGCAGCCCGCGAATGACGTGCATTATCGCGCCAGGCTGCGGCTTTGCATCGGGATCAGCGTCTGGCCGCGATGATCCCGGGCCGGGTTACAGCTTGGCGCGCCGGCCGTGGCGCATCTGCCGCTGGTGCCTTGGCTGTTGCCGGTAGCCGCCGCAAAGGCGCTTAGTATAACTTGCGTCGCGGCGTGCCGACCCCAGGGGCGCGGGCTTGAAGCCGGGCATCGGAGCAACCACTTCACTACGCAATGCTTGCGCGCGGCGAGCCGGGATTTTCACGGGAACACAATCCATCCATGGTCGAACATTTCCAACTCAAGCTCGTCAACGGCTACATGCTGGCGCCAAACGTACGTCACCTGAGCTTCGCGCGCGCCGATGGTCAGCCCTTGCCGCTGGTGCCTGGGCAATTCCTGCAGGTGCATTTTGCCTATCCCGACGGTACGGCAACCAAGCGCAGCTATTCGGTGGCGACGGTCGGCGATGGCGTGTCGCCGATCGACCAGGTTGAAATCGCAGTCAGCTATGTGGACGGTGGCGCCGCCACGCAGTTGCTGGCCAATTTGCCCATTGGCGGTCTGATCGACGCCAGCGGGCCGTACGGGCGCTTTTCCCTGCAGGCCAATGACGCCAATCGACGCTATCTGCTGGTGGCCACCGGTACCGGGGTGACGCCGTATCGCGCCATGCTGCCGCAGATGGAGAAGCTGCTTGCCTCCGGCGAGCGCGAGGTGGTGCTGGTGTACGGGGCACGCAACGAGCGCGAGTTGCTGTACGGCGAGCAGTTCGAGGCCTTTGCCGAGACCCATCCCGGCTTCACGTTCTACAGCTGCCTGAGCCGCGAGGCGCGGGCCACGCCACGCCCGCGGGATCGCTGTGGTCATGTCCACCAGGTGCTGGCGGAGCTGCAGCCGCATGCCGAGCATGACATTGCGTACCTGTGCGGGAACCCGGAGATGGTCGACCAGGCGTTCACCGCCCTGAAGGAAGCCGGCCTGCCGGTGGCGCACATCCGCCGCGAGAAATACGTCTCCTCGCGCTGAAGCGCCTGTCACAAATGGATTGGTGGATTGGCGACGCCGCGCCAAGCCTCCTGCCTGGCCACAATGTGGCCGCCGAGCGCCGAGCAAACGCCAAGTGCTGGAAATGGGCATGGGGCCTGCGTGCGCGTCGTACCTGTCACACTTGGCGGCATCGGCTGGGCTGCGGCGTGGCGGAGCTGCTTGCCGGCGTTCGTCCGCCACCGTGCATGCCGGAATGGCGGTCGACGCCCGCGCGGGCGTGTCGGCCGCGGACCCGGATGGTGGTGGTACGGAGGGTGGGCATGGCATTGAAAGCATCGCTCGGCATGGGCCTGTTGGCTGCCCTGCTGCTGCCGGTTGCCGGCGCGAGGCAGCAAGACCCGGCCAAGAGCGCCTCGCCGCTGGCGGTGGCATCGTCGGCCCGCAGCCTGCCGCCACATTCGACTGCAGCCAACGGTGCCGCCGCCGTTCCCGCCAAACCGGCAACCTGGCGCCTGGGGCGATTGACCCTCACCGCCTGTGAGCTCGCTCAGCCGCACAGCGGGCTCAGCACACCGGCCTGGTGCGCGAAGTTTCCGGTGCCGGAGAACCGCGCCGACCCGCGCAGCCGCAGGATCGAGCTGAACCTAGCGGTGCTGCGTTCCAGCTCGCCGGTGGCAGACCCGGACATGCTGGTATTTCTTGCCGGTGGGCCGGGACAGGCGGCCACCGAGTCGGCGCGGATCATCGCTCCGGTATTCGGACCACTGTTGGCGCACCACCACGTCTTGCTGCTCGACCAGCGTGGCACCGGCGGGTCCAATGCGCTGGACTGCCCCGAGCACGACGAGGCGCAGGCGGCCGATGCCGGTACCAGCTTCGACGTGGTCACGGTGCGTCGCGCGGCGCTGGATTGCCTGGCGACGGTGAGCCGCCATGCCGATCCGCGCTACTACACCACCACGGCGGCGGTGCAGGATCTGGAGGATGTGCGTCGCGCGCTGGGTGGGCCAAGCTTCGACCTGGTAGGGGTGTCCTACGGCACGCGGATGGCCCAGCAGTACCTGCGCGCGTTTCCGGATTCCGTGCGCAGCATGGTGCTGGACAGCGTGGTGCCCAATTCCCTGGTGCTCGGGGAAAGCTTCGCCAGCGACCTGGAGGCGGCGCTGCATGCGCTGTTTTCCCGCTGCACGGCCGAGCCGGCTTGCGCCAGGCAGTTCGGGGATCCGCAGCAGACACTCACGCAGCTGCGCGATGCCTTGCGCGCCAACCCGCACCTGGTGACGTATCGCGATCCGCAAACCTACCAGAGCTCGCAGCAGATGCTGGACGAGGACCTGCTGGCCAGCGTGGTGCGCATGTTTTCCTACACGCCGGCCACCGCTGCCCTGTTGCCGCTGTCCATCGATTCGGCAGCGCACGGCGATGTCGGCCCGCTGCTCGGCCAGGCGAAGATCCTGTCCGGCGACCTGACCGAGCTTGCCGGTAGCGGCATGCAGTATTCGGTGATCTGCAGCGAGGATGCGGATTTGTACCGACCTCGGCCGCAGGATGCCGACACGTTGCTGGGTACGCATCTGGTCGATGCGCTCAAGACGATTTGCTCGGTGTGGCCGAAGGGTACGCGTCCGGTGGATTTTCATGCCCCGCTGGTCAGCGCCAAGCCAAGCTTGCTGCTGGCTGGCCAATACGATCCGGTGACGCCACCGCGCTACGCGCAGGAAGTGGCCGGGCACCTCGCCGATGCCCGCGTGCTGGTGCTCAGGGGCCAGGCACACAGCGTGATGGCGGCCGGCTGTGCCCCCGAGCTGATCAAGCAGTTCATCCAGAAGCTCGACCCCAAGGGCCTGGACGCAAGCTGCCTGGATCGCCTGCAGCCGACGCCGATCTTCCTCAATTTCAACGGGGCCTTGCCATGATCGAGGTGCGCGCGCTGCACAAGGCATTTGGCGACGTGGTCGCGGTCGACGAGGTGAGCTTCCTTGCCCGTGACGGCGAGATCACCGGCCTGCTGGGGCCGAACGGCGCCGGCAAGACCACCTGCCTGCGCATGCTGTACACGTTGATGGTGCCAGACCGCGGACAGGTGCTGGTCGATGGCCTGGATGCGGCCGTGGACCCGCTGGGCGTACGCCGCCGCCTGGGTGTCCTGCCCGACGCCCGCGGCTTGTATACGCGCCTCACCGCACGCGAGAACATCGAGTATTTCGGGCGCCTGCACGGCATGCCGGAGACTGAGCTCGGTGCGCGCGCGGAAGCGTTGATCCACGCCCTGGGCATGGAGTCGATCGCCGACCGGCGTGCCGCCGGGTTCTCCCAGGGTGAGCGGGTCAAGACCGCGATTGCGCGCGCCCTGGTCCACGACCCGCACAACGTGATCCTGGACGAGCCCAGCAATGGCCTGGACGTGATGGCCACGCGGGCGCTGCGCCAGTTCATGCGCGGGTTGCGCGCCGAGGGCTGCTGCGTGCTGTTTTCCAGCCATGTGATGCAGGAAGTCGCCGCCTTGTGCGACCGCGTGGTGATCATGGCCCGCGGCCGGATCGTGGCCGACGCGGCGCCGCAGGCCCTGCGCGAACAGACCGGCGCGGCCAGCCTGGAAGACGCTTTCGTGGAGCTCATCGGCAGTGGTGAGGGATTGGCGGCATGAGCGCCGTGGCCGGAACGCCGCGCCGCCGGTCCACGGTGTTCACCGTGCTGGTCAAGGAAGTGCGCGAAAACCTGCGCGACCGGCGCACCCTGGTCAGTGCCTTCGTCACCGGGCCACTGCTTGGACCGTTGTTTTTCGTCATGCTGATCGTGGTCATGGTGAACCAGCAGCTGGACAAGGCCACGCAACCGCTGCCGGTGCCGGTGATTGGCGCGACCTACGCCCCGCATGTGGTCGAGGCGCTCGAGGCCGGCGGCATCGAGCCGCGGCCTGCCGTGGCGGATCCCGCCCGCGCCGTGCGCGACCAGGACGCCGACGTGGTGGTGCGCATCGCCCCGGATTACCCGCAGGCCTGGAGCCGCGGCGAACCGGTACAGGTCGAGGTGTTCTTCGACTCCTCGCGCCGCGACGCCGCCACCGCGGTGGCGCGGGTGACCCAGCTGATCGACGCCTATGCCCGCCAGCAGGGCGCCATGCGCCTGGTGGCGCGCGGCATGTCGCCGGTCCTGGCCACGCCGGTGGTGGTGGCCAGGCGCGACCAGGCGACGCCGCAGGCACGCGCGGTGCTGCTGCTCAACATCCTGCCGTACTTCTTCGTCCTTACCATCCTCATGGGCGGCATGTATCTGGCCATCGACCTGACCGCCGGCGAGCGCGAGCGCCAATCATTGGAACCGCTGTTTGCGAACCCCGTGCCGCGCTGGCAGATCCTGGCCGGCAAGCTCCTGGCCATTGCCGCGTTTTCCCTGGCCAGCCTGCTCCTGTGTCTGCTGGTCTTCGCACTGGTCGGGCGCCTCGTGCCGGCCGACAAGCTGGGCATGGAGGTCGACCTGGGCTGGCACTTCGCGGCCTTCGTCCTGCTGTTGCAGGTACCGATGGTGGCCTTGTTTGCCGCCCTGCAATCCCTGGTCGCCGCCTTTGCCAAGAGCTTTCGCGAGGCGCAGACCTATCTCTCGCTGCTGATGATGGTGCCGATCATTCCCAGCGTGCTGCTGATGGCCTTGCCGGTGAAACCGCAGGCATGGATGTACCTGGTGCCTCTGCTCGGCCAGCATCTGGGCATCCTCGACCTGCTGCGCGGCGGGGAGATTGGCGCCGCCCACCTGGGCTTGTGCCTGGCCGGCACCAGCCTGGCAGCCGTGGCCGCGGTGCTGGTGACGGCGCACCTGTATCGCTCGGAGAAACTGGCGATCTCGGCCTGAGCCCGACGGTCGGTCGGTGCCCGGGCGTGTGCGGCGCTGCCGGCGTGCCACGTCACCGCATCGACGCGTGGCCGGTGCTCAGTGCCCCATGCGGTCGATGCCGATGAACTGCAGGAATTCCACCCGCGTGCGCGGATCGTCGCGGAACACGCCGAGCATCTGGCTGGTGACCATCGACACGCCGCGCTTGTGCACGCCGCGCGTGGTCATGCACTCGTGGCTGGCGTCGATCACCACGGCCACGCCGGCCGGATGCAGGTTGTCCTGGATGCACTGGGCGATCTGCGCGGTGAGCTTTTCCTGCACCTGCATGCGTTTGGCGTAGGCATCGACCACACGGGCGAGTTTGCTGATGCCGACCACGCGGTTGGTCGGCAGGTAGCCGACGTGGGCGCGGCCGATGATGGGCGCCAGGTGATGCTCGCAATGAC
>Ga0209916_1000576_pt1 | contig 53844 bp, 36 predicted proteins | sample ThiBio_1000_plan_FD_183956 | JGI IMG/M metagenome (GOLD analysis project Ga0209916, IMG submission 183956) | Wastewater bioreactor microbial communities from Cape Town, South Africa - Thiocy_solids_2 (SPAdes) | ecosystem: Engineered > Bioreactor > Thiocyanate-remediating > Anaerobic-Aerobic ... | reverse complement strand
CCGCCACGACAGACTCACAAGCCGAGAGTGGGTCAGTGGAACTGCTCGGCCTCGGTCGAACCGGCCAGGGCGAGCGTCCCGGAATTCGGGTTGATCGCCGTCGACACCCGGTCGAAATAGCCGGTGCCGACCTCCGCCTGGTGCTTGACGGCGGTGTAGCCACGGGTCTCGTCGGCAAACTCCGCCTGCTGCAGCTCGACGTAGGCGCTCATGCCTTGCTGCGCATATCCCTGGGCCAGGTGGAACATCGAGTGGTTGAGCGAGTGGAAGCCCGCCAGCGTGATGAACTGGAACGTGTATCCCAACGCGCCGAGCTCGTCCTGGAACGCCGCGATCTCGCTCTCGTCCAGTGCGGAGCGCCAGTTGAACGACGGGGAGCAGTTGTAGGCCAGCATCTTTCCCGGGAAGTCGCGGTGCAGCTCGGTGGCGAACTCTCGCGCCAGACCGAGGTCGGGGGTGCCGGTCTCCACCCAGATCAGGTCGGCGTAGGGGGCGTATGCCCGGGCTCGGGCCAGCACCGGCTCGATGCCACTGCGCACCCGGTAGAAGCCCTCACCGGTGCGCTCCCCGGTGCAGAACTCCGCGTCGATCGGATCGACATCGCTGGTAAGCAGGGACGCCGCCAGTGCGTCGGTGCGGGCCACCACCAGGGTGGGCACGCCGGCGATGTCCGCCGCGAGACGGGCAGCGTTCAGGGTGCGCACGTGCTGCGCGGTGGGCACCAGCACCTTGCCGCCGAGGTGCCCGCACTTCTTCTCCGACGCAAGCTGATCCTCGAAGTGCACCCCCGCGGCGCCGGCGGCGATCATCGCCTTCATCAGCTCGAAGGCGTTGAGCGGCCCACCGAATCCGGCCTCGGCGTCCGCGACGATGGGCACCAGGTAATCCGGTGCATCGCTGTCGGAATCGTCGCCGGACCAGGCGATCTGGTCGGCGCGCAGGAGCGCGTTGTTGATGCGGCGCACCACCGCCGGCACCGAGTTCGCCGGGTACAGCGACTGGTCGGGGTAGGTCTGGCCGGCCAGATTGGCATCGGCGGCCACCTGCCAGCCGGACAGGTAGATCGCCTGCAGCCCGGCCTTGACCATCTGCACCGCCTGGTTACCGGTCAGGGCGCCGAGCGATCGGACGAACGGTTGGGTGCGGAGGGCATCCCACAGCTTGGTGGCGCCCAGCCGTGCCAGCGTGTGCTCCTCGACGACGCTGCCCCGCAACGCGATCACGTCCGCGGCGTCGTAGCTGCGTTCGATGCCGGCCCAACGGGGATCGCCGACCCACTCCTGGCGCAGCAGCGCGGCGGCTTCGTCTCGGCCGATGCCGCTCGGACGAGAGCGACCGCGAGTCGGTGACGGGGCCGCCGCCGGCGCGGCCGACGTCGCTGTCGGACCGGATCCGGGCTGCTCGGGGTGCCGGGTGTCGGTCTGGATGGTGGTGCTCAGGGTGGAGGTCATGATGGGCGAATCCCCTCGGTGTGGCGCGTACCGGGTGCTGGCCGGTCGTTCGGGATGTGGAATCACCGGGCGCAGCGGGTGGTGCAGAACTGATGCTCTCCACATTCGGCGTTCTACAGCGAGTGCATCTAGCGATCTGCAAGTGAAGAAGTGCAGAAATTGCGCTACTGTGCAGCAATGGCGGAACGCACATCACTGGATCGATCAGGATCGCGACGGCACGGCGGTGACGGGCGTCGCGGGGAACCCTCGCACCGGCAGGGTGGCATCGATGGTCGCGGGGAACCCTCGCACCAGCCCGGCAGCCCCGACGTCGGGGCGCCGCCCACCGACGCGGCGGCGTCCGCGTCCGACCAGATCACTGTGGGCCGACGCCTTCGTCACCTGCGGCGGACCGCCGGTCTGACCCTGGACGACGTGGCCGAACGCGTCGGCATGTCGGCCTCGGCGCTGTCGCTGATCGAGAACGGACGCCGCGAACCGAAGCTGTCGGCGCTGTCGGCGCTGGCGTCCGCCCTGGGGGTGACGGTGCCGGATCTGCTGGCGCCCGCTCCGCCCAGCCGGCGCGCGGCGCTGGAGATCGCGCTGGAGCGGGTGCAGCGATCGGGCTCCTTTGCCGCCCTGGGCGTGCCCGCCGTCCGGATCGGCCCACGGCTGCCGACCGAGGCGCTGGAGGCGCTGGTCGGGCTGCACCAGGCGCTGGCCGACGTGCACGCAGAGCGGGCCGCAACCCCGGAGCAGGCCCGTCGCGCGAATGCCGAGCTGCGCGAGCGGATGCGCCGTCAGGGCAACTACTTCGGCGACGTCGAACGGCAGGCGGCGGAGCTGCTCGCGGCGACCGGACACCACGCCGGACCAATCACTCGGACCGTCGTCGATCGGATGGCCGCGCATCTGGGCTTCGCGCTGGTGCACCGTTCGGATCTGCCGTCCTCGACGCGCAGCGTCACCGATCTTCGTCACCGCCGTATCTACCTGCCGCAACCCGAAGCAGGACAGCACGATTCGCGGTCACTCGCGCTGCAGGCGCTGGGGCACGTGGTGTTGGGCCACCAGATCCCGGCGGACTACGCGGAATTCCTGGCGCAACGGGTGGAGATCAACTACTTCGCGGCGGCGCTGCTGATCCCGGAACACAGCGCCGTGCGGCTGTTGCGGGAGGCCAAGGGGCGCAAGGATATCGCCATCGAAGATCTGCGGGACGCGTACGCGGTGTCGTATGAGACGGCGGCGCATCGTTTCACCAACCTGGCGACCCACCATCTGGACATTCCCGTGCACTTCATGCGGATCTCCGACGCGGGCACCATTTACAAGGCCTACGAGAACGACGGCGTCCGCTTTCCGATGGATGCCACCGGCGCGATCGAGGGGCAGCGGGTGTGTCGCTACTGGACGGCGCGCCAGGTCTTCGAGCAGCCGGATCTGTCCGAGGCGTACCAGCAGTACACCGACACTCCGTCCGGCACATACTGGTGCACGTCGGTGGTGGACCGCACCAGGGATGGGCTGTTCTCGGTGAGCGTGGGGGTGCCGTATGCGCACGTGAAGTGGATGCGCGGCAGGGAGACCACCGATCGATCGCAGTCGCGCTGCCCGGATCCGGCCTGTTGCCTCACCCCGCCGCCCGACCTGGCCGGTCGGTGGGCGGAGTTGGCCTGGCCCAGCGCACGAGTGCACTCGCACCTGTTGGCCGCGATGCCGCCGGGGGTGTTTCCCGGGGTGGACGACACGGAGGTGTTCCGGTTCCTGGAGCGGCAGGAGGTATAACGCACTCGAGGGTGTGGCGACGACATGCACGCGGCGCCGGGCTGGCGGATTGCTAGCTCGCGGGAACGAGAACCGCATTGATGCCGCGGGTCACGACGCCGCCGGTGACGGGTACAGGCGTGGAGCGGGTCGGGTCGTTGCCGGATTTGCCGTCGTAGCACTGGGCGACGTACCCGGTGACTGAGGAGCCCATCGCCCGGGACGGGTCGAAGCATACGAAATACGTGCCGGTACCGATGCCGCGCAGCACATACCGACCGTCCGCACCGGTGCGGGCGAAGGACGCGGTATCCACCGGCCAGCCGTTCTCGTCGTAGGCAGTGACATCTACACCGGCAACCGGTCCGGCACCGTCGGTGACGGTGCCCCTGATCTCCACGGACGGCTGGAGCAGCGCATCGATGTGGTCCGTCACCTGGCCTGCGACCACCGAGAACGGGGTAGCTCGTGAATAGTCGGGGCCGGCGTTCTGGTAGCACTGCGGGACGTACCCCGTGGCGGACGACCCGGAGGCATCGCGGACATCGAAGCAAAGGTGATAGTTCCCTGCCGCGATGGACCGAGCGACGAATCTGCCATAGCTGTCCGTGACGGCCCACCCCGGTCGGGAGTCGCCGTCCGTAGACCATAATTTGATGGACACGCCGGACACCGATCCTGCTGCGTCCCGGACAGTTCCGGTGATCTGGCCCGCAGCGTGCAGTGCGGCATCGATGTCGGTGGTAACCTGCCCTGCCGTCACCGAGACCGATGTGCTCTCGGTCGGATCAGTGCTGGGTGCGTCCTGGTAGCACTGGTCGAGGTAGCCCGCGCCCGACGAGCCCTGGGCCGATGCGGCCGCGAAGCACACGAAATACGGTCCCGTCGGCAGTCTCCTAACGGTGTACGCGCCGTCCTCGTCGGTGCGCCCGCTGCTGACATTAGTGCCCTCCTGGTCGTAGGCGGTGACGTTGACGTTCGCCACGGGCCCGTTCGCGTCGAAGACCGTTCCGGAGATCGCACCGCCCGCAGTCAGTGTGGCGTCGATGCCGGATGTGGTCGATCCCACCGATACCTCAACCGGCGTCCCGCTACCCCAACCGGGTCGCCCGTCGTAGCACTCATCCAGGTATCCGCTCGTCGACGCACCCGCCCCATCGAAGGTCTGGAAGCACACCTGGTACGTTCCGGTGCCCAGCGCGCCGACCAGATAGGTACCGTCGGTGCCGGTCGTGACATTGCCCACGGTGACACCGCTCGGGGCGACCACGATCACAGTGACGTCCGCGACCGGGCCAGCGCTGTCAGTGACGGTCCCCTCGACCGCCCCGCCGACGGCGAGCACCGCGTCGACATGGGTGGCGATCGTTCCTCCCGTCACCGTTACCGGAGTGCCGCTATTCGGCTCACCGTAAGGCTTGTCGTCGAGGCACTCGCTCGCGTATCCGGTCGGCGAAGCGCCGGCCGCGTATCGGGCGTTGAAGCACACGGTGTAGGACCCGGGTGCGATCGGGGACAGTTCGAAGCTGCCGTCGGATCCGGTACGTGTGACGGCCACACCGAACTCGTCGCCGGCGTACAGTCGGACGGCGATGCCGTCGACGCCCCCGAGGTCATCGGCACCGGTGACGGTTCCGGTGATGCTGCCAAAGGCATTGGGGTCCAGGAATTCATACCAGGCGCCAGAACTTGGCACCGACGTTCCGACTGGTGTGGTGATCCGCACGGCGACCGAACCGGCGAGGTGCGGTGGCGCGGTTACCGTGAGCGTGCTGTCCGAAGTCACGGATAGATCCGCGCCGACTGCCGGTGTGACAGCAGAGGAGGAGTAGAAGGTGACGTCGGTGGCTCCGGTGAATCCGCTGCCGGTCACCGACACCGTGTTGCCGCCCGCAGTGCTGCCGCCAGTGTGGTACACCGACTGGATCCACGGGAGGGCGATGCCGCTGTCCGTCGAAATGGTTCCGGTACTGTTCGCGCGGAACAAGAAGGCGGCCATCGCCTGTCGGGTGACGTTCGCCTGGGGATGGAAGCCGGGCAGGTCGTGACCGGCTTCTGGATATCCTTGTGTGAGTCCGGTGCTGGCGAGCCAGGCGATCTCACCGCAGAACGGTGCCGTGGTCGGGACGTCCCAGAACTGTTGACTGGCGCAGGGGGAGGCCGTGGAGTCCGAGTTTGCCAATCGGTACAGCAGCGCTGCCAGCGCCTGTCGGGTCACCGGCGCCCTGGGCTTGAACGTGCCATTTCGGTAGCCGGTGCTGATGCCAGCTCCGGCCAGCCATTCGACAGATCCGCAGAACGTTCCCTCGGGCACGTCGATGAACGCCCGAACTGTGCCGGAACAGAATGGATCGCCCTGATTGGGGAACGAGAATCGATGCAGGAATGCCGCCATGGCTTGCCGTGTCACCACGTCGCGAGGGTGGAATCCGGGCTGGAATCGCCCTGGGTCGGTGGCTCCCTTGGTCACGCCGGCCTCCGATAGCCACGCGATCTCGGGGCAAAACTGCGCCGATATCGGCACGTCCCAAAACTCCTGCACCGTGCAGGGACTCGGTCTGTCGGCCGACGCAGCGGTCGTCGGCAGGAGTCCTACGACCGTCGCTGCCGTGGCGGTCACCAAGACCAGCGCTGCGCGCGCGATTCTCCGAAACATCGGACCCTCCGGATGGCTCCGAGCGCGTCAAACACGATGACGCGCGCTGGCGTGACGAATGCCGTAATATATCCAACCGGCAGAATCAACGCAATCCGCCCCGATCCCCGCTGGGATGTGGGGTCGCCCTATGGCCGGGCCGCAATCCGGCGGACGTGGGTGCTCAGCTCCTGGAAGAACTGCATCACGCTCGGTGGGCACGTGCTCGACCGGCGCCACGCCACGTGTAGGTCGAAGGCCAGCACGACGCCCGTCCCGTCGTGCACGAACCGGCGGGGCAGGCCGAACCCCCGCAGGTCAGCGAAGTGGATCTACGACGCCAAGAACGCCGGCGCCGCGCAGCCGCGGGTGTCTCAAAACGGCGGTGTCTCAAAACGACGGTGTCTCAAAACGGCGGTGTCTCAAAACGGCGGTGTCTCAAAACGGCGGTGTCTCAAAACGGCGGTGCATCAGATCGGCGTTGCCCTCAGAACGGCGGTGGATCGTGAACCGGTGACGGGCGGCGGCGTCGAGAGCGCCGGATCTCGATCGGTCGGCGGAGCCGGCAGGGGTGCTGCAGGTCGAACCGCGCCCTGGTCGGAGCCGGTAGGTAGGCGTCGTCGGAGTCGTGCGGCACTGGCCCGAAGCGCTCCAGCACCGAGGTCCCGAGGATCGCGCGATCGCTGACCGGTGCCGACGCCCGCGTCGGTGGCTGACCGGTGCCCGCGGACTGGCTCGCCAGCCGCTCGGACCGGACCGGCGTGCCATGCCTCGCTGGGGGCGGCTCCCACAGCGACATCGGCTCCTTGACCGCGGTACGCCCCAGCGGCGTGGTCCAGTGGTAGCTGCCGTCGAGGCTGCGCATCAGGATGAATCCGCGGCCCCCATCCTTACCGATGTGGTGGTGCTCGCCGGGCGCCATTGTCTGCACTGGTCGTTCCGTGGGTGGGCCTTCCCGTGACCGGATCGGGGCGGGCGGGCCGCACATGGTCGAAATCGCCTCGCCCGGCGGGATGTCGACAGCCGGGGAACGGGCAGGTCTGGTCTCGTGCCGCGACGAAGTCTGCCAACGCGCGGGGCGGCCGATACCTGGTACGGCCGTAGTCGAGAAGCGCTCCGCTGACCGGGTCGCAGAGCAATCGCCGAAGCTCACCGTCGGCAGCGATCTGCCGGGCCTGTTCGGCACTGATCGGGCCGTACCCGCTCAGCTCACACGGCGAGTCGCCCCCCAGCAACGCATCGATGGGCATGGTGACCTGGATGTGCGGTCGGACACCGTGCCGGCGCGGCAGATCGGCGCCGTCGGCGAGGCCGAACAGTCCACGCGTTCCGCCGTCTGTCAGGATGCGGCGGCAGAGGTCGGCCACCGCATCGACCCGCCGGTTACCGAGATCCCTGGTGTCGCCGGGTGTCCTGGCGCCATCAGCGAGGGCGGTGGCGCAGTCCCAGATGGCCGCCACGTCCTGCGCGGGGGCGTAGATGTTCAGTCCCGCCATTCCGTCGTTTTCTGCCCAGCGCGTCATCCGGCGCTCGCCGGCGGCCTTGCGGTGGCGCTGAATGGCGCCATCGGGGTCGGCGGCGATGATCGCCTTGGACACCCGGGCGCGCACCGCGTGGTAAGTGCGGCTGCCCCCGGCGGCAAGGCTCGCCAGCACGGCCGCCTCGGCTGCCTTGGCGACCTCGTCGGTGCAGTTCGCGGTGGCGGAGAGGATCGCCTGCGCGACATCGATGTTGATCTCTCCGGCGTGCAGCGCCGCCAGCGTGCGGGTGAGCACGGTGCCGAACCGGTGCGCCTCGTGCAGCAGGTTCGACGCGGTGTTCTCCGTGATACCCCATGCCAGGGACAGCTCGGACGGCAGCCAGTCGATCGGGCCGGGATAACGCGCCTGCAGCGCTGCGGCGTCCAGGTACTGCTCGGCCTGAAGGTGCGACATCAGTCGTTGCCGGGCCTGCATTCCGTCGACCACGCCGTTGCCCCAGCAGGTGATGACCTGAGGCTCCAGCGTGTCATCGTCGGGTACCGATCCGATCGCCGCCGCGTCGGCTCCGGTCAGTGCACGGATCCGAGGTGATGCGGCACGGTGCCGGGAACCGTCGCGGTCGGTGTCGGGCTCGCGGGTGCCCTGGCCCACGTGCGCCCGGCGATCACGCGGCGCGAGAACGTCGGGTCGGGCGGCCAGCAGCCGGGCCAGGTCGGGCCCAGGGCGTTCGGCCAGCACGGCGGCACGCCAGGCATCGAGTTCCAACACGGCCGAGGCCACCGGGTTTGCCGGCGGGCTGCCGGGCTCGTCGCCGGGCTCGGGCTGGGGCGGCCACGTCGGGACCGGCCCGGGCGGCAGCACTCGCGCCGGCGTCGCGCGAACCACGGTGCAGCGTCGGGCGGTGCGGCATTGCTCCTGGACCGATCCTCCCGAAACCGGTAGGAACAGCCCCGGATTTCCCGCAGGCTCGCGCTCCGGAACGGGCTGCCAGAGCGCCGCCCGTTCGCCGAAACACATCGCCGTGGTGAACATGCTCGCACGCTAACACCGGCCACCGACAGTCGTGCCTATCTCGGTCCTCACCTGCGGAAAATGGCGACCCGTTACCGGTGGGGGTGGACGGTGACGCTCGCCGGGAACACGCACTCCGCTGCAGGCCTCCCGTCCGCCCCCGCACGTCGGCCGTGATCGAATGCGCTGCCCACCGACCGGGGGCGCTACTGCGCCGGAGTGCCCCCGCAGGCCAGCATCGCCGCCACGAACGCCTCGCCGCGCGCGCGGTAGTCGCGAAACAGGTCGAAGCTGGGCGCCGCGGGGGACAGCAGCACCACGCCGTCCGGCTCGGCCCAGCCCGCCGCCATCGTCACCGCCTGCTCCAGCGACGTGGTGTCCACGATCGACACCGACGGACCCGCACCGGCCGCGGCGACCTGCGCATGGATATCGGGCCCGTTCGTCGGCACCGTCACCAGCACCAGGGGCGCCACTCGCGACCGCAGCCCGACCGCCAGCGGCGCGTAGTCGATACCGCGGCTCTGCCCGCCGACAATGAGCGCCACCCGCCGATCGGGGAAGGCGTCGACCGCCGCGAGGGCCGGCAGCACATTGGTCGACAGGTTGTCGTCGACGAAGGCCACCCCGCTGCGCCGGCCGACCTCCCGCAGCCTGCTGGGCAGGCCGACGAAGCCCGCCGCGCCGAGGCCGAGGGACGAGACATCGGATGCCTCCGCGATTCCCATGGCCCGCAGTGACTCCGCCGCGATCAGCGCATTGCGCCGGTTGTGCAGCCCGATGAGCCCCAGCGCGTCCATCCACGCCGCATCCGGGTCGTCGGCGGCGTGCACCCAGCGCACCCGCGGACCCAACAGCTCCGCGTGCGAACGTAGCAGTGCACTGTCCCCATTGGCGACCGTTACCTCCGCCCCCGGCTGGGCCAGCGCCGACAGCTTGTCCCGGTAGTAGATCTCGGGATCGCCACCGTGCCAGGGCAAATGGTCCGGGTGCAGGGAGGTGACCGCCGCGACCGGCGGGGTCACCGGGAGGTCGGTCGCCTGATAGCTGGAGACCTCGACTACCCAATAGTCGTAGTCCTCGGACACCTGCGGATCGTACGGCGGCTTGCCAATGTTGCCGGCCAGCAGGCTCCGATACCCCCACGCCGACAGGAGATGCGCCGCAATGGAAGTGGTGGTCGACTTGCCCTTGGTCCCGGTCACCACCAGCACCCGGCTCAGATCCGACCCGGCCAACCACAGCCCGAGCCCGCCCACTACGGTGACTCCGGCATCCCGCAGCGCCGACACCACCGGGCCATACCGGGAAATGCCCGGCGACTTGATCACCACCTCACAGCCCGCCAGTGCCGGAAGGCCGCCGGCGGACGTCTCCAACACCCCCAGATCGGTAGCAGCCGAGGGACTGTCGTCCACCAGTACGGGATCGATATCCAACGCTCGGCACCGCCGCAGGCTGGCCATGCCTTCCACGCCCAAGCCGTACAGCCCGACCCGCCGACCGGGCAGATCCGACCAGCGCAGCATCACCCGGGGTATCACTGCGATACCGTCCACCGAGACGCGGCATGACGCGGAGTCATGGTTCACCTGTGCGGATCTGCGGGCAGGTACTCGGCTGGAATGAAGTGCCGTCCCACGGGCGCCAGCAGCGCCTCGGCCGCGACCTGCGCGGTGTCGTCGGTCGGCACAGCGCCGCCGCCGACCTGCACAGCCCCACCGAGCCGGGACACCAGCGACGCCAGCACCGGCGAGCCAGCCCGATCGGCGCGGGCCAGCGCCAGCCGAGCCGCCACCCGGCACTCGCCGACATCCCCCACGCACTCCCACGGTTTCGCGTCCGGGATCAAGCCCAGCAGGGTCTCGAACTGCCCGACCAGTTCGGGATTCTCCAGTGGCTCCGGCCCGCCGGCGGCGAAGACCGACCGCAGCACCGACGCGCCCACGAACGGGGCCAGGATCAGGTCGATGAAGCAGCACTTGTCGCAGTGCGCGCACCAGTGATCCAACCGGCGCGCATGATCGATGTGGAACGCCCGGTTGCAGCTGCGGAACGTCGAGAAGTACTGTGGGAGCCGCGCAAATCGCTGCGCTATCCACAGCTCGGTGTAGGGCCGCAGCATGGAGAAGTACTGCAGGCCGGTGCCGATCGCCTCCGAGATCACCTGCCGGAAACCGGATTCGAACGACTCGCTCTTGGAATACTGGTGGTTGATCGATCGGTCGTCCAGTTGCACCGTCCCCACCGACGCCGACCATTCGTTGCTCATCACCACGGCGTCGTGCCCACCGACCGCCGCCGCCAGCACTGCGATTGCCGAGATCACCCCCGTCACCGGAACATGCCCGTTCCGGAAGCCGAGCTCCCGGGACCGCAGGATCTGCGGGTCCAGCACCCGCTCCGCGCGTACCACCGGCAACCCCGTCACCGCCGCCGGCTGCTCGATCGCGTCGAACCGGTCGCCCGGCCGATTGACCACGAACAGCGAGGGTATCGGTGCGACCGGGCGTAGCAATTCGACGGTGACGATTGAGTCGACGCCGCCGCCGAACGGGATCAGCGGGCGTCCCGAAGCGGCCGAGAACCCCACCGGTGCATCGCGTTCCAGCCGGGGCCCGCGGATCTGCAGGCCGGTCAGGTCCAGTCGGGGCGTCGATCGGTACGCGAACTCGCCGAGCCCGTCGACGTAGAACTGCCGGAGGAATTCCCGTTCGGTATCGGTGACGGCCGTCGTCCCGAGATCGATCATCGGGGGAGCGCCGGCCTTGTAGTACGAGACACCGGCGAGCAGGAACACCCACCGGGCTGCCTCGCGCGCGGCGGGCGAGGACCAATCGCCGCCACCCGGCAGCACGACCTGCTCGGTGAACACCCAGTCGTCCAACCGGTACCGGCAGGTCAGTCGGTTCGCGCCGGCGTCGATGGAGAAGGCGTCGTAGGTGAAAGTCTCTGCGTCATAGGGGGTAGCGGTGACGGTGCTCATGTAACCCCTCCGGCCAGCAGTCGGGCCAGCACGGCGAATCGCCCGCAGGGACCCTCCAATCGATGGCTGAAGAACGGCGTGCCCGGACCGGTCACCAGCCCGGATGCGTGGATGTTGGTCGGCGATAATCCGGTGCCCTGCAACTGGATCCGGGCGCCGGCGACCAGGTCGAACAGGTAGCGCCCCGAACCGTCCGGCCGCAGCACCTCCCCGACCGCGTCGTCGAACGCCGCGCGTGCCAGGTCCGCGACATCGTCACCGACCTGGTAGATCGCGCCGTCGATCGCCGGCCCGATCCCGGCAACGATGCGCGCGGGGTCCGATCCGTGCTCGAGCATGGTCTGCACCGCGGCGGGCGTGACTCCCCGCACCGTCCCGCCCCAGCCGGCGTGCACCACGGCCAGCACCCCGGCCACCGGCTCGTGCAGCACGATGGGCACGCAGTCGGCCACCATGACCACGAGGGCGATGCCGGGATCGGTGGTCACCAGCGCGTCGGTCTCCGGGATCGCGTCGGCATCGGACCGGGCACCCCGACCGCGGTGCTCCGCACCGACCACCGTCACCGCCCGCCGATGCACCTGCTGGCAGAAGACCAGCTCGTCCAGCGAGGCGCGCAGCGCTCCCGCCACCCTGGTCCGGTTCTCCAGCACGGCGCCCGGGGAGTCTCCGACGTGCAGACCCAGGTTCAGCGACGCGTATCGGCCGGTGGACACCCCGCCCGACCGGGTGGTCAGCGCCACCCGCACCCGCGACGGGTCGAAGCAGGACCAGGTCAGCAGTGGCGGCGTGGTCCCGAGCGGGAGCAGCGGGTCGGCCGGCCGGGCCGGGGGTAAGGCGGCCGCGGTCCCGCGCGTGCCGATCACGGCCACCTCCAGACGCCGACGAGGCCGGGCGCCGCCCGGCCGGACTCGACCAGCGTATCGGCATCCGTCGCGCCCGCCGGTCGGCACGTTCCCGGCGGGGCGGCACGTTCCCGGCGGGGCGCCAGCGAGCCCCATCGCAGTGGGTCACTGCTGCTGGCACCCCGTCCGGAGTCCGGTCAGCGGGGTCGGTGTGCGTCCTGGTAACCGTCGTAGAGGTACAGCGTGGCGGCCATAGATCCGCGGGTGACGACGGTCGCCGGGCCGAATCCGCCGTCACTTCCGGTGGCGATGCCGGCGTCGGAGATCCAGGCGATGGCGCCGCAGAACGTGCTCGTCACCGGCACGTCGTCGAACGGCGCCGCGGTGCAGTCCGGTGCCGCGTCACCGCCGTGGTCCAGCCGGTAGAGGAAGGCGGCCATGGTCTGGTTGGTGACGGCCTGGGTGGGGTGGAAAGTGCCGTCTGCATAGCCGCTGGTCACGCCCTGGTCTTTCAGCCAGGCGATGGCGCCACAGAAGGTGTTGTCCACGGGCACGTCGTCGAACGGCGCCGCCGTGCAGTCCGGCGCCGAATCGCCGTCGTGTTCCATGCGGTACAGGAACGCGGCCATGGTCTGCCGGGTGACCGAACGCTCAGGGTGGTAATAGGTGTCGGTGTATCCGGTGGCGATGCCGCGGTCGGCGGTCCAGTCGATGGCCGGGCAGTTCGGGTCGTCCACCGGCACGTCCGGGAACGGCGCGGTGCTGCACGCGGGCGCGGTGATCGTGATCGTCAGCTGCTGCTGGTCGGTGACGGCGTTCGCGTCGGAGGCGGTGATGGTGAACTGATACGGCCCGCCCGCGGTGGGGGAGCCGGTGATGGTGCCCTCGGAGTGCAGGGTCAGCCCGGGCGGCAGTTGCCCACCGGTGAGGGAGAAGGTCAGCGGCGCGGCCCCGCCGGTCGCGGCCAGGCTCGCCGAGTACGTCGCGTCGACCTGGCCGTCGGGAAGCGTCGTGGTGGTGATGCTCGGCTTGTCCAGGACGGTTAGAACCCCGGGGACATAGCTGAAGTCGTAGAAGTCGTCGGCCGCCCCATGGCAGGAGGTGGTGCCGGCCGACTCGTCGAACCCGCAACTGGCCGGGGTGTTCAGGTCCGCAACAGTGTCGGTGCCGGCGAACCCGGTGTAGCTGGCCGTCACGGTCGGTGGCGTGCCGCCCCGGTACAGCGTGGCATCGCTGGCGGTGACGGTGATCAGCCCGCTGGTGCGTTCCACGGCGCCGATGTCGCAGGCGCTGCCCTGGGGCCGGGTGGTCCCGCGCTGGTCGACGGTTCCGTTGCCGCACAGGGCCACGGCCTGGTCGCCGTCGCCCACCGACGTGCCGGTGGGGATGGCGTTGATGGCGGGGCTGGTCGGGCCGGGCAGCATGGTGCGGGTGGGGCCGTTGTTGTCGGCCAGCGCGCCTAATAGTGGGTCGGCGACGGCGCTGGTGTCGGCGGTCAGGGCGCAGGAATCGTCGGAGGCGAGGTTGTATCCGCCGTCGGTCAGGGTGGACACGTCACCGGCGCAGACCGGGGTGCCGCCTGGTGCGGCGAGGATCGTGCCGCCCGCGGTGACCGCCAGACCGTTGCCGAATACGACGGCGCCGCCGGCGTTGTCGGCCACCGTGCTGCCCGCCAGCAGCAGCGACGTCGCCGGCCCGTCACCGGGCTCGCCGCCCTCGGGGAGCACGCCGGAGATGCCGTCGCCGGAGTTACCGGCGATGGTGCTGTCGGTGACCCGCCCCACACCGCCGACCGGCATCCACAGGCCGTTGCCCGCGTTGCCGGACACCTCGGTGCGTCTCAGAGTCACGAGCGCGGCGGCCTCGCCGGATCCGCCCGCCAGGATGCCGTTGCCGCCCGGCAGCACTTCCTGCTCGGTGATCACGTTGCCGGAGACCACGCTGTCGGTCAGCGTCAGCGTGGCGTCGGCACCGTTGGCGCTGGCCAGCACGCCGTTGCTGTTGCCGGAGATGGCCAGGCCGCGGCCGGTGACCGTCCCGGCGGTGACGGTGATACCGGCCGCGAAGGGGAACGCGGCGCTCGTGGCCAGCCCGTTGCCGGTGATCGACACGTCTGCCAGGTCGATGCTGGGCAGGGTCCCTACGCCCTGCCCGGCAAACACGCCGCCGAGCGGGTTGTCGGCCACCGCCCCTCCGTTGATGGTCACCGTCGACGAGCGGGTGCTCATCACGCCGATCGTGTTCCCGGTGAAGGACGTTCCCGTCACCGTCGCGTCGACGTCGGCGAGGGACAGCCCGCCGAGGTTCTGGCTCGCTACCGCGCTGGTACCGCTCTGCGGCCCGTTGTCCTTGACGGTGCTGCCGGTCAGGGCCAGGGTTCCGGGATGCTGTGCGTCGCTGCCCTGTGCGGTGATGCCGAACATGGCGTTGTTCGTGATCGTGCTGCCGGTGATCGTCGCCTGGGTGTAGGGCAGCTGCACGCCGAAGGTGTTCCCGGACACGTCGGTGCCGGTGATGCTCACGGCCAGCGGAATCGGATCGCCGGTGTCCGGGTCGGTCCTCGGCTGGACGAGAATTCCGCCGCCGTAGGGGGTCCCATCCTGCGTGCTGCCGCCGTTGTTCGTCACGGTGCTGCTGGTGAGGGTGACGTCGCCCTCGGCCAGCACCCCGTCGTAGTTACCGGAGATGGTGACGTTGCCGCCGGTGAACGAGCCGCCGGATTGCAGCAGCACCCCCGCGCCGGATCCGTTGGCCGGGCTGCCGTTGTCGGTGATCGAGGTGTCCGTCACCTGGAACGCGGCGTCCGACGTGGATCCCGCGAGGCCGGCGAACGTGTTTCCGGACACCGACCCGCCGGTGATGGTCGCCGTGCCGGCGGCCAGCAGGACGCCGGCATTGTTGTTCGTGATCGTGCTGTCGGTCACCGTCGCCGTGGCGGGAACGGACGTGCCGTCGCCGGGGAGATTGCCGACGGCCACGCCGAACGCGAGCCCCGTCAGGGTCGACCGGTCGAGCGACAGCGTGCTCCCGCCAGCGGCATGGATCCCGCCGACGGCCAGGGATGTGGGATTCGAGACCGTGATCTGGGAGACGGTCGCGGTGCTGCCGGCTTGGGCTCGCACCGCCACGGTGTTCTGAACCGAATCGGACGGCTCCGCCGGCGTGATCGTCATCCGGGCGACCGTCACCGGTCCGTCGGCGTCGATGGTGATGGTGGGTACATCGTCGGTCGACGGATTGTTCAGCACGACTCCGGCCTGCGAGTCGCCCTGCAGGGTGATCGCGTGGGAGAGGGTCAGCGCCTCGCTGTAGGTGCCGGACGCGACGGACACGGTGTCGCCGTCGGCGGCCCGGGCCAGCGCGGCGCCGATGGTTGCGCAGGCGCCGGAACCCGTCGCCGCACCGCAGTTGGCCCCGTCGGCGCCGTCGGTCTGGTCCACGTACCAGGTGCTGCCGGCCGCGGCCGCCGGCAGCGCGGACCCGACCAGCGTCAGCGCGGCGGCGGTGAGCACCGTCGAGACCACCGCCAGCGCGCGGCGGGCTCCGGCCACTCGGCCCGGTGTGTGTCCGTCGCGTCGTTTGCCCGCTCGCCCCTCGACGTTCTGCATGCTGACCCCCTCGGTTGCCGACACGGCGTTCATCGCGGCGTGCTGGTGGTGACGTACTGGTCGTAGCCGTACAGCGATGCGGCCATGGAACCGCGGGTGACGGTGTCGGTAGGCCCGAACTCGTCGCCGGTGGCAATGTCCGCGTCGGCGGCCCACGCGATGGCGCCGCAGAACTGGCTATCGGCCGGCACATCCGGGAACGGCGACCCGGTGCACGCCGGCGCCGCGTCACCGCCGTGGTCCAGCCGGTACAGGAACGCGGCCATGGTCTGCTGGGTGACGGCCTGGGTGGGGTGGAAGGTGCCGTCGGCGTAGCCGCTGGTCACGCCCTGGTCTTTGAGCCAGGCGATGGCACCGCAGAAGGTGTTGTCCACGGGCACGTCGTCGAACGGTGCCGTCGTGCACTCCGGCGCCGAGTCCCCGTCGTGCGCGTACCGATACAGGAACGCGGCCATGGTCTGCCGGGTCACCGGGCGCTCCGGATGGAAGAAGGTGTCAGTGTATCCGGTGGTGATGCCCCGGTCGGCGATCCAGGCGATGGCGCCGCAGTTCGGGTCGTCGACGGGCACGTCCGGGAACGGCGCCGCGGTGCAGCCCGGCAGCGTCCAGGTCCAGCCGGCGTACAGCGTCACCGGCACCGCGGTGCCGTCGCTGCTGGCGTCGCTGACGCTGCTGTCGTCGCCCAACGGACTGCCCGTCGTGTGCTGGTCGCGATACCAGCCGGCGAAGGTCCTGCCCTCCATCACCGGGGCGTCCAGGTCGGCCAGCGACAGCTCAGCGCCGCCGAAACTGGCCGCGTACAACGGGATGTCGGCCGGCGTTCCGGTGGCGTTGCCCGCGTCGAAGCTAACCGCATAGTGGTGGTCGGTCACGGTCAGCCCGTCACCGATATGCACGCCGTGCGTGACGGATCCGCCGTTGTCGACGGTGCCGGTGCCGGTGCCGGTCACGGTGCCGGCACCGTCGATGGTGCCGGTGTTCGTCACCGTGACGCCGGACGGGATGGTGACGGTGTTGTCGGCCGGGATGGTCAGGCTGCCGGCGTTGGACAGCGAGCCGAAGTCGGTGCCGTCCGACCCCGCCCCGACGGCACTCCCCGAGGAACTGGACGCCGTCACCGTGGCGCCGGCCGCGATCGTCAGATCGGCGCCCGGTTGTGAGCTGCCGCCGCCGATGCCGGCGCCCCACCAACCGCGGTCGTCGTTGAACTGGGTGTTCGTGGCCGTGGCGACGACCGTGCCGCCCAGGATGTCGATGGTGGCGACGGTGCCCTGCTCGGTGTACGCCGTGTACCCGGTGCCGATGCCGGCGCCCGCTCCGGCGGAGCTGGCCGTCACCTTCGCATCACCGCTGATGGTGATCTTCGGACCGGACCGGGCGTAGAACGCGCTGCCGATGCCCGCGCCGCTCCCGGTGCTCTCGGCCACGACGGTGCCGCCGGAGATGTCGATGGTGATGCCGGTGGATCCCGATCCCGAGCTGCCGATCGCCGAGCCGCCGCGGTTGCCGGTGGCGTGCACCTCGCCGCCGGTGATCGTCACCGAACTGCTGGCGGCGCCGTCACCGCTGCCCAGGCCGGCGTCGCCGGTGGCGTAGACGGTGCCGCCGGTGATGGTGACGTCGCCGCTGGTGTCCAGCCCGCCGCCGATGGCGGCGCACTCGCCGGCGCAGCTGGCGTAGACGGTGCCGTGGTGGATCGTGATCGGCGAGGGGTGGTCGCCGATGTTGCTGTTGCCGCCGTTGCCGCCGATACCCGGCGAGTAGCTGGTTCCCGTCGCATGCACCGTGCCGCCGTTGATGGTGACCGGGCCGCCGTTGTCTCCGGTGCCGCCGCCGATTCCGGCGCCGCCGTCCGGTCCGCCGGACGCGGTGATGTCGCCGCCATTGATGATCACGGCGCCCTTGGTGCCGCGCAGGTACACACCGATGCCGGCGGCGTAGCCACCGCCGGTCGCGGTCAGCGTGCCGCCGGTACCGCTGTCATCGATGGTCAGGGTGGAATCCGGGCCGAGAGTGATGCCGGGGTAGGCGTACCCGCCGGTGGTGTCCAGGCTGTGCCCGGCCAGGTCGAGTGTCACCGCCAGGCCGGCGGGGACGGCGAGCGCCGGGTCCTGCGGCGTGGAGGTCAGGTCGCCGCACAGCGTGACGGTGGCACCGTCGGTGGCCGAGGCGAAGGCCAGGGCGAGAGTGGCCGGGGTGCAGTCGTCCACGGAATCCCAGCGGGCGTAGACGGTTTGGCCGTTAGCGGGCGCGCCGCCGTCGGCCCGGCTGCCACCCGTGGCGGCGTCGAACCAGCCGGACAGGACGTAGCCGGTGCGGGTGGGCCACGGCTGCGGCAGGTCGTCGATGGCGCCGATGGCGCTGCCGACGGTGTCGGTGTGGACGGTGACGGGGGACGGGTCGGCGCCGCCGTTGGCGCTGAGGATCACCGTGCCGTCGTGGCCGCTGTTGCTGGCCCAGTCGGCGCCCGTGTCGCCGTCGGCTCCGTTGTCGCCGGAGGTGCTGCCGGCGCCGCCGTCACCGGCACTGCCGCCCGCACCACCGACCAGGTTGCTGGTCCCGCCGGCCTCGACCAGGTCGCCATCGTTGGCGATGGCGCCGCCGCCGGTGCCGCCCATTCCGCCGTTGCCGCCGATGGCGCCGGGACCGTCGGTGAGGGCCGTGCCGCCGGTGCCGCCGGTTCCGCCGGCCCCGCCGATGACGCTGAGGTCCGCGTCGAACAGCACCAGGGTGCCGCCGTTGGTGATGGCCGTGCCGCCGGCGCCGCCGGCCCCACCGTTGCCGCCGGCGACCCCGACCACGTCGGGATCCACTCCGGCGCCGCCGGCGCCCGCCGCGCCACCGGCCGCCGTGACGGTGGCCGAGGTCAGGGTCAGGGTCCCCGTGTTGTAGACGGCGGGAACTGCGCTGCCGCCGTTCCCGCCGTCGGGAGCCGCGACGGTGCCGTCCGTGCCATCGGCGGCGGCCCCGCCGGTCACGCTCAGGGTGCCGCCCTCGATGGTCAGGGTGCCGCTATTGCTCAGGGCGATCTGTTTGAACAGCTCGGCGGGGTCGCCGGGGGTCGGTGTCGTCGCGGCCTCGCCGGTGACGGAGAGCCGGTGGCCGGCCAGGTGAACCGTCAGGCTGGCGCCCCCGGCCAGGGACAGGGTCTGCGCGACGGTGACGTCGCTGGTCAGGGTGATCGAGCCGCCGACGGAGCCCGGATCGGCGAAGGCATCGATGACATTCTGCCCGGTGGTCTCGGCTGCGGCGGTTAGGGCCGGACCGATCAGCGTGCCGAGCGCGGCGGCAGTGACGGTGGCCAGTGCGGCGGCGCCGAACCGTCGGACCGGACTGGTGTGGCGCGATACCTTGCGCGTGGGCATCGTGGCGCTGTGCATGGTCGATCGCATAGTGGAACCGCCCCCCGTGTAGCCGTGTGCCGGCGCGGCTGGTGGCCGACGCCGCCCCCGGTCGACGGGCGTCCGGTCCGCCGGGCCGAGGGTGCCGCGAGAGCACCGAATGGACAGCCCGGGGAGGGTCACAAGCCGTGCACGCTCACCCTGCGTTACATCCTGACACAATGCGCAAACTGAAGATAGGGCGGGAGGGTGACTTCGTTGGTCGTCAGGGTCGATCGGTGCGTTCGATCGGCAGGCGATGACGAACGGATCGGGCGAGCGCGACGCCCATGATGAGCAAGATCGCGGCGATCAACAGGTGGTCCGCGGCGGCGAACCCGGTGTTCGGGAGGGGATCGTCGGATGAGGGCTGGGTAGGCGCGGGCCCGTTGGGCCCGGCCGGGATGGTCGTCATGGCCTGGCCGAGGGTGACGGCCAGCGCGAAGGCGAAAGCGCCGGTGCGTTCGGTGGCGCGGGCAGGTATTTCGACGGTGACGGGGATCCGGACGGTGGCACGCGGCGCGAGTCGAGTGGTCGGGAGCAGGATGGCGCCGGTGGTGGGGCTACTGGCTGTCTTTCCGGCTCCGACGGTGAGCGTCAGCGCGCCCGAACCGACCAGTCCGGGCGCGGCCAGGCGGATGGTCAGGTCGGTCGGGTCGGGAGAGGCGTTGCGGATCCATAGATCGGCGGTGACGGGGCGGCCGGGAACGAGTCGTGGGTGGGCGAACAGCGATCCCGGGTTTCCGGAGAAGTGCATGCCGTCGGTGGACAGGGACAGCCGAACGGTTCCGGTTGGGTGTGCGGCAGAGGGGGCCGGGGTGGTGGGCGGCGCCGTCGATGCGGTGGCGGCGGGTGCGGTGGCGATTGCGACGCACACGGCGGTGACGAGCATCGGGACGAAGACCCCTGCGGTGGCACGGGAAACCGTATGTGCCACCGACAGTGTGGCGGCGGCGAACCGAGCGAGCCATCTCATGAGAGCGCGCTGTCTCGGTCTGGCATCGCGGTTGCCCGCGCGGCGCGATGCCGTCCGTGCCCCGCGGTGTCCCGCCGGCGGGCCCGCAGCCCTCCGGTGACCTGCCACAGCCCGTAGCCGATCAGCAGCACCGCGACGGCGGCCACGCCGAGCCGCTTGCCGTCCGAGGGCAGCAGCGTAGTGATCCGCCCGACCAGCGGCGCGTGGTAGAGCAACACGCCACGAACCTGCTTGCCCAGCACCGGATCCGGGTCGGGCGTGGGGTTGTCGTCGCCCTGCGTGGTAAAGGCGACGGAGCCGTCGGAGGCGCGCTGCAGACCGACCACGCGGTGGGTGACGAGTGTCGGGTCGTCGGGGTGCGGCATGAAGGTAATCACGTCGCCGAGTGCGATCGCGCGGAGTTGCTCCGGGGTGTCGACCGGGCGGACTACGATCTCCGAGCCGACCGGCAGCGTCGGCCGCATGGAGCCGGACAGCACCGTCAATGGCACCCAACCCATGACCTTGGGGATGACGATGAACGCCAACACGACCCCGGCGATCACCGTCAGCGCGGCCCAGGTCAGAATGCGCGCAGCGAGGCGGGCGGCGGATGAAAGCCGGTGCAGAGCCGACAGAATCGCTATGATACGCATTGCACGGTGGCCAGTGGCAGAAGAGTGTAGGAGACCCGCTGACCCCCGCTGGCTGCGAATTCCACGCCGTTGATGACAGCTGTGACCGTGACTGTCAGCGTTGTTGATGTCAACCCGCCGAGTAGCCCGTCTAGCAATCCGGCGCTGACTGTCCAGGATCGGACGGATTCACCGACCTCTGCGGCTGGCGCAGCTGACGGTGTCGAGCCGGAACGAGCAAGATATACCCGGAATTCTGCTGCACGTTGGTACGTCCAGTCCCAGGTGATCTTGGATGTGCCGCCGACCAGACCGAGAGTGAGTCCGGAGACGTTTTCGCATTTGGTGATGGTGGGCGCCGGCGGCACGTCGAATTGGATCGTCGGGCCGGGCACCGTGACGCGGGCCCGCCAGGCGGCTTGGGCGACCGTCGCCGGCAACAGGGCGAGCGCGAGCAGCACCAGCACCGCGATGGTGACGCTACGTCTCATGCCGTGGCCTCGATTGCTGGTGTCGGGTCGCCCGCCGGGCGACGTGGCGCGGCGGGCGACCCGACAGGACCGCGTCGCGTCAGCTGGCGACCTGATCCAGGGTGAACTTCAGCGCCCCGAGGTCTACGGACTCTCCCTGCGCAACCTGGTCGGCAGTGTCCTGGGGGAACGTGATGGTCAGCGTCGCCGCCAGGGCGGAGTCCGTGGTTGCATCGATATCGAAGGTGTTGTCGGCGACCGGGTCCTTCTGCGGTGTATGCCCGCCCCCACTTGCCACGGACAGCTCGCTGTTTGCCTTCACGATGGCGAGCAGGTCCGTGTCGCCGCTGGACAGGCCGGACAGGTCAACGGACAGGTCGGCGTGCAGATCGTCGCCAATAGCGGTCACGGTCAGGCTGGTGTTCAGCTGCAGGATGTCACCGGGAACGATGTGGTACGTGGTGATGTCGTCAATGGGCACCGGATTAGCAGGATCGTTGATGTTTGCCCACGTCGAGGTGCCGTTGACGGTCACATCCAGTTGGCCGGAATTGAGGGTGCCGGCGTCGACGGTTTGGCTGTCCGACCAGAGGGCGAAGGTGCCGCCCCCGATGAGCAGCGCCAGACCGAGACCGCCCGCGATCAGGCCCTTGGTCACCTTGCTGATGTGCATGAGCGTCGTCCTTTCACCAGGATCAAGTGGGGAGAGGACGTCGACCCGGGCCCCGATCACAGCGCGACAACCTCGACCACACAGGGTAAGGGAACACGCGCGCTGAGCGGTGCGCCTTCGGGCTCCGCGCGGGGCGTGCATCACCACACACGGTGATGTCATCGATCGAACACCGTCACCGTCGAGTGATTGGCATGGCCGTCAGCGGATTTTCGCGCGGGCAGACCCCCGCGGGTAGTCGGTGCGTTACCCGTCCGTGTTGCGCCGCGCACCCCCGGGTGAAATCTCTGGCGGGGCCGTCACCGTTGGCTTCGCCTTTGATCTCCCGTGCCATCGGACGGACCCCGACTCGTCCGGATCAGCCACGCGTCCGCGCCACCATAGCGCCGCCGGTACCGCTCCCAGGCATGCGCGGCAGCTATCGAGATGCCGAGCAGCACCATGCTGCCGATCACGTCCAGTACGTAGTGGTTGCCGGTGGCGATCACGACCACCACCATCGCGCCGGGAAACAGCCACACCAGGAGCGCGAGCCGGGAGCGGCTGCCGCGCAACACCAGCCAGACCGCGTACGCGCACAGGGCGGACCATCCAACGTGCAGACTCGGGAATGCCGAGAAGTGGTTCTGACCGTTGGACAGGTCCCGTGATGCCGCTCCGGCGATTGCGTCGTGTTCGGCGACGATGTCGACGATGCCGGGCAGCGCGAACCGTGGGGGAGACATCGGCAGCAGCCAGAACACCAGTAACGCCATGGCAGCCATCACGACCAGCGTCACGCGCACCCGGCGATAGACCTCGGTGTGCCGGAACAGCAGCCACAGCAGGACGCCCGCGAGCGGCACGTAATACAGCCGGTAGTACCAGACGGCCGCGGCGATCAGCACCGGGCTGCGCGCGAGCCAGCGGTTCGCCGACAGTTCGACGTCCAGCCCGAGCGGGCGCTCCACGGATTGCAGGGTGTGTGCATTGGCCGTCGCCCTGGCGACGTCGGTGCCGGCCAGGTTGTGCAGCCACCAATACAGGCCGATGACCACGATCAGCCCGGCCAGCTCGATCGTCGGCTCGCGCCAGCCCGGCCGGCGAACCGGGGTCGCTTGGCCGTGCGGCCCGGCCAGGACCGTGTCGTCACCCACCAGCAGCGCCGCCCGGCTCGATCATCGGTCGATGATAGGTGCCCGCGCGCTCCGGCACGGAGAACCTCGAACGCCGGCTGTCCGTTTTGTCGTAGCACGTGCTACGACAAAACGGACAGCATATGGTGGGAGCCGATCGATCTGGGTGCGCGGTTGTTGCGACTTGGGAACGACGCCGTTGGGGGCGTCCGGTCGGTCACAGCACCGTACCCAGTGACGTCCGAGGTCAAGGGCGATGCGATGGTGCGCGCCGACAGCGAGTCGCTACCTGCTTCCGTCCGCCGTATAGCAGCGTGCCGAACCGTTGAGGTACAGCGTGTAGTCGTTGTCCGTGTTGACGCCCACGGTAAAGGGGGAGCCGTCCAGTCGCGCCGTCATCGCCCCGATCTCGCCCTTGTACGACGTGCCATATTGAGCATCGGTGGCCGACTGGATGACGCGCACCCGCGTGACGGTCAACATGTCTACGCTTTGGGTGTCCTCCGCGAACCGCAGAGTGATGGTGCGACACGATGTCCGCTGAGTCATCTCCAGCGCGGCATCCCAATTGGGTGGGATCGTCCATCCCGAAATGGCGGTGGCAAATATGTGGTCATTGACGGTGATGACGCCGTCCGTCGTCTCGCAGTAGGCGGCACCGCACAGGGTGGAAACCGGCACCACGCCGTACATGTATGCCGGCACCGTCGAGCTCACCTTCACCACGGTCGTGCCCCGCGGGATGGCGACCCGGTAGGGGTAGACACCCAGGTTCGATAACACTGGCGCTGGAATTGATCTGTTCATGCCGGTTTTGAGTGTCTGAATGGTCTTCCAGACCCGCGCGGACCTCACCTGGCGCCGGAACGCGACTGTCTGCCCGGACGACAGCCCGGTCGCCGAATACCTGAAGGTGGGGGCCCGCCCGGTGTTCAGCCGAGTGGCCACTCCATCCAGGCGAACGTAGAGGCCGGCGTGATATCCGAACTAGCCCTTGAGATATCCGCGATGCAGGAAGGATGCCAGGGATTGCATTGTCACGTGGCGACCGGGGCGTACATGCCGTCGCCGATCCCGCCGGTGATGCCGGTCCCCTTCATCCAGGTAATGGCCCCGCAGAATGTGTTGGTCACGGAGACATCGGTGAACGGCTTGGACGTACACGGGGGAGCGGTCTTCACCGCGTGGGTCATCCGGTACAGATAGACCGTCATCGTCATCGCCCTGCGAGTGACGTCACGCTGCGGGTGGTACAGCCCGTCGGCAGGTGCGACGACCTTCTGCCCCTTCATCCAGGCGATGTCTTCGCACGCCGGCACCACGGACAGGAATCGCCGGAGCATCCGGGCCGCCAGTGCTTGTGTTCCCATAACGTGCCGCTCCTTTGGATCGCGCCATTCACCTGCTGCGCGTCACCCCGGACGGCGCGGCACTGAACTCGGTCTTTGTGATCCTCTTGCACTCCCATGCCCGGCCACCCCGCAAAACTACGGGTGGCCAGACCGCGAGGGCCACGTCGGTCGGGGCATTGCGGGTTGCCGGTCGTCGACCGGCCGGCGACGGCGCACGTGATGCATCCCAGATGGGCACGGCATCGAAAATGAAACATCCCCCGAACGGGTGGTTTTACATTCGCATAACGAACTGCTTGATGAGTCGATCGCGGCCCGATGGTGTCGATCACGGGACCTCTTGGTGGTACCGCCGCCCGCGGCGATGTGGCCTTCGGGTGTCCCCGACAAGATCATCATTGTGGCTGCCCGGCCCGCCAGGCGGCGTTCGGATGCGCCATGCATGCGCCGTGAAAATTGGCTTGAATGCGGAACGGGGACGGTTCGGGATCGTTCGGCAGATGCGGTGCGACGTGCGCAGATCGGTGATGAATCAGCGAACGTGCCTCCGCGTCCCGGCGAATGCTGCGCATTCCGGATGCTGGGACGGGTGGGTCCGCGCATGGGTGCGAGACACGCTATTAACCCCGCGGTCTAGCCAGGTCCGGACCGGACCCTATTGGTGATCATGAATGTGGCCCATTCGGCGGAATGGACAACCGACGGTGCGCGGACGGCGACTCGCCGTGAGGGTGGCGTCTGTCGTGCCTGTGCGGTACATGTATGGCACTCGCATTTGAGGTGACGCCTGCGGGGCGGTGTCCCATCCAAGTGGTTGTGGAGGAACTGGGACATGTCGGTACTGCGTGCGCGCGTCTTCAAGGTCAGCCGTCGGGGAATTTCGATCCTGTCCGTCGCCGCCATGGTGATGGCCCTGCTCACCGTGGTGGGAGTGCAGGGCGCGGCGGCGGGTCCAGCCATGTCGGCAACCCCTGCTGTTGGGGTGGATTCTGCTGCCGATGTTTCGGTCTCTGAAACCATCCGGTACGTCGGTGCCGGGGAAACGGCCAGCGACCAAATCTCAGACACGCCCAACGACTGCCTGGATCAGAGTCAGCCGTGCGCGACGATCCAACACGCCATTGACGTGGCTACTCCCGGCGACACGGTGTCGGTCCAGGCGGGCACCTACCACCAGCTGGTCAACATTACCAAGCCGATCAACCTGCAGGGTGTCGGTCAACCGGTCATTGACGGATCGGAATCGACCTCGGATTTGGGCATTATTAGCGTCGGCGGAGTCAGCCCGGCGGGAGATGTCACCGTTCAGGGATTCACAGTCACGAATCCGAGAGCGGGCTCGGCCGGCGAGCCGTTCCTGCTCACCCTCGAGGACACGGCGACATCCGGAAAGGTCACAGTTACCGGCAATACCCTGGATCAGGGTTCTGGCGATGCGCAGATTGCAACGAATCAGCCGGTGGGAATCTACGCCGTTAACGGCTCAGGCACGACGACCGAAATCAGCAGTAACACCTTCAGTGGCATGTGGCAGGGCATCCTGTTGGAAAATAGCGGCCCAGCGACCGTCGAGGGAAACACTTTTGAGAACCTCATTGACACGACGGTCGGAGGCACGACCTACCTAGCGCAGGCGGTGGTCGTGCTGTCGGACAAGGCTGAGCCTATTACCGACCAGGTGATCAAGAACAATCAATTTAAGAACTACGCTGGGTACGGAGTAGCGGCCAGCGCCGGCTATAACACGACCGGCCCCTGTTCCGCTGCCCCATGCCCTGGATCCCTGGGCATTGTTGTCCAGAACAATGAGTTCGCACTGGGTGGAGTGAGTGGAGGGGCGGCGATCTCGCTCCGAGCCGTTCACAGCGGTGACGTCTTGACAGCTGACGTCAGCGGCAATACCGGTTCTGTTATCGCGCCGAGCGTTCCATTCCGTCGGCCGACGGGTTTCGATGGCACCGTCACTGTCACTGGCTCGAACAACAACATCGTCTTGACCGATGCCGACGGCACCAACCAGCTGTCACTGGGCTTTACGCCGCCGGACCAGGTGTACGCGTTGGGCGAGGCGACGTCATTCGGTGGATTCGTGGACAACGCCTCCGACGCGACGGTGCCCGACGTTCGGTACTACATCGAGGTGACGCTGCCCGAAGGCGTGACGACGGACCAGATCGCGCTGCGCTACTTCGACAGCGCGCTCGGGACCAGCGGTGGCGAGTGGACCGACGCCACCCTGACTCAGGTGGGCAGCAGCACCGTGTACGCCGGGTATCTCAAGGGCGCGTTCGACCTGCCGCATGGCAAGTACACGATGGACCTGACGATCGCGGCCGCATCGGGAACACCGGCGGGCACGATCAGTGCGAAGGCATGGCTGGTGCAGGTCGGCCCCGAGGGCACCACGGCCAACATCCTGGCGGGCCCCGTGGCGGGCAGCACGCAGGTCATCAGCAACACGGTCGCCAGCTGCGCAGTGACGTCGGGCGACGCACTGACGGCGGGCACGCTCAATTTCCTGCAGGGCAAGGGCGCCGTCGCGCCATCCGACGACAGCGCGACCCGGTCCGCCGGTCACTATGCGCTCACCGACCACGGGTTGGTGATCTGGACAGACAGCACGCTTACGTCCGAGCCCGATCCGTACAGCACGACCGGCGGTGAGCGGAATGCGAACAAGGTCGCCGGCTACGTGAGCGTGAACATCCCGCTTGCCGGCATCGGTTCGCCGTCCCTGTTGGTCTCCAACGACTCTGGCGCCTGGCCCGGCATGAACCTGTACCTGGACGCCAGCGCCGACGGCGGGCCGTCCGGGTTCCTGACCAACGAGCCGCACGCGGGCTGGACCGACGCTGCCGACACCTGGTGGTCCGGCGTCGACTTCGGTGTGAACGTCAACCATCCGACAGGCCACACCTACATGCACTCGTTCGGAACCCTGAACGACTACCTGACCCGCTTGCCGCATGCGCAGGTCACACTGGTCGGCTTCTCCCTGGGATCGGGCGCCGCCGGCGCCAGCGATACCGTCACCTCGCTGACCTACGGCTGCCAGAGCCATGAGCTGTCCGATGAGCCGCGCGGGTCCATCTCCGGCACCGTCACCGATGGCGGTTCTGCCGGATCCGGGAGCGTCGCTCCGATGGCCACTACTGCCAGCAGCAGTGGCGGGCTCGGCGGAGTGACCGTGACGGCCGCCACCGGGCCGGACGGTTCCATCACCTACTCCGACGTCACGGATGACGACGGTTCCTATTCGATCGATGCCCCGGCGGGCGACGACTACACCGTCAGCTTTAGCGCCAATGGCGTGGCCGGAGCGGGCACCGGGTTTGCGAATCAGACCTTGACCAACACCGTCACCGTCGCCGCCGGCGCGGACACCGCAGGCACCAACGTCGAGCTGGCCGAGCTGGGTGGCATCTCCGGCATCGTGCGCAATGGCGACGGCATTCCGCTGGCCGGCGTGACAGTGACCGTCCAACACAGCGGCGCCGACGACGTTACCGCCACCACCGGGGCGGACGGCCGTTACTCGGTGATCGGCCTGGTCGCCGGCGACTATGGCATCACGTTCTCGCGCGACGGCTACAACGATGACACGGCCACCGTTTTCGGCGTCGCCGATGGCACCGTGAAGACGTTCAACGCCACGCTGAACCAGGCGGCGAACAGCATCGCCGGCACCGCGTTCGACGGTGCGACCGGGGGCGTGTCCGGCCTGGCCGGTGCGACCGTCACCGTGAAGGACGCCGCGACGCTCACGTGGGTCACGACCGGACCGACGGACGCCAACGGCACCTACTCGTTCGGGTCGATGAACCCTGGCAGCTACCTGGTGTGCTTCTCCAAGGCCGGCTATGTGGCGTGGTGCTCGAGTAATCAGCTCCTGAACAGCGGCTCCGCGCTCACCGTGGACGCCGCCTTGGCGCAGCTGACCGCAAGCCAGTCCACCGCCACGCCGGCGCACCACCCGGGCTGGTCGAACGACCCGGATCCGGTGCAAAGCGGTGCACCCGTCTATGTCGCCGATGTCTCCGCGCCCGGCGCTGGTGCGCTCAACTTCACCGGCAGCCCGGCGGTGAACTATTACCACGCGGTGGATTCCCTGCCGCTGGACCAGGTCAGCGAGATGAGCTTCGACCAGAAGTCGAAGTCCGGGGACCCGCTGAACTACCAGCTGCGCATCTACGGAGCGCTCGCGACGGACTGCACTGCCGACGCGGCTGACCAAGGCTTCGCGACGCTGAACTGGACGGTGCCGTCCACCGACATGACCGGCGCCTGGTCGTCGCAGGCGATCAACCTGGCCACCGCGACGTTCCAGTCCAGCCGCGCCATGTGCGGGCTGGCGAAGTGGGACGGCACCGGCCAGACGCTGGCTCAGATCGCCCGGAACAACCCGAAGGCCGTCGTGGTGATGTACGGGGTGTTCCGCGGATCGACCAACGCGTCTCCGCTGGACACCGACGCTCTGGTGGACAACATCTCGTTCAACGGCAACGTCACCACCTTCGAGCCGGCGTCCGCCGACCCGCAGCCGGTGACCCTGGTCTCGACCCCGACGGCGCACGCCGGCTGGGTAAACGACAACACCGCGCCGACCTACCGGTCGCTCGGGCCGGTTGGTGCCGACGGCTTCGGGTCGCTCAACGTCAGCGCCGCCGACGGTAGCGCTCACCTGGACTACTTCCACTCGCCGGACCCCGCCGACACCAGCACCGCAATCGGCGATCTCGGTGCCGTCACCGTGCCACTGCTCGGCGTGGACGGGCTCAGCTACCGGCTGGACAACGTCTCGGGCAGCGCCGCCGGCTTCCAGATCCGCATCCGGGGTGCCAACGCCTCCGGCAGCAACACCGAAGAGGCGGCCGACGACGGCTATGCGGCCCTGACCTGGGAGCCCAGCTACAACCTCGGCGCCGGTACCACCCAGGGCGACTGGACGCTGTACGACGCGTTGCAGAACGGCAAGTGGTGGTCCACCAGGGATATCAACGGACTCGCTGCGCGTGACACGGCACATGCCAAGTCGCTGGCCGAGATCGCCATGGCCAACCCGAACGCGGTGATCTACGCCTATGGCGTCACCCTCGGCTCGGGCGCGCAGTCGAACTCGGTCAACTATGTGGACGACGTCACCTTCGACGGCACCACGACGAACTTCGAGCCGGACACCGCGCGGGTCACCCTGTCCGCGGTCGACAAGGACCAGGCCCTGTCGCCATTCGACACTGTGTCGCTGACGGTGAAGTCCTCCGACGGCGCGGTGCTCTACACCGGCACCGGATCCGTGGACGACGGCACCGTCTCCGACGACACCGCGTCGGTGACGACGTCCGTTCCGCTGGGTGCCTACCAGGTGTGCATCACCGGCACCGACGCCGACGGGATCGACCTGGTCCAGGTGGACGGGCCGTGCGCGCCGGTGACCGTCACGGCCGACGACCACGGCTTCTCCGTGGACGTGCAGCGCCCGCGGGTCGACGACATCACCCTCACCGCGACCAACCAGACCGACGACCTGTCGCCGATGGTTTCCGCGACACTCACCCTGCAGAACTCGACCGGTTTCGTGCTGTACACCGGCACCGGAACCGTGGACAACGGCGTCGTCACCGGTGGAGTCGCTCGGGTCACCAACGACGCGATTCCGGTGGGCCCATACCAGCTGTGTGTCACCGGCACGGACGCGGCAGGCTTCGACCTGACCCAGGTGGACGGCCCCTGCGCCACGATCGACGTCACCGCGGATGGTGACTCCTTCACGGTGGAGCTGTCCCGGCAGCGAGTGGACGGCGTCACCGTCACCGTGACCAACCAGACCGGCGACCTGTCGGCGATGACGTCGGTGTCGGCCATCGTCCGCAACGCCGACGGCGTCGAGTTGCCGAACCTGACGATCACCGACAACACGGACGTGGTCTCCGACGGGGTGGCGACCTTCCCGATCGACGGCGTGCCGGTGGGCACCTACCAACTGTGCATCACCGGCAAGGACGCGCTGGGCTACGACCTGACGCAGGTGCCCGGTCCGTGCGCGGCCTTCGAGGTCACCCCGAGCACCACGAACATCGATGTCCAGGTGTCGCGGGATCGGGTGCCGTCGGCGTCGATCTCGGTGAGGGATCAGACCGACGATCTGTCGGCGTTCTCCTCGGTGTCGGTGACGGTGAAGAATGCAGCTGGCGACGAGTTGCCGGATCTGACGGTCACGGGCAACACCGGTGCCATCTCGGGTGATACGGCGACGTTCCCGTTCGAGGGTGTGCCGGTGGGTGTGTACCAGGTGTGTGTCACCGGCGAGGATGCGGATGGGTTCGACCTGTCGCCGTCCAGCGGGAACGAGTGCGAGGCGTTCACGGTGACGGTGGGTGGCGATAACGACTTCCTGGTGAAGGTGTCGCGGGTTCGGGTGCCGTCGGCGTCGATCTCGGTGAGGGATCAGACCGACGATCTGTCGGCGTTCTCCTCGGTGTCGGTGACGGTGAAGAATGCGGCTGGCGACGAGTTGCCGGATCTGACGGTCACGGGCAACACCGGTGCCATCTCGGGTGATACGGCGACGTTCCCGTTCGAGGGCGTGCCGGTCGGCACGTACCAGATCTGCGCCACCGGCACGGATGCGGCAGGCTTCGACCTGCACCAGGTCGACGGTCCATGCGCCACGGTCAAGGTCACGGCCGGCGGCAACAACGACTTCACCGTCGAACTGTCCCGGCAGCGGGTCAACGGGGTGACGGTGTCGGTGGCCAACCAGACCGGCGACCTGTCGGCCCTGGCGTCGGTGTCGGCGGTCGTCGAGAACGCCGACGGTGTGGTACTGCCGGACCTGACGATCACCGACAACACCGGTGCAATCTCCGACGGCGCGGCATCGTTCACCATCGACAGCGTCCCGGTCGGCGACTACATCCTGTGCGTCACCGGCAAGGACGCGGCGGGCTACGACCTGACCCAGGTCCCCGGGCCGTGCGCCACGGTCGAGGTGACGGACACCGGCTCCAATGACATCGCGATCCAGGTGTCGCGGGACCGGGTGCCGTCGGCGTCGATCTCGGTGAAGGATCAGACCAACGACCTGTCGGCATTCTCCTCGGTGTCGGTGACGATTAAGAACGCCGCCGGCGATGAGCTGCCTGACCTGTCCGTCACCAACAACACCGATGACATCGACGGTGACACGGCGACGTTCTCGTTCACCGGTGTGCCGGTCGGGGTGTATCAGGTGTGCGCCACCGGCCAGGACGCGGCAGGGTTTGCAGTGAGCCCCTCCAGCGGTAATGAGTGCGAGGCGTTCACGGTGACGGTGGGTGGCGATAACGACTTCCTGGTGAAGGTGTCGCGGCAGCGGGTCGGCTCGGCGTCGATTGCGGTGAAAGACCAGACCAACGATCTGTCGGCGTTCTCCTCGGTCTCGGTGACGCTGAAGAACGCGGACGGTGTGGTGCTGCCAGATCTGACGGTGACGGACGACTCGTCGTCGATCGTCGACGGCGTGGCGACGTTCCCGTTCGAGGGTGTGCCGGTCGGCACGTACCAGATCTGCGCCACCGGCACGGATGCGGCAGGCTTCGACCTGCACCAGGTCGACGGTCCGTGCGCCACGGTCGAGGTGACATCGGCCGGCAATAATGACTTCGCCGTGGATGTCTCGCGAGAGCGGGTGGACGGCGTCACCGTCACCGCTACCGATGTGGATCAGGCGATCTCGTCGTTCGCCTCGGTGTCGGCAACCGTGCATAACGCCGATGGTGTGGTACTGCCGAACCTGACGATCACCGACAACACCGACGCGATCTCCGGCGACACCGCGTCGTTCGCCATCGACGGCGTTCCGATCGGCAGCTACCAGCTGTGCCTGACCGGCAAGGACGTCTCCGGCGCCCCGCTGGTTCCGGTGAGCGGCGACGAATGCCTGGCGGTCCAGGTCACGTCGTCCGGGGCGAACGCCTTCCAGGTGAATCTGCAGCAGCAGTCCGGTGCGGTCGCGGGCTACGTGACCGACAAGGACGGCGGGGCCGGCATTGCCGGTGCGGCGGTGACGGTGCTCGCCGCCGACGGGTCGACTGCGGGCTCGGCCACCACGGCCGCCGACGGCAGCTACTCCATCGAGTTGCAGCCCGGCACCTACACCGTGTGTTTCGCGGCCGACGGGTACGTCTCACAGTGCCAGCAGCGCGGGGCGCACAACGTCGCCGTGTCGGGTGGGGTGTCGACGACGGTCAGCGTTGCATTGCCGGCGGTCACCGTCACCGATGTCGTGTCTACGCCGTCGAACCTCAGCGGATGGTTCGGCGACACCCCGGACACGGCGACGCCGTCCTATGTGATCAACGACGGCTACGCTCCGGCAGCCGGCCACTCCGGTGTCGGATCCGCGTCGATGGATCTGACGGTGCAGCCGGCGTCGTCGTGGTGGCGCAGTGTGACCGCGCCGCTCGGGGTTCGGCTGGATGCCGTGTCGCAGATCGGCTTCTCGGAGTCGGTGACCGGCAGCAGCGGCCTGTCCTACGAGCTGGTGGTGTGCAACAGCACCTCTGGAGACAACTCCAACTCCGACTGCCTGGGCTACACCAGGCTGGTGTGGACGCCGCCTGCACCGGGGTCGGCGGACTGGACCACGGTGACGGCGGATCTGGCGACAGCGACGTGGTGGACAACCAGAAGCCTGACCAATCAGCCAAAGGGCACCGCGCTGACCCTGGCGCAGATCTTCGCCAACAACCCGACCGCGACGGTCGTCGCCTACGGCATCTTCCGCGGAACCACCGGCGGTGCCACGACATCCGACCCGGCCCTGGTGGACGACGTGGTGTTCAACGGCACCAGCACCGACTTCGATCCGGACTCGGCGTCGATCTCGCTGACCGCCACCAACCTGGACGAGTCCTTGGCGGCGGCCACGTCGATGTCGATGACGGTGAAGACCACCAGCGGCACCACGATCGGCGCCTGGTCGATGACGGCCGACTCGGACGACATCGTCGACGGCTCGGCGACCGTGACGGGCTCGCTGATCCCGACCGGTGACTACCTGGTGTGCGTCACCGGCCGGGCCGGCAGCATCGACCTGGTCCCGGCCGACGGCACCGACTGCCAGCCGGTGACGGTGTCCCTGAACGGGCCCAACGCCTTCACGGTGGATCTGCACCAGGCGCCGGGCACGGTGGAACTGTCGGCGACCGACCTGGACCAGGCGCTGTCGCCGTTCGCGACGGTGACGCTGCAGGTGTGGAACGCGGACAAGACCACGTCGTTGTACGAGGGCACCGGCTCCACCACCGACGGCACCATCGTGGGTGACACGGCGTCGGTCACGGCCCCGAACATCCCGGTCGGCAGTTACTTGGTCTGCATCATCGGCACCGACGCGGGCGGCAACTCGCTGGTGCCGGCCGACGGCCAGGAATGCAGCGCCGTCGAGGTGACCTCCGGCGACACCGTCTCGGCGCACGTGGATCTCGTCCAGGCACCGGGCTCGATCTCCGGGACCGTCACCGCCGTTGATGGTGGTGACCCCGTGGAGAACGTCGGCGTCACCGTCTACGCCAGCGGCAACGGGGCTGCGGTGGGCAGCGCGATCAGCGGGGCGGACGGCGGCTACACCGTCGACGGTCTGCCGGCCGGCGACTACCTACTGTGCTTCGACGCAAACGACGCCGGTGGATACGTGTCGACATGTGGAGCGACGGTGTCGGTGACGTCCGGTCAGACGGCCACGGTGGACCAGGCGTTGGCGACGGCTCGGGCCGAGGCCACGTGCGACCCGACCCAGTTCGTGGATGTGCCGAGCGGGCAGTTCTGTGCGGACATCACCTGGCTGGCCGGGTCCGGCATTACCTCCGGCACGGACGCGACGCACTACACGCCGGCAGGCAACGTGAGTCGTGGTCAGATGGCGATGTTCCTGTACCGGATGGCGCATGACGGCCAGAACGCGCCGGCATGCACGGTCAGGCCGTTCGTCGACGTACCGGTCGGTGCCAATGCCTGTGGCGCGATCACCTGGCTGGTCGGGTCGAGCATTACCTCCGGCACGGACGCGACGCACTACACGCCGGCGGGCACGGTGAGTCGTGGTCAGATGGCGATGTTCCTGTACCGGATGCTGCACCACGGGGACCACGCGCCGTCGTGTTCGGATCAGCCCTTCGTCGACGTGCCGGTGTCGGCTCCGGCGTGCGGCGCAATCGCGTGGCTGGCCTCTACCGGGATCACCTCCGGCACGGACGCCACGCACTTCGAACCGGGCAAGGCGGTGACGCGGGCTCAGATGGCGGCGTTCCTGCACCGCCTGGTGGACCTGACGTCGATCCGGGGCACCGTGGAGTCCGAGTCGGGGCCGGTGAAGGGTGTGTCGGTGGTGACCACCGGTGTGGACGGCACCTCGGCGTCGTACTCGACGGTGACGGACGAGAACGGCGGGTACGCGGTGACCAACATCCAACCGGGCACCTACCGGGTGTGCTTCGACGGGTCGTCGGCGAGCGGTGCCCCGGCAGCCGGGTACGCGTTCCAGTGCTACGACGATGTGGTCGGCGGTGGGACACCGGACACGGTGACCGTGGCGCAGTGGAGCCCGTCGACCGTGGATGCGGAGTTGGCGGCACCGGTGAGCTGACGGTTCCGGCCGGTTAGCAGTTTGCCCTGCTAGCACGCGGCACCCGTGGAGGACTCCTCCACGGGTGCCGCGTCCGTACCGGGGGCAGCGTGCGTACCGGGGGCAGCGTGCGTACCGGGGGCAGCGTGCGGCTTCCGGGTGATCCGGCGCGACGGGATGTGCGTGCCGGTTCCCGATCTGCGTGCTCGATTGGGCACGCGTCTGCATGATCGGCACGCGTATGCATGAGCGGCACGCGGATCGGGCCGGCGCTGGGTGGGCGTGGCGCACATTCCCGATGTTCCGGATCGGGGCGCGTCACTACGTTCGGAACATGCACGGAGCGCCGGGCGGTGACCTCGCAGCGTTCCGCCTGACCGCGCGGCAGGGCGAGCCGTTCTGGAGCGACGACACGGTGACGGTCGTGATGGTGTCGCCGGACCGTACCGGCGGTCGGGTCGCCGTGGTGGAGCAGCTGCTGGTCGCCGGACGAGAACGGCCACCCCGGATCGATGCCGACGGTGACGAGGTCCTTTACGTGCTGGACGGCATCCTGGACGTGCAGATCGACACCTGCTACTGCACGGCGGAGCGCGGGGCAGTGCTGTTCGTGCCCCGGGGGCAGGCCGTCACGATGCGGGTGTTGTCGCGGACCGCCCGCACCCTGCTGGTGATCGCCCCCGTGGGGGAGGCCACACTGCGCAGCCTCGTCACCGCCTGACCTGGCGACCGTTGGGGCTACGTGACGATCACGTGGCCCCAACGGAAACCACCGCCGGGCCTCGTGCCCCGCGGTCAGTGACGGGCGGCTCCCAGGGCTCGCCAACCTGCCGACCCGCTGCCCAGACCCCGTCTCAGTCCAGCGAATCCGGTGCTCGTCAGCTGTTCCGCTCCGGGGCCCTGAGTGCTACATTGCATATCAGATCTAACCGATGAGACGGGATCTTCCAGCAGGTGAGAGGACCACGATGACCGACGCGATCGACGTTGCGGCGCAGAAGGCCGTATCTGCGATCAATGTGCAGCGACTGACCGAACTCGTGCAGCAGGTCTGCCGGATTCCCAGCATCCTCGGTGACGAGGGACCGCTGGCCCGATTCCTCGCCGACTACATGCGGGGCGCCGGCTTCGAGAACGCTGGATTGCAGGAGGTGCTGCCGGATCGCCCGAACGCGATTGGCGAGCTGGGTTTCGGTGACGGACAGCGGGTCGTCTTCACCGGACACATGGACACCAAACCCGTCTCGATCGGCTGGACGAGGACGGAACCGTTCTCTGGCGACATCATCGACGAGGCCATCTACGGCCACGGGATCATGGACATGAAGGCGGCGCTGGTCTGCCAGATTGTCGCCATGGAGGCGCTACGTGACGCGGGGGTGGATCTGCACGGCTCCGTCGCGATGGCGGCCGTCTCGGACCACATGGGCGATCAGCGCGGCTCGATCCGGTACTTCGACGAGTATTCGGCGGACCTGGCCGTGCTGGGCGAGCTGTCAGACAACGAAATCTTCCTGGGCCACCGGGGTCGCTACTACTTCGACATCACGGTGCAGGGCAAGACCGCGCACACCTGCCACAAGCCGCTCGCCATCAATGCCAATCTGCTGGCCGCGCACGCCGTGATCGAGTTCGACCGGTCGCACCTGGCGCCCGAGATCGAGCAGTGGGTGACGGAACTGTTCGGCCCTGAGACCTACATGGTGCCCGGGCGAATCTACGGCGGACTGCCCCCGGGCGGACCGTCCATGATCCCCGACGAATGCGTCATCCGCGTCGACTGCCGCCCGCAGCCGGGAGTGTCGGTTGAGACTGTCCGGGCGGAGATCGACAGGTGCCTGGCCGGGGCGCACCGGCGTGACCCCCGTTTCAAGGCGACAGTGGAACTGGCGGACGTCAAGAGCGGCTACCTGGCCAAGCCCGGCGACCGCGTCGTCGAGATCATGCGAGCGTCGGTGAAGTCCGTTCGGGACGGCGTCGAACCGGAACTGCGGGCGGCCGGGTGGCTGGGCGACACTGCCAGCTTCGGGCATCAGGTGCCGACCGTCATCTTCGGGCCGGGCGGCGAACCGGTGTACTGCCCGGATGAGCACCTCTCACTGGACGACATCGTCGAGGCCACGCAGGTCTACACACAGTTTGCGGTACGTGCCTTGGGTTCTCAGGACTCCTGATGATCTCCAGCCGGCAACGGCCCGCGAAGATCATCCTGGCCAAGCCGGGGCTCGACGGGCACGACCGAGGAGTCAAGGTCGTAGGCATGGCGCTGCGCGACGCCGGCGCCGAGGTCGTCTACCTGGGCCTGCACCAGACCGCCGCGCAGATCGTGCACGCCGCGCTCGCCGAGGACGCCGACATCATCGGGCTGTCCGTGCTGTCCGGGGTGCACCTGACCGTGTCCCAGGAGGTGGTGACCGCGTGTCATGCGGCAGACATGGACGACGTCGCGATCGTCGTCGGCGGTACCATCCCGCCCGCCGACATCTCCCGCCTCCGGGAAATCGGAGTGCGTGACGTGATGCCGGTCGGAACCTCGATCGACGATGTCGTCGCGCGAATCCTGGCCATCGCCTTGGAGGAACAGCGGTCGTGACCGACGAGCAAGCCATCATCACCACCGATTCCGGAATCCCGCTGGAACCGGTCTATCGCGAGGGATCGGTCGCTCCCGAGTTGTTCAAGCGGCTGGGGGAGCCCGGGCAACCGCCGTTCACTCGGGGCCCGTATCCGACCATGTACCGCGAACGCCTGTGGACCATGCGCCAGTACGCGGGTTTCGGCTCGGCCGACGATACCAACGCTCGGTTCCGATACCTGCTGTCCCAGGGCCAGACCGCGCTGTCGGTGGCCTTCGACCTACCCACCCAGCTCGGCTACGACTCGACTGCCGACACGGTTCGCGCGGAGGTGGGCCGGGTAGGGGTGGCCATCGACACCGTGGAGGATATGCAGGCCGTGTTCGACGGCCTGCCCATTGATCAACTGTCGGTCAACTTCACCATCAACGCGACGGCGCCGATCATCCTGGCCTTCTACCTGGTTGCGGCCGAACGCCAGGGTGCCAAGATGGCCGACGTCGCCGGCACCCTGCAAAACGACATCCTCAAGGAATTCCTGGCCCGCAAGACGTTCATCTTCCCCCCGGACCATTCGATCCGGCTCGTCGCCGACGTCGTCGAGTACGCCTCGCAGCACCTGCCGCGGTTCAACGGAATCTCCATCACCGGATACCACGCCCGGGAGGCCGGCTGCGACGCCATCCAAGAGGTCGGCCTGACGATGGCCTCGGCCATCGCCTACACCGAGGCGTTCCTGGCCCGGGGGTTGGACTTCGACTCCTTCGCCCCGCGACTGTCGTTCCACTTCTCCAGCCAGATGGACCTTTTCGAGGAGGCCAGCAAGGTTCGCGCCGCCCGGCGGATGTGGCACAAGCTGGCCACCGAGCGGTTCGGGGCGCTCCAGGCCAACAGCGCCCGGCTGCGCTTCTTCTCCGGCTGCTCGGGCGCGACGCTGACGGCCCAGCAACCGCTGAACAACGTCGTGCGCTCCACGCTGCAATGCCTGGCAGCCGTGCTCGGCGGCGCGCAGTCCATCCACGTGATGGGCTACGACGAAGCACTGGGGATTCCCACCGAGGAATCGGTGCGGCTGGCGTTGCGGACCCAGCAGATCATCGCGCACGAGTCGGGCGCCGCGCGGGTCATCGATCCGCTCGCCGGCTCCTATTTCGTCGAGCACCTCACCGACGAGATCGAGTCCCGCGCATGGCAGATCGTGCGGAACGTCGAGGACGGCGGTGGCCTGGTGGACATGCTCGCTGCCGGCGTTCCGCAACGGTGGATCGCCGAGTCCGCCTACCGGTACGAGCGTGATGTCGCCTCCGGTGAGCGGATCAAGGTGGGCGTGAACAAGTATGTTTCCGACGACACCGCCACTCCGCCGCTGTTCGAGCTGGACGAGACGGCGGCGGATCGCCAGCGGCAACGGCTCACCGCCTGCCTGGCGCGCCGCGATCAGCAGCAGGCTGCCGACGCGCTGCAAGCGCTGGACGGAGCGCTGCGCGCGGGCCGCAACAGCATGCCCTACATCATGCAGGCCGGACGATCCGGCGCGACGCTCGGCGAGATCGCCGACGTGATGCGGGGCGCGTTCGGCGTCTACCGGGAACCGCAGCCGTGGTGAACGGCGTGGCCCCGCTGCGGGGCGTTCGGGTCGTCGACATGACCCGTTTCGTCTCCGGCTCGTATGCGGCCATGTTGTTGGCCGGCCTCGGGGCGGACGTCATCAAGGTGGAACTGGCGCCGGACGGGGACCCGTATCGCCGGCAGGGCACCGCCTTCGTGAAGGGGCAGAGCGCGCTGTTCGGGGCACTCAACCGCGGGAAGCGGTCCGTGCTGGTTGATCTGAAGACGACGGACGGCCTGGCGGCCGTGGAATCCCTGCTGGCCGGTGCCGACGTCTTCATGGAGAACGGCAGGCCGGGATCACTGCGCGGCTATCGGCTGGATGCCGGGAGCGTGGCCGAGCGATTCCCCGATCTGGTCTACGCCTCTATCTCCGGCTACGGTCAGGTCGGTCCGGACGCCCCGCGCGGCGGATTCGACCTGATCCTGCAGGCCGAGGGCGGCCTGATGAGTGTGACGGGGGACGTGGACGGCGGCCCCGTCAAGGTGGGCGTACCGGTGTTGGACATCGGCAGCGCCCTGTCCTGTGCGCTGGGCATCGTGGCCGCGCTGCTGGGCAGGCAGCGGCACGGCGGTGGCGCCGTGGTGAGCTCCTCGCTGCTGGAGTTCGCGGTCGCGACCTTCACCAGCGTGGCCCCGGCCTATTTCGTCGATGGCGAGGTTCCCGGCCGGATCGGCAGCCACTCGCCGACCTTCGCCCCGTACGGTGCCTACCGGGCGCGAGATGGCTACTTGGTGCTGGCCGGCGCCGGCAGCGAGCGGCTGTGGCAGCGGTTGTGCGAGGCGCTGGACGCATCAGAGCTGGTGCAGGATAGTCGCTTCGTCACCAACGCCGACCGGGTGACCAATCTGGTCGCCCTCATCGACGAGTTGGAATCCCGGCTCGCCGACCACGACTGCGCGCACTGGCTGGACAAGCTGGCGGCCGTCAACGTGCCCGCCGCGCGGGTGCGCACGCTCGATCGGGTGTTTGCCTCCGACCAGGTCCGGGCCCTGGGCATGGTGCAGTGCGACCCGGCCGATCCCGATGCGATCGGCGCGATCGGGCCCCCCTTCCAGATCAATGGACCGCTTGCCCCGCTGCCGCCGGCGCCGCTGCTGGGCCAGCACACGACCGAGATCCTCGGTGATGCCGGCGAAGCGGGGCGGCAGCGGTGACGGGCCGGCACGTATCGCCGGACGAGGCGTTGCTTCGGGCCTGCCGCCAGGTTGCCGGCGATGTGCTGGCGCGCACCGAAGAACTGGCCAAAATTCCCGCCCCACCGCTGGACGAGGCGGATCGCATCGCCCGGGTCCGCCAGTGGTGGCGCGACGACGAGCTGCAGGTCACCTCCCAGCCGGTCGGAAATCTCTGGGCACCACTGCGAACCGGCGCCGGGTCGTCCCGGCCGGCGCTGGTGATCGCGGCGCACCTGGACACCGTGTTCGGCCGGGAGGTGCCCCACGGGCTGTCCCGCCGCCCCGACGGGATCCTCACCGGCCCGGGCTGCGGGGACGACACCGTGGCGGTGGCCGCGCTGTCGGCCCTGGACCGGCTGCTACCCGCCGCCCTCGACTGCCCCGTGTGGATCGTGGCGACGGTCGGCGAGGAGGGCCTGGGCAACCTGGCCGGGGCGCGCGCCGCGCTGGCCGACCCGCCGGTGCCGGTGGGCGCGTTCCTGGCGTTGGAGGGCAACTACCTCGGCCGGGTGAACACCGTCGGCGTCGGCTCGGAGCGTCGACGGGTGCGCATCAGCACCGCTGGTGGCCATGCCTGGGAGGCCGCGGACGCGCCCAGCGCGGTGCACGCCGCCGCCGAGATCGTGCGCGCCATCGACGAGGTTCCCCTCACCCATCCGGCTAAGACCTCGCGCAACGTCGGACTTCTGGCCGGGGGCGAATCGATCAACTCGCGTGCCCGGCACGCCCAGTTCGACCTGGACCTGCGATCCGAGGCGGCCGCGGCGCTCGCCGAACTGACCGAAGCTGTGGACCGGATCCTGCGCGCCGACCGGCCCGGCGTGACCGTCGAGGTGCAGCCGCTGGGATCCCGGCCGGCGGGCAGCATCGACCAGCGACATCCGTTGGTCGTCGCCGCGGCCGACGCGCTGCAGGAGATGGGAATCCGCCCGCGGTTCACCGCCGCCAGCACCGACGCCAACGTCGCCTACCAGCGCGACATCCCCGCGGTCACCGTGGGCATCACCTACGGTGACGGCACCCACACCGAGAAGGAATGGATCGACCCGGATGCGATCTTCCGCGGTCTGTACGCCCTGACCCGGACCATAGTGACGTCGGCCCACAGCCCCCGGGTCGAGCCGACCCCGTGACGATGAGGACCCCACCATGCACAGCGGCGTGACCCTGCAACCCGTCGACTCACCGACGGAATTCGAATCCATGGTCGGCGAGATCGAGGGCGCCGGATACGACGAGCTGTGGCTGACCGACTCCTCGCTGCACGCCAAGAACGTCTACTCCTACCTCACACTGGCGGCCCGCGGCACCCGACGGCTGCACCTGGGCACCGCCGTCACCAACCCGGTGACCAGACATCCGGCCGTCACCGCCACTGCCGCTGCGACGATCGACGAGGTCAGCGACGGACGCTTCGCGCTGGGCATCGGCCCCGGCGACCGGCCGCTGCTCGCCCTGGGCTACAAGCCGGCGACCCTGGCACGGCTGGAGTCGTCGATCGCGGCGATGCGGCAACTGTGGGGCGGAGGCCATGTCGACGCCGAGGGAGCCGGGTTCCGGCTCGTCGACGCGCACATGCGGGAGGCCGCGCGACGCCAGGTGCCGGTGTACATCTCCGCCAGCGGGCCCAAGACCCTGGCGCTGGCCGGGCGAGTCGCCGACGGGGTCATCCTACTGGCGGGGCTGCACCCGGAGGGCCTGACCTGGGCGCTGGAGCAGATCGACCGAGGGGTCGAGCAGGCCGGTCGGTCCGCGCGGCCGGCCATCACCGTGTTCGCCTACGGCGCCATCAACGACGACGAGCAGACGGCCTACCAGGCCGGCCGGTCGATCGCCGCCTGGTTCCCGCAGACCGCGCCGGTGTACTGCGAGATGGCCGGGCTGCCGCGTGAACTGGTGGATCGGGTGCGGCGCGCCTATCGGGGCGGCGAGTTCCAGGAGGCCGCGGAGGCCGCGGCGCTGCTGCCGGAAGACTTCGTGCATCGCATGGCGCTGGCCGGCGGACCCGATCGGGCCCGGCAGCACATTGGAAACATCCTGCAGCTCGGCGTTGACTGCATCTCGGTGTTCCCGCTCGGAGCGGACCGGATGACCACGATTCGGCACTTCAAGAAGGCCTTCGACGACGTGGTCGCCAGATGATTCCGGACCACACCCTCTCGACGGTGCTGGACCAGTGTCTGGCGCTGCGGGCGGGGGAGGAGGTGACGCTGCTGGTCGACCGGGACACCGATCCGGAGGTCGTCGAGGCCCTCGTCACCGGCATTGAGGACAGGCGATGTATCCCGCTGGTGACGCGAATTCCGCGGTATCTCATTCCCGGGACCGAGCCGCCGGAATCGGTCGGGCGCCAGCTACTCGGCTCGGCCGCCGTGATCGAGGTGACCTCGACCTTCATCGGCTCCAGCCGCGCAAGGCAGCGAGCCACCGCCGCCGGAACCCGCTATCTGTGCATGCCCGCCGTCGTGGCGGACACCTTTCGGCCGGGCGGCCCGCTGGACGTGGACTTCGACTCGTTGCGGCGCACCACGACGGCGGTGGCAGCCGCCTGGACGCAGGCCGACAGCTACCGGCTGACCACCCCGGCCGGGACCGACCTGCGCGGATCGGTGCGGGGCCGGCCCGGACGCGCGCTGTACGGGATCGCCCGTGACCCGGGGTCGTACATGTGCCCGCCAGACGTGGAGGCCGGGACCTCGCCCGTGGAGGGCAGCTCCGACGGAGTCGTCATCATCGATGGCGACTTCCTGTTCATGGGTACCGGACCGGTGACGGAGCCGGTCGCCGTGCACATCGCCGGTGGGGAACTGGTGGCGTGTGAGGGCGAGCAGGGGCAGCGGCTGCTGGCGATGATCGCTCGCTGCCAGGACGATCGGATGTCGAACCTGGCGGAGGTGTCGATGGGGCTGAACCCGCGCGGCAGCATCTGCGCCGTCCCGATGGAGACCGAGTCCACCCTGGGCAGCGCGCATGTCGCGTTCGGCAATTCCATCGCCTACGGCGGAACGGTCGACGCCGCGGCGCACCTGGACTGCGTGATGCAGCGGGCCACGTTGACCCTGGACGGGCGGCCCGTCATGGTTGACGGTGAGATCGTTGACCGGTGACGTGGGCGACGGGGTTTGCCCTCGAGGATCTCCCGATCGGATCTGCATATGAAAAACTCAACGACAGGCTCGTCGAAGGTAGGAGTTGGTCCTATGGGTGGCACTGCGGACAGCGTCGAACTCAACCACATGCAGCTCAAGGACCGGGTCTATCAATACTTGCGGCGCGCCATCATCGCCGGCGACTTCGAGGTCGGTGCCGCGCTTCGTGAGGTGGACATCTCGGTGTCCCTCGGCGTGAGTAAGACGCCGGTGCGGGAGGCGTTCGTTCGGCTGCAGAGCGATCGCTTCGTCGAACTCATCCCGTACCGCGGGGCGGTCGTGTCGGGTTATTCCCGCCGCGACGTTCGCGAGATCTACGAGGTGCGCGAGATGGTTGAGGGGCGCTGCGCCGCGCGGATGGCGGAGAGCGCCGATGAGGCGCTGCTGGACCAGCTGCAATGCAACGTCAGACAGGCTCGAGACGCCGCGGACAGCGGCGACATCGCAGCGGTGATCGACTCGTTCGAAAAGTTCGACGGCCTCATCTATTCGCAGGCGGACAACCGGTGGATCAGCGACATTATTGACGACCTGGAGGGCCACCAGCGACGGGTAGGTCGGCCCACCGTGGACATCCCTGGTCGCGTCGAGCGTTCCATCAAGCAGCATCAGGCCATCTGCGACGCGATCGTCAAGCGCAATGCCTCGGGGGCCGAGGCTGCCATGCGCAAGCATGTCCGGTCGGTGATGACCGATCAGCTCAAGAGCTTCCAGGACCATCCGGCGGGATGAGCGTGCACGGAACATCGGCGGCGTGCTCGTGAAGCTGCATCACGTGGCGTTCGCCGAGGGGCCAGGGGCGCCGCTGGTCGGCACTCTGGAGCGGCTGTTCGGGCTGACGGTGGAATCCACCGAGCAGGCAGCCGGGTTCGTCGAACGCATGCTGCGGCTGGATAACTGCGCATTGCAGGGGCTGGAGGCCAGCGGCGAGTCGGTCGTATCGCGTTTCGTGGAGCGGCGTGGCCCCGGTCTGCACCATATTGCCTTCGAGGTCGACGACATCGATCGGGCGTTGTCCCGACTCGGCGAGGACGGGATCCGGCTGATCGACCGGCAGCCGCGCGTGGGTGGTGGTGGGCATCGGATCGCTTTCGTGCACCCGAGTGCCATGGGTGGCGTGCTCGTCGAGTTGGTGCAGGAATCCCTGGGCGATGCCGTTCGGCGGCCATCCGGACCGCCTCCGGCGGTATCCGCCGATCCCTGCCCTGCCAGCGAACCTTCGATAACCACGTTCTCGCCTGCGAAAACGCTCTGATCCCTTGACCCCGTGCGGCGCCGATCCCTAGACTCGGCGTGTGCGAGATCTCAGATATTGAATGTGAGGATGCCCGTGATCAACGTTCTGGAGTCTGTCGCCTCGTTCACCTCGCGCGAGCATGAGCTGTTCATCGGAGGCGAGTTCGTCGCCTCGAGCGGGAGCGAGCGCCTGAAGGTCTACAACCCGGCGAGCGACACGGTGCTGACCACCGTCGCCGCCGGCACCGCCGCCGACGTGGATGCTGCGGTGTCCGCCGCTCGGGCGGCGCTGCCGGGGTGGAAGGCGACGTCCGCCGCGCGTCGCGCCGAACTGCTGTGGGATCTGGGTGCGCGCGTCACCGAGCTCTCCGAGGAGTTCGCCCAGATCGACGCGCTGAACAATGGAAAGACCACCGCCGATGCGATGGCCGTCGACATCCCGTTGGTGACGGGGCTGTTCAAGTACTACGCGGGCTGGGCGACCAAGCTCGAAGGGCGCGCCATCACTCCGATGGGCGGTGCCAACCTGCACGTCTACACCCGCCGCGAGCCGATCGGTGTGGTGGGCGCCATCATCCCCTGGAACTTCCCCCTGCTGATGTGCGGCTACAAGCTGGGCCCGGCGCTGGCCACCGGGAACACCATCGTGCTCAAGCCGGCGGAGCAGACCCCTTTATCCGCCCTGCGTCTGGCGGAGATCATCCGTGAGGTGGGATTTCCGGACGGCGTCGTCAACATCGTCACCGGCGACGGCCCCGGCGCGGGTGCGCCACTTGCCGCACACCGCCACGTCGACAAGATCACCTTCACCGGCGAGACCTCCACCGGCCAGAAGATCATGGACGCGGCCAAGAGCAACATGAAGAAGGTGTCGCTGGAATTGGGCGGCAAGTCACCGAGTCTCGTCTTCGACGACGCGGATCTGGATGCCGCCGTCGAGGGCACCTTCGGTGCTGTGTACTTCAACCAGGGTCAGTGCTGCATCGCCGGGGCGCGGGTGTTCGTGCACGACTCCATCTACGACGAGTTCACCGCGCGGTTGGTCGACAGGGTCAGCCAGGTGCGCCTGGGGCCTGGCCTGGATCCGGACAGCACGATGGGGCCGCTGGTCAGTCGGGAACAGCAGGGCCGGGTGAACGGGTTCATCGAATCCGGTCTCGAGCAGGGCGCGACGATCGTCTCCGACGCCTCGTCCCCGGTACCCGATGCCGGATACTTCGTGCGGCCGACGGTCTTCACCAACGCCAGCCCGGACATGCGGATCCTGCGGGAGGAGATCTTCGGCCCCGTCGCGGTGGTGGGAAAGTTCTCCGACGAACAGCAGGCGATCGCGGCAGCGAACGACACGGCGTACGGGCTGTGCTCGGGCATTTGGACCAAGGATGTGGCGCGGGCTCATCGGGTTGCGGCCGGCATCCAGGCCGGCACCGTCTACGTCAACACCTACGGCATGTTCGATCCGGCGGTGCCGTATGGCGGATTCAAGATGAGCGGCTTCGGCAAGGAGTTGGGTGAAGAGTCCCTCGACAGCTACCTGCAGAGCAAGACGGTGTGGGTGAACCTCGACTGACTCACGGTCGCACGCGACGGCGCTGCGTGAGATTGCCTCGTGACCTTCCACGCTGGCGGTGCGGGTGCGACGTTCCAGCGGGAGACCTCGGCAAGAAGATTCAGGTGCGACGTCCCAGCGTGAAAGGAAGAGCATGAGAGCCGTTCAGCTCAACAATGATAAGTCGGTCTCGGTGGCGACGGTCGCCGACCCGATCGAGGCCGATCTCGCCCTGGTCGAGACTCGAGCCGCGGGAGTATGTGGCACCGAGTTGCACATCCTGGACGGAATGCTGGAGCCGCCGTCCTACCCGTTCATCCTGGGACACGAGGGAGCCGGCGTCGTCAGCTATGTACCGGACGGGGCCAGCGGCATCGCGGTCGGCGATCGCGTGGCGATCTACAACTTCATCGGGTGCGGAGCCTGCCACTGGTGCCGCACTGGCCGCGAGGAGGTATGCACCGCGCCGCGCGGCCAGCTGGGGTTCAACGCTGACGGTACGTTCCGCGACGTCATCCCCGCGCCGGCGGAGAACCTGATCAAGCTCCCGGACAGCGTCAGCTTCGAGGATGCCGCGGTACTCAGTTGCAGCGGGATGACGGCGGTGCACGCGTTGCGGCTGTCGAACGTCACCATCGGTGATTCCGTCGTGGTCGACGGCGTCGGCGGGGTCGGCCTGATGGTGATCCAAGCCGCGAATGCCGCCGGCGCCAAGGTGGTCGCGATCGCCGACACCGCGGGCAAGGCTGACCTTGCCCGCAAGGCCGGTGCCGAGGACGCCATCGTCCTGCAGGATGGCGACTACGCGCCGGTGGCGGATCAGATTCGGGACTGCACCGGCGGAGCCGGATCCGATCACTTCTTCGAGCTGGTCGGCACCACCGCCAGCATGCTCGCCGGTATCCGGGGGCTGAACCGGCACGGCTCCGCCGTGATGATCGGATACACCGGGCAGGACCTGCAGATCAACCCGATCGAACTGGTGCTGTCCGAGGTGAGTGTGCGCGGTTCGGTGGCGGCAGCGAAGGAGGATCTGCAGACGGCCGTCGCGCTGGCCGGCAGGGGACTACTCGCGGCGCAGATCGACACCCGCTACCCGATGGACGAGATCGGCACCGCTCTGGACCGCCTGCGCCGGCGTGAAGTGAACGGCCGCAACGTACTCGTGTGGTGAGCCCGGCTCCCGCGAGCTGCACCGTGCAGCGCCCCAGACCAGCAAGGAGACAGATGATGAGCAGACTGGCCCTGGTCGGCGGGACCGTTCTGACGATGGACGACGACGGCACCGTCTACCCCGATGGGTACGTGCTGATGGAGAACGACGCCATCGTCCAGGTCGGCGAAGGAACGCCCGTCCTGCACCCTGGTGATGAGGTCGTCGACACCCGGGATCAGGTCGTGATGCCCGGCTTGGTCGACCTGCATTTCCACACTGCGATCGGCAAGGGTTACAGCGACCACCTGCCGCTGTGGGAGTACCTGGACACGTGCTGGTATCCGCTGATCCGGAACCTGGACGCCGATGCCGCCTACTGGGCGGCCGCGGCAAGCTACCTGGAATCCATCCAGTGCGGCGTCACCACCGTCAACGACATGTACCGTCGCCTTCCGGACCTGGGGCGGGCTGCCCGCGACATTGGAATCCGGGCGGTGCTGTCCAACGACGTCGCGCTGGACGAGCACAACATCGACACCCTGCACGACAACAGGGCAGCCCACCAGGAGGTGCACGGCCTGGCCGACGGCAGGGTGGAGGTCTACGTCGGCATCGAATGGCTGCCGTTGGCCGACCCGGGCCTGCTGCAGGACGCCCGGGCCCTGGCCAACGAACTCGGCACCGGCATCCACATCCATCTCAACGAGTCCCTGACCGAGGTCGAGGACTCGATGAAGCGGTTTGGGAAGCGCCCGACCGAGGTGGCCTATGAGGCAGGCATCTTGGGGTCGGATTGCATTGCCGCGCACTGCGTGTGGCTTTCCGATCGGGAGATCGCCCTGATGCGGGAGACCGGCACGCACATCTCGCACAACCCTAGTTCGAATGCGAAACTCGGTAACGGGATCGCCCGCGTTCCGGAGATGCTGGCGGCGGGAATCAACGTAGGCCTAGGCCACGACGCCGCGGAGTGCAACAACAGCCGAGACCTGTTCGAGGTGATGAAGTTCGCCTCCCTGATGCATAGGGCCAACAGGGTTGATGCCAGCTTGATGCAGGCGCCCGACGTCGTGCGGATGGCCACCCGGAACGGTTCGAAGGCGCTCGGGCACAACACGGGTGAACTCGTGGCGGGACGCAAGGCAGATGTGATCGTGCTGGACACCCGTAACCCGATGTTCACCCCGTTGATCCACGGCGATGCGAACCACATCTACTCGCACATCGTGTACAGCGCCAACGGCAGCTGCGTGAACTCCACGATCATCGACGGCCAGTTCGTGATGCGGGACCGCACCCTGTCGATGATGGACGAGGGCGAGATCCTGGCCAAGGCGAACGAGGGATTCCGTCGCGTCCTGCAAAAGGTGGAGGGCAATCGATGAGCCCCGGCCACGCTCCGATGCCGGCCCGCCCCGGGCGTGGAAGGCCGGCCGATGCTCGTCATTGACAACGGCACCGTGCTGACCGTCAACGATGCGGACGATGTGTACTTCGGTGGCCACGTGGTGGTCGACGGCAACCGGATCGTCGCGGTCGGCGAGGGGCCGTATCGGGGCTCGGTGCCCCCGGGGACCGAGCGTCTGGACGCCGCCGGCATGGTCGTCATGCCGGGCATGGTCGACCTGCACTACCACACAGCAGTGGGCAAGGGCCTGCACGATCACGTCGCGCTGCTGGAGTCGCTGGAAAACTTCTGGTACCCGTCGATCCGGGCGCTCGATGCCAAGCTGGCGTTCGACTTCGCCATCCACGGCTACGCCGAGTCCCTGCTGTGCGGCGTCACCACCGTGAACGACATGTACCGGCGGTTGCCCGACCTGGCGCGCGCGGCCGCCGCGGTGGGCATCCGCGTCGTGCTGTCCAACGACATCGCGCTGCCCGAACACCGGCTCGATTCACTCGCCGACGCGCAACAGGCCTACCGGTCCTGCCACGGCAGCGCCAACGGGCGGGTCGAGGTGTTCGTGGGGATCGAGTGGCTCCCGCTGACGTCCCCCGAACTGCTGCGGGACGCGGCCCAGCTGGCCCAGAACCTGGACACCGGTGTGCACGTTCATCTCAACGAGTCTCTCGACGAGGTCGAGACCGTGCGCCGACGCTTCGGCATGCGGCCGACGGAGTTGGCGCATGAGTCCGGCCTGCTCGGCCGGAGAACCGTGGCCGCGCACTGCGTCTGGTTGACCGATCACGAGATCGACCTGATGCGCAGCACCGGAACGAACATCTCCTACAACCCGGTTTCGAACGCCAAGCTCGGCAACGGCATCGCGCGAGCGCCGGCCATGCTGGCGGCTGGAGTGAACGTCGGGCTCGGTCACGACGCCGCCGAATCGTCCAACACCCACGACCTGTTCGAGATCATGAAGTTCGCCTCGCTGGTGCAGCGCGCCAGCAATCAGGACAGCGGGGCATTGCCGGCCGAACAGGTCGTGCGGATGGCGACCCGCAACGGCTCGGACGCACTCGGCCACGACGCCGGCCGATTGAGCCAGGGACAGCGGGCCGACGTGATCCTGCTTCGCACGAACCGGGCCATGTTCACCCCGCTGCTCGACGGCGACAAGCGCCACCTCTACAGCCACCTCGCGTTTGCGGCCAATGCCAGCGTGGTCGACACGACGATCGTCGACGGGCAGATCCTGGTGCGAAACGGCGAGCTGGTGCACTTCGACTACGCCGAACTACGCCGCCGCGCGAACGACGCGCTTACCACGCTGCTGAAACGGATCGCTTGATGCAAATCGATGCCCACACGCACATCCTGAGCCTGGCCGATGATGCGGACTTCAACACCGAATACGGTCGCGAAGGGTCGCTATGCATCTACCGGAGCAACGGCAAGCTGCCGTCCCACCGGATGCCGACGGAGGCGGAGTGGGAGGCCAGCGGCTACTCGCGGGCGGGCTTCCCCATCACCGGTCCCACCGAGTCGATCGCCGCCCACCCGGGATTCGACAAGATCGTGATTCTGGCGATCTCACCGCAGTTCCTGGACGGCAGGCTGATAGGGACCGTCGACACATCCGGGCTGACCGACGTGCCCGGCCCCGCCGGCCCCGAGAAGTGCAACGACTACATCGGCGACATCGTGCGGAACGACCCCGACAAATTCATCGGGTTCGCATCGGTGAACCCCAACTATCGAGGGCCCAAGGCCGCGGCGGCCGAGCTGGAACGCGCCGTCCGCGAACTGGGGCTGTCCGGCGTGAAGCTCTACCCGATGTACCAGGATTGGTCGCCCGCCGACCCCATCCTGGGCTTCCCAATCTACGAGAAGGCCCAGGAACTTGGCATTCCGGTGATGATTCACCAGGCCGGCTCGACCCGCATCGATGCCAGGATGGAGTATGCGCGACCGGCGCTGCTGGACGCCATCGGGCGGAACTTCCGCGACCTGCGGGTGATCATCGCGCACTGTGGGATCCCGTGGATGGACGAGGCGCTGTTCATGTTGACCAAGCATCCGAACTTCTACACGGAGATCAGCTACTACATCGCCAGCGCCACCGAGGAGGAACTCTTCCGGTTCTTCATCCACGCCGAGCAATCCTTCGTGCCGCTGGAAAAGCTCTTCTTCGGCACCGACTATCCGGGGTTCCTCTACGACCCGGTGACGCTGATGGCGAAGCTGCGCAATGTCAACGCCCACGCCGAACGCGTCGGGGCCGACCCGATCCCCGAGGCGAAGCTGGACGGGATCGCCGGCGACAATTTCGCCCGCGTGCTGGGGCTGATCTGAATGGGATTCGGAATGAATGGGGGCCGGGCGCACCGGCGGGAGCGGATGGTGAACGGACATGGTTGACGGCGCGCGCTCGGTAGCGGAACGGCTGCGGGCTAGCGGATCCGAGACCTGGAATGCCGCAGCGAATCACCCCATGGTGACCGGAATCGGTGACGGATCGCTTCCGCATGACGTCTTCGGCTACTACTTCAGCCAGAACATCCCCTATCTGTGGGACTATGCCCGCGCGATCGCGCTGACGATCTCGCGGGCGCCCGACGAGGCCAGCGTCGGGGTCCTGACCAAGTTCCTCGCGCAGATCGTGGAGGTGGAACTGCCGGCCAACCTCCGCTTCGCGGAGCGGCTGCAGAGCCCGGCGGCGCCGCGACACCCGGTCGGTTACGCCTACACCCGGCACCTGCTGGACAGCTGCTCGCGGTTCGGTATCGTCACCGCCCTTTCTGCCCTGCTGCCCTGCCAGTGGAGCTACGGCGAGATCGGCGCACGGTTGCTGTCCGAGCAGGCCTGCCACGACGAGATCTACCTGGACTGGATCGCGATGTTCTCCAACGACGAGTACGGAGCGCTGGTGGATGACACGACGCGGCTGATCGATCGGCATGCCGGTGGGGCGGATCTGGGTCAGGCGCAGGCGGCCTTCGACATGTCCATCGCCTACGAGCGTGATTTCTGGTCGATGGCCTATGCCAAGGGCGGCTAGCGGTGCGGCCGCCGACCCGCGTGTTGGATGCGCGTCGTGGTGGTCGCGCTATCCGATAACGGGCAACGACGATAGTTCGGTCGAGCGAAAGGCATCGAGTTCATGACGGCACCGCAGCCAGCGCAGGCCCAGACCGGCGCGCCGGCCATCGAGGTGCGTGGCGTCGAGAAGCGGTTCGGCGCCACGACGGCGATCCAGGGCGTCGACCTCGAACTGGCGATTCACGATCGCCTGTCGATCGTCGGTCCGAGTGGCTGTGGCAAGTCCACGCTGCTGGGCATTATCAGCGGGTTGGACGAGCCCGATAGTGGTGTGGTCAGCGTGTTGGGCGAGTCCTCATCGCAGGGCCGGTTGCGCAAGTGCGCCTGGATGCCGCAGCGCGATCTGCTGCTGCCGTGGCGGGACGTGTTGGGTAACGCGGCGGTGTCCCTGGAGAATCGCGGTGTCCGGCCCAAGGCGGCCCGCCGTCAGGTCGCCGAGCTGGCGGGCCGTTTCGGCCTCGCCGGCTTCGAGAACCGGTACCCGTACCAGCTGTCCGGCGGCATGCGCCAGCGCGTCTCCTTCCTGCGGACGCTGTCGGCCGGCAAGGACGTGCTCCTGTTCGACGAGCCGTTCGGCGCGCTGGACTCCATTACCCGGGCCGACCTGCAGTCGTGGTTGCGGGCGGCCCTGGACGCCGAGCCGCGGACCACCGTGCTGGTCACCCACGACGTGGAAGAGGCCCTCCTTTTGGGTAACAGAGTGTTGGTGATGTCGGCGCGGCCGGGGCGGGTGATGGCGACTTTCGACGTCCACCTGCCGGAGGCGCGATCCAGGCGAGATCTGATTCGACTGCCGGAGTTCGCCGACCTGCGTGATCAGATCCTCGGCTTGTTGGAGGCATCATGAGCTCGGCGACGGACACCGCCATCCCGCCCGTCGAGGCGGCCATCGGATCGGCAGGGTCGAAACGGCGAACCCGCAAGGTGCTCGGCCGGTTTCTGCCGAGCCTGGGGATCCTCGCCGTGGTGGCCGCGCTGTGGGAGGCGGCCAGCCACTGGTTCGGCGTGCCGAAATACATCCTGCCCTCGCTGGAGGCGATCTGGCTCAAGGCGGTCCGCAGCTGGTCCGACACGCTGGCGAGCGCGACGTGGGTCACCACCAAGGAAGTGCTCGGGGGATTCTTCCTCGCGGTGGTCGTCGCGGTGGCGATCGCACTGCTGCTGCACCTGTCCGAGCCGCTGCGCAACGCCGTGTATCCGCTGCTGATCGGTTCGCAGGCCATCCCGATCGTCGTCATCGCGCCGGTGCTCGCCATCATCTTCGGCTACACGATCACCCCGAAGCTCATCGTGGTGGCATTCATCTGCTTCTTCTCGATGGTCGTCAACAGCCTGGACGGATTGCGGTCGGTGGATCCGGAGTACATCCGGCTGATGCGAACGCTGGACGGCAACCGGTGGTCGACGCTGCGTCGGGTGCAGATCCCGGCGGCGCTGCCGTCCATGTTCACCGGTATGCGGATCGCGGCGACCTATGCGCCGGTTGGCGCGGTCTTCGGTGAGTACGCGGGCTCCCAGGACGGGCTCGGCTACGTGATGATCCAGGCGACGCCGCTGCTGCAGACCGACATGGTCTTCGCGGCGATCGCCATTCTGACGATCGAAGCTGTCCTGCTCTTCCTTGCGGTCTCGTTCGTCGAACGAATGATGTGCCCGTGGGCACGCCGCGGGCACTCCGTCTGAAGGGGGCGCGAACCCCTATGCAAAACTCTCCATCGAATATAAGATCTAATCGGTTGCATGCACGACCCGGCGTCGGTACCTCAACTCCGACACTTTTCGGGGCGCCGCGGGCGCAGAGCCCCGTAGGACGATCCGCCTAAGACACGACCTCGCGACTGGCGAGAACGGAGAGGTGATTGCGTTGGCACGAGCAAGAGGACGTATGGGAATCGGCGTCGCGGTACTGGCGGCGCTGGCACTGGTCGCCGGGTGCGGCTCCAGTGGCGGCTC
>Ga0209916_1000570_pt1 | contig 54284 bp, 39 predicted proteins | sample ThiBio_1000_plan_FD_183956 | JGI IMG/M metagenome (GOLD analysis project Ga0209916, IMG submission 183956) | Wastewater bioreactor microbial communities from Cape Town, South Africa - Thiocy_solids_2 (SPAdes) | ecosystem: Engineered > Bioreactor > Thiocyanate-remediating > Anaerobic-Aerobic ... | reverse complement strand
TAGAAATGCAACAGTAATTGATGTGTCATGTTGGCATGATCGAGGGTTATGGTAATAGTATAAGTGGGGCTGGAACAAGATTTGCTATAAAAAACAGTATAAGAACTATTAATTAAAATTATAACTATGCAAGAAAAAGGTACCATATCTGTACATAGCGAGAATATATTTCCTATTATTAAGAAATTTTTGTATTCAGACCATGATGTTTTTTTAAGAGAGCTGGTAGCCAATGCTGTTGATGCTACCCAAAAATTGAAGCAGTTGGCTTCGCTTGGAGATTATGATGGAGAAGTAGGGGAACCACGCATTAAAGTTGCTATTAATGAAAAGCTTAAAACACTTACCATTAGCGATCAAGGTTTAGGTATGACGGCAGAAGAGGTTAAAAAATATATTAACCAAGTGGCTTTTTCAGGTGCTACGGCTTTTGTAGAAAAATATAAAGATAAAGGCCAGCAACAACAGCTTATTGGATTCTTTGGTTTAGGTTTTTATTCTGCTTTTATGGTGGCCGACCGAGTAGATCTTATTACTAAATCATATCAAAAAGATGCTGAAGCTGTTCATTGGACTTGTGATGGTAGCACTACTTTTGAGTTAAGGATAGCTGTTAAAAAAGAAGTAGGTACTGATGTTGTACTTCACCTAAATGCAGATTCAGAAGAATTTTTACAAAAGCATAAAATCAAAGAAATTTTAAATAAGTATTGTAAGTTTTTACCTGTAGAAATAGAATTTGATGGAGAAGTTATTAACAATACACAGCCTATATGGGTTAAAGCTCCCAGTGAACTTAAAGAGGAAGATTATTTAAAGTTTTATAAAGAATTATATCCTTTTTCTACAGACCCTTTATTCTGGATTCATTTAAATGTAGATTATCCATTTAATTTGACAGGTGTATTATATTTCCCACAAGTAACGCAGAAGTTGGAACATAGTCCAAATAAAATTCAGCTATATGCTAAGCAGGTATTTATTACAGAGGAAGTAAAAGACATTGTACCTCCTTTCTTGATGTTGCTGCATGGGGTAATTGATTCACCAGATATCCCATTAAACGTATCTAGAAGCTACTTGCAAGCTGATAGCAATGTTAAGAAAATCAATACTTATATCACCAAAAAGGTAGCCGATAAGCTAGAAGAATTATTTAAAAAAGATAGAAAAGCTTATGAGACAAAATGGACTAGCATAGAACTGTTTGTTAAGTATGGTATGCTGACAGAAGACAAATTTTATGAAAAAGCTAAAGATTTTGTATTACTTAAGACTGTTGATAGTGAATACTTTACGCTTAACGAGTATCCGGAAAAGATTAAGGAAAAACAGACAGATAGCCAGCAGGATTTAGTTATACTATACGCTAATAATCTAGATAAACAAGACTTATATATACAGGCTTGTAAGCAGCGTGGGTATGATGTATTGCTGTTTGATGGCCAATTAGACAGTCACTTTCTAGAAACACTAGAGCAGAAGTTAGATAAAGTACGGTTTAAAAGTGTAGATGCTGAGCCTATTGATAAGCTTATAGGACAAGCGGAGCATCATGCTAGTTCATTAGATGAAAAAGAGCAAGAAAGATTACAGACAATTTATAAGCAAGCTATTAAAGATGCTACTGTTGTGTGGTCTGTTGTTCCCATGGCTTCCGATGAATTGCCTGTTGTAATTACAGTCCCTGAGTTTGTAAAAAGGTTACATGCTATGGCCCAGTTGCAGCCTAACGCAGGTATGCCACCTATATTACAGCTACAAGCAGCTATTAACGCAAACCATCCGCTTGTTAAAAAGTTATTATCAATAGAGAAGGAAAATCAACAAATAGCATTAGCGAATAAAGCCTATCAATTAGCACTTCTTTCCCAAAATATGCTCAATGGTGCAGCATTAACTGAATTTATCAAAGCTTCTGCCTCGGCTATGGTTTAAAATGTCTCAGAGATGTGCTGCTTATTTTTGAATAGGTTAGGTAATAGGTAAAGATACTCATTTTAATTGATGCCAAATCTAGGATACCGCCTACAAAGATAAAGTTATGACAAAGGGTGGCTGAACATAATTCGCCACCCTTTGCTTTTAAATTTATGATATTGAAGCTTACTCTTAAGTAATACTTGTGATCATGTATACGTTTATAGTTTTACTCAGTTGCTCCACGTTCAAGTAACATTTTTATTACACCACTTTCCCTACCAATCCTTTTTGCTAAAGCTAAAGGGGTTTCTTCTTCGTTGTTTTTTAGATTAACGTTAAGGTTACTTTCTTTAAGGAGCATCTCAATAATATCTGTTTTACCTTTAGTTATAGCCAAGTGTAAAGGTGTATTGCCGTCGTTGTTCTGTAAATTGATATCAAGGGTAGCTACTCCAAGGAGGCTGTTAATAAATTCTATTTTACCTTGGTTTACTGCGAAGTGTAAAGGTGTATAACCATACTTATTTTGTATGTTAATATTGTGGCTAGCAAGTATGAACTTTTTCATAATGTCTATATCATCTCCACGCTTATCATCAAGTATAGACACTGCTATATGTAAAGGCGCACGTTTATCGTTGTTTTGTATGGTGGTATTTGCTTGGGCTTCAAGCAGCTTGTTTACAATATTCATATCTTTTGCATCCAAAGCTAAGTGGAGAAGTGTATCCCCTTTTTCATCACCTTCATTAATTTGAGCTCCTGCTTTAATTAACTCTTCGGCTGCTTGTTTTTTATCACTTTTGTATGCTAATAGCGCAACATTTTTATCCAGCAACCCTTTTATTTTTGCTATAAACATACCGTCCTTTATAATTTCCTCTCTGCGCTTTTCACCGTTAACGTCAATGGAAATAGGGGGTAATTCAGGTAAGGTTGCTATAAACTGTATGATATCAATAAGAAAATTGGGATTTTCAGCATGAGTAGCAATAGACTGTTGCACCCATCGATTAATTAAAGGATAAAAAGTTTCTAGATTCAGCTTATTGTTCTTCAAATCTTTATTCAGCACCATTCTAATGGTTTCTTTAACTCCTTCAAGGGTTTTTAAAGAAGAATTATAAATAGCTGTTAGAGGGAAATGCAGGTCTCTATAACTCTGCTCTTTTTCTTTATTACTTAATAAATTGGTAAATAGTGAAGCTAGCCACTCGTTTTGATAATTTGCATATGTAAATTTAGTACGCCAATCATCCTTAACCGTACTAATATGTTCTAAATCAAAATGACCTTGTTGGAAGATCCATCTGAAAGCATCTTGTCCCTGTATGGTAAAAATAATTGACATAAAATCTGAGTTAATTGTGTTAGAATTAGTTAGCTCATTTCGCCAAGTTACTGTCATATCATTACCAAATAAGAAACAAAGCTTATCAAGCTTTTTTGCAACTTCCTTATACCGCTCATTTGTAGCTTCGGACCAAGGCTTGTTTAAAGTTTCATCTGGTATTACTCGTGCAATTACGTTAAACATATTAACAATACTCTTAGCTTTTGCATTAGGGAAATTGGATTTAATCTCATATCCTTCCTCATTGGCACTTGTTTTCTTACGCCCATATTGAACGCGGTTGATTCCTTTCTTATCGGAATCCTTGTTTAAATCAGATACGATCTCTGCCCAGGCATTATGAATCTCTTTTGATGTTCCATAAGTAATATCTGGGTGATTAGTTATAAATGCTTTAAACTTCTTGTAAGGTTCATATTGGTTAAGTCCAGTTCTATCATTAATAGAAGCTATTTTATTTTGAAGAATTTTTTCTTCTAATGCATCTTGTTTTTCTATAGGTACAACTCCTCCATTTCCTGCTGACAATAGTAACATAAAGAGATTTCTTAGCGAGGTCTCTCCACAATCTGAAAATGCGTCTGGGCCTCCTAGAATAGTAATGTTTTGAGAATATTTAACTGGTTCCGGAACTAAGTTTTCATACATGTCAAATCCTTTTGCTAGGAAAAATACCATTTCAATATCTCGAGGTTTAATGCTAGGAGTACCAAAATCTCTAATTATATCTGAAAAATGGTCTTTATACGTCTCATAGAAGCCTTTATTGATGTCCGTTGGTCGTAAATACGTATCATTCATTAATAACGGTAAAGTTTCGGAAAGTTTAGATGTTTGGTTATCAGTAACCTTAACCAGGAAACTTAACAGAGCAATAACAACAATATTTTCAGGATATCGTTGTTTTTCAGGTAGTTTTGGATTTGCGTATTCGGCTTGTTGTTCATAAGCAGAAACTAAGAGAACAGGAACTTTTGATCGTGCAGTTGAACTCGATGTAAGTATTTTTATTATGTCTCTAATTTTAACAGTTTTATTGGTTCCTTGTAATAATATTTCAATTATTTCATTAATGTATTTTAAATTTTCTGGCTTACTGAGATTTTTAAAATGTTCATCTTGTGCATTAGGAACGAATTGTATACCATCTTGACTAGGAAATAATGTTAATAATAATTCTGCGATCTTATCATCACCAAGAGCTTTATCATATCCGCTTGCAGTCTTTGTGTAAAAACCAAAAAACCGAATACGTTCTAAAAGTTTGCCATGTACAGCTACCATGGCCCAAAAAGGAGAAATGTTCTCTGTACCTTTTTTTGTGTCTTGATACATGCCCAATGCCTCAGTAAAGGGAATTTCTGCATGTGTTGCAGATAGCATAAAGAGCGTTAATAGAATACTTGCTAGTCCTCTAGTAAAAAATTGTTTTGTATTCATATATTATAGAGTTGTATTTATAAGCTACGTTTTGGTTATGTGTTAATTTTGGGAGAAATGCCTATATAGAATATATGTTAAATAGTTAAAAATTGCTAATGCGTAAACCAAAAAATATGAATTGATCTTATATGTTATCTAATTAACTCAAGTTGCTAGTTACATATAAATAACTTGGATTACCACGCCCCTTGCCCAGGGCTCGTAATGACAAAACAGAAAGGTTTCGGTCAGGCATTTCCAGACAAGCTCAAAACAATCCAGAATTATTACTGGTAAACATAAATTATGTAACCATATATGCATATATATAATAGCTTATACAGCAGATCTATTGTAATACTAGCATCTTGAGTTAATTATGACACCGGAGTCTAGCATGCTTAATAAAGCTATGGTTTTATAGAGGCAACCAAGCCAGTATTTCCAATACTATTATCAAATCTAAGCCTGCTTAAGCATGGTAAATAGCGCGTTTCTTGTAAGGTTTCTTACTGCTGCTAGTAGTTGTATTGATATGGTTCTGTTATGAAAACACATATGTGTACGATAATAATAGAAATTAGTATTGGCGGTATGAAAGGTTCTTTCTTATTCCGAATGAATACATAGGTAACCTTGAGAAGTTTCCTTATGCCTATAATAGTAAGAACCTTTATAATGTTAAAGAGTCGAGCAAGAAGAACAATATATTTAGGGGTTAAATAGGAAGTAGAGTTGTTGTATATAGTAAAAGGTCAATGAATAAATGAATAATTAAGAGTGTTACTGAGCATAACTTGTTACAACCACATAATTATTGCCAAATTTAGCATCTTTTATCAAAAACTAGATATTTTAGCTTAACTGTAAAAGTTGTTTATTGTTGCTTATGGTTATTAAACCTTATTAATTTATATAGATGAGAAGTTTTAATATGTTCCTTTTTATAGGAGGCTTGTTGTTAAGCTCCTGTCAGACAAAACCTAACTCAGTTCCTATTACTAAAGGCTTATTAAGCCCAACAGAAATAGGGGAGACAAAAGAAAATGATACTAATGCTTTATCCCTACTATCTTCTGACAAAGTTAATCAAATAAATACAACAGAAACACCTGCTTTAGACTTTCCTGACCAAGGGCAGGACGCAGTGGAAAGTAATGGCTTTCTCTTTCATGAGGTAGCAGTTCCCAAAGAAGTAATACTTCAAGTGATTAGCGAGCTACCTGTTAAAGATATAATACAAGCTAGTCAAGTATGTAGAGGGTGGCATGAGTTAAGCGAAGAGCCTGTCTTATGTAGAACAGTAAGTAAGCGCATCTACGGGGATTATCCAGCAAGTGAAGCGACTAAAGAGCGAGTCAAATTGCATATGCTTCAAGTACAAGCACATATGTTAACAGATCTTGCAAGCATGGAAAGGCTGATAACTAAGTATAATCTTAATAAATATCGTTCTTTTGTAGGCTGTCAAACATTAGTATTCAAGCTATTAAAGGAATCTAAAGGGTTGACACAATTGGTAAACGATGAATTAGTTATCCAAGGCAACGAGCGAGCTATTGAACGAAAGATGAAAGGGTTTTGTAAAGGAACACATGGCTATAAAATGGATCTCGAAGCAGCTTTTTCTTTAAATGAGGCATTAATTAAACAAGGCAATAGTAAAGCTATTGGTAGGAAAATATTTGGGTTCCATAACGGTTTTTATGGCTATGATAGTGCGCTAACATCGATTATGCCTTTCATTGAGCATCTGATTAAACAGGATAACGAAACAGCTGTTGATAAAAAAGTGGTGGCGTTTGCTTACGGCTTTTATGGCTATAAAAAAGATCCTGAATCAGCTCGTTTATTAAATGAATATTGGGTTGCAAAAGACAGTATAAAAGCGATAGAGCGAAAAGTGAAAAGCCTTGCTTATGGGCTTTATGGATATGAGGTAAATTATGAAGCAGCTTTTTCTTTAAATGAAGCCTTAATTAAGCAGGGTAATAGTAAAGCTGTTAAGAGAAAAATAAAGGGACTTATTAATGGTGGTTATGGTTATGTTGAAGATTTAGTAGGCGCCCTTGCATTTAATGAACAGTTCATTGAGCAAGGAAACGAAGAAGCTATTATTAAAAAGATAATAGACCTTAATAGAGAAAAAGTTGTGGAGGATGAGGAAACACCATTGTATCAACCAGACCTCTCTCAATTAAAAAGTTGGTTGTTAAAAGAGGCTAATAAAGGTACACGGTGGGCATGTTATCTAAAAGCAAAAGGACTTAAATATGGTATATTAGGGTTTGAAAGGAATCAAGAGGATGTTATTGAGTATATCAAAAAATCTAATATTCCTTATTAAAAGGCCGTTGCTAGAAACTACCTTATGTTTAAAATATATACTTTTTTGCGAGCAACTTCTTGTTCGCTTTCTATAAGATTTGTCTTTATAGATTTTATATATACCAGCCATTTATCAAGTTAAAAGAAAGCAGCAGAAGCAAAATTAAAGCAAGAATAACCATGAAGATATACTTCAGCATGTAAGGAAGGTATAATATTCTAATAGTATTTTATTCGCTCTCTCTAGTGGCTATAGAGATGCCTCCTTAATGAAATGTTTTCGTACAACTTAATGGCTAGCGACCATAGAATTCATATATTTGCTATAACGCAATTTAAGTTACTATGCTCTTCCATCAAGATATCACTGTGCCTATGCTCAATGCTACCAGCCATGGCACCCTTATAGAACATTTAGGAATAGAATATATGGCATTAGAAGCAGATGCTTTGTTAGCAAAAATGCCCGTAGATCATAGAACTAAACAGCCTATGGGATTGCTTCATGGTGGGGCATCTGTAGTTTTAGCAGAAACAGTTGGTAGTATGGCTGCAAACTTGGTCGTAGATCGTGAAAAATGCTATTGTGTAGGCTTAGAGATCAATGCTAATCATATACGTAAGGCTACTGATGGGTATGTCTATGCAGAAGCTAAACCTTTGCATATTGGTAAAGCTACTCATGTTTGGCAAATAAATATTACTGATGAAAAAGGGCAACTTATTTGTACTAGTCGGCATACGGTAGCTGTAATTGAAAAATAAATTGATTATAAGTAATAAATATCTTTTATAAAATAGTTCGCCTCAGAGAAAAACTGTGTTTTTTTACATGGTTGATATAACCAATACCTTAAATCTAGTTACTCACAGTTAGGTAAAGCTACATAGTTGGTGAACAGGTAATACAAGCTTCTGAGTAATTTAACTAAGAGATAATGTCCTCCAAGTTCTTATTAATTTGAATATTTATTTATCAGTATTGTATTTTTTTCTTCAATTCATTTAAAAATTGGATTGTATACAATAGTTGTATAAGGTATTGGTAAATAGTCAATTACACAGTTTAATCAAGCTCATTAAGATGAATAAGTTGTGTGTTAGTAGATTATGTGGATAAGTTGTGTAAAAGATTGTTGTAGGAAAGTTTAATTTTACGTTTATGAAAACAAAAAACCTATTTCCTATACACTTAGATAGCACTGCTACTACTAGCCGCTTATTACCAAGTACAGAGCCTCATGCTAAAATGCCTCCTCAAGCTATTGAACTGGAGCAGAGTATTCTAGGTGCGCTAATGCTTGAAAAAGATGCGCTTACCGAAGTTATAGATATTTTAAAGCCTAATAGCTTTTATGAAGAGTCACATCAAGAAATATATAAGGCTATTATTGAGCTATTTAATAATTCTGCACCCGTTGACATCAGGACCGTTGTTAATCAGTTAAGAAAAAATGGGAAACTAGAGTTTGTAGGAGGGTCTTATTACCTCGCGTCTTTGACTGCACGTGTGAGTTCTGCTGCAAATATTGAATATCATGCGCGAGCAGTAATAGAATATGCAATTAAGCGTCAGTTAATACAGGTGGCTACTAGTATCCATAAACATGCCTATGAAGATACGACCGATGTTTTCATGCTACTTGACCATGCTGAACAGGCATTGTTTGAAGTGACTGAATCGAACATCCGTAAGAATTATACTGACATGCGTTCACTCTTGGGAGATGCTATCAAAGAGTTGGAGGCTAAACGAGGCCATAAAGATGGCCTGACAGGTATAGCCAGTGGTTTTATTGCATTAGATCGTCTTACTTCTGGCTGGCAGAAATCAGACTTAGTTATTGTGGCTGCTAGGCCTGGTATGGGTAAAACAGCTTTTATGCTTTCGCTCTTACGTAATGCCGCGATTGACCACGGACATGCGGTTGCTATTTTCTCGCTTGAGATGTCTTCCTTACAACTAGTAAATAGGCTTATTGCTGCTGAAGCGGAATTAGAAAGTGAAAAAATTAAGAAAGGTACGCTAGCAGATCATGAATGGCAGCAGCTTATTCATAAAACTTCTCAGCTTTCTCAGGCTCCTATTTTTATAGATGATACGCCTGCACTTTCTGTTTTTGAATTACGTACCAAGTGTAGAAGGCTAAAGGCTAAGCATGATATACAGCTAATTGTTGTTGACTATTTGCAGTTGATGACAGCTGATTCTAGCAAGGGATCTGGAAATCGTGAACAAGAAATAGCAACTATTTCTCGCTCATTAAAAAACTTAGCCAAGGAGCTTAATGTGCCTATTTTAGCACCTTCGCAGCTTAGCCGTGCTGTAGAGACTAGGGGAGGAGATAAGCGTCCCATGCTTTCAGATTTGAGGGAATCAGGTGCTATTGAGCAAGATGCGGATATGGTATTGTTCTTATATAGGCCTGAATATTATGGTATTACCGAAGATGAATTAGGTAACCCCACTCAAGGTGTTACAGAGGTCATTATTGCTAAACATAGAAATGGATCATTGGATAGTGTTGCTCTTAAGTTTATTGGTAAATACACTAAGTTTGCAGATTTGGATATAGTACCATTTTCTGATTACAATAATTATGATGCTAGGGGAACGATCACAAAAACTAGTAAGGCGAATGATTCTTTTTCTAATGCAGGTAACGAGGAAGAACCTCCGTTTCCTTATTAGATAAGTTGAGCTAAATGCCTTACATACATGGATAAGAAAAGGTTAATGTTTATGTATTCTTCAGTAGGTTTTTTCTATTAAAAGTTCCTTCTAGAATACATAAAAAGTGCCTAAGTTTGCTTATCTTAGCCATATTTCAAACGTAGCTAAGCAAGCACATGGAAGAAACCCAAAAACTACAAAATACCTACTCAGCAGATAGCATCCAAGTACTAGAAGGATTAGAAGCTGTAAGAAAGCGTCCGGCCATGTATATTGGTGATATTGGTCCTAAAGGATTACACCATTTGGTATGGGAAGTTGTCGACAACTCAATCGATGAAGCGTTGGCGGGTTATTGTACTACTATTAAAGTACAGATCCATCCAGATAATTCTATTACCGTATCTGATAATGGTAGAGGTATTCCTACAGACATACATGCAAAAGAAAAAAGATCTGCTTTAGAAGTAGTTATGACTGTGTTGCATGCTGGTGGTAAGTTTGATAAAGGAACTTATAAAGTCTCTGGAGGATTGCATGGCGTGGGTGTATCTTGCGTAAACGCACTTTCCACACACTTACAGGCTACTGTATATAGAGATGGTAAAATATATCAACAAGAATATGCCAAAGGTGCCCCATTATACCCTGTTAAAGAAGTAGGAACAACAACCCTACGAGGAACTACTATACATTTTCAGCCAGATGATTCCATTTTTACTACAACCACTTACAATTATAGCACTATTGCTGCAAGGCTTGGTGAGTTGGCTTACTTAAATGCAGGTCTTACAATAGAATTAACAGATTTACGCGAGCAAGACCAAGAAGGGAATTTTCTTCAAGAAACCTTCCATTCAGAAGGAGGCTTAGCGGAATTTGTTGCCTACCTAGACAATGCTCGAGAAAAATTAATCCCTCAACCCATTTATATGGAGGGAGAAAAATATGATGTTCCTGTACAAGTAGCCTTAAGTTACAATACAGGCTTTACAGAGAATGTTGTTTCCTATGTCAATAACATTAATACAATAGAGGGTGGTACGCACGTAGCTGGATTTAGAAGGGCTCTCACGCGTACACTTAAAAGTTATGCAGAGAAGTCTAATTTACTAGAAAAAGCTAAGGTAGAAATCGTAGGAGATGATTTTAGAGAAGGGCTTACAGCCGTTATCTCCGTAAAAGTATCTGAACCTCAATTTGAAGGACAAACAAAGACAAAATTAGGCAATGCGGAAGTGGTAGGTGCTGTAGATAGTTGCGTAAGCGAGACGCTTCAAAATTATTTAGAGGAACATCCGCAGGAAGCTAAGATTATTGTTTCCAAAGTAATTTTGGCTGCTCAGGCACGCCATGCGGCCCGCAAAGCTAGAGAGATGGTCCAACGTAAAAATGTGCTTACTGGTGGAGGATTGCCTGGTAAATTGGCTGATTGTTCTGATAGTGATCCAGCTGCTTGCGAGTTATACCTGGTAGAAGGTGACTCTGCAGGTGGTACGGCTAAGCAGGGTAGGGATAGAAGATTTCAGGCTATTTTACCATTGCGGGGAAAAATACTAAATGTAGAAAAAGCACAAGAGCATAGAATTTATGATAATGAGCAGCTAAGGAATATGATTATGGCTTTGGGTATAACTTTTGGTACAGAAGAAGATGCCAAGGCTGTTAATCTAGAAAAACTCCGCTACCATAAAGTCATTATCATGACTGATGCTGATGTAGATGGTAGCCATATACGTACCCTTATATTAACTTTCTTCTATAGGTATCTGAAAGTGCTTTTAGAAAGAGGGTGCCTTTATATTGCTTTGCCGCCTCTTTACTTGGTAAAACGAGGAAGTGAGTCACGATACTGCTGGACGGAGCAAGATCGTATAGCAGCTGTTAAGGACTTTTCACCAGATGGTAAAACTGACTCAGTAAATATACAGCGCTATAAGGGGCTAGGAGAGATGAATGCTGAGCAGCTTTGGACTACTACTATGGATCCTGCTGTGAGAAGCTTAAAGCAAGTTACTATAGAATCTGCTGCAGAGGCTGATCATTTGTTTTCTATACTTATGGGTGATGAAGTGGCACCACGAAGAGATTTTATTCAGCTGCATGCTAAGTATGCGCAGATAGATATTTAGTTGTCCTTTATAAAGGAATTATTCTAGTACTACTATGCGCTCTAATAGATAACGTTTATCGTTTTATTTCTATAGGCTGTGTTTGTAGCTAAAGTATAAAAGCCAATGTCGTTATTGTTTTTCTGTCAATGCTTTAAGCAATGCTTTAAAATCTTCGTTGTCAGTCCGTTCGTTTATATACTGTAATAAAGATATTTTAGTTCCTGGGTTATCAGGAATTTCTATCTCTATATAAGTATTGGCGCCTAGTTCTATTAGAGCTAAGTATAATTTTATTCCTAATTCTTTTTCTACTGCTTGTTTTAATAGCTCTGTAACCCTTTCTTGGTTTACAGGCTTGTGTATACTTTTTGTTAGTGTGTCAAATATATAAGCATCACTTTCTTTTTTTAGTGGATTACGCTCATATAGAAATACACGAGCAAATTTTATAGAAACTCCTAATAGTTCCATTGCTCTCTCTTCAGACCAGATAATACCCCCTTGATTCTGTAAAAACTTAGCCAGGTCTAGAAATGATTCAACACCTTCTATTGATATAACCTGATGAAATATAAGGCGGTCTAATAGGATGGAAGCTGTTCTAGGCCCTAAGGCAGGCTTTTGCGTTATTAAAAAATTAAAGATGTTTTTATGGTGTTCTTGCGGCTCTTTTTTAATAAATCTTTTTTCTATTAATTTCTCTAATATCCTAGTACTTGTTTTTTGTGAAAGTGTGGCATTTTGGTTTATTAAGAAGTTAAAAATATCTATATGGTGTTGTTTAGGTTTATCTTTAAAAAGACGTTCTTGTATTAAATTTTCTAATATTTCAGAATTATTTTTAGCAGGAAGTTTAGCGCCTTTTTCTAGAAGGGTTTCTCTAATAGCAGCTAATTCATTAGGTTGTATAATATCCGGATATTTTTCTTTAATCTGAGCTGTTATTACTTTTTCTAATGGAGAATTACCCTGTTCATCTAGTTCGTTGGGGCCTAACAAATTTTTGTCTATTAGCCAAGCTACAGCTTCTGATGTAGCGTCATGTCCGATTAAATTTTCCAAAATCTTTTCAAATAATTCCATACCACTTTTTTCAGGAGAAAATCGAGAATAACTTCCATCGGAATTACGTACAGCCCTAAGCGGAGGCAAAAGTTTAAAGACTTTATAAATTTTTTCAAGGGTCGGATCTGCATTAGGTTGATCTATTTCTTTTTCTAAGTCATGAATGGCCTTCTTGATAGCAGCAGATTGATCTGGCTTCTTAGAAGATGGTGATGGTAAATCAGAAGTAGGTTTACGTGTGTTATTAGAACTAGGTTGTTTATCTTTTGGATTGTTGCAATCACAAGAAAGGCTTAATATGGATAAAGAAATAGAAAGAGCATAGCTGAAAGAAAGGATGTTAAAATAACGATACATATTGATAGTTGATTAATTAGTTTAGTGTATACAGTTAATGCTAAGTAGTAAAATGCCTGCTGTATTATTCAGTTTAAAAAGCCACATTGTAGCTATATACTTGCGAGCTGAATACCATAACAAAAATTAGAAAATTTTAGTCTAAATTTCAATAAATGCTCACACTTTACTTTTATGCTAATTTTGTACATCAATAGGGTACGTTGATAATTATTTAAATGATTTACAAAATTATATATTCGTATTTTACTTAAATTTTATATTTTATAATTACTTCTTCACATCTTTATAAATTGTTGCTGTGAGAATATCCTAGATATTTATAAAAGACACAGCTGCGCTCGTATACTGTATATTTAAACATCAGTTCTTGCTAATTCTGCCCAACACCCTGCCTATAATAGACTTTGCAACTTTTGTACATACTTATAAATAAGCTAACAAATGTTTGGTAAGGTATAAAAATATGCTTAACATTTCAGACTCATTATAAACATATTTATTATACTTAACTGATTATGTCTCTAGATATTATATTATTTAGTGTCTTCCTAGGTTTAAACCTTGTATTAGGTTTATTGGCCGGTCGTCGTGTGAAAAATCTGCAAGAATTTTCAATAGGTACTAAAACATTTTCTACAGGTACCGTTACTTCTACCATTGTGGCTACCTGGATTGGAGGAGGATTTATGTTTTATTCCTTACAGAATATTTATACAGATGGGTTAAAGTTTATACTTGTAATCATTCCAGGAAGCTTATGTCTGTTATTAATGGGACAAGTGTTGGCTGTACGTATGGGGGAGTTTCTCAATAATTTGTCACTTGCTGAGGCCATGGGAGATTTATATGGTAAATCTGTTCAAGTTATTACTGCTATTGCGGGAATAATGAAAACAGTGGGGTCTATAGCTGTACAATTTAAAGTTATTGCTAAGATGTTGACTTTGTTACTAGGCTTTGAAGGGCCTTGGGTTACATTTATGGCCGCTGGTATTGTTATTGTATATTCTACATTTGGGGGAATTCGTTCAGTGACCATTACCGATATTTTCCAATTTATTACATTTAGCATATTTATTCCTATTCTAGCGCTTGTTATCTGGAATAGCCTTAAAAATCCGAGTCAAGTTGCTACTATACTGGATACAAGCCCTTTGTTTAACTGGAAGGCAACTATTGGTTGGAATAAGAAGACCTTATCCATGTTAGGGTTGCTACTCTATTTTGCTTTGCCTACTATTAGTCCACCAGTGTTTCAACGTATAACTATTTCTAAAGATGTTGGCCAAGTAAGGGATTCTTTTACCTATGCAGCAGGTATTATGTTGCTTATTGTATTAGGTGTGGCTTGGATAGCTATTTTATTGTTAGCGGACCCCAGTGTACAAGACCCAAAGAATCTAGTTAGTCACCTTATTGCTCATTATGCTTATCCAGGTTTAAAAGGTATGATAGCCGTAGGAATTGTAGCCATGGCTATGTCTACAGCAGATTCTAATTTGAATGCTGCTGCTGTTTTAGTTGTTAATGATATTATTAAGCCATTTAAAGCGAATTGGCAAGGCTCTATGTTGGTTGTTAGATTAGCTTCTATGGGCTTAGGAATTGGTGCTTTACTGCTTGCTTTAAGCATGCAGAATATTTTAGACTTATTACTTTTCACAGCTAGCTTTTTTATACCTATAATCGATCCCTCTCTTCTCTTGGCTATTTTTGGTTTTCGTAGTAAGCCCAGACCCGTACTTATTGGAATGTCAGCAGGGTTTATTACAGTAATTGTATGGAGCATTTTCTTTAAAAATAGTGATAGTCTTATTCCTGCTATGTTGATTAACTTAATTTTCTTTATGAGTAGCCATTATATACTCAAAGAAAAAGGGGGGTGGGTAGGTATTAAAGTTAAAGAGCCACTTTTAATAGCACGCCAGAAACGCAAAGATGCTTGGAATAATTTTATTAGAACCTTCAAAAAACCAGAAATTTATCCTTATCTAAAAAAGCACTTACCTGCGCAGGAAATAGTTTATACACTCGTAGCTATTTATATAATAGGAGCTACTTATACTTCCTTTTTCACTGTTCCTACATCCGTAGTGGTTACGCATAAAGTGTTATATAATTTTATTTCACACTCTACGCTTATAGCTACTGCTATTTTTATTACCTATCCTGCTTGGCCTCCTACCTTTAAAGCAAAATGGTTTATAGCTTTTGCTTGGCCTATTGGTATTGCTTACTTATTCTTTGTAGTAGGAGGTATTTTAGTAATGATGAGTGGCTTCCACCAAGTACAGGTCATGATTTTTATGTTAAATCTGATCATTGCTGCCTTGTTACTTCCATGGCCTCTAGTAGCAGCATCGTGTATCAGTAGTATACTTATAGCCCATATGGTTTATTCTAACCATGGAGGTGAAATATTTTTAGAAGGGCCAGTTGCTTCGCTACAATTCAAGATTTTTTATACAGTATTGCTATTTAGTGGTTCTTTAATTGCTATTGTGCGATTTAGACAGAGTAAAAAAGTATTACAAGATAAACATAGTCACCTGCTTAATACTCATCAAGAAACTTCTCAAGAATTGATAAAAGCACTTAACTATGAAGAACGATTTATTAAATCTTTAGATATAGAAGGGGTTGAAGAATTAAGACGTACTGTTGAATTAGGAAAAGAGTTGGAACAATACCTAAAAGATTTAAGTAATACAAATCCTCCTAGAGATTTACAAGAGACACTTTCCAATTTCAAGCAACGAGTTGCTTTAACGGATGAGTATTTAGCTACATTAGCACACCGGGCAACTGCTTATTTACGGTTAGAAGCTACTAATGTTCGTTTAGAAAGCCTGCTAAGTGAAGTTTTAGAGATGCTTAAATTGGAAAATTTAGTAGCTCTGCCTCAGATTACAATTAAAAATACAAGCAAAGCTGAGGAAATTGAGTGTGATAGCCATAAGCTGAAAAAATTACTTCTTAATGCAGTTTTTTATGCACAAGCACATATATCTAACAAAGGTAAAAGTATCTTATTAAGCGTAGAAGATACTACGTTGGGTTATTCTATGAATTCAGTTCAAGGATACATCAAGAAAGTACCTGCTTTGCGATTTGTTATTACTACTGAAAGTCAGCTTCCGACGTATGAGAACTTGTACCTCAATAGTATGGACCAAACTACACTAGAAATCCCATCAGATAAAAATAGCTTACGCATCATTTCTAATCAACGTACTTTGCAGGCGCATTATGGATATATGGCTATACAAATTACAGATAATAGTGTTACTCAAGTCTATGTAGTTCCACAACATATACGTGACGTCCGGCCTAAAGAAATGGATATACCTGAACTTGAACCAGATACTGAAATACAGACATCAGATGAGAACTATCCAGGTGCTAAAGAACAAGAACAAAACTTTCTTAAAGCACTGAAAGTGGATAGTGAAAATGAACTAAAAATGGTTTATAAAGCCATCAGGCTTATTAAAAAGTATCATGGTCCGGTAAAACGTAAGTCAGGAGAACCTTTTTATTTACATCCTATAGCAGTAGCTACTATCATTTTAGATTATACAGATGATATAGATACCATTATTGGAGCATTATTGCATGATATTGTGGAGGATACGGCTTTGACTTTGCCACAGATAGAGTTAATGTTTAATACCAATGTAAAACAAATTGTAGACGGAGTTACGCATTTGGATAGTAGGAAAAAAACAGTTTATAAGCTAAAGTTAGCTGCCCATGAAAATATTCGTCAGTTACTAGAGATAGAAGATAAGCGTGTATTATACGTTAAGCTGGCAGACAGAATGCACAATATGCGCACTATACAGTTTCATTCATCCTTAGCAAAACGAAAAGCAATTGCTGAAGAAACATTGCAGTTCTTTGTACGTGTAGCACAATATTTAGGTTTGCAACAAGCAGCTGATGAATTAAAAGCACGTAGCTTTGAAGTTTTAAATCAAGAAGAATAAGCCTATATATCTTGTAAATTTTAACTTATTAATATGGAGAAATTCTATAAATAGATAGAAACTTATTACTAAGTAGTTTAAGTGTGATTACTCAACAGGTAGCTAAACAATTCTATGTATGTCTAAATTATATAACAAATTCTTTTGCCAATTATTAGGTGTGTTACTATTAATACTCTTTATGCAATGTAAGCATGATCAGACTTCTGAATTTGTTAACAATCCTCCTGTAATTGTTACAGAAGAAATGGTACAATTAGCTTATCAGCAAGGATTGTTCCCTCTAACAAGCATACTTCAAGATTTAAAGAAAGATCCAGATCATTTAAATGCTAACCCTATGCATGACAGTATAGCTTATCCTATAGGGTTATGCCAAGCTGCAGAGATAGGCAATCCACTTATTGTACAAGCGCTTCTAGAAAGAGGGATTAATATTGAAACTGATTATAAAGAAAAATCGCTATTTATAGCAATAGAAAAAGGATATTTAGGAGTGGTTAAGGTTTTATTCGAAAAAGCAGAGTTTGATGTAAATTTAAGACATCCTAGTGGTTGTACTCCATTGATTTTAGCTGCTGATAAAGGACATTTAGAAATAGTTAGGTTTTTACTAGGCAAAGAAAGAATTGACATAAATGCAAAAGAAAATGCAGGTTATAGTGCATTGACTGCAGCTGCTGATAAGGGGCATTTAGACATAGTTAAGCTTTTATTGTTAAAAGAAGGAATTGAAATAAATACAAAAAATGCAAAGGGTTTTACACCATTGTGTGCAGCTGCTGGGATGGGGCATCTAGATGTAGTTAAGGTTTTACTAGTACAAGAAGGAATTGAGGTAAATGAGAAAGAAAGCGGACATGGCTATTCTCCTTTACTTTTAGCAGTTTACGGTAAACATCTAGAAATAATTAAGTGCCTTTTAGCTTACAAGCATACCGATATAAATATAAAAGACAATAATGATAATACTTCGTTGTTTGTAGCAGCTTTGTTCGGCTATATAGAAATAGTTAATCTTTTACTGGCACAAGAAGGAATAGAGATAAATGTAAGAGCAAAACAGTTTGGAGGTACTCCTTTGCTTATAGCAGCTGGAAGAGGGCATATTAAAGTGGTTGAGGCCCTTTTAGCACGCAAAGATATTAACATAAATGCAGAAGATGATGCAGGTCATACTCCTTTATATTGGGCAGATAAACATAACCATACATCAATAGCTGAATTATTACGTAAGCAGGGCGGCATACTTAAATAAGTAAGATATTTTATTAACCCCACTTTGTGACTAATATAAGTTAATACTTAGTATTAAAACCTGAGCTCGATTTTTACTTCTGGATGGCGTAACCGAGCTATTGATTAATTATCTATGGTATAAGGTGAGAGATAATAAATTACATATAGGCTCTATATCATTTCCTGTGCCATTAAATGCAAGATTAACTTGTTGCCCTTTAACTAGATGTCCAAAATACCACCAACTCTTCTTTCATAAAGGGTAAGCAAATTTTATTGATAGGCCATGGAGTTTTTATAATTTCTGTATCATATTCTTCCCAGGTAATGGTTAAATGCCAATACCCTCCTTTATCACCTTGGTCTACATACTGTAGTATCCCATCTCGTTGTAGTATATATTTTCTGAATTCTTGTATGCCAAATCCTTGTTTAAAAGGCTCAAATTTTTCAAGTTTTTTAAGACTCTTCCATTCAGCTAAGACCTTGGTTAATAGCTCCTCAGTATTCTTCTTTAATATAACAATTTCTTCTGGCAATTCTATAACAGGTGGTTTATTAGATCTTTTTTTATGTTTTCTTCTAATGGCTTGGTTATCAGCTTGTGTTAAAGCTTTTTCTTGCTCCTCTATTACTCTTTTAGCAAAATCTGATTCATCCCATAAATAATAACCTGCAAAGGGAATATCATTATAAGCCATGCCACATAGCAATTTGTTAAGTATAATACGCCAGTCAGGGGTGCTAAGCTGTTCTGTTACTAGATATTGTAATGTATGTACTGCATTGCTACGTTCAATGTTACCAAAAAATACTTGGTTTTTTAATAAATCCTGTTTTTCGAAGAGATCTTCTATAAAGGGCCATAAAAAAACAAGGCCGCTGTTTTTTATATATAACTTTATTTCTTTGCCAGGTTGCTCTTTTTGGTAGTCCTGGAACCTGGATTTGGTTTGTTGCGACGTTATAGATACTGTAGCAGTATTTCCTTCTTCTTGTTCCTCAATGGGTTCTTGTATTGCTGCAGTTAGGCCACTATTGGTTACAAAAATATTTTGCAGCTGTTGTATTACTTCATTATATGTAGTGGAACGCTTGTATTGTGTATGATAAGTAATAAGCGATTGTACGACTGACTGTATGTCTTGCTTGATATGTTTCTGAGACATTTCTAAAATGTGTAGCAAGTATTTCTGTTTATCAAAAGCTGTATCTTTTTTTTCTAATAGATAAGATAGTGTTGCCACTTCGGTATATTTGAGCCAACTAAATGCATCTATGCCTTGAGTCTCATAAAAATCTGGCTGATGTAAGTTGCTAAATTCTATATATTGTTGAATAAACGGATGTGCTTTTGTATCTAGACAATAGATGAGCTGCTTAATAAGAGGAGCAGAAAAGTAGTATGCTATTTGTTGGCTTAAAATAGCAGGTTTTGGATAAGTATATAAAAACTTCTTTACTGACGAAAGTTGCTGGTTGATTAAATTGCTTACTTGCTGATCCAGAGCTTCCAAACTACTTGACGTATGCCTATTGAAACTGCTATATCCTATATTGAAGAGTTGGTGTAGCTCTTGAAAAGTAGGTTGTGTAGGCCAGGCTTTTTTAGCTTCTTCTTTAACTGTTTTAAACCATTCTTGCTCAATATTAATCAATATCTTATCTAATTTTTCTATATTTCCTTTTGCTGTCTTAAAAGGTTTAGGATTGGCTTTAGCATATGTTGTTAAGGAAGAGAGTACTGTGGTAAAAGGCAATTCTAGTAAGGTAGTAAAAGCTGATAAGCTTTCTGCTAACCAATCTTTTTCTGAAAAAGCGCTTGTATTTGTATTAACTAAAGTTGGCAAGGTAGCTTCCCACCAAGCTAGCTTACTTTCTTGAGAAGAATTATTAAAAAACCCGGTATAATTCCATATTTCATATACGTTATGGATATAATTAAGAACAATTTTACTTTTCTCTTTAGCTACTAATTGCACTACTTTTTCTAAGTCTTCTGTAGACAAGCTAGCTATTAACCTTTTCCTAGTATGTGGAGTTTGTAAGGTTGTTATAAGTGAGATAGTGGTTTGTTGTATATCTGGATTTGATAGATTATGTATTAGAGGAGGAGTAGCTAAATTGTTATTGGTATTTTCATTTTTTGAAGAAATACCTAGTAATAAATTATTAAAGAGCTCAGTAGCACTTTTGTATTCTTCTAGTAATTCACCAGTATGTAAAAAATGTAGCCAAGTAGCTTGTAAAGTCTGTAGTTGCTTAGCAGCTACTTCTTGGAGCTTCTTCTTGATTGATTCAAAAAGGTGTTGTTTTTGATGAGCAGGTAACATAGGAAAAAGCTTACGTATTTGCTGATACAGCACTTTATCCGTAACTGTTGTTGTTAGCCTATTTTCAATGATATTTTTCATAAAAGCTAACAATTGTGTATATAAGCCGGATGTTAAGATTTGAGGGCCTAAGAAGCTTTTTAGTAAATTATAAATGGGTAAAAATGCTCTATCTAATACATCTGCTATTGCTGGAGCTGCTGTTTCAAATAAAGGAGATAGTTGTTGAAGCTTATGAATTAATGATATAGTTGGTGCATGTTTCTGTGCAGACAAATGTATTCTTCTATACACTTCTTGTTTAGGTAATTGCGCATTGTATGAAAGAATAAATAAAGAATGTTGTATAAAATCTTCCTCGCTAGTCTCTAAACTTTGGGTAGCAGATTCTAAGAAGATGTCTTCTAAAAGTGCTTGTTTATCTATTGAGGTATCTGCTCGTAATATATCGGCCTTAAATAGTATCTGTTCATATATTTGCCTTGTGTCTATAGACATAGGCACTAAGGTATTTAACAACATGCTTTTAGCTGCAGGTGTTATATTTTTTACTAATTGTTTCCGTATGCTCTGCTGTTGAAGTAACTCATATAACTCACTTTGAAAGCCAGGTATATATACTAATTGCCTTATAAGATTTGACATTAGTGCTGATTGATGAACATAGCCAGGTGGTAATAGTTGATGAGTAAAAAAGTCTTTTATCAGTGAAATAGTAATATGTTCAGATTTTACTACTACATTAGTTTGATATCCTTTTGAAGAATCCTGCTTTGATAATATATTCGCAAGCTTATTTTGAAATATCTGTACGCTATTTCCTAGATTGTGTGGCTCGTCTTTATTCGCTTGTTGCTTTATCCAAGGTATAAAGTGCTTGGTAGCCTGTTGCAGCTGCTCATCATCTGTAATAACATGCTTAAATATATTTTCTACATTATTTAATAGCTTTTTTTCTGACGCTAAAGAGAGTGGTTTATTTTCTTGTATAAAAAAGGATAAATCTTGATATAAATTACCTAGTAATGTAGCTAGAGCATGGCCAGAAGTAAACTCTGAGTGTTCTTCGATTTTATTAATTGTTTCTATAAAGAATTTATCTAAAGACGATATAGAAAGTATAGGTTGGACTTGAGTGGGTGATTGGACATTATGTGTAGGTAAATTGCTTAACAATACTTTGGTCAATTCATTAGTATACTTTTTTTCTAATGTAGCTTCATTTTCTTTAATGAATGGGGCCCACTTCTCTAAATTATTGTCTACATAAGAATATAGCTTGTTTATTAAATAACTGACATAAGCATGAGGTTCTTGTTGGTTAGAAGTTGTTTTATTTAAATATTTTACTGTAAGCTGTTCAATAAGTTGATAGTTTTTATTTTCTGGAGGCATTACAGCTTGCCATACTTGTTTAATAATTGTAAAAGCATTTTGTATAGCTGGCTGTATAACTTCAATAAGTTTTATAAAATCTTTGGTAGACAAGTATTGTGTTAACTGTCTAGTATGTGAGATAGATGTAAGATAGCCTGCTAATGTAGACCTAGCTGTAGGACTTTTAGCTTGAGCAAATATTTCATTGATAGTATTAGAAAGCTGACGCTTATTAATATCCTTTTTTTGTGCTAGCAACCCGTCTAGTTTTCTAATAAGCATAGAAAGTTTAGCAAGTGGTGTGGAAGCGGAATTATTGGTGGTAACTTCTGTGTCGTATAAGCGTATAATATTGCTGTCAAGCTTGCTCGTTAAATTAAATGGTAAGGTCTGTTTTGAAAGTTCATATGATAGATTTTTTACTAGCGCTGAGTAGCTTGTATTAAATCCTTTAGCAATTTGCTGCAAGCATAATTTAATAAAATTGATCTCATTGAAGTTCTTGTTAATAGATAAAGACTGAATTGATTGGGTTAGCACAGTATATTTAGTAGCTGTGTGTAATTTCTTTTGTGCAGATGGCGGCGTTATTTTTAATAAAATAGGGTGGAGCTTTGAAAAATCCTCGGAGATATTTAATACGTGCTGTGCCTGACTAGGACTAAGAAGTAGAATGGACTTTTGTATAATTGTATCACTAAATTGTTCTATAAACCTTTGAATGGCTGGTGGCTTATCACTGAGTTCTGCCCATAATTCTTTAATAGCAGTAGGTGTTTTATGATAAATTTCTGTATACAGATCTTCAATAATTTTTTCATCGTGTGCAGGCATCCACCAAGCAAAATACCCATGTAAAAGATAATGTTTAACAGCTTGTAGCTTAGCGTCTGGAAGAGGAGTAATTCTTCTTTTTAAAGGATCTTTTATAGCTAAGTCAACCTGTTCCTTAATTACGTTCGGTAGTTTATGGTAGATTTGCTGTAAAATATTTTCTTCTAATGAATCAGGGGTTGTATCTGCTAGATTGATATTTACTTGATCGAGTGTTATAACTACATCTTTAGGCACATTTGCTGCAAAAGACTTTTCTAGTATTTCATTTAGTTTTTGCTCAAGTATTCTCTTGACTTTATCTTGTACTTCTTGTTGATAACTTTTGTCAGGAATATCTATTGCCAGGCGTTGACGCATGATAATGTGACTATATGTATTCATAATCTATTATTCTTGTCCTTTAGAATAAAGCATAATCAATCCCAGAAGGTGGCGTGCTGCTTCTTTAAGCTTAGCATCACTAGGATCTTCGGTAGTTCTATAGAACATCCATTCTTTATAGGCTTTTTCGAAAGTTTCCATTTCTGTTAAGTCTAGCCATAATATATTGACAAAGATGTGTGCTGGACTTTCTAACATCACAAATTCATGGATGAGATTTTTAAATTCTGCTCGCTGAAAACGTGCTGGCCAAGAAGGGAAGACCAGCGTCATCATAAAAGAGTAAGGATCGTGTGTACCGCTTAGTGTATCATTAGTTCTTAGCATAATGTGTTCTAGCAGGTGGAATCCTTCGCTTTCTTTGTTGAATGTTTCAAAAAAAGTGACTGCCTGTTTAATAACAGCTTGCGCTTGCTCAAAAGTACGAATGGTTACTACTTTGTTAAGTAGTCTAATAAACTTGGTTCTTTTTTTATCTATATGCAGCAATACTTCATAATTACCTTCTGAATTTTCTACAATATCATAATTGCTCTCTTTTCCACCACGGCTAATAGCTAGATCCTTAATTTGAGGGTAGGTTCCTTTAAATACTAATAGGTTATCATATTTGGCTTGTAAGTTTTCACTTAGAAATACTTCAAAACTTTGTTGTTCAAAGCTTTGTTCCAAGTAAAAATTACTTTTTAAATTCTCATGTAAAACTCTTCTCTTTAAGTTTTTAATTCCTAAAGCACGGCACATTCTACGTTCAAAACCAGAAATATTATCTATATCCCACCCATAATTTTGTGTATTGGTAAAATCTATTGCCTTGTTTCTGTCTCTACTGATAGCTATATAATCTTGCAAAAAGAGCTCTTTGTCTGCGCTAACCTCTCCCAAGCAAGATTTATATACTGTGTCATAGAGTTGCATAGCTCTATCTGCAAAAGTTTCAGCAAACCTAGCGAGCAAGTGGTCTAAAATATTATTCTTTTTGTCTGTATATTCTTTACTTATACCTAGAATCTTATCAAGGTAATGCTTATAGGCTTCTTCTATATCTGCCTCAGTAGTCCCCCATTTACTTTTACTTTTTCTCCAACTAACCCCTAAATATCTTCTTTGAATCTTAAATGCTTTATCTGGATCACTTTCGGTTGTATCAACTGGAGTTTCCGGTTTTTTAATTAAGGTGTGTAGTAAAGGAACCTCTTGTGGAATTTGAGAGAAATCTACCTTACTAGATTTTTTCTGAACGGCTAGTAGGTCTTTGACGTGTGCTAGCTGTGCTAAATAATTAGCAAAAACTTGATCAAAGAACATAAGATAAGCTTTCAGTTGCTTGGATTGTACTTTTCTATCTTCAGGTACAGAATTAGGCAGCCCCTCTTTTCCTACGCCATAAATTAATGGAAAGTCATTTTGTATAGAAATATAATTAGTTAGGTTTCTGAATCTACCTGGGTCAACAGCTATTTCTTCTTCAGTTAAGTAAGGCCTCTTGAAAAGAGGTGCATTTACGTTTTCTTCCGTCCATCTTTTTACTTTATTATAATCTATAGGTAAGGGAATTCCTTTATGATAAAGTGTAATTCGGCTTTGCTCAATGTCTATTTTAGGTACTCTATCTACTGGTATATCAATGGCCATTTTTGCAGATATATCTGTTTGGCCATCTAGTACTACTGTAAATTTCGTTACGCTTTGCACTTGCTTAACATCTGTAACCTTTTTAAGAATTTCAGAGATATAAATTTTTTGTTGGATAACACTCTGTTCTAACTCAGCTTCATCTATAAAACCTTGTTCCAGTAAAGGGCCAATAAATACTTCATCTACTTTCTTATTTTTCTCCAAAAGCATTTCTCGCAGGCTATAGAACTTAATATAAGGTGCTATAAATGATTGTATGTTGGAATATATTGCTGCTATTAATAATTCGCCTTCTTCTTGGGTAATACTTTCAGTAAGCTCTAAAGCAGCATTAATATTGATATATAAGGGTTCTAAAAGTTGTATTGAAAAAAAGTCCTCACATAGATTTCTACAGCTGTATAGTCTTCTTTTTACATTTTCTATAACAGCATTGGCCTGTCCTTTATTGATAATTCGGTCTTCTAAATCTAAGAGTATTTTATAACCACCTTGTATTTCCTGAGGAGCTTCACTCAAAAATATTTTAGCATTTTTAACGCCATTAACATCTAAGATAAGCTTTAAAAAATCATTTTTAGTAAGTGGGTTGCAGGGGAGTATCTCTTCAGCAACATAAAAATTCTTTATGTCTTCCTCTGTAGCATTATTAGGATCTGATGCTAATAAGTCTTCTATATAAAAATTAGTACGGTATTCTAAGTCTATAATGGCATAACATAACTCCTCTAAAATGGTAATTCCAGGGTCATGCTCATTGTAATCATTCCAAATATTCCCAGCTAATTGACGAATATATGCTATGCCTTGCTGTTTAAGGAAAGGATAATTAAGGTCTAAAAGTTTTGTTGTATAATCAGCCACAGTATCTTGCTTTATTCAAAAGAGTGAACATAAACTAAATTCCCTGGCATATTAGTAGACTTTATAATATAGCTTACGTGTATATTAACCAGGCCGGATATACTATCTTCTTCCTCAAGCTTTACTTCCTTGACGCGTATTCTTGGTTCACAACGGGCGATCGCATCTTTGATATTATTGATCATAAAGGTTTTTAGATTCAGATCTAGTCGCTGAAAGGCTAGGGGGCTCAAATCACAACCATAATCCAACTCCATAGTCCTTTCGCTAGGTGTGGTTGTAAATAATACCTGTAGGCTTTGATGAATATCTATTTCATCTTGTACCATTTCTATTGATTTACTATATCTATCAAAGGAAGGAGGAAAATTCCATCCAATCCCTAAAAACATGCTTTCTTCTATCATACAATAATATTTATAATAACATAGTTAGCCACCTATCATTACGGTTGGAGATCCCATTTGTACTGTTCCGCCTACGGCTGTAAGGCTACCCATCCTGGCTGCTGGCAACCCCCCTATAAGCACTGTTGTAGAGCCCATTACTATGGTATCTGGATGGGGTGGAGGGCCTGCACATTGCAGCATATCTGTAACTCGTGCGGCAGGTAGCCCATTGATCATAACAGTAGGGCATCCTTTAATAATGACACCACCTGCTGCATGAGGTATAGGAGGGAGCCCAGGTGTAACTAATGGACATATATGTTTATGAGTAATTGTAGCTGCACCAGGCATAAGTTGTAAATATTGTTTTGGATTTTGCTTTTATTAAGAAGATACAAAAATTAATTTATTTGTACCATAGTTCCTTTTATTATAGTAGTCATACTAGATTGTACCTGCGCACTTGAATTACCTATTAACGAGGCTTTCATGGTTGCGTTGGCAGATACGTTCATGCCGCTAAGTTCTACTTTATTGTTTCCTTTTATCTGTACACTGTCTGTTGCCTGTAAATTGATACTGCCTTTGGCATTTAAGACTATATCTTTATTACTAATAATTTCAACATTCTGCTTGCCTAAGATTATCTTGTTCGCGTTACCATTCGTAATTTCTATTGTGCCACTTTTGTCAGAAATGCTAATAGTCCTTCCTCCTGGAGTTTGAAATACAATTGCTTTATCTTTATCATTAAAAGTCATTTCTAACTTACTTCTAGTCACCAGGGCTTTAATGTTATTTTCCTGGTCTTGCTGAATAGGAGTTTTATGTTTACTGCCACTATATAGAGAACCTACTACGACCGGTGATCTAAAATCATCATTAATAAAGCCAATGATAACTTCATCTTCTTTTTCTGGCATAATAAAGGCACCTATGCCTTTAGAAGCGTAAAATGAAGCTACCCTACACCAAATACCCTCGTTGGGTTGGTGAATGGTAGGAATATTTACAAAAATTCGGTAATTAGGGTCTGGATCTTCTTGTTTATATAATTCTTTTACTATACCTATTTGTAATCCATAGACAGGACAAAGCATGCCTGCGGCAGGAAGACCTACTATGTCAGTATAGTTGCGCATATAACGTTGCTTAGGTAAACCCACGGTTATGTCTGTAAACCACTGCCCTGCTTCTAACCGATGATGTACGCCACTTACGTAAGCATTGCCTTCAAAATTATCAGCTCCTTTATTGATTTTTATAGTACTGTCTGGTTTAATGTCAGCAATCCCTTGTACAGTCACTTGTCCTCTGATTTTTGCTAACCTATTAAGTTCTAGCAGGCCTGTAGAGAAGCTTTTCATTTCTTCTTGAGTAATATTACCTCCATGAACAAAGGTAATGGCTTGTTGGTTGTTAACACCTGCTAGTTTATCATACGAAGTAGCACCAAATGACTTTTCCCCAACCATATCTGTGTCAATATCTTTACATGTTTGTTCTTCTGGTGCCCATATTTTGCCGCCTGCTTGTTTCCATTGTGTGCTGGCATCCATTTCTAAATCTAACCCATAAATATCAACTCCATAAGTGAATGTGTAGTTAGGTGCTTGGCTACTATCCGGCTTTTTTGTGGTAAACTTTCCATCATCTACTATTACCACATGCCCATTAGCTTCTGCACGCATATTAATAAAATCCCAGTCTGTAGTATCTTGTTGGGCTAAAATCTCATGCTTTATGTTTGTTTTGCCGACGTTTTTATCAATTGGTTTTCCGTATTTTCCTAATATTTTATTTATAGCGTCATTATCCTTAACATTTGCGAAACTAATCGTTTGAGGGACTAAGGTCGTTCGATAAACAATGTCTTTACAATATACTTCTAAATAAGGGTTTGTATAATTATTAGCTTTTAAAGCATGCTTTATAATAATGCCTTTAAATACGACTTTTAAATCAGTTTTATAACCTAGGCTTATTTCTATATCTTTTCCTATTTCAAATACTTTACTATTACTAATAGTAAAAGATTGCTCAGCAGGGTCTCCGTCATACAATAGAATTTTTGCGTAAGGAATTTTATTAATGGTCTTATTTACAGTAATAGAAAAAATAGGAAATTCTTTATCTACTTCTGTAGTGCCGACTTTAATAGAATAATTAACTAAGTCGCCCGAGGTTGCTGAAGTGCTCATTTAAAAGTTTTCTATGTGTTAGCTTATCAATAAACTTTAGATGTACATGTGTTAAAAGATTACTGTATTTATTAAAATAGTAAAAATTTACTATTTACCTAGCTCTTATGAGTAATTGTATGTTTTTTATAAAGGGAAAAATAAATGCTTATTATATCTTATAGCTCTTAGGCTCTGTCCCTAAAGTTTGGGCCATATAGCAATAGAGGCTAATACAACTGCTCCTCTATACATAACATCTGTTTTATCATAGCGAGTAGCTATCTGCCTAAACTCCTTTATCTGACCAAAAAATCTTTCTACTGCATTTCTTCTTTTATATAATTCTTTATTATATGCTATTGCTTCTTTTCTATTCTTCCTTCCTGGTATTATGCTATTAATTCCTTGCTTCTTTAAACTTGAACGAAATTGGTTACTATCATATCCTCGCTCTGCCAGTAGATTTACACATTTATCCTCTTTCATAAGTTTTATAGCCTGGCCTATATCTGAGTCTTGCCCTTTTGTTATAATTATTCCTAAGGGCATTCCTTTCACATCTACCTTTACATGTATTTTAGAAGAAAAACCACCACAACTTCGGCCCAAGCCTTGATTTGCTTGACCGCCTCTAGTACCTGCTGCATGACGATGGGCTCATATGATACTTCCATCAATCATATGTATTTCTTGGTCTCCATATTTTTTTAAAGGCTTCTAGGATTTTATCCATATGGCCCTTTTTTACCCAACGGTTATAACGATTATAGACTGTTTTCCAAGGACCAAACTCAGCAGGCAAATCTCTCCAAAGGGCATCTGTTCTTACTATCCAGAATACAGCTTCTAAAAACATTCGATCATCTTTGCCATATCTACCTTTAGCAGGAGGAAGTAAGAAAGATAACTTTCCCCACTTAAGCTCATTTATTACTAAAGGGACACAGCCTAAGTAATTAACTCAAATTGCTAGTGATATACTAGGTTTGCTGCCTAAGCTATTATTTGTATTGGTATATGCTATTATTTAATTATGCTTGATGTTGGATTACATTGGTAGTGCTTAGGAATGATTGAGACCAGTCTTTTTGTTTTGAGCTTTTAAGATCTCCAAGCGGCATAGCAATCCATATAGAGCATGCTTATCTGTAACTATCAACTAGGGTTAGTTATTGCTTGATAAAAATATAAATTCAAGTTTTTATACCTGATTATTAAAATATAAATTTCCCTTAGCACTTAAAGAATTGAAAGATTAAGTAGGTAACAATATCCATTAATTTTTACCAACTTACCTCTACACGTAGGAGATCCTCCAAGCATCCAAACAAAACATATCCACTGTAGCTTAGCTAGGGGATATGGGGCCAATTGTAAAACGATAGCTAAATGGAGAAACAAAACTTCATCCTAAGGTTCACCTATAGAGCTTGAATTAAGACGCTCTACTGTATTAACTGAGCAAGAGGAGAAGTGATTATTGCTTCTAGAGAGCTTCGTCAATTAATTGTATGCAGTGCGAGATAACTTATAAAAAGTTTTGTGCGAGCTTCTTACAAGCATTTTAAGCTGCTGAATATAACTAATACATCTACTTATTTTTGTTTTTGAAATTGGCTTATACAAGTTGTTAAATCTTACTCTTTACTTTATCTTTAACCGCAACAGCCTTGTCTTTACCTGCTTTTGCCTTGCTTTTTAAATAAGTAGCACCCTTTGAACCATACTTTTTTGCCATTGCTAATAGCATTGCTAAAAGCCCTAATGATGTTAAAGGAACAGCTAATGAGAGCCCTGAAGTTAAATTCCTTAGGCTATCTAAGCCATTTACACTGCCTAATGATTTAGCAAGGTTTGGATCTCCTAATGAGCTTTTAGCAACACTAGTTAATTTATCACTGGCTGGCACTTCTTTTACTGCAGTAGGGGTAGTAGTTGCAGCTGCCCCAGCAGGTGTTGTGCCAGGTGTCTCGTCTATCTTTTTTGTGTCTGGATTTTGAGGAGTGGTACTTGACGCATCTGTTCCTCCTGCTTGTGAAGGCTGGGTTGCACTAGTGCTTGCTGTGTCTGGTGTACTAGCATCAGCAATTTCTGATTCTGTAAGCGCATTAGCTCCAGCAGTTGTAGCATCAGGTGCTACACTAGGTGTTGCACTATTAATTGCAGGGCTTACAGCAACCGACGCTGCTGCTACGGTTACGGCAGCTGCTGCTACCCCAGTGGCTGCCCCAGTTGCTAATACTGCAGCAGTGGCTGTATTAACTGTTTTTGCAGCTTCTTTTGCAGCTGTGGCAATCTTGCTTGCGCTTGCATCCTCTAATACCACTATATCTACTTCTGCTCGGATAGGAGCACCATCTGATTTAAACATGGTATAACTTGTCTCCAAACTAACCAATTTACCTTTAAAATCAATTACCCCCCAGATAACTCGCACGTAATAAGGTGAATTAATATCTTCCTGGAACTTATATACCACATCTTGCAAAGCTTCTATCTGATCTTTTACACTTTTGTCTGAGTCTGGAAAGATGCCTGTATTATCAAAAATAAGTCTAAACGACAGTTCCTTAGGGGGCGAAACGTTATAGCGAAGCGCCATATTAGCTGAGCCCATACCTTGAGACCTCTCATAATCTACACTACTTGTGATTTTGAGGTTTGCAGGGTTGATAGAAGCTGAAAACTCACTCTTTTGGGTAGTAAAGCTCTCATTACTATATGCTTTTATAACCAGCTTGCTAATACTCATAGATTTGTTGTATCAAGTTTAACGTTCTTGTTTCTCGCTTAATAAAGTTTTCATAGCTTGCAAACAGTTATACTCTAGCCGCTTTTCAAGTTTTATTAAATCTTGCTGCATAGCTTTAGCAGATATTGACTTATCTGCAGAACCATTGTCATGCTTTATTCTAGTCTGTATAACTAATTCTTGTATTTTAACAGGCATACTTTTTTGTTTACTTATTTACTCTGCTGTTGTTGATACTACTTTTTGTTTTATGAGGTAGTTGGGTTAACATCGAGCCGAGTAAGTTTTGAATAAGCTAAGGTAATAGTTTCTATCACTATTGGGCTTCCTGACTCTAAATCTAAGGACGAAAGTCTAAGTCCTATAGGATAAACACCCTCTGCTGTCCAATGATTATTAAGTGATTCATCATTGTTTAATATAAATATGTGTGCTATAGTAGGTGCAAAAATGCCACTAGATAAAGCCTGCTCGCACCATGTATTAATTTTAGACTTTGTCCCAAAAACAGGCCTTTTTAATGTCAAATTTTCTACTTCATATATTGTAGGCATACTATAAGCACTTCCATATCCTCCTGGGCAATATTTATCTGTTTGGTACATCATTCCTAGACCTTCTATAGCATAAAAATATTCTGGATCATTTGCACCCACTACGTTTTCTAAGGTTACTCGAAAAGAATGTTTAAGCGTGGGAATAAGTGTGCCCATAACTACAAAAATTTAAATCTTAGTAAGGTGCATTTAAAATACCTTGCAAGTAAAATTTGATACGTATATAATCATTGACATCTATTAGTATTTCACCAGCAGTAACAATACAATTATCAATGGTTGTTGTCTGCTCTGCCTCTTTGTTACCTCTTTTTATCTGTATCGTAGCAGTGTCAGGGTTATAACCTTTCTTTAATACTTCTGCTACAGCTGTTTTAACGAAAGGCAAAAGCCCTTTTCCTGTAGCATTATCATATGGTATATAAGTAACCGTAAAATCTACTATTTCTTTTCTTTCAGAAGTATGATAAGATAATGGTGCTTGCTGACTTGTCTGTACTGTAGCTATATATGATCTTTGCATATCTGGTAGTTCTACTGAATCTACTGTGCAACCTGCCGAAGTACATTTGCTTGTTAAAGGTGGATAATTAAAACTTGTAAACCTTTGTGTACTCATAGTTGAATATTTTTAATATTATCAATAAAAAATAAGTAAAATGATATATGTAATACTTAAGCACCCGTTCTCTTTTTCGTTTCTAGTGTAATTGTTGCTGGGTTGAAAATTTCTACTTTAGCTACATATTCCATAAAGTTGGTTAATTCTGGAGTCTGTGTAGTAAGCTCACTTATATAACCATTAAAATACAAAGCAAAAAAATCATCGTCTTTTCCACCAGGGCCAAAGAGAACTATGGCTACATCCTTTACATAGCCTTCTGTACTGGTAGCAGTACGAGCGTCCTTTAAATTGTTTTGTATTTTCTCGATATCTTCTTTTACTGTTTTTTCAGGTGTTTTAACTATTTTAATAGTAATTTCTCCGTCTTGTAATACATTGGATCCTCTCCTAAGCACATAATTTTTTTTCCCCTGGCCAGACATACATTCATCGTATCCAGAACCATTAGTAAATTTTAAGGAAAGTTGAGCATCTGATAGCTGTATATTCTTCTTATCGATGCTAAACGAAATACCCGCTGGCACAAGCGTTTGGGTGTCCATTTTTGTTGATGTTGCCATAATAATGTCTGTTTTTCTTATGGATTATAATTTTTTGAGTATTATGTTATTTATATATATAGTATGTCCTACTGCTATGTAAAACAAACATAGCAAGTAGGCCATCTATAATTTGGATTAACTTCCTTCTTGTCCGCCCATCTTTTGCTCAAATGTAATGACAATGAATTCTGCTGGTCTAGAAGCTGCTGCTTGTACTCTTATACGCATGATACCTTCATTAATATCTTCTTGGGTCATGGTCTCACCAAGGCCACAGCTTACTGTAAAGGCTTCCGAGGGACTGCCTCCTACTAAAGCACCTTGTCTCCACAAGTTGGTTAAGAAGTTGCCAATACTTCCTTTTACTACAGCCCAGGTTATAGATACGTTGGGTTGGAATACAACAGAGAAGGATGCTTGTTTGATAGACTGTTCAATAAGTATAAACAATCTCCTTACGTTAATATAGCGCCATTCCACGTTATTGCCTGCTAAAGTTCTTGCACCCCAAACAATAGCAGATCCTCTTCCTCTAAATGCACGAATAGCATTAATAGATTTTCCACTTATAGCATCTACGTTAAGAGTTTCTTGATCTTCATGCGTAATCTTAATAGCAGGCTCAATAACAGAATTGAGGTTTTGGTTAGCTGGTGCTATCCATACACCTCTACTTCTATCAGTACGTGTGTACAACCCTGCCATAGCTGGTGCTGCTGGCAATACATTAAGCCTGTCTGCTATAGTTTTGCGTAGAAGCTTATATTCTTTACTAGCATTTTTAAGTCCTGCATCCCAATATTTCTTCTCTTTTTCACTAGTAGCAGTTTTGATATTGTGCAGGATAGGTTTGTGTGCTTCAGTAATAAGAGATTCTAAAGAATCTAAATTAAAGTTCTCATAACCAATATCGTTGATTGATATGATATTAGTTTTAACCCAAGGGTAGTACGATGCACCATAGGTTAGGTTGTCTAAGCCTATATTTTCTCTAAATCGAGTTACATATTTATTTTTGTCTTCTCCTAATGGAAGCTCTTCTCCACTTCCCCAGATATCAAATAACGCTACTTTATCCATATATTTGCCGCAATGTTGCAAAGCATATGTTTGTACAGAATAATAAGAAGAATCTTCTTCATCTAGTAGCAGAGAGTCGGGCATAAGCAACATAGTAGGTACTTCTTCGCCTGCTAAGGTATCTATTGCTTTTTTGAATGCATCAGGTGTAATTTCTAGCAGTTGTGGATCTTTACCATATTGTCCAATAGATATGATGTAGCAATCTGCACCACCATTATCAAAAAATAATTTTAAACTATTGTATAGGTAAAACTTTGAATAAGGACTTTGTTGTAAGGTATACATTTGTCCATTCATATTAAGATCTCCACCTCCTTTTTCTGCAGGTTTAACGGTAAAGACTGGTACAGGTGCTTTTCCATAGAATATTTCGAATTCAGAAAGTGAGCTGATATGCACCGGCTTCATATGGAAAGATTTTCCATTAATTTCTGCCCGTTCGGTAAATCCTATAAAGACAGGTACTGCGGTTGCCACCTGAACCACAGCATTGGCACCGGTGTCCTTCTCGACGATATATACGCCGGGAGTTTTTAAATTTTCTGGCATTTGTTTTTGAATTTATTTTAGGTTAAACATAGACAACGATATTACTATAAAATATGCCTCCTTTTTCCACATTGTTTTCTAGTAGATGAGTGTCTGGAAGCGGTAATCTTTCTAACAGTGTTTCTTCTGTATTAACTGCTTTTTTTGTTGTTTTTTTTGAGATCATTCTTAAAGAAAGCTTTTGACTAGGTTTGTCGCTTAGTGTAAGCGACTTTTTAGACTCATATACATGGATATGCTTATTTTCAAGAGTTCCTTTATATATAAAATAAGAATCATCCTCATCAATTACAACTTTCATAGGACTTTTTATGCGCTCTTGTACATCTATTATATGGTACCGCCAAATGGTTTCTCTAGCTTTAATTTTAATGTTGTATTGCACAGGCAGCTTCTCTATTGATGGCTTTTTTTTCCATAAGTTAGCTAACTGAATATGAATGATACCAAATGCATTTGGCAATGGTTTTCCTATGCTATGTATAGAAGTACTAAAAGGCACTTTGTCCTCTTCAGCAACATAAGGTTGTTTATGTAAGTTCTCGGAGTTATTTGTGTTGCTGAAGTAATAAATATATCCTTGTTCTGGTTTTAGTAAGGAAAAGTTGATCGCATATGGATTGCGTAATATGAAATAAAAGGTTAGTGGGGAGCCTGCTATTTTATCTTGGAAAACTTGAAGAGGGTCATCAAACTTATTTGTTTGCCAAATCATCTCATAGCCTCCTTCGTATTCGTTAAGTCGCATACGATGGTAATCCATCAGCTGTTGAGTTGTTTCATCAGCTACTAAATGAAAGTTATTATCTACTTGGTTACTGTAGTAACTATTGTAAATATTAATTCTAAACAATTTTAAGGCAAAAACCATAATCTAAGGCTTAGGACGGATTATCGATTTTGTTGATTGCAGGAATTTCTTGCCAAAATGTTGGCATGTCTGTAATAGGAATCATACCTATTTTGTAAACTACAGAAGGCATATAAGTAGTATTAAGGCAACTCCATAATGCTTCTTTTTGTTGATAGTCAAGTTTTACTAGAAATGCTGAAAATTCTTCTAAATTAGAGGTTTGTAAGGTTGGTGTATTTTGTGTAGTGAAGTGATTTTTATATTGAAAGAAAGCTACAATGCTTGACAAATACTTTAAGCCCTCCAAAACTTGGCTATCTTTATAATTGGCTGCAAAAAGTATATGAACATAAAAGTTGACCGGTAGATTTTTAATGATGTAGTTGTTTCCTTGTTGTACATATGTGTTAGGATTTTGGTTAATAGCCTCCTGAACAATATCTACTACACTCATTATAATTTTGTTTTTGTGGTTGGCCGACGTGGCTCGTTGTTGAAGTTCTAAATCAGCATAATTAGTATAAACCACCTGCTCTTCATTAGTGCCTATTCTGGTTTTTATATAACTGTTAACTTCATTTAAAATGGTATGAACACATGTATCAAACACAACGGTTGTATGGTTAAGAGTTAGTAATTAATTATTAGTTGGTATGCTTGATGATTGTACGTTTTTGCTTTTATCCTTTACTTATAAAGTATGGAAAATACGGTAGAAAAACAAGCTTCTTTATTAATAAAATAAATGGTAGAATAAGCAAAAAAGAGTGTCAGTCAGATAGGTAGTCAATACTTAGTTTTCTTTTAAAATCGCGTAAAGTTTATACCATAATTACCTTTTAAGCTAACGCGTCTAAGAAAAAACAAGTGGATTTTTAAGAGTGGTAGATTGTACTTAAGCTCTATTACTGATGTAGCAAAATCTACTTAGCCTAGGCTGCTTCAGAATTAAATCAATTATAAAATATTGGTTGATATTTCCTAAACTTTAAAAGATGTATTATAGGGTGTGGTAAATTAAATTCTATATCATAACAACAGTAGTGTATTCGATAAGATAAATAACCCTTATATGTAAAAGATATATGCTTCCTATGCTTCTAGATGTGCGTTTGTAGATATTCGTTTTATGGTGTAATATTGCTCATGAAAATGAAATTATTTCCCTTGTATAAATAAGTTGTATGATTATGAAAGGAAAAAGAACTAATATGTCTCAGCAAGTATGGGCCCATTTATTAATGATAAGCCTGTCATTACAAAGCTGTTCTCAGCTTCCTAATAGCCTACCTATTCCTACAAAAAAAGTACTAATAGATAAACTTCCTACTGTCACTGAACATCAGTTGAATAAAAAAAATATTACAAGTACAGGGCATATAATCTCCTTTTTACAAGAAGCAGGCCAATTACAAGCGATAGTAGAAGAGAACTTACCAGACGGTTTTGGGAAAACTCATATTTTACCTGTTTATATAACACAAGGTATAAACGTAGCACAAATAAGAAGTTGGGATAAGGAGGCACAAAAAATATTCAACCATGTAGAATTACCTAAAAAAGGCCAGCCAGGTTATGTATGGATAGGAAAAAGGGGGCTTCTAGGAGGAAGTAGCAATCAAAAAGGAAAAGAAAAACTAATTACTGATGACCAGCAGGAGGAAGAAGGGCAAATTCAAGAATGGGTGCTGCAGCCAGATGAGGATATCGATCTTCAGACAGATATGTTGCTTATGCCTGTAGAAATATTTGAAGAAGACTGTGTCATTTTATTTAATAAAATAGATTCTTTTGACACATATAGAAAGCATAAATCCTCTATAATAGTTTTAGTCGATTGGTTGCACAGAATTATATTTGATTTAATTACCAAGCAAATTAAGAATTATGCTGAAGGCAGACATGTGCAATTATTAAGCCGATGTGAAATTTTAAGTAAATACATAAAAGATATACTTGGCGCTAAGTATTTTGATGATTTTGAAGAGCAAGATAAGCAAGAGTTAATCAATCAATTTCATCTGCTGTTATATGAAATTGCAAAGCTTAGGCTCAATATGATTGATAATTCAAGAGGTAATATAAAGCTAATTCAAGAATGTGTAGAAGGATATAAAGCCGCAAAGAAAGAATTAGGAAATACCTTTGGTATCTCTAGAAGGCTATTACCAATAGATTGGAGAAAAGAACTTAATGAACTCTATGAATTTGAGTGTAAAAACAACCCAAGAATTCCTCTTTATTTTGATCCTACAGCATCGAGAACTTCATTTACACACCCCCGTAAAATTAGTAGTCGTCAGGTAGAATATAAGCAGAAAAAACAGCGCGATCAGGCTCAAGAGATATTTTCTAGCATGAATCTCCCTAATATAGAAGAGATAAAAATTACTGGTTTTCTTCATGATGTATATTCTACAAATAAGTTTGGTGGAGAAATATTAGCTTTCGATAAGCAGTATAATGACATTTGTAATCGCAGTGAAAAAGAGCCTATTTCTCAAGAAGAGTTTATCCAATTAACTGAAAAGTTTTTAGAGTTAGAACAAGCTGCTTTTAGACTTAGGTTTTCTTCTGGCCATTCTACTGGTGGCCTGTATAACCCAACTGTAAATAATCTAGTTGATATTTATGAATTAATGTTAAGCCGTATAGATATATATATACATGTAAGAAAGGGAATTTGCTTATTAGCTAAGACAAAAAACTTTGATCATGCATTGATCCAGTTAGATGCCTTAGAAGTTCTTTATAAATCTAGAAAGGCTCCAGAAAGATTTGAGTATGATCAAGCTTTAGATTATGCCTTGTGTGGTAAGTATGAAAAGCTATTTCAGTTATATGAGAAAGAGGTAAAGAAAAAGTTAGAAAAGAAAAAGAGAGTAGAAGAAAAACGTAAGCAAAAATTACAAGAGGGAAAAACTTTATTAGACACCCAGTCAAATTCTATTATATTTAAGCCAGCACCCATACAAACTGCAATAAAAACAAAGCAGCCATTAGATATAACAACTACTTCAACTGCCATAGATATGAGCCAAGCAGCGTATTTAGAGCAACAAGAAGTGTTTATGAAACGTAAAGGAGATAGAATAAAAAGGCATCAAGAAGCAGAAGAAAAACGTTATTCACAAAAGCAATTGGTTAAAAATTATGTGCCCGAAGGAGAAGCTCAAGCTGATACGTCTAGCATATCTACTGAGTTAGCGATAGCCGCTCCATCAGATGATCATGCATATCTAGCAGAAAACCCTCTTCCAATCGACTTTTTCCTCCCGAATAGGGCCTTTAAAACGGTGCATCAAATTTTTAATAATAATTGGCAGATTAGCCGAAATGATATTGAAAACCTTTTTAATGAATTAGGGCCAACTATTCATACAGCTACTAAATCTTCTCATCATATCATTACTATTCCTGCTGGTATTGCTTTGGTGAGCCAAGATGAAAAAATTATAGGTATGGTTTCTGACTTATCTGCCATTGCAGGCGGACACCTTAGCCTGCCTAAATGGGATAAGGAAGTTCCTTTTTATATGCGATCTCAAATACAAAATATTTTAGAGCTTATAGGAATTAAACAAGGGAACTATTTTAAAGGAAGTAGGGACAAGTATACGCAGTTTGTTGTAAGCCAAAGCAAGATAGAAAGTACTCCTGATACTTCTAAAAATAGTTCTTCTGGTATTAGTAAGAGAAGAAAAAGAAAATCTAAATCTAAATTAAAAGCTCAGTCTGAAGTAGTAGAAAGAAAAGATTAACATTTTCTTGAAAATAAAGAAAATGTTCTACTGATGCTATGATATTTATGGTGTTAATAAATAGTTAATGTAACTGCTAATTTAAAATAAGCCTATTATTAAAAAATAACTATCTAGATAAGGCGCTAGGTAAAGAGCTAAGCTTAATATAAGCATTGATATTAAGATGTTTTTAAAGTACGCGTTCACAGGTCTACCCAAAATAAAATCGCTGATTTTAGCTCCTAAAGGCACATATGTATCTAAAATCGACTAGCTGCCAACTATAAACGTGCCTATATATCAACTGTAAAATATAGTTTTTGGCTGGTAAGGGAAATATCCGTTTTTAGCTAAATTAAAGTATATAGACACGTGAACACGTACTTTTTAAATTTGTTAAACCCCTAAGGAGTTATTTCTTGCGACATATTTCAATTATAATAAATTATTCTACTTCTACATAATTATATAGCATCCGAGTTGTGTAATAAGATCGCCTTCTACAATCACCCTTTGTAAGATTTATTTGCATATATCCTATTTGTAGATTAATATATTTTGTTATGTCTTATTCTTTAATAATAAATCTATGATTATAAAAGCAAATCTTAATTTAGTACGAATATCTTTCTTTAACTTATTCAAGATAGCCTGTATGGTAGTAATAAGTTTATTCTTAAAAGGCTGTCATCATTTGATATCTCCTTCTAGCATTACTATAACTATACAACCAAGCCATAATGTTCAACTAGCAAATGACCAGAATATTATTGAACAGCAAGAACAAGAAGCAGAAGAAATTATAGTTAATGGTTATACAGTTACCCTGTGTCAGGAAGAAGAACGGATACAAGCTATAGTAAAGAAATATTTGGCAGGAAGCTTACGGAAGATTTATAACCTTCCAGTTTATATAGCAGCAGATGTGGATTTACTGCAAATAGCTCACTTGAATACAGAAGAACAAAAGGAATTGATTCATATACATATAAATGAAGAAGAATGTCATAGTTATGTGTACATAGGATCTATAAACCTTTTAGAAAGTGGGAGCGCAGTTGATTATCAGCAAGACAATGCTATATTACATTGGGCATCTGTAGCTGGAGATGTGGAAATGGTAAAAGTGTTGCTAACAGAAGGATTTAATGTAAATGCTAACGACTTATATGGTAATTCTTCGCTTCATTTTGCTGCTATTAATAATCATCCGGAAACAATAAATTTATTATTGCAGAGTGGTATTGATATTAATGCTAAGAATAAATATGGAAATTGTGCACTGCACGGCGCTGCTGCATATGGATATATAGAAGTAATACAAATATTATTATCTCAAGGCGCGGATGTCAATGCTAAGAATAAAGATGGGAATTCTATTTTGCATGTTGCAGCAGCATATGGACAAACAGAAGCATTAGAGATTCTATTAAATGCAGGCGCAAATATACATGCTAGGAATCAAGATAATAACTCTCCTTTGCATCTCGCTGCTTATAAATGCCAGGATAAAATAGCAGAAATATTAATAGCAAGAGGGGCTAAGGTAAATAATAAAGACCAACAGGTCTTAACACTACCTATTGAAGTTGCCGCTAAGTTCAATAGTATAAGCTTAGGTGAGCTAAGCGATTGTTAGTAAGGAGCCTAGGTCACTAAAAAGTTATTAAGCGTATTTCAATGGTCTAATTATTGAAGTACGCTATTATATTTTTATTCATAGAATAATGTAGCAGTTTATTGCTTGCCTAGCCTACTTATTAAATCTGCTATGCGCTGCGCATAACCCCCTTCATTATCATACCAGCCTATTACTTTTACTAGATTCCCTTGTGCATAAGTAAGTTGTGCATCAAAGACACAAGAATATGGATTGCCAATAATATCTACCGATACAATAGGGTCTTCTGTGTATTCTAATATACCTTGCATGGTACTTTCCGCAGCTTGCTTCATAGCAGTATTAATCATTTCCTTGGTAACTGGTTGCTTGAGAATAGCTGTTAAGTCAAGTATAGAACCATCTGCGACTGGTACACGCATAGATATACCATCTAGCTTTCCTTGAAGTTGAGGTAAAACAGTTCCAATAGATTTAGCAGCTCCTGTGGTAGTAGGAATAATTGATTTTGCTGCTGCTCTAGCACGACGTAAATCTTTATGGGGCGCATCTTGTAAACGTTGGTCGGCCGTATAAGCGTGAATGGTATTAATGTATCCTTTTTCGATACCAAAATTTGTATCTAATACATGTGCTATAGGAGCTAGGCAATTGGTGGTACAAGAAGCGTTAGATATGATAGGGCCAGCAGTAGATAAAATATGGTCATTAACTCCTAACACTATAGTAGGAATATCATTGCTTGCCGGCGCGGAAATAACTACACGTTTAGCACCCGAAGCTAAATGCTGTTCATTGCTAGCCTTATCTAAGAATCTTCCAGTAGCTTCTAACACAACATCTATTTGTAGCTTTTCCCATGGTAGCTTGGTAGGGTCAGGCTCGGCTAATACAGTAATTTTCTTGTTATTTATAAGAAGGTGGTTTGTATCAGCTGTTACATGACCTACAAACCTTCCATAATTAGAATCATATTTAAATAAGTGTGCTAGGGTAGAGGCATCCGTAAGATCATTGATGGCTATTACTTCTATGTTTGATTTTTGTAATAAAGCTCTTAAGCTTAATCTGCCTATTCTACCAAAGCCGTTAATGGCTACTCTAATTTGCTCCATGTTAGTTAGTGTGTGCTTAAATTTTTAGAGCAAATTTACAATTTTTGGTTCTAATTGAATAGAGATATTATTCTTCTTGTAACTTATTTACAAACTCCATGATTAAATCTTGACAATTGTGTTCCAAAGAGTCGAACATTTTACTTAATTTATATTTTTCAAATATATTAGTACAAGTATAACACCTAATCGCTTTTTCTAATAAAGGTTTATTTTGATTTTCTAGATGAAGAAATATATTGATTAAGTGACTTTGCTGTCTTCTATTAAAACTTGTAAAGTCTTGCAGAAAACGTGTTTCATGGTTTCTATCACCCATATTATTCAACATAGACAATATCACTGCTCTATTCTCCTCTGTAAGTTCTATTAAATTAGCTCTAAAGTCGTCTAGGCCAGGCTCACCATCTACTAAATTAAATTTATCTTCCCACTCTTGGCTTAACTGTGGCGGTTGTGCCTCATTGGTATTAATTCTATAAGTTTCTGCAGGAGGCATAGGAGGTACAGATTCTCCGCAACCTAAAAAGGAAAACAAAAACATTATTATACTATAATGTATTCTCTTTATAAACATATGTTGCTGGGTATTTAAATAAAATTTTGGAGATAATAAAACTTCAGGTTCTCTATATAAATAACTAAATAAATTGGCTATTTACAAGAGAGTAAGTAAGAAAATGTGGTCTGTGAGTTATAAATAAAATTGTATACAATAAAAAAGAGAATAAAAGTAAATATTACAGATAAATAAAAAGATTAGCTTGAAAGAAATAAGTTAACATAGTGTATTTCTTATATATATGTATGAAGAATTTCAGGCAATCAATATTTTAGGCAGGAAATAAATTGCTTAAAGAATATATTGTAAGCGTAAACAAACCTATTGTTTGTTTACAGGCAATCATCAGTAAGCACACAGAGGATAATCATCAACTCAAAGAACAGTTAGATTTAAATTCTACTGATTCTTATATATTAGTTTCAATAATAGCTCTTTATCTGAGCAAAAATCAGCCATCTAGTGTTAGAGAATTAGTAGTTGAGCCACGACATAGCATTTGTCAATATAAGCTATGAGATATATCAAATTTTAGAATTTATGGCTAACTGATGTAACTGCGTCAAAAGGGCTTATTAATAAATTGCCTTGCAAGCTAACAAAAGATAGTATTGCCTCTTACCTTATGTGACAGCATATAGATGGTATGGTCGATTGGGAATCTATAGATGATTACTAGGTTGTATAAGCTTTAGTGTGAAACTAAAGCTTAGGTATGCATACCATTTTTAAATATATATTCCACATAATAAATGATAGTTATACAAAGCCTCTTAATTATTCTGTTCTTCTTGGACTAGTTGGCTTATAAAAGAAGATATATGCGCTTTTAGCAGCCGTTTCAGCATCTGCAGTAAGTATTTCAGTAACCGTACTATCGTTATACTTAATCCACTGTTTACCAACTTTTGTATAAGCTATATAATGTCCCCCTTCATCGATTCCACCATATTCAATATGTTCAATAAAACCAACTAGTTCATAGTAAAGGTCATTTGGTGAATCAAGAGTTTGATTTTGTTTTACTGTTAAGCTAAATGGCTTTTCTACTGCTTGCCTAATTTTTGTAATAATTCCTGTTTCTTCATTCCTTTCAAATCTTTTTAGGCTAAGAACTAATATCTTTTTACCATAAAGTTCATTTAAACCTCTTAAGCGAGGAATAGATGCTACTTTGATGGTAGTTGTATCACCCTCTGACCATTTAAAGTCATCTATTATCTCTGGTTCTAGGCTATTATTAAAAAAATCCTGCATGCTTTTTAAATTGATCTTGTTAGTAGGTATTCCCATCGCGTGAATAGACCATACATCAATGTCAGAAGGACGCTCCTTACCTGTTGTTGGATGTTCAAACTTCTTAATAGTTTTTGCTTTAGGCATTTCTAACCAATCAAAAATTGCTTGTAGTAATTCACTTACATCTTCTTGCATACCAATCTCAGGCCCCCAGCCAATACCACCTGTATTATCTTCTTGTTTAGGTTGTTTAAGTGCATCAAAAAATACTTTAGCCCTTTTTGCAATTTCATCTTGATTTACTTCCTCTTTGCCTCGTATAGCTTTTATAAAGTTCCTACTCGCTTCACCAAGAGGCCCCTTCTTTTTATCAAAAGCATTTGAGTAAAAGGAAGCAAGAATTTGTACTACTGAATTCATGTAGCAGGTATTACCAAGATTTCCTATGCCTTTATTTATAACAGGATCTTCTTGTTCTATAGTTTTCGGAGGAGTAAAACTAGTATTTGGTTTTGCTCCATTGTTACAGTTATTACAGCTACCTATTAGCAACAATAGCATTATAAAAACAATATTATGGTATGAGAAGAGAGAGTTAGGACATAAGGGTGCTGCCATAGAAATTATTTTTGAGATTTTTATTGAGTTATTGCCGCAAATATATAAAAAGTTATTTATGGCATCAATAGAAAAATGGCTTTCTATCATGCCAATTAATAAAAACGAACTATAAGAGTATTAGATAGTTATGCTAGGGTTATATACGGTGCTCCTTTATTTTTAGATAAGCATTCCCAAGTAAGCATATTACTTTTTATCAATGCTCTAATGCTAACAGCAAGGTTTAGAATAGATGTAAGCGTTAAATACTTACTTGTTTGCATATAAAGCTGATTTTATTTGTTCAATAGATTTTACTTCCACCGGATCAACGCCTGTTGTTTGTGCTAGGTAAAACGAAATCCAATCACTTAAATGAATAAGATATAACGAACGTATTAATTCAGTTTGTCCTTGTGCACATAGTATTGTGAAGTTATTGGTATGCTTTTTTATAATATCTTGTGCAATCTTCTGTTGAAGTTCTAGTCTTTTATCTTCCGTATAGCCATCGAACATAATGACAGCTAAGTTTTGATAGTTTGTTTCCCAACCTACAATTTCATTATGGTTTAATTCTGGAAAAATATGGTGCCAACACAGCTGTTTGCTATTTTCGTTGAGCTGTTGCCTAAGACGAATAGCTACTGCCTCATATGAAGTTGTTGTATAGATAACTGGTAGGTAACCCTTAATCTTTTTTGCCACTTGTTCCGCTTCTACCTGTATAGAAGCTTGTTTATCGCTTATAATTTGAATAGCTGATTGTATTTCTGAAACAAACTCCCAGCTGATAAGATGATGAAAATATAATATAAATAAAAGTTGTACGATTGTATGGTCTAAGGAAGCCCTGGGAGGAAGGAACCTTGGTAATGGAAGGACATCAATAGCATGCTCTTGAGCCATCCGTTGGAGGTCTCCGCCTGAAGTAATAACAATGATAGAAGCTTTTTTCTGAAATCCTGTTTGAAAAGCTTCTAATGTCTCTTGCGTATTTCCTGAATAAGAGACAACAATCAGCAATGTATGCTCGTTAACATAAGCGGGTAGCGTATAGTCATGATTGATCGCTAATGGAACAGATAGTTTATCCTTAACCCAGTTTTTTACTAGGCTTCCTGCTATTCCTGAACTACCCATGCCAATAATAATAATGTTATGGATAGGATTTTTAATGTGGCTAAGCTTCGTTTTTTTGACTAGGCTAATGGCGTCTTGAAGGTTTTGAGGGAATTTTTTAATGATTAAATACATGAAATTTAACCTGTATCAGTTACTTTTTGCTTGTTTATAATATATAAGTATATAAAAATTAGCTTTTATGTATATAGTAAATATACTATTTCTTTGCCAGGTATTAAAGTATTTATAGATTATTTTTTAAGTACCATTGTATAGTTTTTTGCAATCCTGTCTCAAAATTTTCTTCTATTTTCCAGCCTAAAGATTTTTCAGCCTTTTGAGTAGCTAACGCATACCGCTGGTCATTGCCTGGCCTATCTGTTACAAAAGTAATGAGCGATTGATAAGAACTTTTATTGGACAGTGGTGCTAGTTTATCTAGCAAAGCACATACCTGATAAGCTATTTGTAGGTTGGTTTGCTCATGGTTACCTCCAAAATTGTAATGCTCTCCGATTTGTCCATAATGAAAGGCTAAATCAATACCTTTACAATGATCTAGTACATAAAGCCAATCTCTAACAGCATTTCCTTTGCCATGTATAGGAATAGGTTGTTGTGCTAAGGCGCGTTGAATAATAATGGGGATGAGTTTCTCAGGATATTGTTTAGGACCATAATTATTGGAGGCATGGGTAGTTATGGCATTAAGTCCATAGGTATGTACGTAGCTACGTACTAGCAAGTCGCTGCCTGCTTTGGTAGCACTGTAAGGGTTATTAGGTGCATACGGGGTTTCTTCTGTAAAAAAACCAGTAGGCCCTAAGCTACCATATACCTCATCTGTAGATACATGTAAAAAGCGACTTTCTATGTAATTTTGTTTATATTCCCCAGGTTTTTGCATCCAATGCAGACGGGCTGCCTCTAAGAGAACAAACGTTCCTTCTATATTGGTTTTAATAAATAAGGTAGGATCTTGAATAGAACGGTCTACATGTGACTCTGCTGCTAGGTGGATAATCTCTTGAAAGTCAAATTGTTTAAACAAAAATGCTACTAACTCTCTGTTGGTAATATCACCTTGTACGAAGTGATAACGGGGATTTGTGACCACTTCTATTAAATTATTCAAGTTGCCAGCATACGTAAGCTTATCTAGGTTAACTATTTCATATCCTGGATACTTGTTTAAAAAATAGGGTATAAAGTTAGACCCTATAAAACCTGCTCCACCGGTTACTAGTATGTTCTTCATATAGTTTATTGTCTATAATTGTGTAAGCAACAAGATAAACTTTCTTGCCAATGTGGAATTGTCAGTCCAAAAGTCTTTTTTATTTTTTCTTTATCTAATACGCTGTAAGAGGGTCTGTTGGCAAAGTTTGAAAAATCACTCGAATGCTTGGGTATGATATTACAGTTTAGCTTTCCTATATTATTAATATTCCAAGCTAAATCATACCTGCTAGCTATTCCCTCATTAGCATAATGATATATGCCTGGTTGGTATAAGCTAGGATTTTGATGAATTTGTAGTATAATTTTCCATAGGGCTGTGGCTAAATCTTGTGCATATGTAGGACTACTAACCTGATCATACACCATACCTATATGCCTTTCTTGTTGTGATCTTTTCAACAGCCTAGTAAGAAAATTATCTCCTAGTGCATCGAAAATCCAGGATGTTCTTATGATGTAGGCTGGAATGTTGTATGTCAATATATTTTGTTCTCCAGCTAATTTAGACTTTCCATAGTAATTAACAGGGTTGGTTGTCATGACCTCTGTTAATGGCTTTGCTAATAAACCTTCGAATACATAGTCTGTTGAAATATGCAACAGGGTAAAATTAAATTCTTGTGCTAAGCTAGCTAGATAACCCGGTGCTATTGCATTGATAGTATAAGCACACTCTTGGTCAGTTTCTGCATGATCTACCTGCGTATAGGCTGCGCAGTTGATTAGATAATTGATAGGATTATTTTGCAAGTATCTTTTTAGTTGTTGTATATGAGTAATATCTAATGCTTGTTTGGATTGGTAGGTAGCGAGTAGATTGTGGTGTTTAGGTTGTGTATGTGCAAGTGCCTGTGCAAGTTGGCCTTGCCCACCTGTAATTAGTACTTTAATCATAACGGTTGATACTCGAAGTTAATGATTGCTTTTTCTAAACATGGTAATTGTTGATCTCTGGCAGAGAGTAGAGGAGGGGCATTTATTTTCCAGTCTATTGCTAACTCAGGATCTAGCCAGTGAATGCCCGCTTCTGCTTCTGGATGGTAAAAATTGTCACATTTATAAATAATGGTCGCTTCCTGGCTCATGACCGCAAAACCATGGGCATAACCACGCGGTATCAGTAGCTGTTTATTATTTTCAGCCGAAAGCATAATGCCTTCCCACTGGCCAAAGGTAGGACTTCCTTGTCGGAGGTCTACGACTATATCCCATATTGCTCCATCTATTACACGAATAAGTTTTGCTTGCGCATATGGATTAAGCTGATAGTGTAAACCTCTGATGGTCCCTTTTTTAGAAAAGGACTGGTTTTCTTGCACAAATTGGTTATGTATACCTAGGTGAGTTAGTTTTTCTTGATGATAACATTCCATAAAATAACCGCGCTGGTCAGTCTTTAATTCTGGCTCAATAATTGTTAAGCCTAAAATTGGCGTTTTTGTTATCTGCATAGTATGTTTTTTCGTATGCTATGTATGGATAGTAAATCATGAACAAAAGCTGTATGTTACAAAAGTACTGCGTACTTTAATATGACAGCTCCTGGGAGCTAAACTTCCTATATAAAATTTGTGTGTCTGTAGTATTGTAGCTAGTTTGCTTTTTTGCTGGGTTATTGTAAAAGTACATGTTAGAAATGTCATTTGATAAATATATACCTGTTTTTAGTAATGTTTATTGTTTGAATGTGGAGAAAGAATGATTATTAATATGTCTACTTTGCTAAAATATGATTAAAAAAATACATGTGGGTAGAATAACAATAATAAATGCTATACTGCTAGGAATTACTATTTCAGTATCTTTTGGTAGAGAAAGATTGAAAGAGAAGCCTATTATAAATAGAGAAATAGCTGTATATCAACAGCCCTCTCCGGAAACTTATATGTTTATTTTGCGTATTTGGCAGGCTAATCAAGCTAATATTAGTACAAACCCCAAATACCTATCCTTAAAATTATTTAGCACAGATAAATCATTTCTAGATCTATACCATTTGTTTGTTTATAAAGGTTATAGCAGAAGCTTCAATAGTATTCAACTATTATATTCTCCTTTGTGGATAAATTATACTTGGTTTCGAATGTACAACCTGGCATTACAATCAGGAATAAATAACCTTTCAGCTTGTAATTGTCTATATACACCTGAATTAGACTTCGAAAAATTGGCTAAACCATTGCTATTAAAGAATCAACCTCTATGTTATACCAAGTTAACTGCTGTACCAGAGCCTTTTGTCTATCTCCCAGAGCAATTACGATATAAAAGCCCGCTTGTAAGCAATTTGCTATTATCCTTTTATAAGCATATAGGAGGGGAGCTTAGCATAAAGTATGTTGATGGAAAAATTACTATAAAGGATAAAGATATGGAGATTCGTGAAAGAATGATGTTTAAGCGGGCTATGAGCAGGCAAGCAGAGTAATAAATCTAAAGCCACAGGACTTACAGAAGCTCCTGTTAGGCTAATAGGGTTGCTTGAGCATACAAAGCAGAATTAATAAGATAACTATGCTTGTCTATTATTGTTATGTATTGGGGTTAACCCAAAATAGAGTATTTTAAAATACAATAATAAGTGTGCATAAATCAAGGTAAATATGGCTGAACATTTAAAAGATAATATTCCTCCTGTTTCTGTAGCACATAATGCTAGCAAGGGATTAGCGTTTAGGGAGAAGTTTAAAAGGGGTGGCACAGAGGTTGGTATCAAGCGAGCCCAACAACTTAGTAATCGGGAACAGATTGATGAGGCAACCATTAAAAAGATGTATAGTTACTTTGCTCGTCATCAGGTTGATAAACGTGGAAAAAATTTTGGAAACGAAGAAGATCCTTCTAATGGCTATATTGCTTGGCTTTTGTGGGGTGGCGATGCGGGTAAAGAATGGTCTAAACAAGTGAGAGAAGCTCTACCTGATAAGCAACAAAAAGCAGGTAAGTAAGCTTCTGATATTATCCCAAATAAAGCTAATAGTCATTTGGTGATGTCTCTAAAGAGGGTAAGTTTATTGTTTCTGCTACTACTTTCTTATCACAACTTGTATAATAGGGTTACTCTAAAAATATAACCTTACTTCAGTTATTCTGTAAAAGCAGTGTATATAGATAAGCTTTCTTAGTAATCGCTTCAGTTGATAGACTGTATATTTTATAGGTTTTGGTTAACTTTGGCATTACTAAACATGAATACATGTTACCAAAATAGCTTGTTACAAACAATCATGATAACTTCCACACCTCAATCTATTATATGGACTGCACAAGAAATTAGGCGACAATTTCCTAGCCTTGAACAAAAGGTATATGGGAGCAAGCCATTAGTTTATTTAGATAATGCTGCCACTACTCAGAAGCCGCAGACTGTATTAGATGCACTTATCCAGCATTATAACTATAGTAATGCCAATGTGCATCGGGCTATGCATGTTTTAGCAGATCGTGCTACAGAGGCTTTAGAAAACTCTAGAAAAACTGTACAAAAATTTATCAATGCACCAGTACCTGAAGAAATTATATTTACTTCAGGTACTACGGCTAGTATCAATTTAGTAGCTAGTAGTTATGGGCAAGTTTATATACAGCCAGGAGACGAAATTATTATCTCTCACATGGAGCATCATGCTAATATAGTCCCTTGGCAGATGCTATGCCAAGCAAAGGGAGCCCATCTTAAAGTAGTTCCTATTGATGATAGAGGGGAACTAATCATGTCTGCTTTTGAACAGTTGTTAACTGAGAAGACCAAACTTGTAGCTGTTGCCTATGCCTCTAACAACTTAGGAACTATTAATCCTATTCATGAAATGATAGCTAAAGCACATGATGCGGGAGCTTTAGTATTAATAGATGCTGCTCAAGCAGCAGCCCATTTACCTATAGATGTACAAAGTTTAGATTGTGATTTTTTAGCTTTTTCTGCACATAAGGCTTATGGCCCTACAGGAGTAGGTATTTTGTATGGCAAAAGAGCTTTGTTAGAACGTATGCCTCCTTATCAGGGAGGAGGAGAAATGATTAAAGAAGTGACTTTATTGGGCAGCACTTATAATGACATACCTTATAAATTCGAGGCAGGCACTCCTAATATTGCGGATATTATTGCTTTCCGAGCAGCTTTGGAATTTATTCAGCATATAGGGTGGGAGTATATCAATAGCCATGAATTACAACTTATTAATTATGCTCAAGAGCTTTTTAGTAAGCTTGATAAAGTTAAAATGGTTGGTACAATATCTAATAAAATAGGCATTATCTCCTTTAATATAGCCACTATACATCATTTAGATGTGGGTATGTTGTTAGATGCTCAAGGTATTGCTGTAAGAACAGGCCATGGTTGTGCACAGCCACTTATGCAACGGCTGGGAGTAGAAGGTATTGTACGTGTATCTTTTGCTGTATATAATACTTTTGAAGAAATAGATTATCTAGCAACCGCAGTAGCTAAAATAGCGGAGTAAGATAAGATACATGTTCTTAATACTCAACTTTAGTAATTATTTTCAATCTTCTTTATGAAAATTGGATAATTTTGTATCTAACAAATATTAATCTATTATGTACCTTTTCCAGAAAACTCAAGGGTATTCATATGTATATGGCATAGGATTGTTATGTCTAGTAATATCCTGTACTTGTAATAACGATGCTGATTCAAATCGAAACCCTTCTGTGCCTGACAAAGAAAAGCCATCACAACCACCAAGGCCTTTCTTTTGGGAAAAATGGATACAAAAAGCAAAGAATAATGGCTATAATACTTTGGCAGACACACTTGCTAAACTGGAAAAAGGAGAGACAGTAGATATAAACTATGAGGTATTGGCTGAAGCTGTCATGCTAGACCATGCAGATATATTTAATAAGCTTATTGCTAGTGGTGCTAAACTGGATATAAAGGATGAGAATAATAGTACACTGTTACATCAAGCAGCTCAAGGCGGAAGTATAGAAATAGTTAAAATATTGATAGAAAAACTACCTTTGGAAAGTTATAGCCAAGAAGACCAAAAAGGATTTACTCCGCTACACTATGCAATTTTAAATAACCAAGTAGAAATAGCTAAAATATTAATAGATAAGCTACCTGTAGATATATTATCTAAAAAAGACAAATATGAAAATACTTTACTTCATTATGCAGTTAAAAATTATCCTGTGATTGAAGCAATTGCTATACCAATGATAAATAAACTACCAGCAGATAAATTAAATGAAAAAGATGTAAGTGGATTTGCTCCTTTGCATTATTGCGCAATGATACATACAAATACAGAAATAGCTAGCAAGTTAATAGCTAAAGGTGCTGATATAAATATTTTAACTAAGAGTGGATATACTCCTCTATTCTTAGCAAAAGGCCGAAAAAAGTTAGAAATGGAGAAATTATTGCTGAAGGCAGGTGCTAACAATGACTATAAAAGATAAGAATGAAAAAACTCCGTTTGATTTAGCTAAAGTAAATGAAATAAAAATTTTACTTAGCTCAAAAGACATTTAATACTATAGAAAATACGTTTACTTATATAGTGTTTATGAAACTAGTTACGAGGTATCTAGTATGATGTTAAGTATATTTAATAACTTTGCACCTATCTGATATCAAACTTTTTATCTTATGCACCTCTTTAAGAAAACCCAAGCTTATTTATTTGGTATGGCGTTGTTATGTTTAGCAATATCCTGTACCTGTAACGAAAACTCTAAACCTCCTGCGCCTGATCAAAAAAACTTACCCCAACCACCAGAACCATCAGAACCACCAGAACCTTCCCTTAGTGAAAAATGGGCCCAAAAAGCAAAAGATAAGGGTTACAAGGCTCTAGCTGCTGCTCTTACCAAGCTGGAAAAAGGAGAAACAGTAGATATAAACTATGAGGTATTAGCTGAAGCTGTTGGGCTAGGCGATATAGATATATTTAATAAGCTAATTGCTAGTGGTGGCAAAATAGATGTGATAGGTAGAAACAGCTTGGGCTTTGTAGATAATTGCACTCTTTTACACCAGGCAGTTGAGAGTGGAAGCATAGAAATAGCTAACCTATTGATTCAAGATTTGCCAATAGAATATTTAAACAAACAAGATAGTTTCGGCGTGACCCCACTATACTTGGCTGCTATGTACAATAGAACGGAAATAGCTAGGTTATTAATGCATAAAAGTGTAGATGCAAATATTCAAACTAGTAAGCAAAGAACTGCCTTACATTCGGCTATTGAGCATGGCAATACAGAAATATTTAATATGTTGATAGATAAAACCATTGATATAAATACACAAGATAAGGATGGAAAAACTCCTTTATATTATGGTATTAAGTCTAATGTGCCTCAAATAGCTAAAATATTGATAGATAGAATGACTCTAGAAGATCTAGTCATAAAAGATAAAAATGGCAATACCTCATTGCATCACGTTGTTCTATTTAGTAGAGAAGAAATTATTAAAATGTTGCTAGCCAAAATTGCTGACCTAACTATATCCAATAATGAAGGAAATACTCCATTACACATAGCTAGCCAGAGCCATAGCACAAAGATGGCACAACTATTAATAAATAAGTTAGATGTGAATGAATTATGTATAAAAAATAATCATGGTGATACCCCACTACACACTGCAGTTCAAAAAAAGAGTATAGATATAGCTGAGATATTAATAGATAGAGGGGTTGACCTTAACATACAAAATGAAGATGGTAACGCGCCGTTACACCTTGCCATTCTACATAAACTTACAAAAATAGCTATGATATTAATTAATAAGAATGCTGCTATAGATATACAAAATAATAATGAAGATATGCCCTTACACCTAGCAGTCAAGGAAGGTAATATAGAAATAGCCGAAATGTTGATAAGTAAAGGCGCTAATAAAACTACAACAAATAGGGCTTCAAAAACTCCGTATGAATATGCCACTAATGATAAAATGAGAAAATTACTAAAACCAGAAACTCCTTAGGCTTACTAATAATACGTTGCTATGGATTACGTTCAAGAACAGATTACTCAAGAATTCCAGTCCTTAGAGGGAGACAGAGAAGCCATGCTGCATTATTTAATCGAGCTAGGAGAGAAGCTATTGCCTTTAGCAGATACCCATAAAACCGAACAAAATAAAATTCCAGGTTGTATGTCTAGCGTTTGGCTTGTCTATAAGCAAGAAGGAAATCGATTATATTTTCAGGCAGATAGTAATACAGCCATTACTAAAGGGCTCATTAGCTTATTGTTGAGGGTGTTGTCTGGTCAGACAATAGAGGCTATCTTAGCTACTAATCTTTATTTTATAGAAAAAATAGGCATGCATCAACTAATAGGCTCTCAGCGGTCTAGTGGCTTTGCTAATATGGTTAAGCAAATAAGGATTGTTGCTATGGCCCATCAATCTATAGATTTAGTATAACATGACCGAACAAACGTCCCATATTGAGCTAAAAGAAGAACAGATTATAGAAGCTATTAAGCAAGTGCATGACCCTGAAATTCCTGTTAACATCTATGAGTTAGGCCTTATTTATGAAATCAACATTTATCCTGTTAACAACGTACATATTTTAATGACGCTTACTTCACCTAGCTGCCCAGCTGCAGAACT
>Ga0209916_1000568_pt1 | contig 54338 bp, 51 predicted proteins | sample ThiBio_1000_plan_FD_183956 | JGI IMG/M metagenome (GOLD analysis project Ga0209916, IMG submission 183956) | Wastewater bioreactor microbial communities from Cape Town, South Africa - Thiocy_solids_2 (SPAdes) | ecosystem: Engineered > Bioreactor > Thiocyanate-remediating > Anaerobic-Aerobic ... | reverse complement strand
ATTTATCACTTATGATAATGAAATAAGTTTTAGCAATTGCTGACTGGTAAAAAAACTGATAAGACCATCAGGAATACAAAAAACTTCTTAATCATGGACTTTTAAAACCAATTTTTTTCAAAGAAAAAGATTATTAAGAAGCAAAAATAAGCAAAGCGGTTAAAACCGTTATTATATAAGGCTTTATAAAAGTGTAGTCTTTTTTGAGAACCCGGTGCCTAATAGGTTTTGGGCTTGAAAATGCTAAGTTAGGTTCCTAAATCGTTACCTATTCAACTGGTGAATTTAAGTGCTTAACAGACTATATTTCAGCCTTTTGCACCTGTTTTCATATTTCCTTGTAACTCAATGTAATTTAATTTTAAACAATAAATTTTTGAGTTATGGGACAGACAAAACGGTCAACGTTCAAACTGCTTTTCTATGTGAAAAAGAACGAACCAAAAAAGAATGGCAACTCACCGATTATGGCGCGTATTACCATTGATGGAAAACAAAGTGCTTTCGGAACAAAGCTGGAGATTAATGCCAAAAATTGGGATTTAAAGCATGGCAGGGTTTTGGGCAAGAGCGCTCAGGCCTTGAATATTAATCAAAAGCTTGATAACATACGTGGCCGTATTGATGCTATTTATGAGGATATGCTCAAGCACGATGGGTTCGCCACTGCACGGAAGGTGAAGCTCGAATTTCTAGGTGTAGGCGTGATGGACGATGCTATCCTAAAAGTTTTCAATGACCGGAATGAAGATTTTAAAAAGCTTGTCGATAAGGAAGAACGTGCTGAAAGTACCTATAACAAGTATGTTACGGTTTACAACCATCTTTCCATGTTTATAAATGAACGTTATCATCGTAATGATATGGCCTTTCGTGAGCTAACCAATGATTTTATCCGAGAGTTTGATTTTTATCTCCGGTATGATAATCAACTTGCTCATAACACGGTGTGGGTTTATACAATGCCTGTTTTGAGTTTGGTAGAACTGGCCATAAAAAGGGGGTTGATACGGGATAATCCTTTTGAGGATTATAAAATTAGCATGGAGGAAACTGACAGAGGATATATACTGAAAGAAGATGTTGAGAAATTGATGATGATTAAGTCCCCGCACAAACGATATGAAGTGGTAAAAGATCTTTTTATTTTCAGTTGTTTCACCGGGCTGGCCTATGCCGATATTAAAAAATTGACAAGAAATAACATACAATCTTTCTTTGACGGCCATCAATGGATCATCAGTAGGCGAAAGAAATCGGATGTTTCTTCCAATGTCCGGTTGATGGAAATTCCGAAGCGGATTATAGAAAAGTATTTAGGAACGACCCGAAATGAATTTATCTTCCCGGTACCGACTAACGCTACCTGTAATAAGCACATTGCCAAGTTGATAGAAGCAGCAGAAATCATTACAGAACAAAAAGTAACTTTTCATACGGCAAGGCATACTTTCGGAACAATGTTTTTAACCGAGGGCGTACCTCTCGAAAGTTTAAGCAAAATGATGGGGCATAAAAACATTTCCACTACGCAGATCTATGCGAAGATTACCAGTCAAAAAATCAGTAAGGATATGGATTTGGTGAGCCCCAAGTTTAGAGCAATGGAAGAAGCATTTCTAACGGTCTCCTAATCAAACTTCACCCCAATCCAAGAAGAAACAGAACTCCCGGGTTCTGTTTTTTTCTTATCCATCCTTTATGTAGCCAAAGCACATTTACTTCCCATCCTCCGTTCCTCAGCAGTAAAAGAGCTTTTCGGCTACCTAATGACAGAAATTTAACAAATGCCCCTCCACTCTGTGTACATGGCATTTTTTAAATCTCTTTAGAGTGGCTACAAAAGCCACGGATTGAAAACGACTATTAAATACACTTCATCTAAAAGGGATAAATAGAACTCCAAGTATCCGTTTCTATCGACAATTTAAGTAGCCAAAGCACATTTACTTCCCTCTCTCGTTCCCCAACGGTAAATGAGCTTTTGAGCCACCGGATAACAGAAATTAAAAAAACGCCTCTACACTCTGCGCACATAGCATTTTTTAATCTCTTTAGAGTGGCTGCAAAAGCCACGGATTAATAACTGTTATAAAGTAATACTTCACCAAAAAGGAAGAAACAGAACTCTAAGTATCCTTTTTTATCCATTCTTTATGTAGCTAAAGCACATTTACTTCCCTCTCTCATTCCTCAGCAGTAAAAGAGCTTTTCGGCTACCTAATGACAGAAATTAAAAAAATACCTCTACACTCTGCATACATAGCATTTTTTAAATCTCTTTAGGGTGGCTGTAAAAGCCACGGATTAATAACTGTTATAAAGTAATACTTCACCAAAAAGGAAGAAACAGAACTCTAAGTATCCTTTTTTTATCCATAATCTATGTAGCCAAAGCACATTTACTTCCCTCTCTCATTCCCCGGCAGTAAAAGAGCTTTTAGGCTACTTGATAACAGAAATTTAAAGAAATGCCCCTGAATCTCGCCATTCATAGCATTTTTTAAATCTCTTTAGAGTGGCTACAAAAGCCACGGTTTGAAAAGCCTTTTATTTAGAGAATTGAACGGATTATTTCGGTTCACAACAGACCATTTTCCAGTGTCAACTTCCACATGTTTTATCCAAAGAACCGTATGCTATTTTGTTCCATTTCAAGAGCAAAGGTATTTTCGTGTTTTTAACGCCGCCAAAAGGTCATGCAAGTTTGGATAAAAAATCTCCACCCTTTGGGTAGTATTTTTTCCCAAAACCTTGTGTCGTCTAAACACGAACCTTTGATGCTCATGAAACGAAACATAGCATACTCCGGCTCTTTAAACGAATAAAAAAAATGGCAGTTATGAAGATTAACAACAATAAAAATGGGAATGAAACAAAACAGCACCTCCTCTCATTACCGAATAAATTAACAAATTAGAACTAAATCAGCATTGAAAATCTCCTGGAGGCAACATTTAGGGGATATTCGTGGAGATATGTGCTATCTTATTTATTGTGCTTGAAGAAACTTCTTTACTACAAAACAGGCCTAAAAAAGGGACGATAGAACGTCATTTTGATCATCTGATGTTACCTTAACTATGGATTAGTTTGTGGGATGCTGTCAATTGGTATTATTGATCGGGATTAAGCCTTAACTCTTTCAATGGCTCTTTTAAAATCATCTACATCACTACCCATGAGCAGATAGCTATCTATACCTATTTTCGAAAGAGCTTTTACAGTTTCTACATCGTCAATATCGCTATGGATAATTAGTTTTAGGTTTGGATATTTTGTCTTCAATACTCCAAGCTGTGTTAGTACGCCTTTGTCATGAAAATCAAGGTCGATAACGCAGACATCAGGAAGTTCTTTTAGCGCTGATAATTGGGATAATGCATCCTTAACGTCTTCCGCACGGAATAATATATTTATCCCTGATGTAGCGAGATCTTTGGCGACGGCATCTATTACCGGGTTTTTGTCATTAATAAAAGCAATGTTGTTTGTCTCGAGGCTATTTACAGTATCCATAGTACCTTATTTTAAGTTCTTATGAAGTCCTGCACAAAAAAGAAAGCGCAGGCAACTACACTTACCGATACTGAGGCACTGGTACGCCCTAATCCCCGAATAAGTGAGCGCCCACGCCTAAAGCATGAGCGTTCCTACTTATTGTCCCGGGATTACTTAAAAATTACCAGTTTTCAGTACCAAGACTTAAAGCAAAAACACTTTAAGTATTTTTATATTTACAATCACAAATATAATGAAGTCATTTCGATAGAACCGAGATTGGGAAGAAATTAATCGCAATCCCGATTTATGGGCATATAATTCCGTTCCAAGACCATCATAATATCACTTTCCTTATAGATGATTTTGCCACCTATTTGAATAAACGGCAAAATATTATCGTCACGGTATTGTTGAAGCGTGCGCTTGCTGATATGTAATAGTCGGCATACCTCTTCGCCCGAGAGGTATATTTCTCCGTTCATTATAGGACGGTAATTTTTAAGTATATCCTCGATTCGGTTTCGCAACTGTGTTATCATCTCCTGATAGGCTACGATATCTTTAGTTTCATTCGTCATCAAATCCATTCTCAGCAGTATTATATGGTTGTCCGGCTTCGAGCAAGGCCTGCACATCCGAGAGTTTATAATAGTTCTTGCGGTTCAGTTTGGAATAAGGCAATAAACCCTTGTCCTTGTAAGTTTGTAACGTCCGTTTGGTGATGTTCATCATCAAACAGACTTCCTGATTATCAAGCCATTTTTCCTGTTTGAAAATAGGGCTATATTTTCGAGTGACATTCTCAGTCAATTCTAAAAGCTCTTTTATATCATTCTTCATTCCCTCCAATGCGGATTTCTCTATTGCGATAACTTCCATAGTTTACTTATTTTTCTGTGGAAGTTGAAGATATGAAGGATCCTTGCAGAGCTATGGATTGTTGCGCTCTATGACTTTAAAGGGAAGCACTTGGCGTGCGGAAAGAGAAATTAATTTATCCGATGTATAACTTTGTTCATTGTACGCTTTCCACTTCTGCCTTTTGTTTTTTCTGCTCTTTTTTGATTTGGCTATAAGTCCAAATAGAGACAATGCCAATGATGATTAAGGCATAAGCAATCCATTTGCCGATGCGTTCCATAAAACGAATAAAGACTGAGGCTTCAAAGCTTGAAAAGCCCTCAGCGCCCATGGCGTTACGTCTATAAAACTTTCGACGGTTTATCCAATAGATAAGCCCTAACCCGATAATGATGACAACAATGCCAAAGACTAATTGTGCGGTCGTGGGATCCATAGCCTTAAAATCGTTGATGCAGGTAAATTTAAACAAAACATCTTATTCCAAAGTGAAAAAAACCGACCTCGAAAAGTCGGTTTCATCTTTATTCCAGGATTGTGCTGTTCGCTATTATTAGGTCGAAAACTTATTGGTCTTTCAATCCCGAAGTTGGCACAAAGACTGCGATACCTACCAGAAGGAGTATCGCTGCATAAATATGCCTTCCCATAATTTAGAGTAGCTTTAAAAATTCAGGTGCATATCATTGATTAAACGAGCTTTAATCAGGTCTGAATTTTTTACCCGAAGTGTTTGATGCCGTCCACCGTTTTTCTCAAAAACTTCAATCAACAGTACTTTATCACCCGTAATGGTAAATTGATCCAGGAGGAACACGTTTTGCTCTGCAGATTTCCCATCAATTTTTTGTTCCAAAGGTTTGTAAGTTCGCAGCGGTGTTACAAAGCGTTCCTGTACCGCAGTGCGTTTGGCTGTCTTTTTGTCCGCGATTTTGAAGTTGATAAAGTCTATACTGAATGGCACATTGGTTTTGTTCTTCAATTCCGTATGAAAATAGTATTTACCATTATGGATATAGATGCCTTTAAGAATGTACTGAATACCGAAGCTCCTCGCTCTGATATGCTTGATGATATGATTGTCGTCCTTGTAAATAGTTTCCAATATCGCATCGGTCAAAGATGGCGGATTGCTGTCCAATTCCTCAAAAAACACATCGTTTCCATTGGCTTTTTCAACGGCTTTTTGTGTCGTCAGCAGGTCATAACTTAGTGCATTGGGGTAAGGACTGTAGTACACATCAAAGGAATAAAATCGCCCGTCATTCGTAATTACGGAAAAGTTCGTTTCAGGTTCAAAATCCCTAACGGCAGCTTTCACACGTAATACATTTTCTGCATTTTCCGCCTTTCCGGCAATCAGGTAATCGCTTCCCAAATCCACATACCTGATAACGGAAGGAAAAATCAAATGTGATGTTTTATCATAAGTTACCTGCATTTTGTAAGGCTCTATTTTGCCCATCGTGAGCGGAGACCTTGTGTCATCTTGTGCGGAGGATGTTACGGAAAAACTGAAAGTCAGGATAACGACGCAAAAGGTTTTAAAAAGATTTTTCATTTTTGACTGTTTAAGGTTGATATAATTATTTTGATACAAGAAAGACCTGGTATCCTGCCTTTAGTGTGACTTTTGGCGTTCTTACTTTCTTGGAAAAGTACCCGGAAATTCCCTGCACAACACCACGGCTTAAATCGGCTGCCACTTGTTGTCCGGCAGATCGGGTTAACATTATGCTCGTTCCGGAGGTTTGGCTCATGTTGCCGACCATTTCGGTGAGCGCATTCATTTCGGGAGAATATGGAACATACAAACCGGGTTGTCCATCCAAGTCATAAATGGTTATGTCAACCGGAATAATGTTCCCATCCACCTCAATATGGTTGATTTTGAGTTGTAAACGCCCTCCCTGAAACTTGGCACCAGCTGTTACGATGGTTCCTTGTGGGATTGTATAGGCCGATGTTCGTGCCGGCTCCAATAACCGAAGCCTTACCCCTGCCTCACCGGTCACCACTTGTTTATCGTGTACACAAGCTTTAATACTGTTTTTGGGTTGGGAAACTTGCTCAACATCTCCAACGGTATAAAATCCTCGGTTTCGCATTTCGCTCCATTCGGCTAAGAAAGCATTGTCAGAAGGTTCACGATACAAGGTTGATACGATATTTTTCCTTGCCGGGGTGAAAGTCATAAAATGTTTCTTAGAACCTGAGGATACTTCCGGGACTTCTTTCTTTTCGGGTGTATCTTTCAAGGTGTTCGTCCCGCTCCCCGCCGGAAGATACTTTGCCGCCATTTCATAAGACTTTTCCATTAAGGCAAGTTGGTCGTTCACAGTTGCAGGCTTAGGTACGTCTCTTTCTGCTAATTGTTCTTTGAGTTCGTCTAACTGCTTTTGAAGTTCTGCTGTTTCAGAACTGTTGCTCTCATAGAAAGAACCCAAAGTGTTTTGCATATTTTGGTAGCTGTTCAATGCAGGATTGCTCCCGTATCCTCCCGGGTTTCTGTCATAACGGTAGCTGTTGTCTTCTCCCGAGGGTTCTGTTGTTGACTCCTCTGATTCTTCGGTATTCCAATAGTCCGAAAGCGAAAACAAAGCCTTACGCCTTTCTTGTTCTTTTTGTTCGAGCATTTCCAATTCATACGCCTTGCCTTTATTATCCGGCATTCCGGCGTCTGTGGCTTGTGGAACCACTTCGTTCAGCCCTGCAGCTTCGATTTCTTTTTTGCTTTCAGATGGTTTCAATATCAGATACATGCAACCCACGAAAACAATTCCCATCAAACCGAATATCACAGGCTTTTTGAGCTTTTCCATAGTGCTCTTTGTACTCTCTTGCAGTACCTCATTGGTTTCTGTCGGGCTTCCTTCAGTTACCCGAACAACCGGCTTCATTTTTTCATCTTCTTTCATAAATCTGATTTTTTTAATTCTTTGATAATGTGTCTTGTAATTTTACAGGGCTTTCGCTCTTTCTGAAGATCGGATTTTCGATATGCTTTATCTCCATATCGTTGTTCGATTTACGGGTGTCGTACCACACTTTGGCAATCATACCAAGGGTCAAAAGCAGATAACCAACAAATAGATACCGGATGTATTGCCGTTGTTTACCTATGGGCATCGATCGCCAGTTTTCATCCAGCCGGTCATAAAACTTGTCGATATTTCCTCTTAATTTTTTCATACTTCATTTATTTGAAATTGTTATCTCCTGAACCCTCTCTTCCTAAAGACTTTCCATTCTATCGGCTTTTCTATGACCCGGGCAAGAGCTTCTTTGGTGGTTGGAACTGCTTCTGTTGTCAGATTTGTTAGTTCCGATTTCTTCAACGTATTCCCGTAGCGGTCTTTCCTTTCAACCTTCATTTCATGTACATCAAATTTGCCACCCTCGTACCGTACATCCATATAGCAATCGGTATAGGGCTTGTCCTCTCCATTCCATTCGAGGGAAGTCCTTAACAAAAAACTACCAGCATTCAATGGTTTGTCCGTACCATTTTTACAGGCCTCCAAAAACCTACTGATACTGTCTTTCAATTTATCCGGGTAGCCGGCTTCCGTAAGGAAATAGCCATTATATCCTTTGTCGGTAAGCGTTTTTGCGAACTTATCTAAATCAAGTAGCTGTTTCATTGTCGATGTTTTTTAGCGTTCGATGACTTCAATATCTCTGTTTTCAACTACTCTGAATTTTTCGATATTGAATCCCTGGGGATTGTTGTCGGAGCGAACGGAATTAACGAGATAGCAGGAAGTAATCAGGTTACGCTGTGTTACGTTGCTTGATCGTATAATAAATTGCCTGGCATACGTCCGTACTGCGTAGGGATAGTGGTCGAAATCACAGGCAACACTATCCACCTCGATGCGTTGCTGAACATTGCCTGAAATGATCCGGCTGTAATAGCCTTTCTCTGAAAGGTCTTTGTAATAGTCAAAAGCACTTTTGTCTGCAAGGTTGAATGCCCGTTTCATATTACTCTCAATAGCGTTTTTATCAGGTGCGAGTGTAAAAAACAATTCGTGAAACCTCCGAACGTGCTCTCTTGCTTCCACAGGCCGATTGATACTTGCATCTTGTGATAGGGCCAGCATCAACGACTTTCCATTGTCCAGCACATAAATTTTTTGCCGTTGCTCATTGGCAAAGCTGTATGATTTCCACACGGCAAAACCGACCACGAAGACGCAGAGAACGGCAAATACAATCGCGTACAGGCGAATCTGTTTAAAACTGTTTTCAATATTTCTTAATGTTTTAAATTCCATTATCTTGATTGTTTGATTGAGATTATTTTTTGAGTAATTGTCCGCCGATATTTCCCGCAACCGCTCCGGCTCCGCCACTTGCGACATTTCCGGCTTTCATCGCCGCTTGATTTACATTTCGGGTAAAGTTTCCTGCGCCTCCGGCTTGGATGATCCAGCCTGTTACCGTCGGAATTGTAAAATACCCCACGATGCCGATGATCATAAAGATGATATAGACCGTATTGCCCGTATCCGGGATATAGGTAGGATCGGCAAGCATTGAAATGTCCTTTTCGACAATCAGCGATTGTATTTTAGCAAGCATGGAGCTAAACAAGTCCGAGACGGGTAGCCATAGATACACGCTCACATACCTTGTAAGCCATTGGGTAAGCGTACTTTGAAAACCCTCCCAGACAGAAATGGCAAAAGCAATGGGGCCAAGTATGGATAGAACGATCAAAAAAAACGTTCGTATCGTATCAATAATCAAGGCAGCAGCCTGAAACAGGACTTCGAGCAGATTGCGAAACCAGTTCTTTACGCTCTGTTCAGTCTTGTAACCCAGTCGCTCCAGATACATTCCCGACATTGTAACCAGATCGGAGGGTGACCATCCCAATTCTTCCAGTTTCTTGTCGAACTCTTCATCGCTTACGAGATAAGCGGTTTCAGGGTTTCTCAGCATAGCCTCTCTTTCGAGCAGGTCTTTTTTCTGTTGCAGATCATTGAGGTCGAGGACTTGGTTTTCAAGGATGCTGTGTGTTCCCTGTACTACAGGGCTTAGCACTCCATTGATTGTCCCCAAAACGATAACTGGGAAAAACATGATACAAATGCCCAAAGCGAATGGACGGAGCAACGGATATACATCAATGGGTTCCGCTCTGCTCAGAGTCTGCCACACTTTTATGGCGACATAGAACAATGCCCCTAAACCAGCTACGCCCTTGGCCACTGCCGCCATATCGGAGGACAGTGGGAGCATTTCATCATACAATGAACGCAGGACTTCGTGCAAATTTTGAAAATCCATAACTACCAATATTTCTGATTAGAGGTTCCGTAGAGATCGAGCACTCTTTTGGTATTGTTCTGTTTCTTTGCTCTCAAAAAGCTTACGGAGATATTTTTGTTGGTATAATACCGTACAAGGTTGTGGTAGTCCTTCACCTCTTTATACACACGATCAATGATATCCATTCGCTCCTTATCGTTCAATGACAGACCATTTGAGGTAATGATCTGCTTCAGTTCTTTGAGCAGTTCGGTACTCTCATTCAGCAGAGCCGCATAACCGTTTGCGATTGCCGTCAGCTCCTGTGCAGAGAAATTCGGATCGTTCATCATTTTGCCGAAATTCGTTACATAGATTTCTGATACATTCCCTACGAGTAATACTGTTTGCTGTACTTTGCGCGCATCTTTCACAAGGTTATTTACAGATTTAAGAGCATCGTAATATTGCTTTCCTTGCTCATAGACTTTTTTAACCTCGTTGAAATTTTTAATAACATTACTCACGGTGGAAGAAGTCTGTACGATTTCATTCGCACTGTTTACCATCCCTTGTGCCAAATTTGTCGGGTCAGTTACGACCCATTGGGCTTTTGCGAATGGTGTTAAGGCAAACATCAATACCGTGAGTGCCATTAGGAATATCTTTTTACTCACCGATATTCTTCTTTGATTTTTGTGTTCATGAATTTTTGATTCCATCGTCTTTAAATTTTAAATGGTTAATTACTGTTGATTTGCATTATCACTCCTTTGCATGGCCAGATGCTTGATGGCGAGTTCCACGTTTCCATCCAGTTCGGAAGCAAGCTGCATGACCTCCATTTTTTCGGTTTCCTCCGTTGTGTAAGCCAAATATTCTTCAAGGCTTACTTCCGTGGCGTACACTGCCGAGTGTGTACCGCCTAATCCAATCCAAACCTCTTTGTACAGCCGATTCGGGTCATTGTTCATATTGATGGATAATACTTGTCCTTTCTCCTTGTCGGTTAGTCCAAGCATGGCCTGTATATCATCAAACTTGTTCATGTACTTGCGCTGATCCAGGAGGATTTTGCAATCACTGTTGTTGATGATACTTTCTTTGACAATAGGTGATTGAATGATGTCGTCCACTTCCTGTGTAACGACTATGGCTTCGCCAAAAAACTTCCTCACGGTTTTGAACAGATACTTGATATATTCTGCCATTCCTTCTTTGGCAATCGCTTTCCATGCTTCCTCAATCAATATCAGTTTACGGATACCTTTTAATCGCCGCATTTTGTTGATGAAAACTTCCATAATGATGATGGTGACGATAGGAAACAGGATTTTGTGGTCTTTGATGGCATCAATTTCAAACACGATAAACCGTTTGGTTAGAAGGTCTAATTCCTTATCGGAATTGAGTAAATAATCATACTCTCCGCCCTTGTAATAGGGTTCCAGTACATTGAGGAAATTGGCTATGTCAAAATCCTTTTCTCTCACTTGTTTTTCCTCTAATACCCGGCGGTAATCTCCTTTTACATATTCATAGAAACCATTAAATGAGGGATATTTCTCATCTTGTTTAATCCGTCCGATGTAGCCACTCACAGCATTTGACAGAGCCACCTCTTCCGATCTTGTCGGTGGTTCGTCGTCCCGCTTCCAAAGCGTAAGGATCAAAGTCTTGATACTTTCCCTTTTCTCTATATCAAAGACGCCGTCATCGGTATAGAAAGGGTTAAAAGCAATCGGGTTGTCCTCTGTGTAGGTAAAATAAACTCCGTCTTTGCCCTTAGTTTTTCCTTTGACGAGTTCGCACAGACCTTGATAGCTGTTCCCCGTATCTATCAGCAGTACGTGAGCCCCTTGTTCGTAGTATTGCCGCACCATGTGATTGGTGAAAAAGGATTTTCCTGAACCGGATGGTCCTAAAATGAACTTATTTCGGTTCGTGATAACCCCGCGTTTCATAGGCAGATCGGAAATATCCAGATGGATCGGTTTTCCGGTAAGCCTGTCGGCCATTTTGATTCCAAAAGGTGATGGTGAATCGTGATAATTGGTTTCTTCGGTAAAGAAACACAAGGCGGGTTCCATGAACGTGTAGAAACTCTCCTCACTCGGAAAGTCGCCGGCATTTCCCGGCATTCCCGCCCAGTATAAAGTAGCTACATCTGTGGTATTATGCCGGGGCTTGCATTCCATCAACGCCAAAGCACTACCACAATCATTCTTTATTTTACGAAGTTCGTTGGCATCCTCCGACCACGCCATGACGTTGAAGTGCGCCCGAATGGAGGACAGTCCAAAGCTGTGGGCTTCATTCAGGTATTTTTCTATCCACTCTTTATTAATTTGATTGGCGCGACTATATCGGGCAAGGGAATGCATATTCCTTGCGGATTTCTCAAACTTTTTCAAGTTTTCATCGCTGTTGTCCAGAAACAGGTACTGATTATAAATGTGATTACAGTTAAGCAAAAGCCCCACGGGAGCAGCAAAGGACAGGAGACAATCACTCCGGTCTGTTGATAGTTTCTCATACCTGGTATCAGCCGAAACCGTTCCCGGCAAATCGTCCGTATCGGACAAAGTATGAAGACACAATCTTTTGTTTCCAACCCGAACTTCTTCCGCACCGAGGGCAATGTCCTGCATCGACGTTCCGGCCCCCCTCGATAGTGTAAGGTATTGTTCCAGCAATCCCTGTTTCCCGTCGGTGCCTATAATATCATTTTCAGACAACCGCCGCAGACCTACAAAACCGCTATCATTTACAATACGCTCAAACTGTGCGACGGCTTCCATAAAGCGGTGTATCGTTTCTTTGTTCCGAATTTCCTTTGGGATGAGGGTGCCTTTACAAAGCGAACTGAAATTACTCTGCATCCGCATACGGTCTTTGGTGGTTTTCGTCAAAAACAGATAGCAATAATGATTTAAAAAAGGTCGTTCGTTAAAGTGCCTTTGATAACTTTTAGATAGAAAACTTTGATCTTCCTCTGTCAAGTTTGGCTGATAATTTTCACTGATGAACCAATCCTGCTTATGGACGATGGTAAAATCGGGTAAGGTTTTGATCGCCTTGTGCCAAGCGGAATGTATGGCTTCATATTCCGCTGAAGCCACTGTAAACAATTCCGGTAATTGTACCTCGAAACAGGCTGTGATGTCCGCATCTTTTGATAGGATACAGTTGTTTTCTACGGCCAGCAATGGAAACTTACTTTCCAGTGTGGCGATTTTGGCTACATTTCTCATACGGCTTTTGGTTTTGAGGTGTGTCTTAAATACCTGTGGACTGCTTTGCGACTGATGATATAACGAGGGTGCCTCTTTCTTGCACTTAATTTCATCAGGCCATATTCGCCGTACTTCCTGTTTAGTGAAAAGGTTTGCCACACAATCAGCGAAGCACCTCCAGCGCCGAAGAAAAGGCATATGTATGAGCTCACGCCTGCCATGTAAAGTATCATCACGAGGATGAGTATCCCAAGCAGGCCGCCGGCGAAGATGAACAGGTACTGTGCTTTCAACCCTTTAAACTCTACCGTTCGTCCTATGCCCTTGTTAATATTGTAACTATTCATAAGGCAGCTCATTACAGGAAGAATGAGCGAAGGATGGTAGCAGCAACGATCAGGAAGATACATGCACCAAACCACGATGCTGCTGTTTTACTTGTGTCGGGATCGCCGGAACTAAACTTGTTGTAAACCTTCACGCCTCCTATTAACCCGACCACCGCGCCAATGGCATAGATTAGCTTTGTCGCCGGATCAAAGTAAGAGGTTACCATTTGCGTTGCTTCGGTAATGCCCGCTGAGCCGTTTCCCTGAGCAAATACCACCATCCCTGACAGCATCATCGCTGCCGTTAGGAGCGCTTTTTTTCTTTGCTTTTTCATAATTGAAATACATTAAATTGTTATACAAATCCCGCTTTTACGGGTTTCGGAAACAAAAATGTGATGAAAATTAAAGCGGTACTGAGAAGTGGTAGTACGGGGAATTGTTTGGCGGAGGAAGGCTTCCAAGACTAAATAATTGTTATTTTCGTGTAACCAAGGAAAATCAATAATTTGAATAATTTTTTAATTAATAATCGACATGGCAACTATAGGGTCTGAATGGAGGAGGTGGGATTTTCATGCACATACAAAAGGAACAAATAAAAATGATCAATTCTCATCCCCTACAATGGATGCTTTCTTTTTGACCTTCTTTAAGAAGGCATATGAAAAGCAGATTTCGGCAATCGCTGTAACTGATTATTTTTCTATTGAGAGATATCTTGATACAATTAAGTATAGGGATGTGATCGAAGAAAAACTTGATGGAGTGGGACAAAAACTCTTTAGTGACGAAGAGATAGCATTCATCAGAGATATTTTTATTTTCCCCAATATTGAATTGAGAATGTTACCAGCTACTGATAAAGGTCGCTTAATAAATATACATTGTATATTTAATCCGGATTATGTACCTGAATTAGAAAACGACTTCTTTTCCCATATTGAAAATCAAGATGGAGTAAAGATGAATAAGCATGGGATAACAAGCTATGGCAAAACTCTAGACCCAGGCCTCAACAATGCTCTTAAACAGTATGAAAAAGGTATAGAAAACTTCGTCATTGACTTAAAGTCCTTAAGAGAGCTTATATCAACGAATAAGAAATTTAGAGATAATACGCTACTAATTGTAAGTAATTCTAGTAGTGATGGTGCTTCGGGAACACAAAAGCACTATGACTTATTTGAAAATGAAAAAGGCAGTTTAGATGGTTTGAGGGAATCTATATATAAGATTGCTGATACCGTATTCTCAGCAAACCCGAAAGATGTTAAATACTTTGTAGGTAAGAGGCAAGAAGGTACAGCTGGTTATAATGAGCAGGTCTACAGAGATGAGGTTAAAGATGTCGTTCAGCACAGGGGGGCGTTAAAACCCTGTATCGTTGGGTGTGATGCACATAAAGAAAATGACTTATTTTCCAGATTCACTTGGATAAAAGGAGATTTGACTTTTGAAGGGTTGAGGCAAATCTGTTTTGAACCTGAACAAAGAGTTAGAATACAGAATGAAGTTCCTGATTTCAAGGAAGAGAGAATGGTAATTAGGGAAGTCTCTTTTATATCCCCAAACAATGTATTTTCAACTGTTCCTATTTATCTTAATCCAAATCTAAATGTAATTATCGGAGGAAAATCGTCTGGAAAATCAATTTTACTTTACGCAATTGCCAAAACTCTTTCAGCTGACCAATCAACGCTTAAAAATGATGATGGAACAGATAAATATGATTTAGACAAAATTGAAAGAGGATTTGATTTTCAAATAGTAACCAGAGGAGGGTTTGACCAAAAACTTATACGACCGCAAGATGAAAACTCCATATTACCCGAAATAAAATATATTCCGCAAAATTATTTAGTAAAACTTGCTGAACCGGAACTTAATAAAAAAGGAAAGTCCTTAAATAAACTTGTCCGTGACCTTATAACAGAGGATGACACTTCAAAAGAATTGTATCATGCTTTTGTAACTAAAGTTGCTCAAAACGATAAATTACGGAATGGAAAAATAGATTTATACTTTGAAACGCAGAATGAAGTAGGCACTTTAGAGGCAGAACTAAAAACAAAATCGAATAAGTCGGTTTTAGAAAAGAATATTGAAACAAATACATTAAAAGTTGACGAATTAAACAAAAGCACAGGACTTACTCCTGAACAAGTAGCTGAATATAATGCATTGCAAACTAAATTGGAAAGTAGCAACACCAAACTGCAAAATTTTAAAGATGATTTTTCAGCAATCCAAGGTTTCAATAATGAATTGGTTCAAAATCTTAAAAATCTTAAACAGAAAAAGGATACTATAATTGGACAATTACAATTGCAAGAAATCAGAGATTTTTATCAAACGGAATATGAGGGATTAGATAATCTTCTTGAAAAAATTAATGAAATAAATACGTCAATCGAAACTCAGACGAATGAACAAGGAAAGCAGTCGTTCAAAAACTCTTGCAAGTTCAGTGAGGTTCTTTTGGCTATTAATCAAGAACAGAAAAGCGTAAATGATAGTATCCAACCTTATCTAAAGGACGAGCAAGTAAAAAAATCTATTGAAGTGCTTAACCAGTCGATTGCAAACGATAAAAAATCATTGTCGGACATTGACATGCTTTCTAAAAAAATACAAGGCAAGAAAAAGGCACTTAGTGAAACTAAGGAGGAAATTTTCACAATCTATAAGAATACCCATCAAGAATACCTCAATATAATTGAAGCTTTGAAAGGTAGGACGATTGAGTTGGAAAAAGACGGTTTGGGAATTATTGGCAAAGCCCAATTCAATTATCCAAAACTATGGAAAGAAATTTATGCAATAAGTGACGGTAGAACAGCTTCATACAACCAATATAGTGTTTTAGGAGCCAATAAAAAAGCAACCGACCCTGCTAATTTTGATTATATTTTAGGACAGGTTACTAAATTATTTGATGATTTGATAACTAAGCGATATACCCTAACCAGTAGGACGTCTGTTCAAACAGCTGTAAAAATCGTTTTGAATGATTATTTCTTTGATTATTGGGATATAACTTATAAAAATGACAAGCTTGGAGAGATGTCAACAGGAAAAGCAAGCTTTGTTATCCTAATGCTAATTGTTGGTCTGAGTAAATCTAAAGCTCCAATCTTAATAGATCAGCCGGAAGATAACCTCGACAATCGGTCAATTACAACAGATTTGGTTAACTATCTTAGAAATAAGAAGCTTGAGAGACAAATAATACTTGTAACCCATAATGCTAATATTGTTGTGAATGCTGATGCTGAAAATGTTATAGTGGCTAATCAAAAGGGTCAAAGTGACGATAATTCAACCAGCGCATTTAAGTTTGATTACATAAATGGGGCTATTGAAAATTCTTTTGATAAGATTATTACCGAAACCGATATCTTGAAGTCAATGGGAATTAGGCAACATATTGCCGATATTGTCGAAGGGGGTAAAGATGCTTTCATAATGAGAGAAAAAAAATATAGGTTTCGTTAGTTGCTAATTTGAAACCCTACGCAAACTCCTCAATATCAAAATCGTCCAAATCATTCTTCCGCAAAGTGGAAGAACCGGCGCTGGTCTCAGATGTTGAAAGAGTGCTATCCAAAAGCTCGGCAATCTTTCGGGAAGCATCCTCCACTGAACTTTCCAGTAAGCTGATCAAATCGGTTCCCTGTATCCTTTGAACTACATCGGCCGCTGTTTCCTTTTGGGCAGGCTCCAATTTTTCTTTTTGGAGCAATGCCCCCACGCTGTATAGTTCTTCGATGGTAACCCCTTGGGCTAAACCGTCATCATCGCTGGCTGTTCCATACCTGTTCCATTCTTCCTCCTCTTCTGCCCAATCAGGTACATCTTTGAAAACCTCGTCCAGTTCTTCCTGCGGAATTTGAATACCAACGGTTTCATTATCGTCGTATTCGATGTCTAAATTATCGGGATTTATTTCCGGTTCTTCAATGTGGCCTTGGGAGGCCGTGTTTGGCGTTGATCGGTACCTAATTGGTTTCGGTTGCCCCATAATATCCGGCAGATTAAGATTGGCCTTTTCCCGTTTAGCTCTCTGCTTCGGTTTCCACTTTATAACTACTTTATCCTGTAAAAGCAGCACAATGATGATCAACAGGCAGATTACGATTACACTTTCCATGAGCTATAAAATGGGTTTAAAATGTTTGTCAAAATAATCTTTGATGTCTTCTCCAAATTCCTCAAAGTGATGTTCAAGGATATTGTCTATGTACGAATAGAGAGTTATTCTTTCTTCTCTCGTGAGCTGCACGATACGGAGCAACCTTTCGTGGTATTCAGGACGGATGTACACAACTTTACCATTACGGCCTGACGGGAATCGGTTGACCAAAAAGGTATCTTCGTAATCTACCCTCTTTGCTGAATTCTTGCGGATCCTTTCCTTAGGTTTTGCTTCGTTCTGAACAGAATGTTCTGTTGTATCGGGTTGTGGCGTAGATTCATCACCGCTAATGACGTTCATTAGGTATTCCTCATCCACGTCAGGTTTCTCAAAGTCGTTATTCTTCCTATTTATAGCCATCGTTTAGGATTTTAGAGGTGAACAATTTTCAAAAATTCCTCAATAAACAGATCCAGTCGGGTTGCTTTCATTGGCTGCGCTTCCGGGGCCAGTAAGCTCGACCGGAATACATATCCATTCGTATCCTCGGCTTCCTTTCGGAAACGCTTGCTGTCCATTATTCTTGTTTCCATAATGGACAGGTCAAGTTTCTTAATGACCTCCTGGTAAGCATCATACAGGCCGGTTCGCTCCCTGCCGTCCACTTGATTCCAGAAAAGCCATAATTGTTGTTCTGTGCTGCTGCCTTTTGCCATCGGCAGTCCGAGAAAAGCCTTGGCAAAGCCCAAAGTACTTTCTAAGACCAAACGATCGGCTGTAATCGGGGAAAAAATATAATCCATCTTTTTCAGGGTGGTCAGTACTCCCTTTGTGTTGGCCGTTCCCGGCAGGTCAAAAAATATCACATCCGGTTTAACCGTTACTTGTTCCAGATATTCGGATGCCTTATTCAAAGCAGTTTCAGCTTTACATTTAATGATCGGATATGCTTTCTTGGAGATATTTTGGAATTGCTTTAAAGCAACCTTTTTGTGATACTCATTTTGCATTACCGTCTTCTTATCTCGTTCCCGCATTTTAGTCAAACTGTGTTGGGGAAAGTCGCAATCCATAATCAAAACATTATAGCCTAAACGGTAGTGAAGTACACTTGCCAGCAGGCTTGTCATTGTCGATTTACCTACACCGCCTTTTTGCGTGGCAAAACTGATTTTCAAGATTTCTTCCTGACTTCCGAGTAATTTTTGAATAGGTGTCATTTATTATTATACTTAACTGATTTTCATTTTATTACATTTTTCATATTTTCGATTCTGGGTGTTAATTTTAATTTTTGCCCATTACTATTATGTTTGTCAGGTATTTAAAAAATAAGAATGGGAGGACTTATGTTCAAGTTGTGAGCAAAAACACGGGGCGATATAAGGTTATAAAGAGTTTCGGTGGGGCAAAAGATGAGAAGGACCTCAAAGGTTTAACAGAAAAGGCCCATCAATGGTTAAAATCGACTTCCGGAGTAATGGAATTTGATTTTGAAAATGAAGCCGCCCTCTTCCAAAATGTATTAGACCATATCACTTCACACAAACTTGTTGGAATTGATTTGGTTTTGGGCAAAATTTTTGATGAGATAGGTTTTAATCGTATCCAAGATGATCTTTTTAGAGATTTAGTTTTGTATCGTTTGGTTTATCCTAAGAGCAAACTCAAGACTACTGAATATTTATACCGATACGCAAACAAGTCCCATTCAGAGGACGACATCTATAATTATCTGGATAGGCTTTACAGCACTCAAAAAGAATTGGTTGAGCAAATAAGCTACGAGTATACCTTAACGGTTTTAGAGGGGCAGATCAACGTTGTGTTTTATGATGTAACCACTGTTTATTTTAAGATTGACAAGGAAGATGAGCTTCGAAAAACAGGTTTTTCAAAAGAAGGGAAGCATCAGAACCCACAAATAGTACTTGGACTTCTGGTTAGCAAGAACGGCTATCCTTTAGCTTATGACATCTTCGAGGGAAATAAATTCGAGGGCCACACCATGCTTCCGCTTATTGACAGGTTCAAAGAAAAATATAATCTTGATCAACTGGTTATTGTGGCCGATTCAGGGTTGCTTTCAAATCAAAACGTGGCTGCGCTCCAGGAGAAGAATTACGAGTTTATTTTGGGAGCTCGCATTAAAAGCGAATCCAAATCCATTAAAGAAAAAATCCTCTCTTTACATCTTGATAATGGCCAAAGCGCTGTTCTTAAAAAGGGAGATTTGAAATTAATTATCACCTACTCTGATAATCGTGCTCAAAAGGATCGATACAACCGCGAAAAAGGGTTAAGAAGGCTTGAAAAGCGCATTCGTACCGGAAGACTTACAAAGGCAAGCATTAATAACAGAGGGTACAATAAATATTTGAAATTGGAAGGTGAAATGAAAGTCGTCATTGATCAAGACAAATTTAGGCAAGATGCAAAATGGGATGGTTTAAAAGGGTATTTAACCAATGCCAAGCTCAATAAAAATGATATTTTGGAGAACTACAGTCATCTTTGGAAGATCGAAAAAGCCTTTAGAATAGCCAAAACCGATTTAAAGATCAGGCCAGTCTTCCACCGAAAACAAAATCGTATAGAGGCTCACATATGCTTGGTTTTTGTCGCTTATAAAATCTATAAGGAGCTTGAGCGACAATTAAAGGAGAAAGAAGCTGATTTATCGGCTGAAAAGGTCATCGAAATAGTACAAAGCATTTATCAAATTGAAATAACAACCCCAATTACAAAAGAAAAAATAACCAAAACGCTACTTCTTACCCCTGAACATAGACGGGTTAATGAACTTTTTGATTTTGGGTGTTAAAATTAGGAAGTCAGGTGTTGGGGAAAGTCGCAATCCATAATCAAAACATTATAGCCTAAACGGTAGTGAAGTACACTTGCCAGCAGGCTTGTCATTGTCGATTTACCTACACCGCCTTTTTGCGTGGCAAAACTGATTTTCAAGATTTCTTTTGTTGTTTCCATTATTTAAAAATTTATTGTTTTACGTTTTATCATTTTCAGAGGTTTGAATTTGGATTCATTTAAAAACTTCCTCTTTTCATTTTTCCTGTGTTCCTTTTTTATTGTTTTAGAAAACTGTTTCTTGCCTTGTCAGGAATATTCCGAAACGGGCAGTAAAGCTTATAAATGGTAAAATGCTTTACCGCTTTTAAACTTTTATAGTTTTATGGTTTTACACTTTTAAAACCATTTGCTTTTATTGCAACAGCTCTGCATTCAAATCCCGCTTTATACTCTTCTTTACTACCTGCCCTAAAGCTTTAAGGCAAATAAAACAAATGATTCAGTTGCTTAGTAACACATGGCAGCGTTTGGCTTCTGTTGGTTGTATTTGGCAGCCGCTGATGGTGCAACACTCTCATTAATACTATTTTACTTTGTAAAATGGATTTTATAAACAGAACCACTCAAAGCGAAGGATTAAAATGGACTGCGGTGGCAAACGGCATCAAGCCGTTTTTTCCCTGTTTAATTCAATCCGTCCCGAAGGGCGGATTTTTGTGTTCATCAGAACACGGCAAGTTGTGTTTTGAGCATCTCGAAAAGAATTCCGGTGCTCAAAACAACTTGCCCTTGCAGGGGGCAGAAAAAGACCTCCGAAGTCGGCTTTTTGTGTGAATTAAAAATGGATTAGTGATGAATGAGAAACATAAAAAACAATCAAGGAAAACTGGGCGACCACGGAAAACCGACCCGGCTAATATCCGGTACACCATTTCTCTGAATGAAGAGGAACACGCCCGTTTTCTTGCCCTTTTTGACAAATCGGGCATGCAAGTAAAAGCCCATTTTATCATGTCTTGCATCTTTGACAAGACGATAAAGACCGTTAAGATTGACAAAGGGACGGTAGATTATTATATGCGGCTGACTTCGTTTCATACGCAATTCCGTTCGGTAGGCGTGAATTATAACCAAATTGTAAAGCTGCTATACCGCAATTTTTCTGAAAAGAAAGCCGCAGCGTTCCTTTATAAATTGGAAAAACAGACCTTAGAAATGGTGCAATTATTCCAAAAGGTGGTCAAACTCACAGAAGAATTTGAGGAAAATTATCTGAAAAAACAAGGCGAAAAATGATCGCGAAAATAGGAAGGGGCGGGAATTTATATGGCGCATTGGCCTATAATAATCTTAAAGTGGAAAAAGAAAACGGACAAATCCTGTTCGCCAATAAGATTATTGAAACGACCGATGGGAAATATTCCGTGGCACAATTAGCGCAATCTTTTGCTCCTTACCTATTGGCAAACCGTAATACGGAGAAACATACAGTTCATATTTCGCTCAATCCCGATCCAAATGATAAAGTCAGTGATGACACTTATAGAGAAATGGCACAACAGTATATGCGTGAAATGGGCTACGGAGAACAGCCCTTTGTTGTGTTTAAACATACGGATATTGACCGTTCTCACATTCATATCGTTTCGGTTTGCGTAGATGAAAACGGCAGAAAGATTTCAGACAAATTCGAAAAAGTACGGTCGATGAAAGTCTGTCGCGACCTTGAAAAACAGTATCATTTAATCCCCGCAACAGACAAGGAACGGAAGCAGAATAACAGGATTTTTAAACCGCTGAATTATAAAGCAGGGGACGTAAAAAGTCAAATGGCCTCCGTGGTTCGGCATTTACCAAACTATTATCAGTTTCAAACTTTGGGGGAGTACAACGCCTTGTTATCCCTGTTCAATATTACTACCGAGAAAATAGAAGGAGAATTGCAGGAAAAAATGCGAAGGGGCTTGGTGTACCTGCCGTTGAATGACCATCGGCAAAGAACAGGAACTCCTTTTAAAGCTTCGATGTTTGGCAAGAATGCGGGGTTATCCGCTTTGGAATTACACCTTGCTAAATGCAAAACGGCTTTGAAAGACCATCCGGTCAAAAGGACTTTAAAGGCAGCCGTCACTATTGCTTTACAGTCCACTTCCGATGAAGTAGAATTTAAAAAACAGTTGGGCGAGCAAGGAGTCAACGTGGTAGTACGAAGAAATGATACCGGACGTATTTATGGGATGACGTTTATCGACCATAATTCCAAAACCGTTTGGAACGGTTCACGATTGGCAAAGGAACTTTCCGCAAATACTTTTAACAACTACTGGAATAATAATATCAAACCTGTTGTGAAGGTTGTTAAAGAACCCAAAGCAAAAATATCCCCCCAACAGGATAAGGAAGATTTGTCAAATGAAAGGCCACATCCAATATTTGAAATCGACCTTCCTGAAAGATTAGACGACAGCTTGATAGATGCCTTTAGCGGATTATTTATGTTTGAAACCCAAGGTGAAGATTATGAAGAACTGGAATTTGCCAATCGAATGAAGAAGAAAAAGAAACGCAAGAAAACCCGGCGGTAATATTTAGCCAAACACCGCCTTACATGGCCTCGGACTGCCATCAACTTCGCAGTAATACTAACAGCTCATAAATTCACACCCGCACACTAAAATTAAAAAATGCAGGGCGAAGATGACTTGAGAGGCTTAGCCAAGATTATGGGCTTTATGCGTGCAGTGAGCATCATCATAGTGTTGATGCACTTGTACTGGTTTTGCTATGGATTCTTTTTACACCGTGGCTGGACATTGGAAATCATCAATAAGATTTTAAAGAGTTTCAACCGAACGGCGGGGCTGTTTGAACATACCTTATACACCAAAGTTTTCGCTTTGGTATTGTTGACATTGAGCTGTTTGGGCACGAAAGGCGTAAAGAACGAAAAGATTACCTGGGACAAAATTTACGCGGCTTTAGTATTCGGCTTCATGTTATTTTTTCTGAACTACCCACTACTAAAGTTATCCTTGAACACTGCTACGTTTCTGTATATCCTAACCACTGGTTTTGGCTATGTCTCTTTAATGGTGGCTGGCGTATGGATGAGCCGGCTACTTCGCAACAACTTGATGGATGATGTTTTTAATAGCGAAAACGAAAGCTTTATGCAGGAAACCAAGTTAATGGAGAATGAATACTCAGTCAATCTGCCGACCAAATTCTATTACAAAAACAAATGGAATAATGGCTGGATAAATATTGTCAATCCATTTCGTGCGACGATTGTACTCGGCACACCCGGTTCCGGTAAGTCTTATGCCATTATCAACAATTACATTAAACAGCAGATTGAGAAAGGCTTTTCAATGTACATCTATGATTTCAAATTTGACGACCTTTCCACAATTGCCTATAACCACTTGTTGAAGCATGCTGATAAATATAAGGTAAAACCTAAGTTCTATGTCATCAACTTTGATGACCCGCGCAGGAGTCATCGGTGCAATCCACTTAATCCTGAATTTATGACGGATATATCCGATGCCTATGAAGCTGCTTACACAATCATGCTAAATCTCAACCGGAGCTGGATTCAGAAACAAGGGGACTTCTTTGTCGAATCGCCTATCATCTTATTAGCTGCGATAATTTGGTACTTAAAAATCTATGAGAACGGAAAGTACTGTACGTTTCCACACGCCATAGAACTGTTGAATAAAAAGTACGCAGATGTATTCACGATTCTGACCTCTTACCCTGATCTTGAAAACTATTTATCTCCCTTTATGGATGCGTGGCAAGGCGGCGCCCAAGACCAATTACAGGGTCAGATTGCATCTGCAAAAATACCGTTGTCAAGGATGATCAGCCCACAGTTGTATTGGGTAATGACAGGCGATGATTTTACATTGGACATTAACAATCCTGAGGAACCGAAGATTTTGTGTGTGGGTAACAATCCAGACCGGCAAAATATTTATTCGGCTGCGTTGGGCTTATACAACTCGAGAATTGTAAAGCTCATCAACAAGAAAGGGCAGCTTAAAAGCTCCGTGATCATCGACGAATTACCGACGATATATTTCCGGGGATTGGATAATCTTATTGCAACAGCACGAAGTAATAAAGTAGCCGTCTGCCTGGGCTTTCAGGATTTTTCTCAATTAACGAGGGATTACGGCGACAAAGAAAGTAAAGTAATCCAAAATACCGTGGGAAATATCTTCTCCGGTCAGGTGGTTGGAGAAACCGCAAAAAGCCTTTCTGAGCGCTTCGGGAGAGTGCTCCAAAAACGCCAAAGTATAACCATCAACCGAAATGACAAATCCACCTCTATTTCTACCCAATTAGATAGCCTGATTCCTGCTTCAAAAATCTCAACACTCACCCAAGGTATGTTCGTAGGGGCAGTATCGGATAACTTTGATGAGCGCATTGAGCAAAAGATTTTTCACGCCGAAATTGTTGTCGAGAGTGAAAAGGTTGCTGCAGAAACTAAAGCGTATCATAAGATACCCCAGATTCTATCTTTTGTTGATGAAACCGGAATCAACAACATGAAGCAGGAAATAGAGAGCAATTACAAGCAAATAAAGCTGGACGTTGTGAATATTGTGGAGAACGAAATGGAACGGATTAAGAATGACCCAAAACTGAAACATTTGGTGCAGCAGGAGTAGGAAAATAAATGCTAATAATGTCTGACAGCTTACAGATAGTATTGCTTTTTTAATAACTGAAGAGTTGAACAATTTCATTGATAACACATCAGCTAATTATTTATGCATTTTTTGCAAGTTTTAATGATTTTTGTTTTCTATCTTTGTACACACGAAAAGGATGAGACAGCGATTTTTCATATTAACTCTTGCATTGCTCGGCTTTCTGTTGATGCCAACATTGATTTATGCCCATGGGCAATCAATGCAAGAGACGGAAATGTCGTGTTGTGAAAACGAAAATTCGCATTCAGTTGGTGATAATTGCTGTGAAGGTCACCATAATTCAAGTCAACACCATATTGATGGTTGCGGTTCCAATTGCAACATGGTACTTTGCCATTGCGTTTACTGCAACATAATTCCGGTTGTTTCTTCTAATTCAATTTTATTTCCGGTTGTTGAGAAGCAACTTAGCTTCCGAAACGAAGCTTTCCTTTCTTCAGATTTCCATTCCATTTGGGAGCCTCCCAAAATAGGTTGATTTAATGGTTGTGTAGGTACAACTATACCTTGTCGAGAGCTTATTCAGCTCTTGGCTCTTCATCTATTATATCAATCTAAAGAAAATCAAAATGAAATCAATATCAGGATTATTGATGGCAGTTATAATATTGCTATCAACTCAAAATACATTTGCTCATATTAAAAACATCAAAGGACACACGACAGAATACTCACAAATTCAGTCGAACGGGGAAACAATAAACACCTCCGAATTGCAAAGGGTATTTGACGAATATTTTGCTTTAAAAGATGCCCTCGTACAATCCAATGCCAAGAGCGTTTCAGAAAAAGCTGCGGCTCTTTCCCGTCAAATTAATGCTGTGGACATGAACAAACTTTCCACAAAAGAGCATAATATATGGATGGGTGCAAAACGGGAATTGCTAAAAGCATCAGAAGAGATTGCAGGCTCTAAAAGCATCGAGAAGCAACGAAAATCTTTCGCATTGCTTTCTAAGAAAATGTATGAACTGATGAAAGTGTCGAAATATGCAGAGACAGTATATTATCAGTATTGCCCGATGAGAAAAGAAAATTGGCTCAGTAAAGAAAAGCAGATCAAAAATCCCTATTACGGTTCTAAGATGATGTCTTGCGGAAGCACGGTTGATATCTTGAATAATTAATTCAACTGATAAAGACATTTGTTATGGCAAGATATACTTGTCCGATGCACCAACAGGTGCTCACGGACGAACCGGGGAAATGCCCGATCTGCGGAATGGATCTGGTTCTCTTAGGAGAGGAAAAGGGCAAGAACCGGCATCACACGGGCGTTCACGATCACCATCAAAGTGGTGGGTACGACAAGCACGAAGGCCATCATACCAATGATTTCCTAAAGCGATTTTGGATTAGCCTGATTATAACGATACCTATTCTTTTTTTATCGAAAATGGTACAACAGTGGATAGGTTACGATTTCAGCTTTAAAGGAGATAAATATGTCCTGTTCGGATTAGGCACTTTTATTTTTATTTATGGTGGAATGCCTTTTCTCAAAGGAATCGTAGGCGAAGTAAAAGCCAAAGCTATCGGAATGATGACTTTGGTGGCAATTGCCATCTCTGTGGCCTATCTTTATTCTACTGCCGTTGTCTTTGGCTTGCAGGGTATGGATTTCTTTTGGGAACTGGCAACGCTGATAGACATTATGTTGCTGGGACATTGGCTGGAAATGCGATCGCAATCTGCTGCATACAAAGCGCTTCAATCATTAGTGGCTTTGTTGCCCAAAGATGTAACGGCTATTCGCGATGGCATACAAGTCAGCATTCCATTGGGTGAATTGAAGAATAATGAAAACGTGTTGATTAAACCGGGCGAAAAAGTACCGGCTGACGGACTTGTTATTGACGGACAATCTTATGTCAATGAAAGTATGCTTACAGGCGAAAGTATGCCCGTGAAAAAAGAAAAAGGGCAAAAAGTAATAGCCGGGACTATTAATGGTGACGGTGCTTTGACGGTAAAAGCGACCGGAATTGGTAAAGACAGTTATTTAAACAGAGTGATTAATTTGGTGCAGGATGCACAGGCAAACAAATCAAAAACTCAAAACCTTGCCGACAAGGTAGCTAAGTGGCTCACTTTTATTGCTATCGGAGCCGGTATTCTTACGTTTTTCTATTGGTTTTTAGAAGGCAGAGACCTTGCTTTTGCATTGGAAAGAACGGTAACGGTAATGGTTACTGCTTGTCCTCACGCATTGGGCGTTGCTATCCCGTTGGTGGTGGCTATTTCTACCACCCAATCGGCAACAAATGGGCTGCTTATTCGGAACCGAACTGCATTTGAAGCAACCCGAAATTTAAACACGGTCATCTTTGACAAAACAGGTACGCTGACCAAAGGCTCCCACGAAGTGCAAAAGGTAATTTCTGTTGACGAACGTTTTTCCCAAAGCGACATCATTCAATATGCGGCAGCTCTACAGCAAAATTCAGAACACCATATAGCGAAGGGCATTATGCAGAAGCTACAGCGTGAAAGTTTGGATTTATGGAAAGTAACTGATTTTGAATATATGCAGGGAATTGGCGTAAAAGGAATGGTAAACGGAAAATTAATCATTGCTGCGGGACCCAATTATTTCAATCAAAATAAACTCCCGCTTCCCACTATTCCAGAAAAGATCAATCAGGATGTAGAAACGGTAAATTTTCTTCTAATAGACGGACAAACAGCGGGAATTATTTCTCTTGCAGACAGCATAAGAGAAGGAGCCAAAGATGCTGTATTGAGGTTGAAAGAAATGAATATCCGTTCTTTCCTGCTAACCGGTGATAATGAGAAAATTGCTGCATCAGTTGCAAAACAGCTTAATATGGATGGTTATTTGGCAAACGTGCTTCCTCACGAAAAACAGGAAAAAGTAAAAGAGTTTCAGGCAAAAGGTGAAATCGTGGCAATGACGGGCGATGGTGTAAACGATGCTCCTGCTTTGGCTCAGGCTGATGTGGGGATTGCTATAGGTTCTGGTACTGATGTAGCCGCTGATACAGCCGACATTGTTTTGGTGGACAGTAATCCGAGAGACGTTTCTCTACTAATCAACTTTGGCAAAAAAACGTATAGCAAGATGATACAAAACCTTGCCTGGGCAGTAGGTTACAATATTATTGCTATTCCGTTGGCGGCAGGTATTCTCTATCCAAAATTTGTTTTAAGCCCGGCAGTAGGGGCAATATTGATGAGTGCAAGCACCATTATAGTGGCATTTAACGCCACACTTTTAAAATTAAATAAAAATAAACAACATTAAAAATTTAGAAAAATGAAAAATATTAAAATTCAAATCATAGCATTGGTTCTTATAGTAGCCACAGCCGTTTCCTGTAACAATTCTTCAAATAAGAATAAATTGAATACCAGTAATGACACCAGTGGAACTAGTGAAAAAGTAGTGACTAAAAAATTCTCTATCTCCCCCATTATAACCCATTATCTTGACCTTAAAAATGCGCTCGCGGAAGATGACAGCAAAGGAGCATCCGAGGCAGGGAAGCAACTTCTTGCGGGTTTAGCGAATATAAATATTGATAATATTCCTGCCGGCAGTATGAAACAGTATATGGAGATAACGGATGATACCAAGGAAAATGCCGAGCATATTGTAGATAATGCAGGAAAAATTGACCATCAACGGGAGCATTTGGAGTTTTTAAGTAAAGACGTACTGGATCTGATTTCTCTTTTCGGCAGCCCTCAAAAATTATATCAAATCCATTGTCCGATGGCAAGTAATGAAAAGGGGGCAGATTGGATAAGCGACAGCAAAGAAGTTAAAAACCCATATTTCGGTAAAGATATGCTGACCTGCGGGGAAGTAGTAAAAGAATTTAAGCCGTAACCCCGGCAACATCAAATAAATGTGAATGTTATGCTTAACAAATTCATTAATTACTTTCTAAATAACAGGGTTGTTACCCTGTTATTGTTACTCACCGTGCTGATATGGGGTTTGGTAACTGCACCATTTAACTGGCACCAAAATCTGTTGCCTAATAACCCTGTTCCCGTTGATGCTATTCCCAATCTTGGGGATAATCAACAGATTGTTGCCACCGAATGGATGGGTAGGTCGCCAAAAGATATTCAGGAACAAATAACCTACCCGCTTACCACTTCACTTTTGGGTATGCCCGGAGTGAAAACGATCAGGAGCACCTCTATGTTCGGGATGTCCTTTATCTATATCATCTTTGAAGAAAATGTAGAATTCTATTGGAGCCGCTCCCGTATTCTTGAAAAACTCAATTCCCTTCCGGCAGGAACGTTACCAACTGGTGTTACCCCCACCTTGGGTCCTGATGCAACTGCACTTGGGCAAGTATTTTGGTACACTTTAGAGGGCAGAAACCCGGAAACAGGCAAGCCAACCGGAGGATGGGATCCCGATGAACTAAGGACTATTCAGGATTTCTACGCCAAATACAGTCTTTCGTCTGCCGAAGGAGTTTCGGAAGTTGCTTCTATCGGTGGTTTTATCAAAGAATACCAGGTGGACATCAATCCCGATGCACTGCGTGCATACAACCTGACGATAATGGATGTAATGACCGCCATCCAAAAAAGTAATCTCGACATCGGTGCTGAAACAATTGAGGTCAACAAGGTTGAATATTTAGTGCGTGGATTAGGCTATATAAAAACGGTAGAAGACCTGGAAAATGCCGTAGTAACAGTAAGGAATAATATTCCGGTCAAAATCAAAGACGTAGCTTTTGTCAATCTGGGACCGGCTCCGCGCAGAGGCGGATTGGATAAAGAAGGTGTGGAAGCTGTTGGTGGCGTAGTCGTTGCCCGTTTTGGTTCAAATCCCCTGGAGGTTATTGACAATGTAAAGGCAAAAATTACTGAAATGGAAGCAGGACTTCCGCAAAAAACATTGTCAGACGGTTCTATATCCAAAGTTACCGTAGTACCTTTCTATGACCGCTCCGGTTTAATACATGAAACTATTGGTACGTTGGAGTCTGCATTGGCTCACGAAATACTGATTTCCATTATTGTGGTTATCGTATTGGTGTTTAATCTCAGAGCTTCTTTGATCATTTCCAGCATTCTGCCACTTGGCGTATTGGCAACCTTTATATTTATGAAATATCTTGGAGTAGAAGCCAATATTGTAGCCCTTTCGGGTATTGCCATCGCTATCGGAGTGATGGTTGACGTGGGGGTTGTCTTTGTGGAAAGCATAATCCGCTACATGGAAGAAGAACGGAAACAAGGTATTGAAAGCAAAGGAAAGGCATTTGTAAATTTAATCTCAAAAGCCGTTTCTGAAGTATCGGGCGCCATCACTACTGCGATGCTCACCACCATCGTCAGCTTTCTGCCCGTATTTGCCATGGAAGCACAGGAAGGTAAACTATTTCGCCCATTAGCATTTACCAAAACTTTTGCCATTACATCTGTATTCATTTTAGGGTTGATAGTGATACCAACGATTGCCTACTATGTTTTTTCAATAAAAATTGAACGGAAAAAACTAAGAAGGATAATGAATTATATCTTAGTGGTATCGGGTATTGCTTTGTGGATATACAGCGGTGTTTTTGCAGCAGTAGCTTTGACATTTATCGGGTTAAATAACCTTTTCATCAGCCGGTGGAAAGGAGAACACACCGCCAATTACGTCAATATTGCTATTACCCTTACCGTGATTCTCTTCTATCTTTCCGAAGAATGGCTGCCGTTGGGCACTCAGGCGAAATTATCTACAAATTTTGTATTTGTATTTATGGCGATTGCCTTTGTACTCGGACTCCTTTGGTTATTGGTTATTTATTATGAAAAGATATTGAGATGGGCATTGACCCACCGATGGAAATTTATGGCCATTCCAATCCTGACCTTGCTTTGGGGTATGCTTGCCTGGCAGGGAACCGACAAAACTTTTGGTTTTGTCGCCAATGGTTTTGAAAGTGTCGGCTGGAAAAGTTTTAAGGAAACCGGTTTTTGGCAAAAGTCAACCAAAATGTTTCCCGGTATGGGACAGGAATTTATGCCGAGTTTAAACGAAGGTTCTTTTCTGCTGATGCCAACAACTATGCCCCATACAGGTGTTCAACAGAATCTGCAATATATTCAAACTTTGGACAGGCGTATTCAAAATATTCCCGAGGTAGAACTTACGGTTGGAAAATGGGGACGTGTAAATTCTGCATTAGACCCCGCTCCCACACAAATGTTTGAAAATACCATCAACTACATTCCGGAATATATTTTAAATGAAGAAGGACACCGGGAACGATTTAAGGTAAATAAAAAAGGAGAATATGAGTTAATCGGGGGGCAAACACACAATCCTGAAAGCGGGTTCAGAAAAATACCTAAAGACAGTTTAATCACAGATAAAAACGGTAAGTTTTTCAGGCAATGGCGACCTGAAATAAAAAAAACTGACGATATATGGCAGGCAATCGTCAACGCATCGCATTTGCCGGGAATGACTTCTGCTCCAAAACTTCAACCCATAGAAGCAAGGTTAGTCATGCTTGCTACCGGAATGCGCGCGCCCATGGGATTAAAAATTTCAGGACCGGATTTGGAGTCTATTGCAACTGCCGGAAAAGAATTGGAAACGGCTCTAAAAGGAGTTCCGTCCGTTATCCCTTCTACTGTGTTTTATGATCGTGCTATCGGTGCACCTTATGTGGAGATCCATTTGGATAGAAACAAAATGGCGAGATACGGCATCACAGTAGAAGATTTACAGGAAGTGATAAGTTCGGCTGTTGGCGGAATGGCATTGACCACCACCGTAGAAGGTCGGGAACGCTTTCCTGTAAGGCTTCGCTATCCACGTGAACTGAGAGACCATCCCGAGGCATTGAAAAAAATAATAATTCCTACCGGAACAGGAACGCAGATACCCTTGGGAGAAGTAGCCCATATCGGATACGCAAAAGGCGCTCAGATGATACAAAGCGAAAACACCTTTTTAATCGGGTATGTAATTTTTGACAAAATCAGCGGAAAAGCGGAGGTGGACGTAGTACACGAAGCAGATAAAATATTGAAAGGAAAATTAGCTTCGGGTGAATTAAAATTGCCCAAAGGTGTGAGCTACAAATTTGCCGGTAACTACGAGCAACAGGAACATGCCACCAAACGGCTGATGCTTGTTATTCCAATCAGCTTACTTGCCATCTTAATGATTTTATATTTTCAGTTTGAAACCGTAACGGCTTCCTTCATTCATTTTTCAGGCGTATTTGTGGCATTTGCAGGTGGCTTTATTTTGTTGTGGTTATACAGTCAACCCTGGTTTATGAACTTTTCGGTTGGGGGTATGAATATGCGGGATTTGTTTCAGATGCACGACATTAATTTGAGTATTGCCGTCTGGGTGGGCTTTATCGCACTGTTTGGATTGGCAACTAATGATGGGGTTATTATGGGTACTTATATTCACGACACCTTTATTGCCCGCAATCCTCAAACAAAAGAAGAAGTGAGGGAAGCCGTTGTTTATGCAGGTTTAAAACGGGTACGACCGGCCGCAATGACCACTGCCACCGCATTGATTGCACTATTGCCTGTATTGACTTCTACCGGAAAGGGGGCTGAAATTATGGTACCAATGGCTATTCCCACATTTGGTGGAATGTTGATACAATCCATGACCATGTTTGTGGTGCCTGTATTTCAATGTTGGTGGAGAGAGTGGGCCATTCGTAAAGGACATCCAACCGAAAAATAAGAAAGAAATAAAATGGAAAATAAAATTAAAAATATCGGTTGTTTAATCATGTTAGTATTAACAACCATTGCTTTTCCCACACTATTGTTGGCACAAAGCACGGCAACAGATTCATTAGATTATTATATAGCAGTTGCAGTTCAAAATAATCCGGGAACAAAGGCTCAAAAATCGGCTTACGAAGCTTATTTGGAGAAAATACCGCAAGCGGGTGCTTTTAACGACCCCGAGTTTTCAGGCGAGCTGTACCCAAAACCAATGGATATTATTGGCGGTCGTTCAATTGCCAACTTCAGTGTAATGCAAAGATTTCCCTGGTTTGGCGCAAGAAAGTTAGCACGCATGGAGGCAGGTTATGAATCTGAAATGCAGTTTCAGCAGTACAAATCAGCTATAGACAACCTGATACTCCAGGTTTCTCTGCAATGGTATGAAATGCAAAAATTGAACGAACAGATTAATAATAATTTAGAGCAAAAAAAGTCTTTAAAAAATCTGGAAGAACTTGCATTAAGGAAATATTCTTCTCCATCAGGCAGCGCCTCACCCGGTATGTCGGATGTGCTTAGAATACGATTGGAACAGGCAGAAGTTGACAATAACATAGAAAGTCTAAAGGCATTACTAAGGTCGGAAAAAGCAAAATTTAATATGCTTTTAAACAGAGATGTGAACGAAACGGTGAATATCGGTAACGCTATCTTCAAAACAACTTTCTTGTTTCAGATTGAAGACATCCTAAAATCAATTGATGCCAACAATCCGGATTTACTGATGATTGAAAAAGAAATAATGGCATATAAAGCCAAAGCCGAAAAAGACAAAAAAATGAGCTATCCGATGCTTGGCATTGGCGTTCAGTATATGCTCATCGGTAAAACGAATGAAGAGATGTTTAAAATGGGGAGCATGAACGGCAGAGATATGGTCATGCCTATGGTGTCGGTTTCTTTACCTCTATTCCGCAAAAAATACCACGCACAACAAAATGAAAGCGTACTATGGCAGCAGTCAAATAAGGAAAAAAGAGAGAACACATTTAATAATCTCAAAAGTGATTTATATGGTTTTAAAAATCAATTGGACGATGCCGAACGCTCCATTGCTCTTTATGAAAAACAAACAGAACTGGCACTTACCACTTACAACCTGACTGTGCAGGAATTTGTAACGGGCAAAGGCGCTTTAACCAATGTCATTCAGGTGCAACGCCAGTTGCTGGATTACCAATTGAAGAAAGCCGAAGCCATAGCAGGTTATAATTCAATGGCAGTTTCAATTGAAAAATTAACCTCTTTTAATACATATTAAAAATTAAAGAAATGAAAAAAATTAAAAATATATTTAAAAACAGAGCCTTACAGTTTGTACTCATTCTGATGTCAGGCATTTTATTAGGATGGTTGGTATTTGGCAGAAATGAAACCCACGACCATCCAACAGAGGTAGCGGCATCCGAAAAAAGCGGCACTATCTGGACTTGTTCTATGCACCCTCAAATCAGAATGGACAAACCCGGTAAATGTCCTATTTGCGGTATGGATTTAATTCCTTTAAAAACAAACGATCACAACGACCACTCCAATCATGAAGTGGATGAAGATGCCATCCAGATGACCCCGGAAGCCATTGCATTGGCAAATATTCAAACTACGGTTGTCGGTCATCAAAAGGCAATTAAAGACATGCAGTTGTACGGAACCATTCAGATTGATGAACGTTTGCAACACTCTCAAACTTCACACGTCAATGGCCGCATAGAAGCATTATACGTCAACTTTACAGGAGAATCCGTGAAGCAAGGACAAGCCATCGCCAGAATATATTCTCCTGATTTGATGACGGCACAACAGGAACTGTTAGAAGCTGCTAAATTAAACGATCTGCAACCAGGTTTGCTGGCAGCAGCTAAGGAAAAAATGAAGTTGTGGAAGATGACTGAGGAGCAAATTTCCAATGTGTTGAGTTCAAAAACCGTTTCTCCTTATGTAACTATTTATGCCAATACAAGTGGCGTAATTGTAAGTAAAAATGTGAATCAGGGTGATTATATAAGTCAGGGAACAGTGTTGTATAATATCGCAAACCTAAACCGCTTATGGGCTGTTTTTGATGCTTATGAAAGCGACCTACCCTTTCTCAAAGTTGGCGACCAGTTGGAATATACCTTACAAAGTATTCCCGGCAGGACTTTTGAAGGAAAAATCGCATTCATAAACCCAATTGTAGATGCAGCATCGCGCACTACCAAAATCAGAGTGGAAATTAACAATTCCCAAAATTTACTCAAACCTGAAATGTATGCTACCGCAGTTGTTAATGCACCGGTAAGAAGCTCTGGTAAAGATATAGTTGTTCCCAAATCAGCAGTTCTGTGGACAGGTAAGCGCTCGGTGATTTATGTGAAAGAACAGGGGGCTTCCATTCCCTCTTTCAAAATGAGAGAAATTGATTTGGGAGCTTCATTGGGTGATAGCTATGTAGTCCTTTCAGGTGTGGAGAATGGTGATGAAATAGTAACAAATGGAGCTTTTTCTATTGATGCCAGTGCACAATTGGAAGGTATGGTAAGTATGATGAATGAGACCAAAGGAATGGTATCAAATGAACATCAGCATTAAATAAGTAACAACAAGATGAAACAAAAACAAAAACAAAAATGGAAAACAATAAGCCTTTCTGTAATAGGCTTGCTTGTTGCCTTTCAGTTCTATCAGCCTGTCAGAAATATCAGTAGCAGACAGGTTCAAGCGACTGATTTTAGAAAAGTATATAATCCACCAAAAGCAGTAAGTCAAATCTTGGAAAATTCCTGTTATAACTGCCACAGCAACAATACGAAGTATGAGTGGTTTGATTATATCCAACCTGGAAGAATGTTCATTGAATCGCATATTGCCAAAGGAAAGCAGGATCTGAATTTTAGCGCATGGGGCGACTATTATAGTGGGAAACAGGAGCGACTGTTGCAATCAATTGTAACTCAGGTGGAGAAAAATGAAATGCCTTTGCCGTCTTATCTCTGGTTGCACCCTGAGGCAAAACTTACCAACGAAGAAAAACAAACATTGATAAACTGGATTAAGAATAAAGAATGAATTATGAAATCATCAAATAAAATAAAAGGATTGTTGATGCTAATCTTCCTCTTCAGTTCTATTTCACTTTTCGCACAAAAGGTAGTGCACTACGATCTGTACGTTACTGATACCATCGTAAATTTTGCGGGAAAAGAAAAACACGCTATTGCGGTCAACGGTCAAATCCCGATGCCGACCCTCGAATTTACGGAAGGCGACATCGCAGAAATCGTAGTACACAACAAGCTAAAGAAAAGCACATCCCTGCACTGGCACGGCGTATGGGTGCCCAATGAAATGGATGGAGTCCCTTATCTTACGCAGAAACCAATAAAGCCGGGAACGAGCTACACCTATCGTTTCCCCATCAAACAAAGCGGAACTCATTGGTATCATTCTCATTCCGGTTATCAGGAACAAATTGGAATGTATGGCATGTTTATCATGCACAAAAAAGAGGATGATCCTACCCTTCGAAAGGGTATCGATGATTTGCCAACAGTCCCCGTTATTTTAAGTGAGTGGACAAATATGAACCCAAAAAACATTCAGCGCATGCTACATTACGCCTCAGATTGGTTTGCCATCAAAAAAGGTACCACCCAAAGTTATTGGGAAGCGCTTAAAGAAGGGCATTTTGGCACAAAAGTCAACAATGAATGGAAGCGGATGCTGGCGATGGATGTCAGCGATGTACATTATGATGCTTTTCTAACCAATGGTAAAAAAGAAAATCAACTCCCACAATTCAAAGCAGGCGATAAGGTACGTTTACGCATTGCCAATGGAGGCAGTTCTGATTATTTTTGGCTGACCTATGCCGGAGGAAAAATTACTGTAGTCGCCAACGATGGGAATGATGTAGAACCGGTGGAAGTGGACAGGCTGCTGATTGGCGTTTCAGAAACCTATGATATCGTAGTAACGATACCAAAAGATGATATGGCGTACGAACTATTGGCTACGCCTGAAGACCGTTCAGGTTCAGCATCACTCTTTTTAGGATCGGGCATGAAACATAAGGCTGACCGGCTGCCTGCTTTAAAATATTTTGAAGGGATGAAAATGATGAATGATATGATGAAGATGAACGGAGACATGAAGGATATGGGAATGAATATGAGCCTGCAACAAATGGATATGAACGCCGTAATGTATCCGGAATCATCAGGAAATAATGAGGACGAAATGAAAGGAATGGATATGAAAAAAGAACCCGATACCCTTCAAAAAAACGATGAATATAAAAATCAGATGCCGGAAATGGATATAAATTCTCATTCCGAGCATAAAATGCTTTCAGATAACGATAATGGAATTGTGACACTGAATTACGGCATGCTTAAATCTCCTACAAAAACCAATTTTAAAGACGATCGACCTGTGCGAACAATCCATCTGGAATTGACGGGAAATATGAATCGCTATGTGTGGAGTATGAACAATAAAACCCTTTCCGAATCCGATAAAATTCCGGTAAAAAAAGGAGAACGATTGCGATTAGTTTTACACAACAATTCTATGATGCGGCATCCAATGCACTTACATGGTTTCGACTTTAGAGTTTTAAACGGAAAAGGAGACTATGCACCAATGAAAAATGTATTGGACATTATGCCCATGGAGACCGACACCATCGAATTTGAAGCTAATACAGAGGGTGATTGGTTTTTTCATTGCCACATTTTATATCACATGATGAGCGGAATGAATCGAGTTTTTAGTGTCGGAGATTATGATAATCCTGAATTACCCAATAAGGAAAAAGCTTATAAAACGCTGCAACGGGAAAGCAATATGATGTTCTTTGCAGCAGAGAACGACTTTGCAACTAATGGGAATGATGGGAAAATGATGCTTGAAAATGCCCGTTGGAGCTTGGGAACGGAATGGCGTTTGGGCTATAACGACAAGCAAGGTTATGAGAGCGAAACCCATTTTGGAAGATATATCGGAAAAATGCAGTGGTTTATGCCTTTTGTTGGATTTGACGCACGGTATCGTAGGAACGGAATAGACAAACATGAAAAAAATATGTTTGGTCAAAAAGATAATAAGGATAAACGCGCCGCATTTAGTCTCGGTTTCAATTATACCCTCCCGATGCTGGTAATCTTTCAGGCAGAAGCCTACCACGATGGAGAAGTTCGGTTACAATTATCACGAGAAGATATTCCTTTAACCCCCAGACTTCGTGGAGAATTTATGGTGAATACCGATTATGAATATATGGGCGGATTGCGATATATTTTGACCAAAAATATCGGTATCCGTGCCCATTACGATAGTGATATGGGTTTTGGAGTAGGGCTTAATTTAAACTATTAACCAACCTAAATTGCAAGCACATTGCCAAAGCTCCACAACTTGTCCCGATTCTTCGGCGAGCCCACTCGAGAGGCAAAGCTTTGGCAAAAAGCTTGCGAAATTATCGCAGAACAAAATTGTTTTTATCTAAACAAAGAATGACGAAAAGAAAGACACCAGCCACCGACCGTATCGGACAACAAGTGGATGCAAATCAACCGGTGCAAAGAAAAGAAAGAAAGTATTTTATAATCACTGAACAATTAAAAAATAAAAATTATGATGAACGGTCATTACTGGGGAATGGGTTGGGGAATGTGGTTTATCCCACTTCTTATCATCCTCATTGTTTATTTGCTTTTTAAGAATAATTCACAGAGCAAAAATCAGGAGACCCCATTGGAGGTCCTGAAAAGGCGATACGCAAAAGGAGAAATCACCAAAGAGGAATATGAACAAATGAAAAGTGATTTATCCAAATGATTTTTCAGACCGGTGAACAATGTCAGCTATTACAGGATGAAAGATCAACTTAGATTATGAATATTTTTCTGATTTTTATTTAAGTATTTGCTTAAGTAAGCAAATACTTATACATTTGGTGTATGAAAAATGATTCTTGTATCAGGCAACAGGCGGATGTACAGCAAATAAACCGATGTAAAGAAAGAGTAGGAGAACTCTACGATAGTTTTGATTACCTGTCTAAAGGACTTGAATTGGCTGGCAATAAGGTGAGATTGAAAATTTTGTACCTGCTCTACGAAGAAAAGCGGTTGTGTGTGTGCGACCTGAGCGATATTCTGGGAATGACCATTCCTGCGGTGTCTCAGCATTTAAGGAAACTCCGAGACAGAAACTTGGTCAAGGCGGATCGGGAGGCACAGACGATTTTCAATTCGCTGACAGATGAATATGAACATTTGCTAAACCCACTATTTAAAATTCTTGATGAAAATAAAACCCTGCAATCGGTATGAAATCAGAAAATAAATTAATCGGGATCGGACTTTTTTCTGCGATTGCCGCTTCCCTCTGCTGCATTACACCTGTTTTGGCTCTTATTGCCGGAGTCAGCGGACTCGCCTCAGCATTTTCTTGGCTTGAACCGGTCAGACCTTATTTTATCGGATTGACAATTTTGGTGCTTGGATTTGCTTGGTATCAAAAGTTGAAACCTAAAAAGCAAATTGACTGCAACTGCGACAAAGATGAAAAACCAAAATTCATTCAGACAAAGATGTTTTTAGGAATTGTAACCGCTTTTGCCATTATTATGCTGGCATTTCCTTACTATTCAAGTATTTTCTATCCAAAGACAGAAAAACAAATTATAGTAGTTGACAAATCCAATATTCAAAAAGTGGAATTTACAATTAACGGAATGACTTGTCCAAGTTGCGAAGAACACGTAAATCACGAAGTGAATAAATTGACAGGAATAATAAGTTCAAACGCTTCTTACGAAAAGGGAAAAGCTATCGTTGAATTTGACGATTCCAAAACGAACATCACGGAAATAGAAAAAGCAATTAACTCAACAGGATATTCTGTAACTAGCAAAAAAGAAAAATAAAATGGAAATCATATTACAGTCAACAATTACTTGCCCCAACTGTGGACACCAAAAAGAAGAAACAATGCCGACAGATGCCTGCCAATATTTTTACGAATGTGAAAATTGCAAAACAGTTCTGAAACCAAAACAAGGCGATTGTTGCGTATATTGTAGTTACGGAAGTGTAAGATGTCCGCCTATGCAAAGCACAAAAACGGCAGGCTGCTGACCTTTGATCTGGCACACTAAGGATTAAAAATAGTTTGGCAGAATAGAGTGGTACAAATTTGGGTTATAATTATTACTTGGATATATCAGGATTTTAATAAACAAATAAAAATATCATTATAAAATGAAAACAAAAATTGGAAGTTTAATTCTTGGAGTGGTAGTTGTTTTAATCGCCACGGCAACTCTGTTTGCACAAAAGGCACAAACCAATAATAACATCCAAAAAGTGGATGAAAAAATAGAAATGCAGCGCCCACCTATGATGATGAACATAATGGAAAATATGCCCGGAGATTCCATCCCTAAAAATAGAATGAAGAACTGCATGGCAATGATGAATAATTCTTCCATGATGAAAGATGGCATGATGAAGAATAAGATGATGGATACAGGAATGATGAATCAGATGAGTTCTGTGAAAAACGATTCTACCCGCCAGAGCATGATGAAGAACTGCATGGCGATGATGAAGGAGCATCATTCTATAATGAAAACCAGTAAGACCTCTCACACCAATAAGGACGTGAATTACTAATAAAAGATTTTGAAAAATTAAAGAGGTATCATAGAATTTGTAGCTTTGTAGTTGTGAAGAAACTATTTTCCATATTACTATTGTTAATCTACTTACCCGCGATTAGCGGAGTTTCGGTAGATTCATTTTACTGTTGTGGAGAACTGTCTTCTGTACAATTTCATTTAGGCACGGATGCCGAGGCTTCTAATAGCTTAAAGAAATCCGATACCCAAAAAAATCACCTAAACTGCTGCGATCACGTTGTTCATTCCTTTAAAATACAGGATGCACAACAGCAAAGTAGTGCGGAGCTGGCTTTGACGATCCCCGTCTTACAGCCTGCCTTAATTCCTCCTTCTTCTACGGCCTTCATTCAGGTTGTACAGAAGTCGGATGATGCAAACAACGCTTATCTAAAATCCCGACCGCCGCTCTGGGGTAATCTTCCCTTGTTTATACGCGACGAATCTTTTCTGATTTGAAAATTCTCTTTCAGTTGCTGAAAGGGCTTTTTATGCATTAACCGCAGAAGAACTGACGGTAAGTACTCATTTGTAAGCTCTTTTCTGCCATCAGTTTTTATCGGATAATCTTCCGGTAAGAAAGACTGTTTTTTATTCAAATCAGAAAAGAAAATTATGATCAATAAAATTATTGCGTGGTCAATGGATCACCGGTTTATTGTACTCACAATAACCTTAGGTTTAATTATTTATGGGGCTTATTCGCTCGTCAAAGCCCCGGTAGATGCCATTCCCGATCTGTCGGACAATCAGGTGGTGGTTTATACAGAATGGATGGGGCAAAGTCCGCAGGTCATTGAAGATCAGGTCACATTTCCCCTGGAGACTAACTTACAAGGCATTCCCAAAGTGAAAGACATCCGCGCAGTGTCCATGTTCGGAATGAGCTTTATTTATATCATTTTTAATGATGATGCGGATTTGTACTGGGCACGGGATCGTGTACTGGAGCGTCTGAATCAAGCACAAAAATCGCTTCCCGAAGGTGTAACCGCCACTCTGGGACCTGATGCCACCGGAGTGGGTCAGGTATATTGGTACACCTTGGATGCCAAAGGTTATGATCCCGGCACCCTGCGCACCCTGCAAGATTGGTATGTAAAATTTGCTTTACAAACCGTGCCCGGCGTCAGCGAAGTGGCTTCTTTCGGAGGGTACGAAAAGCAATATCAAATCACTTTAGACCCGCACAAGTTAGATTATTACCACCTTACGATTGACCAGGTCATCAGTGCTGTCCAACAAAATAACAACGATGTGGGGGCACGGGTATTTGACCTGAATGGCACCAAGCTGATGGTGCGCGGTTTGGCCTATATCAAGGGGGCAGACGAGATTGCCGATATTTCTGTGGCTACCCAAAACGCCACCGCCATCCGTATCAAAGATTTGGGGGAGGTGCAAATTGGCGGAGCAGAACGTCTTGGAATATTAGACGACAACGGCAATGGAGAGGCTGTGGGCGGCGTGGTGATTATGAGGCAAGGTGAAAATGCCGATGCGGTGATTAAAGCATTAAAAATAAAAATGGCAGAGGTGGCGAAAGGACTGCCTGAAGGCGTTTCCTTCAAAACGGCATACGACCGCACCGACCTGATAGAAGCCTCGGTCAAAAGTATTCAGCGTACCATCATGGAAGAAATTGTATTGGTGTGCCTGGTCATCTTTGTATTTCTCTATCATTTCAGGAGCGCCTTAGTGGTGATGCTAACCATTCCTATTGCCATTCTCATCAGCTTTATCTGGATACGATGGCTGGGCTTTTCATCCAATATTATGTCTTTGAGTGGAATAGCGATTGCCATTGGAGTCATTGTGGATAACGGAATTGTGATGGTGGAAAATGCACACCGCCATCTTACCGAAAATCAAGAATAACATCATGAAAGAGAAAGATAATTATCATGAAAAGAAAAGATTGGACACCATCAAATATGCAGCCCAGCAGGTAGGCCGCCCGGTAATCAATGCGGTGCTGATCATCATCATCACCTTTTTACCGGTGTTTTTATTGTCCGGACGTGAGGGGAAAATGTTTCACCCGTTAGTATGGACAAAAACCCTGGTAATGGTGGCATCGCTTATTTTAACCGTTACCCTGATACCGGTATTAATGGCCATTTTGATGAAGGGAAAAATGAAGCCCGAAAGTAAGAATCCGGTCAGTCATTTTTTTACCCGTTTATACGAACCGCTGCTAAGGTGGTGCTTAGAATGGAAGAAAACGGTCTTGGGCATCGGCATTTTAGCTTTGGTTTTATCTGTCTTTTTGATGACCAGATTGGGAAGCGAATTTATGCCACCGCTGAACGAAGGAACCATTTTGTTTATGCCGGTAGCCCTGCCCGATGCCTCCAACGCAGAAATGAAGCGGATTATAAGAATTCAGGATAAAATGATTACGCAAACGCCGGAGGTGGAAAATGTATTGGGAAAAGCCGGAAGAATCAATTCGGCTACCGATGCGGCTCCCATCAATATGATTGAAACCATTATCAAGTTGAAACCCAAGGATAAATGGCGTCCGGGGATGACACAAGATAAATTAGTGGCAGAACTCAATGAGAAACTCAAGATCCCCGGCGTGACCAACGGCTGGACACAGCCTATTATCAACCGGATCAATATGTTGAATACCGGGATAAGGACGGATGTTGGGGTAAAAATATTTGGACAAGATCTGGACACCTTGAATGCAGTGGCACAGACCATTGCTTCAGAGTTAAAAGACATTCCGGGTGTCGCAGATCTCTACCCTGAACCGTTAACAGGCGGGAAATTTTTAGATGTTAAAATCAAAAAGAAAGCCCTGGGACGATATGGATTGACAGCCAATCAGGTCAATAATGTTTTGCGAGCCGCCGTAGGTGGAGTGGATGTGAGCCAGACTATTGAAGGACGTGAACGCTTCCCAATCAATGTACGCTTTGCGCAGGATTTCAGGTCTAATCTTGACCTGATAAAACGCACTTTGATACAGACCCAAAACGGCCCCATTCCATTATCGGATGTGGCAGATATTGGTATTTCAGAAGGCCCTTCGATGATCAACAGCGAAAATGCACTGCTCAAAGGCACGGTAATGTTTGACGTGAGAGGCCGTGACTTAGGCAGTACCGTCAACGAAGCGATGGAAAAACTGCAAAAGTCGCTAAAGCTACCGAAGGGCTACTATATTCAATGGAGTGGAGAATGGGAAAGTCAGCTTCACGCAGCTAAAACCCTCAAACAGATCATCCCTATCGTCATTTTGATTATCCTCCTGATTCTGTACCTGAATTTCAGGGATTGGCGTGATGCCGCCAATACGCTCCTGGTACTTCCTTTTTCATTGATAGGCGGCGTACTCATCTTGTATTTTTACAAGACCAATCTTTCCGTAGCGGTAGCGGTGGGATTTATTGACCTGTTCGGAGTAGCGGTGGAAACGGGAGTGGTGATGATGATTTATTTAGAGGAAGCCATGCAAAAGATGGTCAAAGAGAAAGGAGCTTCCGTTGATAAACCTACCCTGCGGCATTACGTGATGGAAGGCGCCGTCAAACGGTTGCGTCCCAAACTGATGACGGTTTCGGTAATCCTGCTGGGACTGGTTCCTGTATTGTGGTCGAATGGAACGGGGATAGAACTGATGCGCCCCATTGCGCTGCCTATCATCGGCGGCATCATCACGTCAGCCATAAGCATCCTGCTGATTATGCCCATCTTATACGAATGGTTTAAAGAACACGATTTAAAAAAATATGGCCGGATCAGAATGGCCGGTATTCAAAAAGAAACGATATGAAAACTTATCAATCAATAATCCAATTTTGGAAATACTATCTGTTTTTCTTGTTCACATTTATTTCTGTTGCGGCAAATGCGCAGGAACAAAATAGTAGTCCGGAAGATATTTGGACATTAGAACGTATCTTAGACAGTATAGAGGTTCAAAATGCAGGGTTGCAACAATTTGCATTAAAAACGAATGCCAGTAACAAACAGGCCGAAGCGGTGAAAGCGTGGGATGCACCTTCCATTGGCGTTGGGCTGAGTGAATTTCCGTACAACGTACCCAAAGGAATGGAAGCCCGAGAAATGCCGATGATCAGGGTGCAGCAGATGTTTCCGAATTTTGCCCGGCAGAAAAATCAAAAGGCGTATTTCGAATCTTTTTCCCAACTGAATAAAAATGACCGGGAGACGATGAAGAATCAACTTTTTTTTCAGGCAAAAAACACCTTTACAGAAGCGTATATCGCCGAAAAGAAGTTGGCGGTCCTCAACCAGCAGGAGAAACAAATTCAGCTTCTTTTAAAAATAGCCGAAGGCCGGCTTCAGTACGGCAAGGCCGATTTGCCCAATATCTATAAAATCCGCGCCAAACTCAGTGATTTAAAATCGCAACGTATCAAAATAGAAAGTGTGGTCGGGCAGTCATCGGCCATTTTGAACAGCCTGATGAACCGGCCTCTCGGGCAACCTCTAAAAATAGATACCCTTGCAGATCCGGTGGCAAACCGGATAAATATTCTCAGTATAGATTCCGGCTATATACAAAACCACCGTTCGGATATTCAGCGGATTTCCAACGAAATAGAGACGGATAAACTGCAGCAAAAATCCATTTTATCGAAGAGCAAACCCACTTTCGGCATTACTCTGGACAATATGCGCATGGCCGGCGGCATGTATATGTACAATGTGATGGTGATGGTAACGATTCCGATTGCGCCGTGGTCGAAAAAAGGCTATAAGAATGAAGCACAATCCCTTGATTATGAAATCCAGGCAAAACAGAAGGATTTTGAAGACAAGGTACAGCAAACCTTAGGTGCTGTGCGCAAGCAACAATTAGAAATACAAACCGCAGAGCAAGACCTGAACATTTTTAAAACCGAAGTCATTCCGGCTTACCAAAAAACCTTACAAGCTAATCTGGATGCCCTTGGTGAGAATCAGGGGAACATTTACGAAACCCTTACGGCGTGGGAGGATTTGACGATGAAGGAATTTGAGTATTACGAAAAATTATCGGATTTGATAAAGTCTAAAATTGAATTACAAGCAGCAATTCAACAGTATTAAAAGAAATTTAAAAACGATTTCAATTCTTTTCAAAATGAATAAACGAATAAAAATGAAAGACGTTAATTGGCGGATAAGACTAATGGTCTGGTTGATTTTGCCGGTGGGGTTTTTAGTTTCCTGTCAGCGTCAAACCAAAGACGTTCAAAAGGTTGAAAACGAGGAAATAAACACCGGTTCCCTTTTGAAATATTTAGCCGAACCGGTAACGCAAACAGCCATTGGATATTATAAAACGACCGAACCACAGCCGATGTCTCCGCAGGACACGCTAAGTGTAGAAGGATTTATAGGCTTTGACCAAAGGGCTTTGAATACGGTAAACACCCGAATAACAGGCAGAATAGTCCACCTTTTTGTAAAATATGCCGGTCAGCAGATAAGAAGCGGACAACCACTAATGGATATTTACAGTCCTGAGTTGGTTGCTGCACAACGCCATCTTTTGCAGGCGGTAAACGGTCGTGACGAAGTTCTTATTAAAGGATTAAAAGAGCAACTACAAAATCTTGGGATGACCGCCGCCGAAATTAACCAGGTAATGCAAACCAAAAAACCCCTCTTAAACATCACCATTTATAGCCTGTACAACGGCATTTCACAACCGCCTCAAATGACCGGAATGGCCATGCAGGAAGGAGAAGACAATACAAATCTACCCATCAAAGAAGGGCAATATGTGCAAAAAGGGGAGCCGGTTTTTGCCATCCAAAACACAGGTCAGAAATGGGCGATTCTGAACATTTTAAATCAGGATTTTATGTCGGTTAAATTGGGTGCTCCTGTTAGGGTATTTACTGAAGCCAATCCTCAACAAATAGTGAGTGGGCGTATTGATTTTATTCCTCCTTTTAGAAATGAGGAAGAGCAGACAGGCCAGATTCGTGTGTATTTGAATAACCTGCCGGAACAGTGGAAAATCGGAACGCTTATCCGCGCTAAGATCGCCACACAAACGGGTGGAGAGTCCCTATTTATTCCGCGTTCAGCGGTTAATATTCTTGGTCCCGATCATTCGGTAGTATGGGTTCAAAATAAGGAGAGGGAAAACGTTTTCAGCGTCAGAGATGTGGAAACCGGGGTACAAAAAGGTGATTTTATTCAAATCACAGGCGGCATTTCTGTCGGGGAAAAAATAGCCAAAGACGCTTCTTTTATGATAGACAATGACAGTTATATTAAATAATAAAATTGAAAACAATGAAAACTAAATATATCATTCTATTTGTGGCTTTGTTGCTTGCGGGGGGCTGCAACGACAAGTCCGCAAAGAATGAACAAGACAAAACAGGAACAGTTGTAGCAGCAAAAGAAATTGCCTATTACACCTGTCCGATGCATCCGCAGGTACACAAAGACGGACCCGGAAAATGCCCGATTTGCGGAATGGATTTGGTGCCGGTGATGAAAAGCGAGATGAACATGCAGGACACCACCCAAAGTATACCGGGGATAAAAATAGACAAGCAAAAACCGGATTCGACAATGGGCAATATGGATATGAAGGAACAGCACGGAAAAGATTCAGGTTCTTCTATGAAAGGCATGGATATGAGTAGTTCTGCCCCAATACAGCTTTCACCTCAACAACAATTTATGGCAGGGGTTAAAATAGTTGCCTTGGCTGGCGGAGCAATAAGCCGAGAAATCATTTTAACAGGCACCACCACCTTTAATCCGAATGAAACATCGGTCGTCAGCGCTTGGGTTGGCGGGTGGATTCAAAAATCTTTTGTACGCAATCCGGGAGAAAAAATCCGCGTTAGTCAAAAACTTTATGAGCTATACAGTCCCGATTTGCTGGCTGCCGAAAACGACTACCGTATTGCTATTCGGCAAAGGCCGTTGTTTCAAAAATCTTCGGTGGATGTATCTAAAACCATTCAGGCACTGCAACAAAAGATGTTGAGGTGGGGACTTTCTCAATCGCAGGTTGATCGGCTTGCTACTGAAAAGCCCACCGGAAAAATTACTATTTACAGCAAAAAATCGGGTATTTTGTCTCAAAGGTTAAAAGTAGAAGGCGATTTCGTAAATGAAGGCGAAACCGTTTTTGAATTGATAAACAACGATCATCTTTGGGTGAAAGCGCAGCTATACGACACAGAGCTTAATTTCCTTTCCGGCCATCCGGCAGTAAAGGTAAAATTGGAAAACTATCCGGGAATTTTGAATGGGAAAATAGCATTTAACAATCTGGTGAGCCAGGCTAACTCCCGCGTGTACCCGATTTATATTTCCATTCCGAATCCTGGCAGCAGAATACAAAACGGAATGTTGGCCAAGGTGTATTTACAGCAGAGCGCAGCTGGTCATTCTGCGCTTTCCATTCCGACGTCTGCAGTGGTTTACGATGGCGGCATGACCTATGTCTGGGTAGCCTTGCCCGAAAATCAGTTTAAAAGACAGATGGTACAATTGGGTGAAAGTGACCACGACAGGATGAAGGTTTTGGCCGGATTACAGAGTGGAGATAAGGTGGTAAGCGCGGGCGTTTATTTAGTCAACAGCGAATATCAGCTCAAAACGGGCGGCGCAAATATGGCCGGCATGCAGATGTCGGATATGAAGATAGGTGGAAAAAGTGAAAAATAAATTAGGAAACCACCCCCTGCCCGGCTCTATCTTTGTCCTGCAATTAATATTAATCATTAAAAACGTAAGACAATGAAACGACAAATTGAAGTGTTTTCAGCCGGATGTCCGGTATGTGAACCCGTAGTGAAAATGGTAGAAGAGATGGCTTGCGACTCTTGTGAAGTAACCATCTATAACCTTGTTGAGCAATGCGATTCAAAAGTATGTGTTGATAAGATGAAAGAATACAACATTACTTCACTGCCCGCCGTAGCTGTAAATGGGAAACTTCTTTCTTGCTGCAAAGACAGAGGCGTAAGCAAAGAGGAATTAATAACAGCCGGAATTGGTCAAGCTAATTAATTTACTCAGGTGTTATTAACTTCTACAATCCAACTTCCCGGTGCGGGAGTTGGGTTGTATTTAAATTGAACCAAGATGTTACCAAATGATTTAACGAAAGACCTTAAGACACGATTAAAGGGGATAAGAGGACAGATCGAAGGAGTAATAAAAATGCTCGATGAAAGCAATGATCCTGCTCAAATATTAAATCAATTTAAAGCCGCAAGCAAAGGATTCGAAAAAGCACAATTTCTTCTATTGGACGAAGTGTTTAGGAAAGCCCTGGCAATAAAAATTGTAGAAGCTTTAGACACCTGTCCGGGGGATTGTGGACAGGAGGAAAAGATTGCTATCATCAGAACCCAATTCCCTGAATTGGGACTAAATGAACTTACCGGTAAGATGAAAGAGATGAATGATATAATGGAATTCTTGCATAAAGATAAAGAAGAATTAAAGGAAGTATTATTTAAAATAGACAATATATCTTGTCTGGGATGTAGTGAAAAAATAACAGATATTCTAACGGAAACAGTCGGAGTTAAGGAGATAAAAATCGCAATGAAACAAAAATTAGTAAAAATTAAATTTAATCCTACCGAAACAAATGAACAACAACTTAAAATTGTTCTGTCAGATATAGGATATAGACCAGGAAATATTTCACGATTCGAATGAACAGAAAATGGTTTTTGTTATTATTATCGGCAGCAACCTTTATTATATTCTTCCAGATTTACATGGTTGCACCCATAATACCCGCATTATCTACATTTTTTAATGTAACAGAAGAGCGAATTGGTTTGGCAATTACAGCCTACTTAATACCTTATGGAATTTCGACGCTTTTTTACGGACTATTTGCAGATAAGATTGGTGCAAAGAAAATTATACTATTATCGCTTTTTGCTTTTGCCTTATTGACTGGACTAACCTCGTTGTCTCAATCTGCCAGCCAATTAATAGCATGGAGATTCCTCACCGGTGTTGGTGCGAGTGGCGTGGTGCCTATTAGCCTGGCATGGGTAGGGCAATCATATTCATATAATGAAAGGGGAAAGCCACTCGGATGGCTTTTTGGCGCTATGGCAGGAGGCAGCGCTTTTGGCGCCTTTGCGGGAGCATTACTGGAGGCACTTATCGGCTGGAGAATATTATTTCTTTTGGTTAGTATGTTAGCATTGATCGCCTGGATAGGTATATACTTTGCTTATAATAGACTGTCAAGCCCTCCCAAAGTCAACCAGGGACTCACACTTAAAAAGGTTTTTAATGGTTATAAGGACTTAATACAAAGAGGGAAAATTATCTATGTTTACGTATTACTAAACGGGATATTTACATCGGGAGTATTTACCTGGCTGGGATCCTATTTTGAAAAGACTTTTTCATTAACAGGATGGCATATCGGTCTTGCCTTATTAGGTTACGGAATACCCGGCTTTTTATTAGGGCCCTTTATTGGAGGATTAGCTGACAGGTTTGGAAGGAACCGATTATTACCGGCGGGTTTAACAGTAGGCGCTTTATCGTGTTTCATACTGTCATTACCAATTTCATTGGTAATTGCAAGGATTTCTGTAATAACTTTATCTCTCGGCTACGATCTTACACAACCATCCTTAGCCGGAATAATAACAAAAGTAGGAAAGGAAAGGCCGGGACAAGCAATGGGGCTAAACGTATTCATGCTTTTTATAGGATTTGGACTAGGAAGTTATTTGTTTGGATTAGGACTTCAACTCGGGTTTACTCAGGTATTCATAATTTTTTCGTCATTTCAGATGGTATTATCATTAATTTCTATAAAAGTATTCCGCGCATACCATTAAAGCAGTCTTTTCTTTTTTGCGAATTGCATAAGATATCAAGCGATTTAAAAAAAACATATTGAAGTACCGGAGATTGAATAAAAGCACGAAGGCAATTCACAAGATAAATGGTCTCCCTTTTTCTATCCTACTCGAAAAATTGAAAAAAAACGGAAATAATTTGGAGACCACCCCCTGACCAGTTGCAACTTTGCTCTATCAAAATTTAATTTTAAATCCTTAAAATATGGCAACTGAAATCATTCAATTAAAAGTATCGGGATTGATGTGTTCTTTTTGCACTATGAGTGTAGAGACCGCCTTAAAGCGTTATAAAGCAATAAAAAGCGTGAGAGTGAACCTCGTTCATGGGATCGTATTGGTAGAAGCAGATACTTCTAAAATATCAAAAGACGCATTGGCCGGGGCAATCGAAAAATTAGGATATACGGTGTCGGCGACCGAAGTTCAACAATATCAGTCGGATGCGTCCGTATTTAACCTTATAAAAAAACGCGGAGCCATTGGCATGGCTGTTTCAATTACCGATCTTCTTGTAGATCCTTTAAACCTGTTTGGACTACCGGAGCAATACAGAAAGTGGTTTAGTCTAATCGTAGCCGCCTTAGTCCTCTTTTGGATAGGTTATCCAATCCTAAAAAAAACAATAATGGCAATACGGCAAAGGGTCATTAATGCCAACGTTTTAGTTTCTGCCGGTGCTTGGGGAGCTTTTATTATCGGAGTACTTTCCGTCTTCAATCCGGCTTGGCCTAATTTTCTTCCTGTGTCGGCCTGGCTTATGTCGTTGCATTTGTTTTTTGCCTATTTTAAACTTGGCACACGAAAAAAGGCGGCAGATGCGGTTCGTAAATTACTCAATCTTCAACCTGCGAAAGCAAGGGTATTCAGAGCCAATAAATGGGTTGAAATCTTAACTACAGATGTCTTAGTTGGCGAAACGGCCGAAATAAAGCCAGGGGAGCGTATTCCATTAGATGGCCTGGTTATCAAGGGTTCCGGTTCCGTTGACCAGTCTAGTTTTACCGGTGAATCCAATCCTGTGTTTAAGAAACAAGGGGCAAAAGTGATTGGAGGTACTTTAAACCTTGATGGTGTCATGCAGATTGAAGTAACCAAAAAAAGTGAGGATGGATTTCTTAATCAAATTGTCCGTATGATGAGTCGAATCAATGAGAAAAAACCTCCTGTGGAACTTTTGGCAGACAGACTTATGAATTATTATGGATTTGTGGTATTTATTGTGGCAATCGCGGCATCGGTTACCTGGTTACTTGTTTTTCAAAATCCTTACAGCGCTGCGGTGGTACTGATCACCACTATTATAATGGGATATCCCTGTGCGCTGGGTATTACCACTCCCTTGCTGGCTGCCATAGCAGGGGGTAAAGGTCTTTCCATAGGCCTTTTGGTGAAAGCAAGTGAAGTATTTTATAGCTTATCAAAAGTGGATACTATTGTTTTTGATAAAACCGGAACGCTTACCTACGGAAAGCCTACAGTTACTGATGTCCTTCCATTAGGCATTTCAGAGGAAAGACTTTTGAGAATTGCAGGTACAGTAGAAGAAAAGTCAGAGCATCCTCTGGCTCAGTCCATCGCTTTTTATGCAAAGAAAAACGGTGTACTTCCGGTAGATGTCGACAATTTCAAAGCTATTGCAGGCAAAGGAGCGTCCGCCACTATTAATAAGAAATCTATTGTAGTGGGGAGTCCAAGATTTTTAATAGAATGTGGCGTATCCATTGAAGGCACAACTCTGGAAAAAATGAATACTTTGGGACGGGATGGAAAAACAGTAATTGGGATTGCTGAAGAAAATACACTTATTGGTCTGATTGCACTTCAGGACACACCACGCGATCAGACTATCCAAGTGATGGACAGAATAAAGGCAAAAGGGCTAAGAACCGTTATGTTAACCGGAGATGCCAGGGCGGTGGCCGAAGCTATAGCTTCACAAATAGGAATTAAAGAAGTAAAATCCGAATTATTACCTGATGATAAAGTTCATGAAATTAAACAGTTACAACGAACGGGGTTTAAAGTGGCCTTTGTTGGAGATGGTATAAATGATGCTCCTGCATTAGCGCAGGCTGATGTAGGTATCGCCATAGGAGCCGGTACGGATATAGCCATTGAATCGGCAGGGGTGATATTGATTGGTAATAGAACCATAGATGCACTCAATGCGGTTATCTTAGGAAAGGCAAGCTACCGGACGCTTACTGGTAACGTGATTATTGCGGTCATTTTTAATATTATCGGTATGTTATTGGCAGCCGTTGGTTTGATCTCTCCATTAATGGCTATTGGGATTATGATAGTGAGTATTTTCACTATTCTGCTCAATACCCTAAGAGTCCGATCCATAAAATTGGAATCAATTACCGATACCAATAAAAAGCAAACGTTCACTCAGTGTGAATTTAAGATTCCGAATATGGTTTGCGAAGGTTGCGTCCGGAAAATAACCGACGAGATCAAAAAACTCCCAGGGATTATGAGCATTAATCCGAGGGTAATTCGAAAGCAAATTATAGTGAATTATAATGGAGATAAGATAACACAAACGGAGATTAAAGCGGCGATAACGAATGCAGGATATGACCCATTGGAAATCTAATTTAGGAAAAACGTTGTGATTTAATTAAAAACCTTTATATATGAAAACGATTCTTATTTTTCTGGCTATTATTGCCGTTACTTTTACTTCCTGTAAAGAGTCTGAACAAAAAAAAGAACCTTTAATAACAAAGGAACAAATCCAGTCATCTTCAATACAAGTGGTAAGCATACCAATAAATGGAATGTCTTGTATGTCCTGTGTAGCTACTGTAAAAAGGACACTCTCGAGACTAAGTGGTGTAAAAAAAGTAAATGTAAGCCTACAGGATAAGAATGTAATAATAGACTACGATCCTGAAAGGGTTACTCTGGAGCTTATGCAGGAAGAAATAAATAAATTGGGCTACCAAGCAGGCCTTCCAACAAAATTAAAAAGATAATGTTACAGGATTTTTTAACTCAATTTTCAAACTCATTGCAATCAGGGTCAGTCGTTGGTCTGGGTGTTGTTTTGTTGGCGGGTGTAATTTCATGCGGGCTCTGCCCCTGCACATTACCGGTTGGATTGGGAATTGCAGGTTATGTTGGAAACAACTCCGTAGAGAAAGCAAGAACAGGACTTACTATTACGCTCTCTTTTTTTTGTGGGATTGTATTTGCTCTAAGTATATTAGGTGGTATTGCCGGATATTTAGGAATTTTTCTCAATGAATCATTTGGAAAATATTGGGCATTAATAATGGGCGTAATAGCGTTATTGGCCGCAGGGCTCGCTTTCTATGGTCCGCGCTTAAAAGTAAGGCAACTTGAATCACTACGTAAGCCAGGAGTGTGGGGATCTTTTATTTATGGCATAATTTATAGTCTGGGAACAGCAGTGGCTCCATTATTATTACTTTTATCTTTTGTGGCCGCTAAAGCAGATGTTTTTTATGGATTGGTCTTAGCTTTTTTATTTGGCATAGGCAGGGGGTTACCTTTCCTGCTAGTAGGGCTTTTTGCCAGCTCTGTTTCAAAGCTGGCAAAACTGAGTTGGCTTAGAAAAAGTATTCAAATAATCAGCGGTATGGCATTACTTTATTTGAGTCTTTATTTTTTCAGAGTTTTTGCCCTATTTTAAGTTACGAAGTTTCCCGAAAGAGAGTTCTTGTATGGAGGATTGCTTGAGTTAGCCTTGGGAGTTGGCATTATTTTAATATTAAAATCGGCAAAAAGGATAAGGGCTTTTCAAATAAAAACCATGACAAACGCATCTAAATAACGATGAATGAATAAGTTTTACGAGAAGCTTTCAAAGCACTTAGATAAGGAGATTAACGAATTAACCATCAAATATAGCGACACTATTTTGTTATATGAAGCTCTAATTTCACTGATTCTTAAGAGTCTATCCTTGTTAAAAGGTTTCGTCATCAAAGATGGATTTGTATCAGTAAGAGAAGAAATCTATTTTTTTAAGTACCAGAAACCTACTATTGTCGCCAAGCTTATCTACTATAATACCATCTACAATATAGAAATCAAGTAACTATTCAGTCCCCAGTATAGCGATAAGGGATAAGGCATTCAAAACATTTTGTCCCGATTTGATTGTGGTATCAATTACTGATCTCAGGATAGCAAACATATCGGCTCCTTCGGCAGATTTGAA
>Ga0209916_1000567_pt1 | contig 54408 bp, 36 predicted proteins | sample ThiBio_1000_plan_FD_183956 | JGI IMG/M metagenome (GOLD analysis project Ga0209916, IMG submission 183956) | Wastewater bioreactor microbial communities from Cape Town, South Africa - Thiocy_solids_2 (SPAdes) | ecosystem: Engineered > Bioreactor > Thiocyanate-remediating > Anaerobic-Aerobic ... | reverse complement strand
GCACGCGCACGGCAATAAGCAGCGGCAGCCCGTTCAAGGGCGCGACGGCCATCGGCTGGCGGGATCCTCGTTGGCACGCTGCAATCGTGGTCCTCAAACCACAAACCGCCGCACCCATTCCACATAACGATCGACGAAACCCTGCAGGAACTCCCGCGTCGACGCGTTGGTGATCCCGCCGTCGGCATCGATCGGACCATCGTCCCTGAACTGCAGGAACACTTCGGGTTGGGCCAGGGTCGGCACATCGAGATAGGCCAGCACGTTGCGCAGGTGCTGCTGTGCCATGGCGGCGCCGGGCGCACCGATCGAGGCACCGACCACCGCCGCCGGCTTGCCCGCCCATGAATTGGTGCCCCAAGGCCGCGAAGCAAGATCGAGCGCGTTCTTGAGCACACCGGGGATGGATCGGTTGTACTCGGGAGTGACAAACAACAGGGCATCGGCCGCCTCGACCTGTTTCTTGAGTTGCCGCCCGGCTGCCGGATAATCCACATCGAAATCCTGGCTGTACAGTGGCAAGCCGCCGATTTGGACCGGTTCGAAGTGCAAACCTGGCGGCGCCAATCGTTCCACTGCGCGCGCCAGGCGGCGGTTGAGCGAGGACTCGCGCAAACTGCCGACCAGCACCGCGACGGTGATTTTTTCTACAGCGCCCATGTGTGACTCTCCACGTCAGCATTGTGAGTTCTGCGCCATGCACTGGCGACTACCGGATACTACAGCGCCCGCGCGCCGGGCTGGCGTGGGGACCACTTGCAGCAAGCACCGAATCCATGGCGCAAATATTGCTTGCTGGTCTCATGACCCGGCATATCGCCACGGCTGCTCCTGCATCCACACCGCGCCACGCCTGCATCCCAGGGCGACCTGGGCAGTGGCGCGGCACGCCCGCCGGACGTCACCGACGGACCTGGCAGCCATGGAACTGGCTGGGTCTGGCCATGTGCATACTGTGCATGGGTCACACCACTGCCGCTTCGATACCCGGAGGTGCCTGGCGCGCGGCCCACGCCGGCGATACGCCCAGCCAGGTACTGCAGGAATACAATGCGGGCCGATTGCAGCGTTTCGATCCCTCGCGCGCCCAGCCCTTCACCCCCGGACCTGCCGGCACCTGGGTGGTCATCAACCCGCCACCCGCGACCGACGGCGGCGAACGCATACTGACCATAGACCCACCGCCATGGGGCGCGGTCACCGCCTACACCGAAAACCTCGCGCATGCCCAGACCCGGGCGCTGACCGACATTGGCGCGCCGCTCCCCGGGCATGGACGTCTGGCGTGGCAACTGCCTGACGGGCAGGCAGGGGCGAATCCGATCCTGCTGAAATTCGATTCCTCGCCGGTGCTCAATGCGCCGTTGCGCTTCCAGGTCCAGTCCCTGGCCGACTATCTGCAGCACGACGCCGACTGGCTGACCTTCGCCACGGCCTGCTTCGCCGCCATGCTGACCATGGTGCTGATGGCACTGTGCTTCGCGGTGATGCTCAGGGACGTGATCTACGCCTGGTACTCCGGCTACATCGTCTGTTACGCACTCATCCTTGGCGCCGAAAGCGGCTTCGTGTTCCACCCCCTGCGCTGGCACTGGCTGGTCGACAGCGTCAACATGACCCATGCCGCCGCGGTGGCGCTGTCGATCGCGTTCGCGGCCCTGTTCATGATCCGCTTCTGCGAGCTGCGCCACTACGCGCCGATCTTCCGCGTTCCGGTACTGGCGCTGGCGGTTGGCATGATCGACCTGGCCCTGCTGCGCATCAGCCATGTGCCGGTCCTGGTGGATATCGCCGACGCCCTGTTCACCCCGCTGACTACCCTCGGCGCCTCCCTCCTGCTGCTGACGGCGCTCGCCGCGGCGGTGCGAGGCTCGCGCGCCGCCTGGCTGTTCTTTGCCGGCTGGGTGCCGTTGTTGCTGTTCACCGCAGCCAACAACGCCCACCTCAGCGGAACCTTGCTGGGCTTGGACTGGCCCGACCAGACCGGACTCGCGCTTGGCGCGTTCGAGGCCATCCTGCTTGCCGTCGGTCTGGCCGACCGCGCCCTGACCTCACGCCTCGACCGCGATGAGGTCCGTGCCCTGGCCGACCATGATGCGCTGACCGACATCTTCAACCGCCGCGCCTGGAGCGAACACGCCAACGCCGCGCTCACCGCCAGCACTTCGCGGCAGTTGGCGCTGCTGTTCCTCGACCTGGACCACTTCAAGACCCTGAACGACCGCCTCGGCCACCACGCCGGGGATCGCGCCCTGGTCGCCGTCGCCCATGCCCTCAAGGCCGAATTGCGGCCGCGCGACCTGCTCGGCCGCTACGGCGGTGAGGAATTCGTCGTGTTGCTCGATGCGACCTCGGCCGAGCACGCCATCGACGTGGGCAACCGGCTGCGCCGCCGTGTGCACCGTCTCGAGATCCCAGCCAGCAGCGACACCACGTTCCTCACCCTCAGTGTCGGCATCGCCATGCGCCAGGCCGTCGACAGCCTGCAGGCGCTGGTGGAGCGCGCCGACCAGGCGATGTACCGGGCCAAGTCCACTGGCCGCAACCAGGTGGTGATGCACGAGGACGGCATGCTCATGCGCGCGGATCGGCCACTGGTGGTCGAACGCCGCAACCGTACCGACGCGGCCCCCACCAAACCGTGAGCCACCCAGTCGTGCGCTACGCCTTGGCCAGGTCGTGCACTGCCGCCACCACGTCGGCCTCGCCCGGAAGCACCAGCAAGGCGGCGCCAGCCAGCGGGGTGAAAGTGTCGGCGCCGACCACACGGCGCAACGGCTTGGCCCCCAGTCCAGCTTCCACGATGGCAGTGATCACGCCCTCGCCGACACCGGCGCTGTGCCGCCCCTCATCGAGCACCACGATGCGCTTGGCCGTACGCGCCTGCCCGGCAATGAACTTCTCGTTCAGCGGCACCAGCCAACGCAGGTCGACCACGCGCACCTGCCAATGCAGCTCGGCCTCGATCGTGCGCGCGGCGCGCAAGGCCATGGGCACACCGTTGCCGAAGGTGAACACCACCAAGTCATCGGCCGCCTCATGGTAGACCCGGCCCTCACCCAGGGTCATGGCCTGGTCCGGCGCCGGATAGGCAAACTGCCACTCGCCGTCACCGGCCGCGTACAAATCCTTGGTCATGTACAGCGCGATCGGCTCCAGGAAGGCGCAGACACGGCCATCCACCCTGGCCAGGGCCAGCAGGGTGCGCAGCATCGTCGCGGCGTCATCGCCGCGGCTCGGGCAACCCACCACCAGCCCAGGGATGTCGCGCAAGGCGGTGATTGAATTGTCGTTGTGGAAATGCCCGCCAAAGCCCTTCTGGTAACCGAGTGAGGCAATCCGCAGCACCAGCGGATTGCGGTACTGGCCATTCGAGAAGAACTGCAGCGAGGACGCCTCGCCGCGGATCTGGTCGCAGGCATTGTGGAAATACGCCAGGTACTGGATCTCGGGGATCGGCAGCATGCCCATGTTGGCGTAGCCCTGCGCCAGGCCGAGGATCATGGTTTCGTCGAGCAGGGTGTTGAAGACGCGGGCGCCCTTGAATGCCTTCTGCAGGCCCTTGGTGACGGTGTACACGCCCCCCTTCTGCGCCACGTCCTCGCCAAACACGAGCGCCTCGGGATACTTCGCGAGCGCGTCGTGCAAGGCGTGGTTGATGAGGATGGCCAGGTGCCTAGGCGGCAGCTTCTCCGGCAACTTGTCGGCGCCGCCAAATGCCGCCAGGCGCTTGTCTGCCGGAGCGGCACGCGTGGCCTCGGCAGCCACCGCGGCGGGCGTGTACGGCGCCAGGGGCTGCACGACCTCGGCCAGCGTGGCCAGGCGCGGCCTTGCGTCGGCCGCCTCGGCCGCGGCAAAGCAGCGCTTGCGCATCGCCTCATAAACAGCCAGCAGTTCGTCCTTGCCGTAGACCCCGGCTTCCAGCGCAATGGCGGCCGAGCGCAACAGCGGATCAGTGGCCTCGAGCGCCACCAGCTCCTCGATGCTGCGCCACTCGATCTCGAAATCGCTGCCGGCATGCCCCATCAGGCGCGTGGTCTTTAGGTGCAGGAAGGTCGGCCGCCGCGTATGGCGGCAGTGCTCGACCGCCGCCGCCACCTGGGCGTAGCCGACCGCAAGGTCGAGGCTGTCGGCAAAGAAATAATCCAGGTCCGGGCGATGCTGGAAATTGTTCGCGATCCAACCCGACGGCGTCTTCACCGAGATGCCGATGCCGTTGTCCTCGCACACGAACAGGATCGGCGCCGGCAGCTTCTGATAGGCCGTCCAGGCCGCCGCATTGAAGGTCGTCTGCGCCGTCGCATGGTTGCTCGAAGCATCGCCAAACGAGCAGACCACGATGCTGTCCGCCGGCACCGGCAGCTGGTGGCCGATGCGCCCCGCCTGTTCGATGGCCACGGCGGTGCCCAGCGCCTTGGGCAGATGCGAGGCGATCGTGGAGGTCTGCGGCAGGACCCAGAGCGGCTTGCTGCCCCAGACCTTGTGCCGACCGCCAGAGGCCGGGTCTTCCTTGCTGGCGGCAAAGCTCAATGCCGAATCCTGCACCGGGTCCATGTCCGGCAACTTGCGGAAGCGCTCGGCCATGAAGCCGCCCGAGCGGTAATGCAGGAAGGCCGGGTCGGTATGCCGGGTCAGGCGCGCGACCATCGCGTTGCCTTCGTGGCCGGAGCTGCCGATGGTGTAGAACACCTTGTCCTGCTTGCGCAGCACCCGCGCCATGAGATCCAGGTGCCGGCTGACCAGCTCCGACTCGAACAACTCGCGAAAGCCCCGCACATTCAGCGCGCTGCCCGGCAGCACCGGGGCATCGTCCGCCGCCGTCGGCCGCTGCTCACCCTTCCACTGCTGCACGAACTCGATGAAGTTCTGGTCGACGATCTCGGCGCGGTTGAAGCCCTTGTGGCGGGCGCTGATGACAACTGGATTGGACATGGCGATTTGTACGAAAGGTGAGGTTGCTCTCGTGGAAGCCAGCTCGGAGGCGATGCTGTTCAAAGGCATCGCCCCCGAGCTGGCTTCCACATCCGGGGGTTCGCGCTACGCATCGGGCGTGGCAGGCGCAGCTCAGAAGGCGTTGATGCCGGTCAGCTCGCGCCCGACCACGAGTTCGTGGACGGTCTGCGTGCCCTCGTACGTGATGACCGACTCAAGGTTCAAGGCATGGCGGAGCGCGCTGTGCTCGGTGGTGATGCCGGCGCCGCCAAGGATGTCGCGGCACTGGCGTGCGACGTCGATGGCCATGCGGCAGTTGTTCCACTTCGCCAGCGAGACCTGGGTCGGGCGCAGCCGGCCGGCATCCTTCAGGCGGCCCAGCTGCAAGGACAGCAGCTGCGCGGTGGTGATACGCCGCGCCATGTCGGCCAGCTTGACCTGGATGGACTGGTTGGCGGCCAGCGGACGGCCGAACAACACGCGCTCGGCGGTGTACGCCAGGGCTTCCTTCAGACACGCCTGCGCCGCCCCGATCGGGCCCCAGGTGATGCCGTAGCGCGCCTGGTTGAGGCAACCCAGCGGCCCCTTGAGGCCCTTGACGCCAGGCAGCATGGCGCTGGCCGGCACGCGCACGTCATCGAAAAACAGCGCCGAGGTGACCGAGGCGCGCAGGCTCATCTTCTTGTGGATTTCCTGGGCCTTGAAGCCCGGCGTCGTGGTGGGGACCACGAAGCCGCGGATGCCGTCGTCGGTCTGTGCCCAGACGACGGCGATGTGCGCGAGATTGCCGTTGGTGATCCACATCTTGGCGCCGTTGATGACCCAGTCGTCGCCGGCCTTTTTTGCGTGGGTCTTCATGTTGGCTGGATCGGAGCCGCCGTGCGGCTCGGTCAAGCCGAAGCATCCGATCACCTCACCGGCGGACATGCGCGGCAGGTACTCGCGCTTCTGCTCCTCGCTGCCATACGCAAAGATCGGATACATGCACAGTGAACTCTGCACAGAGGCAAAACTGCGCAGCCCGGAGTCGCCGCGCTCGAGCTCCTGGCAGATCAGGCCATAGCTGACCCCGTTCATGCCCGCGCCGCCATATTCCTCGGGAATCGTTGCCCCAAGCAGCCCGAGGCCCGCGATGTCCGGGATCAACTCGACGGGAAACCGCGACTGGTCGAAGCAGTCGCCGATGATCGGCAGGACCTTCTCGTCGACGAAGCGCCCAACGGTGTCCTGGACCATGCGTTCCTCCTCGCTGAGCAGGGAACGGACGTCGTACAAGTCGAGTGGATCGAGGGATGGGGCGGGCATGCTGGTTCCAGGGCGTGGGCGCAGCGGGCATTGTAGCGCTCCGCCGCACGGACGGCCTTGACATGGCGCCTGCCGTGCAGCCGCCGGCGGTGACCGCCAATCCACGGCCACCGGCACCGTACCGTGGCCCGATCAGCTGTTGCCCACCCCGTGTGGCACGTGTCCGGTGGCCACGTGCTGGCGCGCCGACTCCACGTTGGCCGGCGAATCGTCGAAGAAGATGTCGGCACCGAACGCATCCAGGAATGGCCCCTTGTCGCGGCCGCCGAGGAACAGTGCCTCGTCGATGCGCACACCCCACTCGCGCAGGGTCAGGATGACGCGCTTGTGCGCCGGTGCAGACCGTGCCGTGACCAGGGCGGTGCGGATGGGAGAATGCTCGGCCGGAAACGCCGTCTGCAGGTGATGCAAGGCGGTGAGGAAACCACGGAACGGGCCCACCGACAACGGCTCGGCGGCGTGCTCGGTCTCGTTGCGGTGAAAAGCCTCCAGACCCTGTTCCCGCGACACGCGCTCACCCTCGTCCCCGAACAGCACGGCGTCGCCGTCAAAGGCAATGCGCAGTTGCTCCCCCGCGCGCGGCGGCGCCGAACTCGGCAGGATGGTGGCGGCGGCAACGCCCGCCGCGAGGGCGCGGCCGACGTCCTCGGCATTGGCCGACAAGAACAGGTCGGCCTTGAATGGCGCGATGTAGTCCGAGGTTGGCGCCCCGCTGGTAAACGCCGCGCGGCTGATCGCCAGGCCGTAGTGCTGGATGGCATTGAAGATGCGCAAGCCGGTATCGCCGGAATTGCGCGACAGCAGGATCACCTCGACCGGCGGCACGGCGCCGCTCAGCTTGTTCAAGTCGAGCAGCTTCTGCACCAGCGGAAAAGCCACGCCCGGCGCCAGGATGTCGTCCTCATGGGCAATCTGGAAGCTGCGGTAGGCGTCCAGACCCTCGCGCTGGAACAGCGCATGGCTGTCGCTGAGGTCGAACAGCGCACGCGACGAGATGGCCACCACCAGCCGGTTGTCGGCTTGCGCCGCGGCATCGTGCGCATTGTTCGTCAAGGTGCTCATGGCAGCATCATGCACGCATCGCGATCGGCGAATCCAGCCCGGCTTCTAATCGGCGGCAAACTGTTCGTCGAGAATGCGCTGCTCGAGGTTGTGCTCGGGATCGAAGAGCAGGCGCAGCCCGGCGCCTTCGGTTTGCCGGACAGTCACCGTGTGCACGTCGCGCACCTCGAGAAAATCCGCCGTGGCACTGACCGGGCGCTTGTCCGCACCCAGCACCCGGATGCGGACCTCGGTGCGATGCGGCAGGATCGCGCCACGCCAGCGTCGCGGGCGGAATGCGCTGATCGGGGTGAGCGCAAGCACCTTCGCGTCCAACGGCAGGATCGGCCCGTGCACGGACAGGTTGTAGGCGGTGGAACCGGCCGGGGTGGACACCAGGATGCCGTCGCAGATCAACACCGGCAACTTGAGCATGCCGTTCAACTTGATCTCGAGATGGGCCGCCTGGTTGCTCTGGCGCAACAAGGACACCTCGTTGAATGCCAGCGCCGTGTGCAACTTGCCGGCCCCGTCGCGCACCCGCATCTCCAGCGGATGCAGCTCCGCCACGTGGGCCTGGGCGACCCGCGCCACCAGGTCGCGCTGGCGGTACTTGTTCATCAGGAAACCGACGCGGCCAAGCTTCATGCCATACACCGGAATGCCACGTCCGCGGTGCGCGTGCAGGGTGCGCAGCATGAAGCCGTCGCCACCCAGCGCGATGATCACCTCGGCCTCGGCCACCGGCACGTCGCCATAGCGCTCGATGAGCTTGCGCCGGGCCTGCTGGGCGAGCTCGATCTCACTGGCAACGATGGCAAAACGCATGGGCGCATCCTACACAACGGGACACTTGCAACGTGCGCCGCGGACAGGTCCGACCAACCCCGCCCGCCGTGCGCCAGGCTGCGGATTCAACCTGCTCCCGGCGCCTCCTGCTGCATGCCTGGCAGGCTCTCGGCACCGACCGGGTCAATCAGCCGATCGGCACCTGGGCCAATTGCGCAAGGCGCCGCACCGCGACCGAGGCAATCGGGTAGTCCGCGGTCTGGGTGAAAATCTCCTCAAGCATCCCGCGCGTGTACTGCAAGGTGGGATCGTCGCGTTGCAGCCAGGCTTGTACCAACGCGTGCCCGTCGCTGCCGTCGGGGGACGCCGCCAGGACCTGCGACGCCAACGCCCGATGCTGGTGGTTGAGCTCGTCCAGCAGCGAACCACGCGCCTGGGCATGCCAACGCCCTTCCACCGGCAATGCCTCGATCTGTGTACGCAGCCATTCCAGGTCCAGCGACTCGCCCAACTCGTAGAACACGCTCGCCACCAGCTCGACCGGCCGCCGGGTCTGTGTTGCCACTTCGACCATGTCCAGCGCCGCGCGCAACACTGGCAGGCGCGCCAGACGCAACACCAGGTCGGCCGGGAGGCCAAGCCCGAGCCAGCGCTTCTGTTCCTCGTCGAACGCCGCCTTGCCCTTCTCCGTCAATACGCCAGGCAAGGCATTACGCAGTGCGGATACCCCGCTCTGATAGCGTTCGACGTCGGCAGCGATCCCCGGCGACCCACCGGGGCGATTGAGCAGCCAGCGCGTCAAGTGGCGCAACAGTGACCAAATGTGCCGCACCGCATCCATCTGCGTATCCTCGGCCACCTTGGCGTCCTGGGCCTCGACCTTCGCCCACAGGTCCCGGGCATCGACGATCTCCCGCGCCGCCGTGTATGCCTTGGCGATGGCGCCCGGCCCCTGCCCGGTATCCTCCTGCATGCGCATCATGAACGTGGCGCCCATGCGGTTGATCGTGGAGTTGGTCACCGCGGTGGCGATGATCTCGCGCTTCAGGCGATGACGCTGCATGTTGGCCGCGTACTTTTCCTGCAGTGGCACCGGAAAATAACGCACGAGCTCCTTGGACAGGTAGGGGTCTTCCGGCACGTCGGAATCGAGCAACTGCTGATACAGACGGATCTTGTCGTACGACAGGAGAATGGCAAGTTCTGGCCGGGTCAGTCCCAGGCCTCGGCTCCTGCGCTCGGCGAGCTCCGCGTCGCTGGGCAGGTTTTCCACCTGCCGGTCGAGAGAGCCCTCGGCTTCCAGGGTGCGAATGAAATGTCCCATCGAGCCGAGGCGCGACACCGACTGCTGTTCCATCAGCGTGATGGCCTGGTTCTGCCGGTAGTTGTCCCACAGCACCAAGTGACCCACCTCATCGGACATGGAGGCCAGCTGCGTATTGCGTTCGTCCACCGTGATCTCGCCGCGACTCACCGCATCGTTCAATAGGATCTTGATGTTGACCTCATGGTCCGAGGTGTCGACACCGGCGGAGTTGTCGATGAAGTCGGTGTTGAGCAGCACGCCGCCTTGCGCCGCCTCGATGCGCCCCTTCTGGGTCATGCCGAGGTTGCCGCCTTCGCCGATGATCCTCGCGCGCACCTGGTTGCCGTTGATGCGCAGGGCGTTGTTCGCCCGGTCGCTGGCGTCGGCGTGTGACTCAGTGGAAGCCTTGATATAGGTGCCGATACCACCGTTGTAGAGCAGATCGACCGGTGCCTTCAAGGCGGCGCTGACCAGCTCGTTCGGCGACAGGTGCTCCACATCCGCGGCCAAGCCCAACACCTCGCGCACCTCGACCGAAACCGGTATGGACTTCAGTGTGCGTGCATAGACCCCACCGCCAGCCGAGATCAACGAACGGTCGTAGTCATCCCAGCTGGAACGGGGCAGCTTGAACATCCGTTCACGCTCGGCAAACGAGCGCGCGGCATCCGGGTGCGGATCGAGGAAGATGTGCCGGTGGTCGAAGGCCACCACCAGGCAGATATGTCTGGACAGCAGCATGCCGTTGCCGAAGACATCGCCGGACATGTCGCCAATGCCCACACAGGTGAAGTCCTGCGTCTGGCAATCGCGGTTCAGCGAGCGGAAGTGGCGCTTGACCGACTCCCAGGCGCCACGCGCCGTGATACCCATGCCCTTGTGGTCATAGCCGTGCGAACCACCCGAGGCAAACGCGTCACCCAGCCAATAGTTGTGACCTTCGGAAATGGCATTGGCGATGTCGGAAAACTTGGCCGTACCCTTGTCCGCGGCAACCACCAGGTACGGGTCGTCGGGATCATGGCGGACCACGTTCGCCGGGTGCACAACCTTGCCGCCCTCCAGGTTGTCGGTGATATCGAGCATGCCGTTGTTGAACATCTGGTAACAGGCAATGCCCTCGGCCAGCTGCGCGTCACGGTCGCCGCCAACCGGCGGCAACTTGACGAAGAAGCCACCCTTGGAACCCACCGGCACGATGACCGTGTTCTTCACCATCTGCGCCTTGACCAGGCCTAGCACTTCGGTGCGGAAGTCCTCACGCCGGTCGGACCAGCGCAGGCCACCGCGGGCCACCGGCCCGAAGCGCAGGTGCACGCCCTCGACACGCGGAGCGTAGACCCAGATCTCCCGGTACGGCACCGGCTTGGGCAAGTCCGGGACCTTGTGCGAGTCGAACTTGTAGCTGATGTATTCGCGCGGGGCGCCGTCCCACAGCTGGAAGAAGCTGGTGCGCAAGGTGGCGCGGATGACGGAGACGAAGCTGCGCAGGATACGGTCCTCGTCCAGGCTGTCGACATTTTCCAGCAGTACGCCGATGGCACGCTCGAGTGCGGCCATCTGGGCATCCCGGGGCTGGCCCATCGCCTCGGCCAGCCCGGTGATCAAGCCAGGCTGGGCTTTCTGCACCTTCGCCGGAATCAACACTTCCATCTCGGCCACAAACGCGGCAACGGCTGCGGCACGGTCACCGGCGGTCTCGCGCTCCGGATCGAACTTGGCCAGGAACAGCTCGACGATCAGGCCAGCGATCGCGGGATAGTGGTTGAGTGCGTTCTCCATGTAGGCCTGGGAAAACGTCACCCCGACCTGCAGCAGGTACTTGCAATAGCCGCGCAGTATCGCCACCTGGCGCCAACCGAACTTGGCGCCAAGCACCAGGCGGTTGAAGCCGTCGTTCTCCGCATGCCCGCGCCATACGTTGGCGAAGGCGTCCTCGAACAGGCTTCCGACCTGGCCGACGTCGAACGCCAGCGCACCGACCGGCTGCACCTCGAAATCCTGGATGGACTGTGGCCGCGCGGGGTCGGCGATCTCGTAGACATGCTCGGTAAGCACGCGCAGGCCGAGATTCTCCAACTGCGGCAGGACCTCGGACAGGGCAATGTCGCCGCCGCTGCGATAGACCTTGAAGCGCAACGATTCGGGCTGTTTGACCGGGTGGTAAAGCAGGGTGCGCAACGCGTCGTCGCCCTGCAGCAATGACAGCTGGTAAATGTCCTGCGCGGCGACTGTCGCATCGACGTCGGCCACATAGCCGGCCGGCAACAGGCGGGCATACTGGTTGGCCAGCACCACGCCATCCTGCTCGCCGTGCCGATGCACCAACGCGTCGCGCACGTCGTCGGCAAAATCGCGGACGATGGCCGTCACGCCCTGCTCGAGGGCGGGCAGGTCGTACTCGGGCCGGTCACCGATCTTCGGACGCACGACCAGGGTGATTCGCGCCAACGTGCCTTCGCCCATCTGTACCGTCGAATCCAGCTGTTCGGCACGCAAGGCTGTGCTCAGCAGGGTTTCGATGCGCTCGCGCACGGTGGTGTTGAAGCGGTCGCGCGGCACATACACCATGCAGCTGAAAAACCGGCTGTAGCGGTCACGACGCACGAACAGCCGGGTGCGCGGACGCTGGCGCAGCTCGAGCACGCCCATGGCGATGGTGAACAGCTCGTCTTCCGTGCCCTGCAGCAACTCGTCGCGCGGCAGCATCTCCAGCACATGCTGCAGGGCCTTGCCGGAATACGAGTCGCGCTTGAGCCCGGACCGGGCCAGGACCGCTGCCACCCGGTGGCGCAACAACGGCACGTCCTGTGGCCGGGCCATGTAGGCGTTGGACGAGAACAGGCCCAGGAAGCGTTGCTCGGCGACGGGCTTGCCGGCGGCATCGAATTTCAGCACGCCGATGTAGTCCATGTAGCCGGCACGATGCACATCCGAGCGTGCATTGGTCTTGGTTAGGATGATGGTGTCGACAGCCCCCGATTGGGGCAACTCGGTGGCCACGAGCGATTGCAGCGAACGCGGCGCCATGGTGCGCGCATCGTTGCGCAGGATGCCCAGCCCGGAGGAGGCAATCGCGCGCAGCATCGCCTCGCCGCCGTCCTGGGTCACCTCATATTCGCGAAAGCCCAGGAAGGTGAAATTGTCCGCGGTCAGCCAGCGCAGGAACTCGCTGGCCTCGGTCATCTCGGCAGCAGCAATGGGCAGTTTGCGCTCAGGCAGGTCCATGGCGATGGCGAGCGCCTTCTCACGCATCGGCTCCCAGTCACGCACGGCAGCGCGCACGTCGTCCAGTGCCACTTCCACAGCGTCGACCAAGGCCGCACGGTCCGTGTCCTGGACACGGTCGATCTCGAAATGCATGATCGATTCGAGGGCGGCATCCTGGTTCCCACCCATACCCTCGGCCATCCCAGTCACCTCGCCGGAGGCCGCACGCACGACCCCAAGCACAGGATGGATGGCCGCATGCACGGTGTACCGGTTGGCCAGGACCATGCTGGTTGAGTCGACCAGGAACGGCATGTCATCGGTGACCACCTGCAGCAGGCTGCGCCCACCATGCGCCTCCTTCGGGTTGAGCACCCGCACCAAGGTCTGCCCCGACTGGCGCTGCTGCATGAAATCCAGCAGGCTGGCGATGATCACCGCCCATTGCGCCGATGCGTGCAGCTCGGCATCACTGCTGCTCATGCGCGAGAAAAACGCATTGCAGAAGACCTGGGCCGCGGCTAGGCGCTGCGGCGACAGGCCAAGCTTCTTCAGCTCGTCGAACACCGCAATGGAGGAAGAGTTGTCGGACACCGCGGAATTGGGGGACATGGCATCTGCTTGGTTGGTGGGGAAACCCCCTGTAGGGGCGTTGCAAATCGTTCGCAGGATACGCCGGCCGGCATCCCGATACCACCTGCAGACGTCCGTTCCAGCGTCCACGCGGCACGTGTGGCAGGCCTTCTCGTGGATCCCACCAGGTAGTTTGACCATCGCCAGAGAGGCAGACCACGGAACCGAAACCATGGCGCGCACCACGCGCCGCTGGAACCCCGACGGGCATGGTCGTCGTGCCCGTGGATACCACAACGTGACCTCCGCGCGTGGCTGAAGCTATGCGGCCGTCTGTGCGCAACAGGGTAGGGCCGCGCACACCGCCCATCGTCGTGGCTGGCGTCCGAGAGCCAAGACTGGCCGTCCGTTCGCCCGTGGGTACTATGGATTCAGAACATCAATAAATTGTAAACTGTGCGGTACTGCGGTCCGGTGTCAGCGATTTTCACCCGTCAAGCGTTCAAGCCAGATGCAGTCCTCGTCTACTTGCCTGGCTTGCTGGTCTGTGCCGCCACCAAACGTCGGCCTTCGGGCCGTCATCGTGCGGCTGCCGTGTCTGGCCAGTTCCGGCACCGGCGCGCGGTTGCAGATGCGATTGCACATGGAGTTCCGATGAAACGTTCGTTATTGCGCGCAACGCTGCTGTGCCTCGGCGCGCTCGCCTTGGGTGCGTGCGGAAACAAGACCGCCAACGATGCCTCGCAGCAGCCCGTGCCTGAAGTCGCGGTGCTGCAGGTACAGCCACAGGACTCGCCCCTGTCCCAGGCCGTGGTCGGGCGCCTGTCGCCCTACCGCAGCGCGGACGTCCGCGCGCGTGTGGCGGGGGTCTTGTTGCAGCGTGCGTATGACGAGGGCAGCATGGTGAAGAAGGGCCAGTTGCTGTTCCGCATCGACCCGGCGCCGTTACAGGCGGTACTGGCGGCAAGCACGGCAGCCCTGGCCCAGGCCGAGGCAACCAATACGAACGCCAAGGTGGCGGCAGAGCGGGCACGCAACCTCGCGCCCCAGGGTTACGTATCCAAGGCCGACCTGGACAACGCCCTGGCTGCCGAACGCACGGCCGCTGCCGCCGTGCAGGCAGCCAAGGCGAATGTGCAATCGGCGCGCATCAACCTGGGCTACGCCAGCGTCACCTCGCCCATCGATGGCCGCGCCGGTCAGCAGCAGGTCACCGAGGGCGCCCTGGTCGGCAGCGGAGGCGCCACGCTGCTGACCACGGTCGACCAGATCGATCCGCTGTACGTCAATTTCACCATGAGCGTGGCCGACATGGAGCGCATGCGCCGTGCCCAGAGCAATGGCAACGTCACCCTGGCACCGACCGACAAGACCAGCGTTGCCATCGCCCTGCCCGATGGCAGCCGGTATCCGCAATCCGGCGTGCTGGATTTTTCCGACACCTCGGTGAACCCGGCCACCGGCGCAGTCAACCTGCGCGCCGTCGTCCCGAACGCGCAGCACCGGCTGCTTCCTGGCATGTACGTCACCATGGAGGTGCACCTGGGTGAACAGCACAAGGTCTTCGTCGTGCCGCAGCAGGCGGTGCAGCGCGACACCGCCGGCGCCTTCGTCTTCACCATCGATGACGCCGGCAAGGTGGTGCGCAAGGACGTGACCACCGGCAACATGCTCGGTGGCGACTGGGTCATCACCGGCGGCCTCAGTGCCGGTGATCGCCTGGTCATGTCCGGCATGCAGAACCTCAGGATCGACCAGTCGGTCAAGGCCACGCCGTGGCAGGCACCCAACCGCGCACCAGCACCGGCCGGCAGTGTCCCGGGCGCTGCGCCCGGCGCCCGATAGCGGAGCCCGGAGATGCCCAGTTTCTTCATCGATCGGCCGATCTTCGCCTGGGTGGTGGCGATTCTCATTTCCCTGGGCGGCGTGCTGGCCATCCTCAACCTCGGCGTGCAGTCCTACCCGTCCATCGCGCCGCCGGAAGTCGTCGTGGTCGCCACCTATCCGGGCGCAAACGCGGAGACGACCGAGAAGACCGTCACCCAGGTGATCGAGCAGCAACTGACCGGCATCGACAACCTGCTGTATTTCAGATCATCGTCCAGCGCCACGGGGCGGGTCAGCATCACCCTCACATTTGCCGCCGGCACCGACCCGGACATCGCCCAGGTGCAGGTGCAAAACCAGGTCTCGCGCGCGACTCCGCAGTTGCCCGAAGAGGTGGTGCGCCAGGGCGTCCGGGTGCAGAAGTCCAACAGCAGCACGTTGATGGCCATCGCCTTGATCTCCAGCAACCCGGCGATCGACCGCAACCGGCTCAACGATATCGTGGGCTCCACCATCCTCGACCAGATCTCCCGCGTCCCCGGCGTCGGCAGCACACGCCAGTTCGGCGCCGAGTACGCGATGCGCATCTGGCTCGATCCGGACAAATTGCACGGGTACGGATTGTCGGCGACGCAGGTGCTCAATGCAGTCCAGGCACAGAACGTGCAGTTTGCGGCCGGCGCCATGGGTGCCGACCCGGCAATCCCGGGACAAGGCTTCACCGCCCTGGTTTCCACCGAGGGCCGCTTCACCACGCCCCAGCAATTCGCCGACATCATCCTGCGGGCAAACCCGGACGGCACCACGGTGAAGCTGGGGGATGTCTCGCGCATCGGCTTCGGCCCGAACAATTACGGCTTTGACACGCAATACAACGGCCAGCCGGTGGGTGCGTTCTCGATCAACCTGCTCCCTGGCGCCAACGCATTGAACGTGGTGACCGCGGTCCGCGCAAAGATGGACGAACTGGCGCCAAGCTTCCCCCAGGGGGTTACCTGGTTCAGCCCCTTCGACACCACGACCTTCGTCAAGACCTCGATCACCGAGGTCACGCGCACATTGATCGAGGCCATTGCCCTGGTGTTCCTGGTGATGCTGCTGTTCCTGCAGGACATCCGCTCCACCATTATCCCGACCCTGGTGATCCCGGTCGCCCTGCTCGGCACGTTCCTGGGCATGCTGGTGCTCGGCTTCACCATCAACCAGCTGACCCTGTTCGGCATGGTGCTGGCCATCGGCATCGTGGTCGACGACGCCATCGTGGTGATTGAAAACGTCGAGCGCATCATGCGTGAGGAAGGGCTGCCGCCGAAGGAAGCCACACGCAAGAGCATGGGCCAGATCACCGGTGCGGTGGTGGCGATCAGCGTGGTGCTGGCGGCCGTGTTCATCCCCTCGGCCCTGCAACCAGGGGCCAGCGGCGTGATCTACAAGCAGTTCGCGCTGACCATCGCCATGTCGATGGGCTTCTCCGCATTCCTCGCCCTGTCGTTCACGCCTGCACTGTGTGCCAGCTTCCTGCTGCCGGTGCACGAGCAGAAAAAGAACGTCATCTTCCGCAAGTTCAACACCGCGTTTGCCAGCATCACCCGCCACTACGTCGGTCATGTGGGACATGCGGTACACCATGCGCCGCGCTGGATGCTGGTGTTCGTGCTGGTTTCGGCCCTGGGTGGCTTCCTGTTCACGCTGTTGCCGGGGAGCTTCCTGCCCGAGGAAGACCAGGGTTACGTCATGATCAGCGCACAACTACCGCCCGGGGCCACGAAAGAGCGCACCGTCGATGTGATGTCGCAGGTACGCAAGATCCTGGACGCGGACGGCGCCGTCAAAGGCATGATGCAGGTCGTCGGCTTCAGTTTCATGGGCTCGGGCGAGAACACCGGCATGTCCTTCGTGCAGCTGAAGGACTACGCGGACCGCGACGTGACCGCGGCCCAGTTCATCGAGCGGGCGAACCAGAAATTGCGTCAGATCAGTGATGCCCGGCTGGTGGTGACCAACGTGCCAACGGTGCAGGGACTGGGCCAGTTCGGCGGTTTCGACATGTACCTGCAGGATCGTGGCGGCGCCGGCCGCGCGGCCCTGAGCCAGGCCCTCGACACGCTGGTTGCCAAGGCGAACCAGGACAAGGTCCTGGCGAACGTCCGCCAGAACGGGCTCGAGGACGCACCACAGCTCCAACTGGACGTGGATCGGACCCAGGCCCAGTCCATGGGGCTGTCGGTGAGCGACGTATACAACGCGCTGAGCCTGATGCTGGCCCCGGCCTACATCAATGATTTCAACTACGCTGGCCGCGTCAAGCGCGTGATGATGCAGGCCGACGCACCCTACCGCATGGGCGAGGAAGCGCTGCAGCACTTCTACACCCCCAGCAAGACGGCAACCAACGCCGACGGCACACCGGCGATGATCCCGCTGTCCAACGTAGTGCACGCCACCTGGCACATGTCCACGCCGTCACTGAGCCGCTACAACGGCTTTTCCGCGTTCGAGGTGGTCGGCTCCCCGGCGCCCGGCTATGCCTCCGGCGACGCCATGAACGAGATGGAACGACTGGTCGAGGCCAATCTCCCGCACGGCTTCGCCTACGACTGGACCGGCGAATCCTACGAGCAGGTGCTGTCCGGCAACTCCGCGACCCTGCTGATGGTGCTGTCGCTGTTCATCGTGTTCCTGGCCCTGGCGGCGTTGTACGAAAGCTGGTCGATCCCAGCCTCGGTGATGCTGATCGTCCCGCTCGCATTCCTGGGTGCCGTGGTGTTCACCCTGCTGCGGGGTCTGCCGAACGACGTGTATTTCAAGATCGGGCTGATCACGGTCATCGGCCTGGCGGCCAAGAACGCGATCCTGATCGTGGAGTTCGCCGTGGAGGAACAAAGGGTCGGACGGACACTGCGCGATGCCACGGTTGACGCGGCACGCCTGCGCCTGCGTCCGATCCTGATGACCTCGATGGCCTTCATCCTGGGGGTGTTTCCCCTGTTCATCTCCACGGGTGCGGGCGCAAACGCACGCCATGCCATCGGCACCGGGGTCATCGGCGGCATGTTGTTCGCCACCTTCCTCGGTGTGCTGCTGATCCCGGTCTTCTACGTCGTGGTCCGCCGCCTGCTCGGCGACAAGCTGGACGGCGAAGCGCCCGAAGGCGGGCCGCCACCGGCAGACGCCCTCACCTTCGATTCCGATCCGCGCCGCGGGCGTTGACCTCACCCGCGGACGCTGCGCTTTCTGTTTTGGCTACGCCTTGGTCCTGGATTAAGAGCTTTCGTGCGCCTACGGCGCACGAAAGCTCTTGATTCAAGAGAACGGCAGCGCAAACACAAGAGGAGCGCGCGGGCGCGGTCAGCGCAGGCCGGTTTCGGCGCGGGCAATGACCAGGCGCTGGATTTCGCTGGTGCCCTCGTAGATCTCGGTGATCTTGGCGTCACGGAAGTAGCGCTCGATGGGCATCTCGCTCGAATAGCCCATGCCGCCATGGATCTGCACCGCCTGATGGGTGATCCACATGGCCGCCTCGGAGGCGACCAGCTTGGCCATTGCCGCCTCGGTACCGAAGCGGCCGCCGTTCTGCTCGGCCCTGCCCTTGGTCCACGCGGCGCGCAAGGTCAGCAGCCAGGCGGCATCAAGCCTGCACTTCATGTCCGCAATCTTGGCCTGGGTCATCTGGAATGTACCGATGGGCCGGCCAAAAGCCTTGCGCTCACGCACCCAGGTGAGTGACGCCGCGTAGGCTGCGCGGGCGATGCCCAGCGCCTGCGAGGCAATGCCGATGCGCCCGGCGTCGAGGACACCCATGGCGATGGAAAACCCCTTGCCCACGGTGCCCAGCAGGTTGGCCTGCGGGCAGACGTAGTCATTGAACTCGATTTCGCAGGTGCTCGATGCACGTATGCCGAGCTTGTGCTCGATCTTTCCGGCATGGAAGCCCGGCAGGCTGGTATCGATGATGAAGGCGGAAATTCCCTTGGCGCCGATGCCTGGCGTGGTCAGCGCAAACAGCACCAGGTAGCGTGCCACCGGCCCGGAGGTGATCCACATCTTCTTGCCACTGATCACCCAGTCGCCCTGCTGGTTGCGCACGGCCCGGGTATGCATGGCCGACGCATCGGAACCGGACTGCGCCTCGGTGAGCGCATAGGCGCCAATCGCCTCCCCCGTCGCGACGGCACGCACGAAAGTCTGCTTCTGCTCCTCGCTGCCGTGTTTCAGGATGGCGTTGCAGAACAGGGAATTGTTCACCGACATGACCGTCGCCGTGGCCGCATCGGCCGCCGCAATCTCGATCATCGCGAGCACGTAGGCGATCGGATCGAGGCCGGGGCCGCCATAGCTTTCCGGCACCTCGATACCCATCAAGCCAAGCTTGCCCATCTCGCGGACATTCTCGAGCGGGAATTCGGCCTTCGCGTCCATGGCCGCCGCCACAGGAGCGATACGCTTCTGCGCGAAATCGCGGGCAATCGCCTGCAGCGACAGCTGCTCCTCGGTGAAATCGAAATCCATGCGTGTCTCCTGGAAAAAGCCTCACTGCGCTTCAGCGGCACGCAGCGCAACGGCGTCTGCGGCCCGTGCCGCGCGGCGGCCGCCGGGCAAGCGCGCGGATCAGGCATCCGCCGGCGGCCCGCAGCGTGGATTCAAGCAACGGAGGTATCACCTGCCGACGCCGGTTCCCAACAGTCGCCGCGGCCGGTCAACCGTCAGCGCCGACGCTCTCGCCAAGCTGCCAGTGCCCGCTGATACCGCTCCAGCGCCTCGTCATAACGATCATACACGCAGCGTATGCAGCCCTCCCCGCAGCAATCTGCCGCATCCGGCTCGGTCGGCCGCACCGGTTCCGGATCGGCAGGCGACATGGGGCGACCTGCGGGCGTGCCGGCGCGACCGTGGTTTGCATCATGCGCGGTCGCGTGGTCGTTCCCCGGCGGGTGCGATGGATCGACTGCGCTCACGACCGCGTGCGCCCGCCACATGCGGCGGAACCCGTACCGCGCGCAAGGTGCGGGTGCAGCGGCGAGGTACGCACGGGGCGCAGCCTGGCTGCGCCCCGCCCTGCGGCACTCATTGCGCCGGTTTGCGGAAGCGATAGATGAACTGGTCGGTGTGGCCGCGGATCGAGGGGTCGAACACCTTGATGTCGTGCGGATCCTTCGGATTGTGCAGCGCCTCGCTCTGACCGTCGAACACGAAGCCGGCCTCCTCGACCTGCTTCTTCACCAGGGCCGGATCGACACGGTGCAGGGTGTTCGTGTCCGTGGCCCCGGAGCCAGCTGGCGCCGCATGGTCGATCACCACGAACAGGCCACCGGGCTTGAGTGCCGCGAACACCTCACGATCGAACTTGACCATGTCAACCGGACCCATGGAGGGATTCAGGTAGTCGTGGTAGTTCTGCGAGGTGAACACCAGATCCACCGGCTCCGGTGCAGACAATTCCGCTGCCGGCTGCTGCAGCAGGCTGATGTTGGCGTAATGGGGCTCGGCAGCCACGGCGCTGAAGGCCGTATAGCCCTTGCTTGGCGCGGGTTTGGTACTGCCCGGGTACGGCCAGACGGTATAGACATGTCCACTGGAGCCCACGATGGCGCTGAACACGCGGGTGAAATAACCCGATCCAGGCAGCAGCTCCAGGACCTTCTGGCCTGGCTTGACCTCGGCAAACATCATGATCTGGCCAACCTTGCGGCGGGCATCGATGTCGCGATCAGCGGCAGGCCGGGCCGGGTCGCTGACCGCCTTTTGCACCACGCTGCTGAGTGCTGGGACCTTGGACTGCGGCGCCTGCGCCAGTGCCAGCGGGGGCAGCACGAGGGCGAGCAGGGCGGCAAGAACGGTAGGGCGCATGGGAAACCTCCGCAATCGGTGGGTGTCTTGACATTGTGCACCAAATCCGGCTGCGATGACCCCCATGTCGCCGGCTACGGCCGTGCACGATGCCAGTGGCGACAGCGAACGCGCAAGCTGGTAAAACCAAGGATGCTCCACGGCGCTCCGCATGGGCGGAGGGAAGGACTGCCTGATGCAGGTATTCGCATGGGTCCTGTTGGTCTGTCTGCTGGCGTGCAGTGGCACCGTCGTGGCCCAGCGCGTGCCGGTCGCCCCGGCTCCCGCCACCAGCGTCGGCCAAACCCAGGCCGCCTGGCTGGCCCGCCAGATGCAGGCCGCGCTCAAGTCTGACGACATCATGCGCGACGCCGACAAGCGCAGGGGCATGCTGGCCAAGTACGAGGTCATGCGCGACGCCTACCGCTCGGCCACCGATCCGGCATTCACGCTGATCTTCAGCCAATACCTGAGCTGGTACCAGACCTTCGTCGGCGACTATCTTGCCGCCGCGCGCACGTTTTCGATCAAGGAGCTGCTGCAGCCCGGCGACCATCCCTCGCCGCTGGCCAACAACGACTACAGCCCCCGCCCGGCCCTGGACGCCATCGCGCACCTGGCCAGCAAGTACCAGATCGTCTACCTCAACGAGGCCCACAACGTACCGCTCACGCGCACGCTGACCGTGCAGCTGCTGGACAAATTGCGCGCCGAAGGCTTCACCCACCTCGGCATGGAGACGCTTTACCAGAGCGACACGGGTTTGCAGGCGCGCGGCTACCCGGTGGCCGACAGTGGCTTTTACACCCGCGAGCCGATCGATGCGGAAATGGTGCGTACCGCGCTGAAGCTGGGCTTCCAGGTCTTCGGCTACGAGGCCCTCTCGGACGCCACAGGCAATGCGCGCGAAGCCGAGCAGGCGCGCAACATCTACGAGACGGTCTTCAAACACCATCCGCATGCGCGCCTGGTCGTGGTCGCCGGCTACGCCCATATCCAGAAGAGCGGCGTGTACCTCGATGGTTCCTCCATGGCCGAGCACCTGTACCAGTTGACCGGTATCGACGGTCTCGCGGTGGAGCAGACGATGATGATTCCCCACGCCAAACGCGCCGACGACCATCCCTATTACCGCGCCATCTGGGAGGCCGTGAATCCGCGCATCCTGATCGAATCGGAAGACAACGAGGAGACCGGCTACTCGGTCCGCTACCACATACTGCATGCCGCGGTGCCGATCGTCTACCTTAACCGGACCGGGCAACCCTGGACCTTGCGCGACGGCTATGACGTCAGCGTCATCTTCCCGCCGCAGGAAACGCGCGACGGCCGGCCAACGTGGCTGACCCTGGGTGGGTTGCGTCGAACCTACTTCATCAGTGGCGAGCGTTGCCGGCAGCAATTTCCGTGCATGGTCGAGGCGCGTTATGCCGATGAGGGCGCGGATGCGGTACCCGCCGACCGCATCGTGCTCGATCCCTTGTCGCCGAATTCAAACGTGCTTGGCCTGGTGCGCATGGGCAGGGACGTGCCGAACGCCGAGCTTTACCTGCGCCCCGGCACCTACGACCTGCGCTACACCGGCGACAACGACCGCTCGCTGTATCGGCAGACCGTCCGCGTGCCAGCCGACGGCAGCGACGACCCTGCCGCTCCCCCGCCGGAGGCATCCGCCGCGACAGGGCCGGCGCCGGCATCATCCCGCAAACCATAGCCGTCAACGCCCGCAGCCGATGATCCCGTCAGTAGGGATAAATATCTTGTTCACTGCCGCTTGACTTGGCTTAGCAACACATTTACTTTTTGCGCCGGCCCGAACGAAACTCAATCCTGCACGCCACCCTCCCCGGCTGACACGACAAGATTGGCAACGCCCGGTGGAATCGAGTCTGGCCTGCAACGCGAGCCCAGCACGCATGCTGGGACACGCTGAACCCTGACCCGACCGTAAGTGGTTGCTACGAGATCAGGGGAGCGGGCATATGCACAGGACGATGCCGCAGCTGACGATCACGTTGGCGCACAGGCCATGCATCAGCACCCGCATCGTGGGTACGAACACGACGCTCAAACTGGACACCGAGCCCATCGGTCACGGGCTGCCTGCCGTGTCCACCAGCTGACACGGTCGCTGACCATGCGGCAAGCGCGACCATCAGCCTTGTGGCAGCCACCCCATCCAAACGGTTTCAGCACGCCGCCCGCTTTGCGGGGCGGCGTGGTTGTCGGGGCCCGCAACAAAGTCCGTCCTTTCCTTCTCCACATCAGCAGGAGCCAATCATGTTGATCAACCTTTCCCACAGCCGCCTCGCCCTGGCCGTTTCGGCCTCCCTGGTGGCCAGCATGTCGATCGGCGCAAGCCAGGCATTCGCGCAGGACGCCAGCGCACCGCAAGCGGGTGCGCAAACCGCCGTCCAACTGCAGGCGGTCGAAGTCACCGGCTCGCGCATCAAGGGCGCCGACATGGCCACCCAGGTGCCCACGGTGACGATCTCCGCCAGCGAACTGGAGAAGACCGGCATCACCAATATCGGCGACATCCTGCAGCAGCTGTCGTCGTCCGGCGCCGGCCTGAACACCAAGTTCAACTCCAGCGGCAACTTCGGGTCACCGCCGGGAGGCAACGGCATCGGCGCCGGATCATCCACCCTGGACCTGCGCAACCTCGGCTCCAACCGGGTGCTGATCCTGGTCGACGGCGTGCGTTGGGTAAATGAGAGTTCCGGCTCGGGCGTCTCCGGCGCGGTGGACATGAACACGATTCCCGCCGGCATCATCGACCACATCGAGATCCTGCAGGACGGCGCTTCGGCCCTGTACGGCTCGGACGCCATCGCCGGCGTGGTGAACATCATCACCAAGAAATCCCAGAACGGGGGCTCGGTCGACACCTACTACGGCGATTACAACAATCTCGGCGGCGCGCCGACCACCACCACCAACTTCTCCTACGGCGCCAAGACCGATCGCGCGGAATTTTTCGTCAACATCAGCCACCTCAAGCAGGATGGCATGTTTGCCAGGGAGTGGCCGCAATCCAGCCTGTGCGTACCGGGGATCCCGGCCTCGGATGTGTCCGAGTGCAGCTCGACGTCGCCGGGCGGCAGCATCACCTTGATCGACCCGGAAACGGGTGGCCGCACCAAGATGATCACCAATGCCGGGGTGACCGGTCCCGCCTCCTATCCCAACGACTTCCACAAGTTCACCAACGATGACCGCTACAACTATGCGGCAAACAACCTGCTGCTGACGCCCAGCAAGCGCAGCTCGGTGTTTGCCAGTTTCATCTACGACGTGACCGACAACGTCAAGTGGTACGCGCGCGCCTTGTACAACAACCGCAAGTCGCAGAACATCGCGGCGCCGGTGCCGGTGGTGTTCGGCGCGGATGGCGGCTCGGAAACCTTCACCGACCATATCAACATCGACGCCACCAACCCCTACAACCCCTTTGGCCGCACCATGGTGTCGGGCGTGGATTATGGCCTGATCCAGAAACGCCTCACCGAGGACGGCAACCGCACGTTCCTGCAGGATGTCGACACCACGTATTTCACCACGGGTCTGCAAGGCCACTTCGATCTCGGGCAGAAGAGCCTGTTCTGGGACGTGAATTACGCGAACGGCATCAACAAGGCCAGCGCCTCGTTCGTCCAGGGCGCCATCGACATGCGCAAGCTGCAGAGGGCCCTGGGGCCGATTGCCGATTGCACCGACACCTGCGTGCCACTGAACGTGTTCGGCGTCAACAGTGTCACCCCGGAGATGCTCAAGTACATCCAGTACAACGCCGTGGATCGCAGCCAGAACAAGATCCAGCTCTTCACCGCCAACCTGTCGGGTGAGATATTCGACCTGCCAGCCGGCCCCTTCAGCTTTGCCGCCGGCGGCGAGCATCGCAAATACAGCGGCTACTTCATCCCCAACCCGTTGACGGCCGCGGGTGACGACGGCAGCATTCCGGTGCCACCAACCTCGGGCAGCTACTCGATCAGCGAGGGCTACCTCGAATTGCATGTACCGGTATTGGCCGACGTCCCCTTCTTCAAGGCGCTGGACGTGTCCGCAGCTACCCGCTATTCCGACTACTCCAACTTCGGGGGCACGACCAACAGCAAGCTGGGCCTGCGGTGGCAGGTGATCAACGACCTGACCTTGCGCAGCACGGTCGCCCTTGGCTTCCGCGCCCCCGCGCTGGGCGAGCTGTACGCACCGCCGTCAGGCTTTGGTGCCACCTTGCTCGATCCCTGCACGGAGCCGGTGGCCAGCGCCCAGATCGCTGCGAACTGCCGGGCGCTCGGCGTGCCTGCGGGTTTCCAGCAGAACAACACGCAGATCACCGTGAACACCGGCGGCAACGCGAACCTCAGGCCGGAAACCTCGCACAGCGTGACGGCCGGCGCGGTCTACAGCCCGAGCTGGATCACCAGCATGGGCTGGGCCGACCGCTTCGACATCAGCCTGAACTACTACAAGATCAAGATCACCAATGCGATTGCGGCGCTCGACTCACAGACCGTGCTCAACAATTGCGTCGCGAGCGGCGTTGCCACGTCCGAGTTCTGCAAGGACATCCACCGCACGCCCAGCGGCGACATCGGCCTGTGGAACAACTTCCTGCGCAACATCGGCTTCGTCAACACCAGTGGCTGGGACTTCGGCATCAACTGGCGCAGCCCCAACACCGGGATCGGCGTGTTCACCGCGGACTGGGTAAGCACCTACACAGCCAAGTACGAGGAAGGCCAGGCCGACACCATCCAGCCGCGCTCGGTCGGCCTGGAATTGAAGGACAGCGCCATCCCGCGGATCAAGTCGACGCTGCGCCTGGGCTGGAACCGCGAGGCATGGAGCGTGAACACCACGTTCCGCTATATCAGCAGCCTCAACGAGGATTGTGCCAACGCAGTCGGCTATGCCATCTGCACCGAGCCGAACCTGATCACCCCGACCCGTCCGACCGGCACCCACCCGATGGGGGCGGTGGTCTACCAGGACCTGCGCGGCAGCTGGAAGTTGCCCATCAAGTGGGACCTGACGCTGAGCGCCGGCATCAACAACCTGTGGGACAAGGAGCCGCCCATCTGCATCTCCTGCACCCTGAATGGATACGACGCGTCGACCTACGACCTGCCCAGCCGTTTCATGTACGTGCAGGCGCGCTTGAACTTCTGAGCACCAGCAGCCTTGCAAGGTTGCGCAGCAACTGCCCCGGCAGCACATCCGCTGCCGGGGCCTCCACCCGATCCCGGATGCCGCAGCACCCACCCGGGCCCCATCCGCCATGAATGCGCCCCCCATCCGGGCACACGCCAAGCGTGACTTTCCGGCCTACCCAGGGTGCGCGTGGCGTGCGATCATCGCGCGCCTGTACCTGACGTTTGCCCACACCGCCCGCAACAAGGAAAACCACCCATGCCCACGCGCTTAGCATTCCTGTTGGCAGCCGCCCTGGTATCCATCACCGGCATCGCGACTGCCGCCACCACCGGCCAGGACGAACTCAACCTCACCTACGCGCGGGCGCCCGGCCAGGCCATCGACCAGGCGTATACCGACCTGATCAGCAAATACACCACGGAGCCGCAGTTCAACTCACCGCTGACCGACTACCTGCCCGCCTCGTCGACAGTACCGACACCCCTGAAAGTGCTGGGTCACATTGCCGGCGCGCCGGACTACCTCCCGTATTCGGCGGACGTCTACAAGTATTTCCGCGCCCTGGCCGCCGCCAGCCCGCGGGTCAAGGTGTTCACCATCGGCAAGACCGAGGAAGGCCGCGAGATGATCGCCGTGGCGGTGGCCGACGAGAAGCTGCTGGCCGACCTCGACGCCAACAAGGCGCGCCTGGCCAAGCTGGCCGACCCGCGCACGATCAACATGGACGACGCCACGGCCGACCAGCTCATCGCCCAGTCCACCCCGATCTACTACATCACCGGCACCATCCACTCACCGGAAACCGGCGCACCGACCGCGCTGATGGAACTGGCCTACCGCCTCGCCGTCGATGACGCGCCCTACATCCAGCACATCCGCTCGCACGTGGTCACCCTGATCACCCCGGTCGTCGAGGTGGACGGCCGCGACCGCCAGGTGGACCGCTACAACTGGCACCTGGCCAACCCGGGCAAGAACTACCCGCCCCTGCTGTACTGGGGCCACTACGTCGCCCACGACAACAACCGCGACGCCATGGGCATGACCCTGGCCCTGACCCGCAACGTGGCCAACACCTTCATCGGCTGGCATGCGCAGGTGCTGCACGACCTGCACGAATCCGTGCCGTTCCTGTACGACAACACCATTGGCGATGGCCCGTACAACGCCTGGTTGGATCCGATCCTGACTGGCGAATGGCAGCAGATCGGCTGGAACAACGTGCAGCAGCTGACCAAGTTCGGCATGCCTGGCGTGTTCACCCACGGCAACTTCGACACCTGGAGCCCTGGGTATCTCATGTTCATCGCCGCCATGCACAACGGCATCAGCCGGCTGTACGAGACTTTCGGCAACGATGGCGCCGACACGGTCAAGCGCATCCTCGGCCCGAACGAATACGCGCGCACCTGGTACAAGCCGAACCCGCCCCTGCCCGAGGTGATCTGGTCACAGCGCAACAACAACAACTACGAGCAGAGTGGCCTGCTCACCACGCTCAACTATTTCTCCAACAACACCACCCTGTTCCTGAAGAACTTCTACCTCAAGAGCAAGCGTTCTATCGAGAAGCCGCAGCTGGCCGGCCCGGCAGCGTACATCTTCCCGGCCGACGGCAAGCGCCCGGGTTCGCGCGCGTTGTTGCTGCAGGTCCTCGAGCGCCAGCACGTGGAGATCAGCCGCACCACGGCACCGGTCACGGTCAAGGTGAGCGTACCCAACGGGCCGAAGGAGAACCAGAAGCCCGCCACCACCACGTCGCGCACGTTTGCGGCCGGCAGCTATGTGGTGCGTATGGACCAGCCGTTCTCGCGCATCGCCGACGCCCTGCTCGACCGCCAGTACTGGTCACCGGAAGACCCGCAATCGCATCCGTACGACGACACCAGCTGGTCCATGGGCGACCTGTTCGACGTGCAACCGGCCCGGGTGGTCGACCCGGCGATCCTGAAGGCGCCGATGGAAAAGCTGACCCAGCCCGTCGACGTGCCTCAAGGCCTGGCCGCGATCGACATGCAGCAGCCGGCGAAGCTGCCGCGCATCGCCATCATGCACACCTGGATCAGCACGCAGACGGAAGGCTGGTGGCGCATGGCGCTGGACGAGCTCAAGGTGCCGTTCACCTACATCAGCACGCAGGACGTGGCGCGTGAGCCGGATCTGCGCAAGAAGTACGACGTGATCCTGTTCGGCCCCGTTGGCCGTGCCAGCACACAGCAGATCATCGACGGCATGCCCATGTGGGGCAACCCGATGCCGTGGAAGACCACCAAGCTGACCCCGAACATCGGCAAGATCGACAGCACCGACGACATCCGGCCAGGCCTGGGCGAGACCGGAGTGGCCAACCTCAAGCGCTTCGTGGCCGGTGGCGGCCTGCTCATCACCTCCGAGGACACCGCCAAGTTCGCCATCGACACCGGCATGGCGCCTGGCGTGTTCATCACCCCGACCCGTCAGCTGAAGGTGGTAGGCAGCGTGCTGCAGGCCAAGTTTGCCGACCGCGGCAGCCCGATCGCCGCCGGCTATACCAGCGACGACCTGGCGCTGTACAGCGCCAATGGCCAGTCCTTCATGGTCTCCAACATGGTCACCGGCGACCGTGGCCTGGCGAGCCTCAAGGGCTACGAGCGCCCGACTGGACGGGGTGGCCCGTACGACCAGGATTCACCGGAAGGCCGCGTCGTGACCCCGGCACCGGCGCTCCCCGACGTCAAGCCCTGGCAGCCCATCCCGCTGAATGAGGAGCAGCTGCGCGGCAACGGCTTCGGCATGCCGAACCGGGTCATCCCGGACGACCAGAAGCCGCGGGTCATACTGCACTACGCCGACGCCAAGGACCTGCTGGTGTCCGGCCTGCTGGCCCATGGCGAGGAGATGGCCGGACGCGCCGCCGTGGTGGATGCGCGCTACGGCAAGGGCCACGTCCTGCTGTTCTCCAGCAACCCGATCTGGCGCGGCGAGACCATCGGCAGCTATCCGCTGGTGTTCAACGCCATCGTCAACTTCGACAAGCTGGACGGCGGCAGCAAGACGCCCTGAGCACTTGAGCAATGCGCGCCACCGGCATCCGGTGGCGCGCTGCAACTCAGTGACCTGGCCTGCGGGGCCTTGCACTGTGCAAGGCCGCCGGCCAGGTCACCCCGGTCACGCCTACCGCACCACTTCCTCAATCCGACGCTTCCATCACGGCGCCGGAATGGAGGGCGGAGCGTCCTTGGACTTGTTCCCCAGGATATCCACCAGCGGGCTGATCAAGTCCAGCGGCAACGGGAACACGATGGTCGACGCCTTGCCGGAATTGCCCAGGTCGGCCATGGTCTGCAGGTAACGCAGCTGCAGCGCCTGCGGCTGCTGCGCCAGCAGGCCGGCAGCGTCGCGCAGCTTCTCGGCCGCCTGGTATTCGCCGTCGGCATGGATCACCTTGGCGCGGCGTTCGCGCTCGGCTTCGGCCTGGCGGGCGATGGCGCGCACCATGGTCTCGTTGATGTCCACGTCCTTGATCTCGACGTTGGCGATCTTGATGCCCCACGGGCCGGCCGCCTCGTCCAGCGTGGTCTGCAGCGTGTGGTTGATCGAATCGCGCTGGGCCAGGATCTCGTCCAGCTCGTGCTGGCCGAGCACGGAGCGCAACCGGGTCTGCGCCAACTGGCTGGTGGCCTGGTAGAACTCGGCCACTTCCAGCACCGCCTTTTCCGGCTCGATCACGCGGAAATACACCACCGCATTGACGCGCACGGAGACGTTGTCCAGCGAGATGACGTCCTGCGGCGGTACGTCCATCACCGTCACCCGCAGGTCGACGCGCAGCATGCGCTGGATCGCCGGCAACAGCAGCACCAGGCCCGGCCCCTTGGTGCCGGTGTAACGCCCCAGCGTGAGGATGACGCCACGCTCGTACTCCGGCAGGACCTTGATGGTCGAAAACAGCAGCAGGATGCCAATGATGACCAGAACGCCAACGAATCCAAACATGTCACTCTCCCGTCAAAAGTTTTACGGCTATGGCGACGACTGCGCTGGCATGACGTGCAGCAACAATCCGTCCCGGCGCGTCACCCGGACCTTGGCATGCTTCGGCAACGCGGTGTCGCTGTACACGCGCCAGCGCTCGCCACGCACCATCATCCAGGACTCGCCGCCGGCAGCCACCGCCTCGAGCAGCTCACCGGTCTCGGTCAACATGCCCTCGTCGCCAGTGACGACTCGTGAGCGCCGCGAGCGCAGCACCAGCCAGACGATGAGCCCGAGCAGCACCGCCGCGCTCAAGGCAATGGCGGCAATCACGCCCACGTTGACGGCATATCCCGGCACTCCGGTATTCATCAGCATCACCGATCCCACCACGAAAGAAACCACGCCCCCGAGGCCAAGCACCCCAATGCTTGGATTGACCGCTTCGGCCACCAGCAAACCGATGCCCAGGGCCATCAGCGCCAGGCCGGCATAGTTGACCGGCAGCAACTGCAAGGCGTACAGCCCGACCAGCAGGCAGATGCCGCCCACCACACCCGGAAAGATCGCGCCCGGATGCAGCGCCTCCAGGCCAATGCCAAAGATACCGGCCAACAGCAGCAGGTAGGCAATCGTCGGTGTGGTGATGACGCCAAGGAAGCGCGTGCGCGCACCCGGCGTGTATTCGCGCACGCTGGCTCCCGCCAGCTGCAAGGTGACCTTGTGGCCGCCCACCTCGACCACGCGACCATTGGCCTGGGCCAGCAGGTCAGCGACGTCGTTGGCGACGAAATCGATCACGTGCTGGTCCAGCGCCTCGCTCGCGGTGAGCGTCGCCGCGCCACGCACCGCCTGCTCCGCCCAGGCCGCATTGCGCCCACGCAACTGGGCCAGCGAGCGGATGTAGGCAATGGCGTCGTTGAGCACCTTGTGTTCTTCTGCGTCACCACCCGCCGCGGCTGGTGGCGGTGGCGCCGAGCCCGCACTGGCTGGTTTGCCCGGTGTTGGCGCTGGCGGGACCGGCAGCGGCAGCGGCGTGCTGCCGCCAAGCGACACCGGTGTCGCGGCGCCGAGATGCGTGCCCGGCGCCATGGCGGCGACTTGCGCGGCGTACAGAATATAGGTGCCGGCCGAGGCGGCGCGGGCGCCACCTGGCGCAACGTAGCCAAGCACGGGCACATCGCTGGCCAGGATGCGCGAAATGATCTGGCGCATCGATTCGGACAGGCCGCCGGGCGTGTCCAGGCGCAACACCACCGCCGTCGCGCCATCGCGTTTCGCCCGCGCCATGGCGTCGTCGAAATACTCCGCAGCAGCAGGGCCGATCGGGCCATCCAGGCTGATCTCGGCGACCAGGGGCACCGGCTTCGCGGCGTCCGGCGCTGCCACCCCGGGCATCGGAGCGGCGGCAAACAACAGGCAGGACCAGCCCAATACCATCGCAAGCCAACGTGCCATGCCTGCCTCCTGACGACGCGCCGTGATGTCCACTGTAACGCGAACCCATGGCCGAGTCGCCCGGAGGGCCGGCCCGCGGGTGTGGCAGGCTGCCACACTCAGGACGCCGGCGTGCGCCCTCCTGCCGTGCGCCGCCGGTGGCGCAGGTGCACGACCAGGTTGTAGCCCGAGACGAAGACCGGGAAGAAATTGGAAATGATCCCGATCGAATCGTTCTTGCCGAACACGAAATACGCCAGCAGCATCACGCTGCCGGCAACCGACAGCCACCAGAACGCGAGCGGCATCACCACCTGGCCCAGCTTGCGCGTGTAGTACAGCTGCACGAACCAGCGGCTGGTGAAGAGCAGCGAGCCCAGCAGGCCGACCGCCTTCCACGGCGTGAGCTCGAAATTCTGCAAGGCCTGCAGGATGAGGAGGAATTGGCCGCTGAGGTAGTCCATGGTCAGTCACGCAGACATTGGCAGAGGCGCGAGTTTACCAAGCAGCGCACAGGTGCCCGGTCATCCGCCTCGTGCCGCAGCGCGTCCATCCGTGACGCGGCGCGGTCGTGAATTGACCGCACCGGCACACTCCACCTAAAATTGCGCGCTTGCACTGGGCGGTTAGCTCAGCGGTAGAGCACTGCCTTCACACGGCAGGTGTCGCAGGTTCGATCCCTGCACCGCCCACCAACGCAGTCGACGATGAAGGCCATCCATTCGGGTGGCCTTTGCTGTTGTACGCCCCACCTACCCCGTCGGTAGTGCAAAAGCGGTGCAAGCTGGACGTGTGCGCGGAATCGTTTACGCTGCCGCGGGCCAGTGCCCCGACAACCCCCGCCAAGTTCCTCCATATCGCGCTCACGCCCCACTCTTTCCGTCACCGGCGAAGGCGGGCCACGGCTGCGGATGCCATGTCCCCGGCCGCCAACCATCGGCAATGGGATGACCAGCCCCTGACGCCGAACAAACAAGCTGCGACATGGCACGCGTCCAGTGAGGGCAGCGGGTCACGCGTATTGGCGTGATTATTGCTTTACAGTTTGGGTACATATCCCAAACTACCGGGCGAAAACCATGGATATGAATGTCGATGCCGAACAGATCGAGCGCGTGCTGAGCCGTCTGGCGCGCCTGTGGCAACCCCACGACCAGGACGCGGTGAACGCCCTCGACAGCCTAAGGCCCGCATGGCTGAAGGCGGCCGCCTGGGACGTCATCCTCGAGGACTTGGCGGCCCAACGCTGCTCGGAGGTTCGGGCGCCTCGGGCATCTGCGCGGCCGCGGTTGCGATTAGTGCGAGGGTGACCCAGCGCGCTTTTTCTGGCCCCCAGGCGTCACAACGCAAAAGGCCGCTCTGTCGAGCGGCCTTTTGCGTTGCGGGAATCGGCATGCCGGGAATAGGAATCGAACCTACGACCTACGCATTACGAATGCGCCGCTCTACCAACTGAGCTATCCCGGCAAAGAGCCGCAGAGTTTACGGGGCACGGCCGGTTGCCGCAAGGGTCGCGGCCGGCACGCCACGCGCGCTCACCGGCTGTTGGGGCCGGGTGAGCCGCGGTCCTAGCGCGCCTGGCGCAGCATCTTGGGCAGCGCGAAAGTGACGTCCTCGCGCACGCCGTCCAACTCGCTGACTTCGCCCGCGCCCCACTCCTGCAGTTTGGCCACGACGCCGCGCACCAGCCGCTCGGGTGCGGAAGCGCCGGCCGTCACGCCGATGTGCTGCACGCCCTGCAGCCACTCGCGACGCAGGTCGGCGGCATCATCGATCAGGTAGGCCGGCGTTCCCTGGCGCTGCGCAAGCTCGCACAGGCGGTTCGAGTTGGAGCTGTTGACCGAGCCGATGATCAACATGAGGTCCACCTCGGCGGCGAGGCGGCGCACCGCGTCCTGGCGGTTCTGCGTGGCATAGCAGATGTCATCCTTGCGCGGGCCCTCGATGTTCGGAAAGCGTTCGCGCAGCGCGGCGATGATGGCCCTGGTGTCATCGACGGACAAGGTGGTCTGCGTGACGTAGGCCAGGCGCTGCGGCTGGCTTGGCGCCAGGCGCGCGACGTCGGCCAGCGACTGGACGAGAAGAATCTCCCCGCCGTGGTCGGGCTTCCACTGGCCGAGCGTACCCTCGACCTCCGGATGCCGGGCATGGCCGATCAGCACCACGCTGTAACCGTCGCGCCCCAGCCTCGACACTTCCATATGCACCTTGGTCACCAGCGGGCAGGTCGCATCCAGCACGCGCAGGCTGCGCCGCTCGGCTTCCGCACGCACCTGCTGCGACACGCCGTGGGCGCTGAACACCACCAGTGCACCGTCCGGCACGTCGTGCAGCTCGTCGACAAACACCGCACCGGCGGCGCGCAGCCGCTCGACCACGTGCCGGTTGTGCACCACTTCGTGGCGGACGTAGACGGGAGAGCCGTAGGCCTCCAGCGCGCGGTCGACGATGGCGACGGCGCGGTCCACTCCGGCACAAAAACCGCGTGGATTGGCGAGCAGAATGTCCAGACGGCTACCTCACAAGTCGACTTGGCATGCGATGCCGCGCAGTATCGGGGGCGGCCAACATGCCGGCGATGTGGCGAATTATCGCACGGGCCCGTCTTGCCTGCCGGCAAACAGGCCAAAGGCAATGAGCAGCACCGCGCCCACGCTGATGGCGCTGTCAGCCAGGTTGAACACCGGATAGTTCCATTGCCGGAAATAGACGTGGATGAAATCGGTGACCTGCGCCGCGTGCAGACGGTCGATCACGTTGCCCAGCGCGCCACCGATGATCAGGGCCAGGGGCAGCGCCGTGCGCCAGTCGCGTCGTGGCGTACGGGCGAGCCACACCGCCATCGCGGCACAGATCACCACCGCCAACGCCACGAACAGCCAGCGCTGCCAGCCGTCGCTGCCGGCCAGGAAACTGAAGGCCGCGCCGCGGTTGAAGGCCAGCGTCCAGTTGAGCAGGCCGGGGATCACCGGATGTGGCACGCCGGCCGGTTGCAGGCTGCTCAGCGCCCACCATTTGCTCAGCTGGTCGAGCACGATGACCAGGGCGGAAAGCAGCAACCAGGGCAGCGCGTTGGATTTGGCGGTCATGCAGAAACTCCCGAGCGTTGCCACCCATCAGAACCAGCGGCGGTCCTCGCCCGGGCCCTCGACGTTGCCCACGCAACGCCCGCACAGCTCGGGATGCCCGGGATGGGTGCCGACATCGTCGCGTCGATGCCAGCAACGGATGCACTTGGCCGCCGTGCTGACGCTCGCCACCAGCCACGCTTCGGCGCCATCAAGCTCCACGCGCACCGCATCGGCGGGCCGCGCAGACAGCGGCGCCAGATCGAATCCGGAGACAATGAAGAAGAAACGCAGCTCCTCCGCCATGTCGGCATAGCGTGCCAGCAGGGCGTCGTCGGCGTACACCACCAGGTTGGCTTCCAGCGCGGCGCCCAGCAGCCCGGCATTGCGCATGCCCTCGAGCACACGGGCGGCGGCCTCGCGCATGCGCAGCAGGTCCGCCCAGTAGCGCCGCTGCTCAGGTCCGGCCTGGGTGGCCTGCAGGCCCTGGTACCAGGTCTCGAACAACACGCTGTCGCCGCGTTTCTCCGACGCGCTGGTATCCGGCATGGCGTGCCAGATCTCCTCGGCGGTGAAGGCCAGGATCGGCGCCAGCCAGCGCACCAGGGCCTCGGTGATGCGGAACATGGCACTCTGCGCACTGCGCCGGCCGCGGCTGTCGGTCGGCATCGTGTAGAGCCGGTCCTTGGTGATGTCCAGGTACAGCGCGCCGAGCTCGTTGGCGCAGAAGTTCTGGATACGGGCGACGATCTCGGCGAAATCGTAGCGTTCGTAGGCGGCCAGCACGGCCGTCTGCACGTCATGCGCCTGCTGCACTGCCCATTGGTCCAGCAGCAGGGTATCCGCCACCGGCAACAGATGCCTGGCCGGATCGAAGCCATCCAGATTGCCAAGCAGGAACTTGGCCGTGTTGCGCAGGCGCCGATAGACGTCCGAAATCCGCTTCAGGATCTCGTCGGAAACCGTCATCTCGTTGCGGTAGTCGGCCGCCGCCACCCACAGCCGCAGCACGTCGGCACCCAGCACATCCATCACCTTCTGCGGGGCCACCACGTTGCCCAGCGACTTGGACATCTTGCGGCCGTTCGCGTCGACCGCGAAGCCATGCGTGAGCACGTTCTGGTAGGGCGCGCGGCCAGACATCGCCGACGAGGTCAACAACGAGGACTGGAACCAGCCGCGATGCTGGTCCGAACCCTCCAGGTACATCACCTCGTAGTGCGCGGCCGCGCCCTGCTGCAGCTCCGGGCGTCGCCCGAGCACGGCAAAATGGGTGACCCCGGAATCGAACCAGACGTCCAGCACGTCGGTGACCTTTTCGTAGGCCGCAGCCTCCTCGCCCAGCAGTTCGGCAGGATCGAGCGCAAACCAGGCGTCGATGCCGCCCTGCTCGACCTTCTGCGCCACCTGCTCCAGCAAGGCCACCGAGTCGGGGTGCGGCTCCTGGGTCTGCCGGTGCACGAACAGCGCGATCGGCACACCCCAGGTGCGCTGCCGCGAGATGCACCAGTCCGGACGGCTGGCCACCATGCCGGCGATGCGCTCCTCGCCCCAAGTCGGCACCCAGCGCACAGCCTTGATTGCGGTCAACGCGGTCGCGCGCAGGTCCTGCTGCTCCATGGAGATGAACCACTGCGGCGTGGTGCGGTAGATCACCGGGGTCTTGTGCCGCCAGCAGCAGGGATAGCTGTGCTCGATCCTGGCGTGGGCAAGCAGCACGCCACGACGGCGCAGCAACTCGACGATGGCGTCATTGGCCTTCCAGATGTGCTGGCCGGCGAGCTGCAGGTCGTCCGCATCCGGCACGTCGGCGTGATAGGCACCATGTGCGCCGATGTAGTTCAGCAGGCCAATGCCGTAGTTGCGCGCGGCGACGAAATCCTCGACGCCATGGTCGGGCGAGGTGTGCACCGCGCCGGTGCCGTCCTCGGCGCTGACATGGTCACCGAGGATCACCGGCACCTGGCGCGGATAGAACGGGTGCCGCAGCAGCACGCCTTCCAGCGCCCTGCCGGTGGCGTGCCCCAGCACCCTGCTCCCCTCCCCCTCCGGGAGAGGGGTTGGGGGTGAGGGTTCGGCGGAGTCAAGCAGTCGCGCTTCGGCCGCACCCTCTCCTGCCCTGCGGGCACCCTCTCTCCCGCAAGGGGACTCCTTATCAGTCGCCGGAGGGAGAGGGGAAGCAGGCTCTGTCGGCACGGCGGACGCGGCCTGGGCGTAACGCGCCAACACCTGATCCACCAGCGCGCTGGCCACCACCAGCAGCAGGCGCCGACCATCGCGTGCCGGCCCTTCGACCAGCGCGTACTCCAATTCCGGCCCCAGGGCGACGGCCTGGCTTTCCGGCAGGGTCCACGGCGTCGTGGTCCAGATCGGAATGGCCACCACGGCATCTCCGGCGTCGACCCCGAAGCGTGCCGCCAGGTTCCGGGCGTCGATGGCGTCATAGGCCACGTCCACCGCCGGCGAGGACTTGTCCGCATATTCGATTTCAGCCTCGGCCAGCGCCGAGGCGCAATCGAAGCACCAATACACCGGCTTGGCGCCGCGCAGGACATGGCCGTTGGCGACGATCCGCGCCAGGGCACGCAGCATGTCCGCCTCGTAGTGGGCATCCATCGTGCGGTACGGATGCGCCCAGTCGCCAAGCACGCCGAGACGCTTGAAGCCATCGCGCTGGGTGTCGATCTGCTCGGCCGCGTACTCGCGGCATTTCTGCCGGAAGGCCGCGGCATCGAGCCTGTCACCGGCCTTGCCGTACTTCTTCTCCACCGCAATCTCGATCGGCAGGCCGTGGCAGTCCCAGCCAGGGACATAGGGCGAGCGGTATCCCGCCAGCAGCTTGGACTTGACCACGATGTCCTTGAGCACCTTGTTGACCGCATGGCCGATATGGATCGGCCCATTGGCGTAGGGCGGCCCGTCGTGCAGGACGAAGACCTTGTCGCGCCCCGAGGCATGGCGCTGGATCTGACCATACAGGTCCTCACGCTCCCATTGCGCGCGCCACAACGGCTCGCGGCGTGGCAGGTCGGCACGCATGGGGAACGCGGTCTGCGGCAGGTTGATGGTGCTCTTGTAGTCCTTGCTCATTGCCTGATTGCCATCGCTGTGATTCGTTGCTTCCCCATGGTGCGCACACCCGGGTGATATCGGGCCGCCAACGCGGCCGTGCACCTCATGCCCCAGCCAAGCTTGGGTTCATGCCCAGCACTTCGCGCGCCATCCGGGCGTCCAGCGCCATTTGTTCGCGCATGGGCTCGACGCCATCGAACCTGATCTCGTCGCGCAGCTTGGCGACAAACTCCACGCACATGCGCCGGCCGTACAGATCGCCGTCGAAATCGAACAAGTGCACCTCCAGCAGCGGTTCGCTCAGCGCATTGACGGTGGGGCGCAGGCCCAGGCTGGCGACGCCAGGCCAAAGGCAGTCATTCTCATCCAAGCCCACGCGCACAGCAAAGATGCCCTGCACCGGGCTGACCCGTCCGTGGAGTGGGATGTTTGCCGTGGGATAGCCCAGCTCGCGCCCAAGGCGACGCCCACGGCCCACGCGGCCCTCGATGCTGAAGGGATGGCCAAGCAAAGGTTCCACGCCGGCGAACTCACCAGCAGCAAGCAAGGCGCGCACCCGGCTGGCCGACACCCGCGTGCCGCCGACCAGCACCGTCGGCATGACCCAGGTGGCAAACGCCAAAGATGGACCCATGCGCTCGAGCAGCGCCACATCGCCCTGGCGCTTGTGCCCGTAGCGGAAGTCGCTGCCCACCCAGATCTCGCGCGCGCCCACCCGCTCATGCAGCACGCGCTGCACGAAATCCTGCGCCGGCATGTGCGAGAGCTCGGCATTGAAGCGCAACAGCAGCACTTGTGCCATGCGCGCTGCCGCAAAGCCCCGCAGCTTCTCGCGCACGCTGGACAAACGGGGCATTGGCGTCGGGGAAAAAAACGCGCGCGGCAAGGGTTCGAAGCTGACCACCAGTGGGGTGCAGCCCAGCGCCTCGGCACGCAGACCGACCTGGGCCAGCAGCGCCTGGTGGCCGCGGTGCAGGCCGTCGAATGCCCCCACCGCCACCACGCTGCCGCGCGGGGCCAGGCAAGGGCCCGCGACATCCCTGGATAGCTTCATCATCGCGGCAGTATAACGATCATGTGCACCGCCTTACGGTGCTTTCGACAGGCTTGGCGCCGGCAATGGGCGCAGGTCGCGTGGACGCATGCCCAGCGCCAGCAACACGCCGACGTATACCCCGCCGCCAGCCGCCACCAGGATCGCCAGATGCCACAACCGGGTGAGCACGGGTACACCGTGGGTCCACAACGGCCACCACCAGCGCCCGAGCAGCAGCACCGCCGCCATGGCCAGGCAGGCCAGGCCCAGGCGGGCCAGGTGCCGAGCCCATCCAGCCTGGAGCTGGTACACGCCGGCCTGCCGCAGCCAGCGCCACAGCAGCCACAGGTTGACGTAGGCCGCCACTGCGCTGGCCATGCCCAGGGCCATGTGCAGACCCGGCAGGCGGCTGATCGCGTCGAACCAACCCAGGTTGCGCAGCGCCGGCGGCGCCCACAGCTCGAACAGCAACGCCACGAAGGCCACGTTCAGGACCATGTTGGTGAGCAGCGAGGCCACCGCCGCACGCACCGGCGTGCGCGTGTCCTGCCGCGCATAGAACGCCGGCAGCAGCACCTTGACCAGGGCGAATGCCGGCAGGCCGAAGCTCAGCGCGGTGATCGACAAGGTGGCCATGTCGGTGTCGTGCGCCAGCCAGCGCCCGTGCTGGAAGATCGTGGCCACCAGCGGCTTGGCCAGCAGCATCAGGCCGAACATCGCCGGCAACGCAATCAGGGTGGCCAGGCGCAGGCCCCAGTCCAGCGCGCGGGAAAACCCGTCGGTATCAGTGGCCACGAAATGCCGCGACAGCGAGGGCAGGATGACCGTGCCCAGGGCCACGCCAAACACGCCCAGCGGCAACTCCAGGAAACGGTCGGCCTGCGACAGCCAGGTCTGCGAACCAAGCACCAGGTACGATGCGATGACGGTGTCGAACAGCAGGTTGATCTGCGCCACCGAGGAGCCGAACAGGGTAGGCACCATCAAGTGCATGATCCGCCGCACGTGCGGGTGGTTCCAGCCCCAGCGCGGCAGGGTCAGCAGGTTCAATCCGCGCAGCGCCGGCAGCAGGAACAGCAGCTGCAGGATGCCGGCCAGCAGGATCGCCCAGCCCATGGCCATGATCGGCGGCTGCATGTGCCGCGAGAGCACCAGTGCACCGCCGATCATGCACAGGTTCAGGATCACCGGGGTCAGCGCCGGCAGACCGAAGCGGTGGAAGCTGTTCAGCGCGCCGCCGGACAGCGCCGTCAGCGACACGAACAGCAGGAACGGAAAGGTCAGGCGCAGCAGATCGACGGTGAGTGCGAACTTCTCCGGCTCGGCCAGAGCGCCCGGCGAGAACAGCATGGTCACCTGCGGCGCGAAGAAGATGCCGAGCGCGGTGACCACCAGCAGCACGCCGCCCAGCGTGCCCGAGACCTGCGCCATCAACTGCTTGAGCTCGGCGTGGCTGCGTGTCTCCTTGACCTGGGTGAACACCGGCACGAAGGCGGTGGAGAACGAACCCTCGGCAAACAGGCGACGCATGAAATTGGGAATGCGGAATGCGACCCAGAACGCGTCGGTCGCACCGCTGGCACCAAACGCGGCGTTGATCGACATGTCGCGAACCAGGCCGAGCACGCGCGACACCAACGTCATCGCGCTGAACGACAACAACCCGCGGAACATGCTCGGAGACTTCATGCGCGTGTGTGTGACCTTGCGGCGTTGGGTGCAGGTGGCGCCGAGGCTCCGGCGGCCGGCTGCGCACCGCCTCGTCCACAAGCCTGCCCTGATCGGCATGACGGCACGCTTCCGGCGTCGTAGTGTGCCAGCGAATGCGGTCCGGAGCCCAGCCGTGCCGGCCAGCGGACAGGTGGCCGGCACGTCCGGCCGGGCCAGACGGCATGGCGCAGCGTTGACGCACTTGCCTGTTAGGCCGCATAATTGCGCTCTTTTCCCGGCCCAACAACGCATTCCGGAGTTCTACCTTGGCCAATATCAAGTCCGCAAAGAAGCGCGTGCGGCAGTCCGAACGCAATCGCCTGCGCAACATCAGCGCGCGCTCCATGGTCCGTAGCGCCCTGCGCAAGGTTGTCAAAGCCATCGAGGCGAAGGACAAGGCCGCAGCCGTCGCCGCCTTTGCCACCGCCCAGCCGCTGATGGACCGCTACGCCTCGCGCGGCCTGATCCACAAGAACAAGGCTGCCCGCCACAAGAGCCGCCTCAACGCGAAGATCCGCGAGCTGGCCTGACCGCCAGCCGCAATTCCACGCAACATCGAAAGCCGGCGCCAGCCGGCTTTTTCGTGGCCGTGATCCGACCGGTGCCACGCAGGCCTGACTGGCCGTCCGGCACCCGCCCACACGAGCGCTTATCATGGATGTTCTTTGCGGAGCATCCATCCATGGCCGATTCGATCCTCTCCGAACGCCGCGGCACGGTACTGTGGCTTACCCTCAATCGGCCGCAGGTGCACAACGCCTTCGACGACGGCTTGATCGCGGCATTGACCGCCGCGCTCGAGGCGGCGGATGCCGAACCACAGGTGCGCGCGGTCGTGCTGGCGGCCAACGGCAGCTGCTTCTCGGCCGGCGCGGACCTGAACTGGATGCGCTCGATGGCCGGCGCCACGGAGGAGCAGAACCGCGACGACTCGCTGCGCCTGGCCAGGCTGATGTGCACGCTGCAGTTCCTCTCCAAGCCGACCATCGCCCGGGTCCACGGCTCGGCCTACGGTGGCGGCGTGGGCCTGGTGGCGTGCTGCGACATTGCCGTCGGCGTGACCACGGCCAAGTTCGCGCTGTCCGAGGTGAAGCTCGGCCTCGTCCCGGCGGTGATCTCGCCGTACGTGATCGACGCCATTGGCGTGCGCCAGGCGCGCCGCCTGTTCCTCACCGGCGAGGTCTTCAGCGGCGAGCACGCCGCGCGCATCGGGCTGCTGCACGCGGCGGTAGCCCCGGAGGCGCTGGACGAGGAGATCGACCGCGTGCTGCACCTGGTGACCAAGGTGGCACCACAGGCCCAGCGTGAGGCCAAGCAGCTGGCGTTCCGTGTCGGCGGCATCGACCAGGCGCAGACGGAGGCCGTGGACACCGCCAACGCCGCGCTGATCGCGCGCCTGCGCGTGGCCGAGGAAGGCCAGCACGGACTGGCCGCGTTCCTGGAAAAGCGCGCGCCGCGCTGGGTGGCCGGGAATTGAGCGCAGCCGGCCTGCCGGCAGCGCCGGCGACAGCCAATCTGCTAAGTTTGAGCAACCTACCGGATGCTCCAGCCAACGAAGGCACCGCATGTTTGAGCGTGTACTGATTGCCAACCGCGGGGAAATCGCCTGCCGCGTCATCCGCACCTGTCGGCGCATGGGCATCCACACCATCGCGGTGTATTCCACGGCGGATGCGGACGCGCAGCATGTGCGCCTGGCCGACGAGGCCTGGCCAATCGGCGGCGCCCCGCCGGCGGAATCCTACCTGCGTGGTGACGCCATCCTCGATGTCGCGCGCAGGACCGGCGCGCAGGCGGTGCATCCCGGCTACGGCTTCCTGTCCGAAAACACGACATTCGCGCGTACCTGTGTGGACGCCGGCATCGTCTTCATCGGTCCGGATCCCGAGAGCATCGAGGCGATGGGCTCCAAGGCGGCGGCCAAGCACCTCATGGCGAAGCATGACGTGCCCCTGGTACCGGGCTATGACGGTGACAACCAGGACAATGCGTTCCTGGCGCGGCAGGCGCACGAGGTGGGTTACCCGCTCATCATCAAGCCCTCCGCCGGCGGTGGTGGCAAGGGCATGCAGATCGTGCGCTCCGACGACGAGTTTCCCCAGGCTCTGGAAACCGCGCAGCGCGTCGCCAAGGCGGCATTCGGCGATGCCTCGATGTTGCTGGAACGCTATGTCGAGCACCCGCGCCACATCGAGTTCCAGATCTTCGGCGACCGCCATGGCCACGTGATCCACCTGGGCGAACGCGAGTGCTCCTCGCAGCGCCGCTACCAGAAGGTCCTGGAGGAGACGCCCTCGCCGTTCCTCAACCCCGAACGCCGCGCGGCCATGGGTGCCGCCGCGGTTGCCGCCGCGCGCGCGGTGAATTATGTCGGCGCCGGCACGGTCGAGTTCATCGTGGGCCAGGAAGGCGATTTCCATTTCATGGAGATGAATACGCGGCTGCAGGTCGAACACCCGGTCACCGAACTCACCCACGACATCGACCTGGTCGAATGGCAGCTGCGCATCGCCGACGGCGAACCGCTGCCGCTGACGCAGGAGCAGGTGGTCTCCCGTGGCCATGCCATCGAAGTGCGCATCTACGCCGAGGATCCGGAGCAGAACTTCCTGCCCGGCTCGGGCAAACTGCAGACCTTGCGCCTGCCGCCGACATCCGCGCACCTGCGCCTGGACGGTGGCGTGGTCGAGGGCGACACGGTAACCATCTTCTACGATCCCATGATCGCGAAATTGATCGTGTGGGATGCGAACCGGGTGCAGGCGCTGCAACGCATGCGCAACGCGCTCGCGCAATGCGAAATCGAAGGGCCGAAATCCAACATCGCGTTCCTGGAACGCCTGGTGCGCCACCCCGCCGTCGTCGAGGCACGTATCGACAGCGGCTACCTCGACCGCCACCTGGATGAATTCGTCACCGGCACCCACGAGCCCGACGCGCGCACCTTGTTCGCCGCGGCCACGGCGGCCCTGCTCCACGACGAAACGTGCCCGCACGTGTCCGCCGCCGATCCGCACTCGCCATGGGCAGCGAGCGACGCCTGGCGCATCGGCCGCAACGGCAAGCGCGTGCTCGCGCTGGCACGCGGTGAGGCGCGATTCGAGATCGAGGCATGGGGGCATGCCGGGCACTACACCATGAGACTGGGCGACACGGACTGCGATGTCCAGGGTGCGCTGCTGGGCGAGGACGTGCTCAACGCGCGTTTTGACGGCGAGGGCGAACGCCTCACCCTGCGCGTGGACGACAAGCGGGTATTGCTGCACGATGCCGAAGGTCAGCGGTGGCGTCTCAACCGTGTCCCGGCGTATGCCTGGCACGCCGAGGACGCGACCGGCGGCAACCAGGTGCTGGCGCCGATGCCTGGCCGCATCGTGGTGGTGAAAGCCAAGCCCGGCGACATCGTTGAACGGGGTCAGGACCTGCTGGTGATGGAGGCGATGAAGATGGAACTGGCACTGAAGGCACCGCGAGCCGGCACGCTTGCCGACATCACCGCCGCCCAAGGCGACTTCGTCGAGGCCGATACGATACTGGTACGGTTCGTCGAGTAACGGGCGGGCCAGCATCCTCCAATTGCCGGTACCGGGAATGGACCTGCGTGGATCATGGTTGCCGCCGCAGCGTATCCTGCCCGCTCGGCCCGGCGCCGCTGAGTTGCCGCCAATGCTTGCATTCAAGATCCTCGGCATCATCTTGTTCATGTACATCGGCTGGGCCGCGTGGCGCGGTACGGTGTTCGCCAAATGCGGCATCGGCTGGACCTGGGTCGAACGCGGCGCGCGGCCACGCATGTTCTGGGCGGTCCTCACCTGCTACGGCTTGCTGGGCGCCGCGCTGCTCACGGTCTTTTGAAACGCCGTCATCCTGACTGGAGTTGCCATGACCTCTTCCGCCTCGTTCGTCCGCATCGTCGAAGTCGGCGCCCGCGACGGGTTGCAGAACGAGAAGACATTGCTGCCGACGGCAACCAAGATCGAGCTGATCGACCGCTTGTCCGCAACCGGCTTGAAGACGATCGAGGCGACAAGCTTCGTCAGTCCCAAGTGGATACCGCAACTGGCCGATGCGGCCGAGGTGTTTGCCGGCATCCATCAGGCGCCCGGCGTCAGCTATCCCGTGTTGGTGCCGAACCTGGAGGGCTACGCACGGGCACGCGCCGCCGGTGCAGGCGAGGTCGCCGTGTTCACCGCGGCGAGCGAGGCATTCAACCGCCGGAACATCAACGCCTCGATCGACGAGTCGATCGAGCGCTTCGCGCCGGTGGTGGCGCAGGCCAGAGCCGATGGCGTCGCCGTGCGCAGCTACGTGTCGACCGTCCTCGGCTGCCCCTACCAGGGCGAAGTGCCGGTGCGTGATGTGGTGCGCGTGGCGCGGCGGCTGCACGAGCTTGGCTGCTACGAGGTGTCGCTCGGCGACACGATCGGCATCGGCACGCCGGCAAAGGCACGCGCCATGCTGCATGCGGTCGCACAGGAGGTGCCGATGACCGCCCTGGCGGTGCATTTCCACAACACCTACGGCCAGGCGCTGGCCAATATCCTGGCCTGCCTGGAGGAAGGCGTGCGCGTGGTCGACAGCGCCGTCTCCGGCACCGGCGGCTGCCCCTACGCCAAGGGCGCCACCGGCAACGTGGCCAGCGAGGACGTGGTGTATATGCTGCAAGGCATGGGCGTGCCCACCGGGATCGACCTGGACCGCCTGGTGGCGGTCGGCGCCTGGCTGGCCGGGCAGCTGCACAAACCAACCTCCAGCCGCGTCACCCAGGCACGGATCAACATGGCGTGAGCAGCCCGGCACGTCCCCACTACATATACCCAAACCAGACATGTCCAGAGAATTTTCCATTCGGCCCATCGAGGCCAGGGACGACCAGGCCGTGGCCGCCATCATCCGCAGCGTGATGCCGGAGTTCGGCGCCGGAGGTCCCGGATTCGCAGTCCACGACCCAGAGGTTGACCACATGTACGCTGCCTACACCCAGCCGCGTAGCGCCTATTTCGTGGTCGAGCGCGATGGTGCGGTGAGCGGTGGCGGCGGCGTGGCACCGTTGGAAAACGGACCACAGGATGTCTGCGAGCTGCGCAAGATGTACTTCCTGCCCGCCGCGCGCGGAATTGGCGCCGGCAGCGCGATGATGCACCGCTGCCTTGACGCCGCGCGCGCGGCAGGCTTCCGCCGCTGCTACCTGGAGACGGTGGACCGCATGGAAGGAGCCCGGCGTCTGTACCGGCGTACCGGTTTCAGGCCCATTGATGCGCGCATGGGTGGCACGGGCCATTTCGGCTGCGACCGCTACTACATCCTCGACCTGTAGGAATGTCCAAACGATTGCCCAGAGCGCTTGTTCGGACCTTCGCCGGGAGCCCGGGTGGCTTCTGCCACCCCGGCTCCCACGCGACCCGATCCGCAGACATGCGCCCGCCATCCCCTGGACCGGCAGCAGCCGATTGCATCAATTGGACAGGACGATGTCCGTGATGATGCCGGAGGCGATGGCGATGAGGAGGAAATCGCTGTTGTCGCTGCGCACCCATCGGTAGCCGCGGGGTGGTGGACGCAGGTCGTACGCGCTCCAGTTGGTCACGTAGTAGCGGTCGGCACGATAGTGTCTGGGCAGGTGGCCACCACGCTTGTACCAACCGAGGTGCCGGCCATTGTCGTGCGCCACGTAATAGCGGCCGCGGTCATCGTGGATGCCGCGTCTGTCGCGCCGGTACTTCACCTTGCCATGGTGCCGGCCGTGCCAGCCGTTTCCCTGCTGCCCTTGCTGTCCCTGATGATCCTGACGGCCGTGATGCTGCGGTGGACTCGCCGTCACCGCGGTGGCAGCAAACAGCAGGCTGCTTGCCAAGGTAACCAGAAGTTTTTTCATGACGTGGTTCCTTGAGGGGAAGAAGCGCCGACGGCCATCCGGGTGACGGGTACCGACGCAAGCCAAAGCCTAACGATCATCCCTGAACACCAGCGGTCCACCGGCATACCAGGCTGAATCGGCATTCACCCAGCCACGTCGCGGTAGCCCGCATGAGCGCGACGTATATGCAGCCATGCTGCACCTACTTTGTCCTGGGGCGGAACGGCGTAGTCCGTGGCCGAAGCGGAGCTGCGAACACCATGGACCATGCGCCTCAGGCCGGTTGGCGGGCACCATCCCTGATGTCGGGCGACACGGCGCGCAGGAAGGTGAGCCGCGACTGCGGCTCGATGATCAGGGGACCGAGCTTCGCGTTGAACAGCTTCCCGGATGACGTAGCCAGATGTGTCTGGAAGGCCGCTTCGTCCACATATTCTTCGTACACGAAAAACGATCCAGGCTCGTCCAGCCGGTGTGAGGCCTGGAAGAGTACGTTGCCGGGCTCCCGGCGCACGCTCGCGGCGTAGGCACAAAGCAGATCGGCTACCACGGCCTCATTGCCAGACCTGGCGGTAAACGTCGCATACAGAATGACGGGCACCGCAGCGCTCATGTCCTGCTCCAGATCCAGGGGCCGCGCGTCTTGCTGCTGGTCATGCTTGCTCCTCCATCAGAAGATTCACCTCGGCCAGAGCCGGCATCGCGGCAAATGAGCCGCGCCGGGTCACTGCCAGCGCACCGGCGGCCGCGGCAAAGCGCAGGCTCTCCTCGATCTGCGCACGGTCGCCGCAGAACGCGTCCAAATCCGACCCGCAGGCGAGCCGGCAGCCGAGCTGGTACAGGAAGCCACCGACGAAGGCGTCCCCAGCGGCGGTCGAATCCTGCATCGTGACCCGAAACGCCGGCACCTCTCCCGTATCCCCCCGCGTCCGCCAACGCAGTGGACGGCCGCCGTCGGTGATCAGCAGCAGCCGGGGTCGCCCGCGCCACAGCCGCGCGAAGACCTTCACATCATCTCCGCCAGACGCCCGGCACAGCCAATCGAACTCCTCGCGCGAAACCTTGACCACATCGGCAAGCGCCAATGCCTGCCACAGGCGTGGCGCCGGATCGGAATCACGCGGCCACAGCATCGGCCGCAGGTTCATGTCGAAACTGACGATCGCGCCGGCGGCGGCAGCCCGACGCATGCCTTCAAAAGTGACCTGCGCAATCTCCTCTTCGGTCATGCTGACCGAGCACACATGAAGCATGCTGATGTCGCCGAACGTCACCCGGTCGAAATGCGGAATGCGGAACAGCATGTCGGCGCCCGGCGAGCGATAGAAGCTGAAGCTGCGCTCGCCGTACGTATCCAGCGCCACGAAGGCCAAGGCCGTGCCCGCTGCATCGGTACGCACGACACCGCCGGTGGCCACCCCGGCATCCTGCAGGCTCTGCAGCAGGAAATCACCGAACATGTCCTGGCCGAGCATGCCGATGAAATTGCTTCGACCTCCAAGCCGCGCCACTGCCACTGAAACATTCGCCGGAGCCCCGCCTGCGAACTGCCGGAAGCTGCGCGTTGCGCCTGGCCTGTGCGGTGGCTCAGCCAGCATGTCGATCAAGGCCTCACCGAAGCAGGCGATCCCTCGCTGCGTACCCATGCCGCAGCTCAGCTCATGTCTTCAAAATCTGCCGGGTCGGGGCCCAGCCGGGTCCCGGCATCGAGTCGGGCCATGTATCCCATGTCGCTGTCGTCGAGCGCGAAATCGAAGATCGCCATGTTTTCCGCAATCCGCGCTGGAGTGACCGACTTCGGAAACGCCACCAGGCCGAGTTGCATGTGCCAGCGCAGGATGACCTGGGCAACGCTCTTGCCGTGCCTGCGGCCAATCGCCTTGAGGCCGGAGTCAACCAGCAGCTCCCCTCCATGTGCCAGCGCACTCCACGACTCGGTGACGATCTGGTGCGCTGCTCCATAAGCCCTGAGCTGGGCCTGCTGCAGCAAGGGATGCAACTCGATCTGATTGACCGCGGGCAGTACCCCCGTCGCGTCGATGATGCGGTCGATGTCCTCCGCGCGGAAGTTCGACACGCCGATCGAGCGTACTTTGCCGGCGCCGCGTGCTTCGATGAGCGCCTTCCAGCTGTCGACGAAGCGGCCATGCCGCGGGCACGGCCAATGGATCAGGAAGAGGTCGATGTAATCCAGGCCGAGCCTGGCCAGGCTGGCATCGACCGCCTGAAGCGACTCGTGGAAGCCCTGGTCCGGATTGCGCAACTTGGTGGTGATGAACAGCTCGGAGCGCGGTAGGCCGGAGGCACGGATCGCGCGTCCGAGGCCTTCTTCATTGCCGTACCCCGCCGCGCCGTCGACATGGCGGTAGCCAAGGTCGAACGCGGTGCCCACGACACGGGCAGTGTCGGCATCGGGTACCTGCCAGATACCCAGTCCGAGCTGCGGGATCCGGTGACCGTCATTGAGCAGGATTGATGGAATATCAGACATTGGATCTCCGTAAGCAAAAGGGCCCATGGCGCGCCAGCACGGGCAGCGGGTTCGATCACGCCATCACTGGAGCGCGCGCGGCGCGCGCAAGGCGTATCCCAGGACCACCAGGAAGCCCACCGCCGGCACCGCCATGGCCCAGTGGATGCCGGCCAGGTCGGACACGCCGCCCATCAGTACCGGCAACAGCGCGCCGCCGATGATGGCCATCACCAGCATGGAAGAGCCCAGCTTGCGATGGTCATCATCCAGTCCGCTCAGGCCGAGCACGAAAATGGTCGGAAACATGATCGACATGAACAGGCTGACCCCGACCAGGGCATACAGCCCGACATGGCCTGGCAAGGCGATGGCTACCGCGCAAAGCAGCACATCGACCAACGCGAAGGCGGCCAGGAGGTACGCCGGAGCCACCTTGCGCAGCATCACGGTGCCGAGAAAGCGACCACACATGAACAGGACCAGCGACAAGGTGAGATAGCTGGCGGCAGTCTTCTCGGGTGTCCCGGGGATGACATCCTGGAAATAGCGGATCAGGTAGCTCCAGACCCCGACTTGCGCACCGACATAGAACAACTGGGCGATCACCGCGAAGACATAGTTCCCGTTGCGCAGCAACTCGCGGAGTTGCGCACCGGTGCCGGTTTCCTTTTGCGCCGTGCGTGGGATCACCGGGAACTTTACCGACGCGATCAGGACCGCCCACATCACCACCAGCACGCCGATGATCAGGTACGGCATCTGCACTGCCATGGACTCGGTCGCGAGATACGCGTCCCGCGCGGCCGGAGCCATGGCGGCCAGTTCCTGCTCCTTGTATTCGATACCGGAAAAAATAAAGTGTGAGCCGATCGCCACACCGGTGATGGCGCCGAGCGGGTTGAACGCCTGCGCCAGGTTGAGCCGACGCGCCGCACCCTCGGCCGGGCCAAGCATGATCACCAGCGAATTTCCGGAGGTTTCCAGAAAGGCCAGCCCGCTGGCAATCACGAACAGGGCAAGCAGGAACAGGCCGTAGGTATGAATCTCCGCAGCTGGGTAGAACAGGAACGCGCCGGCGCCGAAGAGCAGCAAGCCCAGCACCACGGCCGCCTTGTAGCTGTAGCGGTGCATGAACATCGCCGCCGGCATCGCAAACAGGAAATAGCCGAGATAGAACGCACTCTGCACCAGCCCGGCCTGCAAATCGGAAAGCTCAAACGCCTTCTTGAACTGCTTGATCAGGATGTCGTTCAGGCTCGCCGCCGCGCCCCAGAAGAAGAACAGGCTGACCACCAGCACCAGCGGCACGACCGCAGTACGCGCCAGGTTGGCGGCAGATAGCACGTCGCTGTTATTACCTTGCATGGCGCACCGCCCTTTGGGCCAAATCGGGTATCCGGAAACGATACGATCAGTAGCTCACGCTGTTGCGCATGTTGAGGCGCAGTTCGCTCACCGCACGGCGGGCCTGATCGATGGCGTCGGGTGTCGAATCGCGGGCCGCAGCATCGCAATTGGCGATGGTGACGTTGCCAAAGGGAAGACGCGCCCGTTCGTGAGGGGGTTGCTCGCCCCGGTCGAGGAATTCGTCAAAGACCGACGAGTACATATAGGAATAACCGTGTCCCCACCGGTTGAGGGTGATGCCGGCGATATCGCGATCAGCGTCGAACCCGTACGGACCAAGCATGCGCGTGAGCTGGTCGCGCAGCTTGGACTCATAGGTCGCAAAGTCGGTGGCGTACATCTCCGCGCGGGCAGCGCGGTACTGGTCCTTGACCGACAGGCCCGGCGTCTCAAAGACGCGCAGCATGGTCAGCACCGTCGGTTCGTCGGGCGAGGTCGAACGCTTGTAGCCGCCGATATCGACCGGGCATTCGAGCAGGATCTGCGAGTAATAGCCGTTGGGCGCATTGATGAAGCAGGCGCCAGCCTTCTTGAAGGCACGCCAGTTGCGCAGCCAGACGTTCACCCACAGGTTCACCGCGTGCACCTGGTAGCGCAGCGCTTCCTTCTGCCAATCAGGCAGTTCGGGGCAGATGTAGGGAATGACATGGTGCCAGCAGGCCAGCACGCAATGCCGCGCGCGGACCCGGTACAGCTTGCCGTCGCGGGAATAGATGACTTCCACCCCACCCGGCTTGTTGGCAACGTGGACCGCCGTGCTGCTCAGCCGGATCCGGTTCTGGTTGCCGGCCAGGTCCAGGCGGGCATAGTCGGCCCGCTGCAGCATCGAGTCGGCGAGCGTCTTTCCGGGCAAGGCCTCGGGAATGAGCTGGCGGACGATCAGGCGGGCGATGGTCGCGTTGCCATCGGGGAAGTGGTATTTCGGCAGGGGTTTGCGTGTTGCTGGTGACGGCTGGTTCGGGATGGTGCGCAGCGGATACTCCGGCCCCAGATCCATGCCGATGAAACCGGGCATCCCCCGCCGCATGGCGGCAATCGCCGACATGCCTGAGAGGCCGCGGGCACTACCGAACGTGCGGTCGCGCAGGTAGCTGACCACCATCGGGTCGACCTTGGCGACCTTCAGCAGATAGTCGCGGTAAGTCATCTTGCGCAGCCTCGCCACGCGCTCGGCTGGCGTCATGCCTGGCAGGAAGTCCGCCTTGGCCGTGTACAGCCGATAGACGTCCTTGCGTGCCTGCTCGTTCATTGGCGCACGGGCGAGAAAGTCAGCCCAGCGCTTGGCCTGGTCCGGCGGCACGTTCGGATCGTGCAGGGCAATGAACTCGATCCACGGCGCCGGGTCATCCATCAGCAGATCCTGACCAAACGTGGCCTGGTCGTAATAGACCCGCTGTCCCATGCCAAGGCGCTGGTAGAAATAGGTGTCCTGGTTCTCGCGATTGAGCTGGGCTATGTCCTCGATGCCGATCGACTGCATGAAGCTGCGTGCGTTCTCGCTGCCTGGAGAGATGTCGAACGTGCCCGCGTTGGATATGACGGTACGGTTGCCAAAGTCGAACTCGTTGCGCTTGGCGTGGCCGCCGAAATCATCGTGATTGTCGAGAACAAGGGTACGTGCCTTGCCACCACTGTCACGGACGTAGAACAGTGCGGCGGACAGGCCGCTGATGCCGCCCCCCACGACGATCAGGTCGTACTGCTCGCCCGTGTCCTCGATCGGCTCCTTGTCGATGTGCAGCGTATGGTCACGCATGGCGTGGCCGGCCACATAGGCCGGAAAGCTGCTGCCACGCATGCCGGTAAGGACCGGTGGATACGTGCCCTGGGTCGCCGCCGTCGCCGCGGCTCCCGCGCCCCTGGTTGCAGCTGGGGCCGACATCCCGGCAGCGGATGCCAGCACCCCCGGCGCGAGCCCGGAGGCCGCCAGCGCCACCGAGCCCTTGAGCACGCCGTTGATGAAGTCACGACGCTCGATGTTGTCGACGACGCCCAGCCGTTCGTCGTTCTTCTTGCTCATGCTGCCACCACGAAATCAGAAGTGATAATCGAGACGAACGAAATAGTAGCCACCCATGGCATTGATGGAGTCGCCGGAGTCGTACATCCAGGCATAGGTGGCCCGGTTGCTCGCGCTCATCGCCTGGGCCGGCAACTTGCTCGGCTTTTCGTTGAAGACGTTGTCCACCCCGGCGGTCAGGCCCAAGCCATTTGCAAAGTCATAACCACCGTAAAGCGATGTGATCAACTTTGGGCTGATCGAGTACTTGTAGTTGTTGGCCAGACGCTTGACCGGACCGTAATGGGTAAGATTCACGCCCACATTGAATCCACGCAACTTCCAGTCGAGGCCTGCGATCTGCGTGTAACGCGGCGACCGGTAACGCATGTTGTAGATGGTCGATTGGTTGAGCAGTGCCACATACGGCAGGTCCGCCAGCAGAGGTGAAATTCCTTCCTCGCGGGTGACCTGGGTGCGCACCGTATTGAGTGCGTAGTTCCAGGTCCAGACCCCGACGTCAGTGGAAAAGCTGCCATCCGCGGTGAACTCCACTCCGCGGGTGCGCGTGGCACCCACCGTGCGCAAGTAGCTCACGAACAGGCCCTTGCTCGGAGTGATCACGTAACCCGCAGGAGCCAGCAGCCCGTCAATGACGCCCATCTGGTGTGCATTCAGCACGTTGCCGTAGTAGTCGACAACCCGGTTCGGATCCGTGGCGTCATAGCCCACGTAGGTCGACATGCCCAACTGGTCGCGGACATCGATCTGGTAGGCGTCCACGGCGAGGTGCACGCTGTCGACCGGGGAATAGGTAAAGCCCAGACTGTAGTTCTTCGACTTCTCCGGCTTGAGGGGGACCGCACCCAATGCCGTGGCCACCGGGGACGATACGCGTGCATTGATCCAGCGCTGGGTCGGTGTATCCGAAGTGAGCTGGAAATTTTGCGCGGCCAGTGACGGGGCGTGAAAGCCGTTGCTGACGGTGCCGCGTATGCCGAAGCGCGGGGTGAAATCGAAGCGGGTGGAAAGCCGCCCAGTGGACACGTTGCCGAAGTCGGAGTGATCCTCGAAGCGCCCGGCAATATCCAGATACCAGCGCTTCGTGACATTCGTCGCCGCGCCCAGGTAGGCAGCCGTGCTGTGCCTGGTGCCGTGAACGGCGTCGGCCGCCGGATAGCCGGTGTAGGCGGTGATCCCCTTCCCGGTCCAAGACGCCAACTCACCCGCGCCACGGGTGTAGCCCTCCTGCTGGTACTCCACCCCGGCGCTCAGCCCCAATGGCTCTGCGAATGCCGGGACATCGAAGCTGCGATGCAGGTCCACGTTGCCTACGTTCTGGGTGTAGGCCAGCTTTCCCGAATACACGTCGGTCGGGCCGCCAGGATAATCGTAGGAATAGTTGGCCGAATGCTGCGTGTAGACCTTGTAATCGTCGCTGTTGCGCGTGAAGCTGACATCCCAGTCCCACTCCGCCACCGTGCCTTTCAGGCCCAGCACACCGGTGTAATCCTGCTCCTTGCCGACCGCGCGTGGCGTGAATCCGTTTGGATAAATGCTCTGGTACAGGCCCAGGTTGCTTTGCCACGTGGTATACGGCGTTCGGGTGGCTTGGCGCGTACTCATGCGGCGATCACTGAAGGTCGCAAATGAATACAGGGTCATCGCACTCGTGAGGTCATATTCGAGGTTATAGGCACCCGACTTCAAGGTGTACGCTGGCGTGCTGTACGAATAGTCCTTGACCTCGTTGCGCTTGCTTTCATCCGGATTGGCGGTTGTCCCGGGGCACAGGCTGTTGTAGGTACAAAGCTTGGTCAGGCCGCCACCGGCTGCAATGGCCGGATACACCAGGTAGGTGTCGCGATAGGGGCGGTTGCGGGACGCTTCCTGCTGGTCCGTATAGCCGAGTGTGGCGTTGAAGAACCCGCCTTCACCTAGCGGCAGGCCGAAGTTCACCCCGTATTTGCCCCGCGTGCCGCCGCCGTCAAAACTGCTGCCACCCTCGACCGAGGCAACGCCGCCGCTGGTGTTCGACTTGAGGATGATGTTGATCACGCCAGCGACCGCATCCGAGCCATAGATCGCCGAGGCACCATCACGCAGCACTTCGATATGGTCGACGGCCGCCATCGGGATCAAGGCAAGGTCGGTGTAGTTCTGTCCGGGAAAGCTGGTGTCACTGGTATAGGCGCTGACATTGCGACGCTTGCCGTTGACCAGGACCAGGGTGTACCCGGGCGACAGGTTGCGCAGCATCGCACCGCGAACCTGACCGTCCAGGCCGCTGCCATAGGTCTGCAGGCTCAGCGACGGAAGCTTGGTCAGCAACGCCTGCACCAGGTCACCCTTGCCGGTGGCCACCAGATCATCCGCGCTGACCACGTCAATCGGGGCGGGGCTGTTCTCCACCGTGCGGATGC
>Ga0209916_1000564_pt1 | contig 54546 bp, 38 predicted proteins | sample ThiBio_1000_plan_FD_183956 | JGI IMG/M metagenome (GOLD analysis project Ga0209916, IMG submission 183956) | Wastewater bioreactor microbial communities from Cape Town, South Africa - Thiocy_solids_2 (SPAdes) | ecosystem: Engineered > Bioreactor > Thiocyanate-remediating > Anaerobic-Aerobic ... | reverse complement strand
GCGACATCAGTCGGCGCGGTCGCCCGCCGACCGCTGCAGAACGGTGCAGACATGCGCGAACGCGTCGTCGTCGAGCCAGGGGCTGTTGCTGATGGTCAGCGTGCGGGCGGCGAAGTTGCGGGCGTTTGGCATGGGCGTGCGTGGGACGCGGTCGGCGAGGTAGGCGTAGTCGGGCAGGGCGTGCACAAACAGGCGGCTGACACCGAGGCCTGCGGTCCACAGCTGGGCCAGGATCGCCTCACATCGCGCTGCCGTGGCCGCCTGCAGCATCAGGAATGGCCAGCTCGCCGTGGTGCCCGGCGCCGCTTCAAGCACCTGGAGGCCCGGCATGTCCCGCAGCTGCGCGATGCGCTGCGCTGCCTGCGTGCGCAGCTGCTGCACGAACGCGGGCAGGCGCGCCGCGGCCCGTGTCCCGACACCCTGCCGCCAGCGGCCCACGCGGTGCAGCGGGATGGTCGGCGGGAACGCGTCGCCCACGGCGGCGACCGGGTCGCCGCGGTGCAGGGCGCGGCGCAGCGGACCGCCATACGCCAGGCCGAGGCCAGCCGGCCGGTAGAGCAGCGCCAGGCCGAGCAGTTCCAGGCTGCGGCGCAGTTCCCAGGCGGGCCGCCGCGGCACGATCTCCGCGTGCGTGCGCGTGAGCGCCGCGCGCAGCCCGGGATCGCGCGCGATCAACAGCCCGCCCTCGTAGATCGACAGGCCCTTGCCAGCAGCCAGGCTGAAGAAGCCGATGTCGCCGCGCAGGCCGACACTTTGCCCGTGGTCGCGTGCGCCCATGGCTTGCGCGGCATCCTCGATCACCCGCGCGCCACAGGTTTTGGCCACGTCCAGCACGCCGTCCAGGTCGGCGACCAGGCCGCCGAGATGGGCCGGCACGATCGCCAGGGTGTCGCTGCCGCAGACCTGCGCCAGCGCCTGCGGGTCCATCTCGAAGTGGCCAGGGCGCGTGTCGCACAGGCGCAGCTCCAGGCCGAGGCTGTGCACGGTAATGGCGACCAGGGGGCAGGTATAGGCCGGCACCACCACCACGCGCCGCTGCGGCGCCTGCCGGCGAAGCGTGTGCAAGGCCACCAGCAGCGCGGCGGTGCCCGAGCATTCCAGCAGCGGTTCGGGCAGGTCGAGCTGCTCGGCCAGTGTCGCGGCCAATGTCGGCCGCGTCGGCCACAGGTCGCTGGCGCGCAACGGCAGGCCGGCGGTCGGGGGGACTTCGGGATGGTGTCGCGTCGTCACGGCTCAGCCGGCCCGGGTTGCGGAGGGTCCGCTGCCGGCCGACTCGCTGTCGGCCTGCTCGCGCTCGGCCAGGGCCAGGCAGGCGATGCCGGCCAGGATCGCCAGCGCGCCGATCACCTTGGCGGCCGTGAGCGGCTCGTGGAACAGCCAGATCGAGATCAGGGTCACACTGACCACCTCCAGGTGCGAGGCGGCGAAGGCCGGGCCGATTGGCGCGTGCTTGAGCAGGCTCATCCAGGTGAAGAAGGCACCGATATAGCCGAGCACCGCGCCATATACCCAGGGGTGGCGGAACAACCGCAGCAGCCAGTCGACGTTTGCCTCCACCGGCAGCGCGTGCATGCCGGCCAGCTTGAAGCAGATCGCGCCGAAGGTGTCGAACGTCATCAGCAGGCCGAAGCCCACCAGGTAGAACACGGCCCGGTTGTGCCGCCGTGCGCTCATTCGCCCAGCCCCACGATGGCCACGCCGAGCGTGACCAGCAGCATGCCGGCGACGCGCAGGCGGGTCAGGCGCTCGCCGAACAGCAGGCGTCCGGCGAGCATGACGGCCACGATGTTGATCGCGCCGAGCAGGATGGCGCGCGACAGCGGCAACAGCGACAGGAAGGCGATCCAGGCCAGGAATTCGCCGACGTAGCAAGCCACGCCCAGCCACAGCCAGCGCCGCGTCAGCATGTAGCGCCAGCGCGCCATGCCATCGCCGGCAGCCGGGTCGCCGGCCGCGGCCTTGAAGGCCAGCTGGCCGCCGGTGTCCAGCACGATGTTGGCCAGCCACAGCGCGAGGGCGAGCGGCGACATTGGCTGGCCTAGGCCGCCGCGCGGTCGGCCGCCTGCGCCGCCACGATGCGGTCGAAGAAGCGCACCGAGCGCTCGGCCAGCAAATGGCGCTGCCGGTCGATGGTGATCATGTGATAGCTGTCATCGAGCAGCAGCAGTTCGGCTGGGCCGCGCACCTCGCGCAGCACCAGTCTGGCGTTGTCCAGGCTGGCCACGTCGTCCTCGCTGGCGTGCGCCACCAGACACGGCGCGCGCACCCGCGGCAACTGGCGGCGCACCTGCCGGGAGAGCCGGAACAGCTCGGCCAGCGATGGCCAGGGATTGCCGGGCAGGCCGGCCACGCTGCTGTCGCTGCCCTGCATGGCGGCGCTGACGTGCGCGCGCAGCCGCTCGTCACGCAAGCCATAGGGCGGCCGCTCGAAGAACATGCGGCGCCGTCCCAGGCCGAGCCTCGTCGCCAGCGGCAGCATGAATGCCAGGCGCGCAATCCCGGGAATGCTCCAGCCGTCATAGCGGAACGTGGCGCCGTACACGCCCACACCGGCGACCTGGTCCGGGCGGTCGGCGGCCAGCTTGAGCGCAAGCAGCGCACCCATCGACAGGCCGCCGACAAACAGATGATCGACGCGCTGCAGCAGGCGGTCGGCGGCCTGTTCCACGCTGGTGTACCAGTCGCGCCAACCAGTGGCGAGTAGATCCTCGACGTCGCCGCAGTGCCCGGCCAGTTGCATGCAATGCACGGTGAAGCCTGCGCTGTTGAGGCCCTTGGCCAGCAGGCGCATCTCCAGCGGCGTGCCGGTGAGCCCGTGGATCAGCAGCACGCCGCGGCGGTCGCCCTCGAGCAGGAAATCGGTAGCTTTGATCACGTGGGCACCTGGGAGCTTGGGCGGTGGATGCCGTCCAGGCTCCTAATCCGCACCCGGGCAGCATGCCAGCGTCACTTTTCAGCTGCCTTTCGCGTGGAAGCCGCCGCGGCCGGCGCCCCGAAGCGCACCAGTACCCGCTGCCCGATGCGCAGCTGCTGCGGCTGGTCAAAGGCGAGCACGCAGGTCACCGTGCGGTCGTTGGCACGCTGCTGCGGGTCGTCATCGAGCGTCGAGGCACCGACGACGTCGCCCACGCGCAGCACATGGGCCGGCCAGCTCTGTGCGCCGCCCAGGTCGTCGGCGCTCACGATGGCCGGCATGCCTGGGCGCACCGCGTCGAGCATGGAAACGCTGAGCTCGGCCCGCACGATGGGTGCGGTGCGCGGGAGCAGGGTGAAGAGGGGGCCCGATTGCGGCGCCACGCTCGCGCCTGGCTGGGCCTGCACGTGCACCACGCGGGCCGCGATTGGTGCGCGCAGTGTGCGCAGGCCGAGCTCGTAACGTGCGGCAGCCAGCTTTTGCCGGGCGAGGTCGACAGCTGCATTGGCTGCGGCCTGGTTGGCCGCAAGCTCGCTGGCCGCGCCACGCGCCTGCTCGGCATCCTGCACGCCGCCGGCACCAGCCTTGGCCGCTTGCGTCAGGCGTTCGGCCTGCTGGCGCGCAAGGGCCAGCTTGTCGCCGAGCAGCCGGGTCTGCGCCTCGGCCTGCCTGAGCTCGGCCTGGGCAGCCTGCAACTGCAGCCGGGCCGGCTCCGGATCGAGCGTGGCCAGGACATCGCCCTTGGCCACCAGGTCGCCCTCGTGCACGGTGACGCTGGCCAGCGTGCCTGCGCGCGGCGCGTCCAGTTGCAGCAATCCGCCTTCCACCGCAATGCGGCCGCGCGCGACGGCGGCGTACGCGGGTTCCACCGCGTCAGTCGCGGGCGACGCCGGGTGCGAACAGCCGACGAGCAGGGCCAGGGCGACGAGCAGAGCGAGCCGCGGTGGGTACATCGAGCCATTCATGTCACGGATCCTTGAAACGGTGTGACCGGGTTTGCCGGCCGCGTGTCGCTCAGTATGCGGCCGTCCTCCATGGCCAGCACGCGATCGGCATGGTGGATCAGGCGCGGATCGTGGCTGACACACAGCACGGTGGTGCCGTGGGTGCGGGCGATGCGGTGCAGTATGTCGATCACCATCTGGCCGTTGGCCGCGTCCAGCGCGCTGGTCGGCTCGTCCGCAAACAGCAGGTCCGGCTGCTTGGCCAGGGCCCGGGCAATGGCCACGCGCTGCTTCTCGCCACCTGACAGCTCGGCCGGGCGCAGGCGCATGCGGTGCCGCAGGCCCACCTCGTCCAGCGATTGCACCGCGCGGTGGCGGGATTCCTTGCGTCCCAGGTCCAGATAGTTCAGCGGCAGCTCCACCTGCTCCAGCGCGCTCAGCGCGGGAAACAGGTTGAAGCCCTGGAACACGAAGCCGGTGTGCAGCAGGCGGAAGCGCTCCAGCGCGCGCAGGTCGAGTCCGCCCAGGTCGCTGCCCAGCGCCGTCACCCGACCCTGGTCCACAGGCTGCAGGCCGCTCAGGATGGCGAGCAGGGTGCTCTTGCCGCAGCCCGAGGGCCCGGAAATCAGGGTCAGCTCGGCCGGCTCGATGCGCAGCGACAGGCCATCCAGCACCTGGATACGCACGCGCCCGGAAGCGAAGGCCTTGCACACGCCCTCGGCCACCAGGGTCGGGCCGTCGTGCTGGCGCGGGGATGGTGCTGCCGCGTTCATCGTCGCCGCGTTCATCGCAGCAGGGCCGCCGGGTCGGCGCGACGCAGGCCGCGCATGGCCACCAGTCCGGAGACCGCGGCCAGGCCCACCGCGAGCGCGATGCAGGCCAGGGTGATGGGTGCGTCGAGTACCACAGGCACGTCCTGGCTGCGCGCCAGCGCGATGATCGCGATGCCGAGCACGGTGGCGCCGAGCAGGCCGAGCGCGCTGACCCAGAACGCCTGCTCCAGCACCACCCAGCGCAGTTTGGCGACACCCACACCGAGCGCGTTGAGCGTGGCGTATTCCCGCGCCGAGCCAGCCACCGCACCCATCAGGGTCTGGCTGGTGATCACCGCGCCGACCAGGAACACGATGCCGGCCAGGAACAGCACGCCGGCCCCGGCGCCGGTGTCGAGCATCCAGTACAGCACCGAGCGGCGGGCGAAATCCGACGCGGTCCATACCTGGTAGGGCCCAAAGCCGCCGCGGCCGCGCAGGCGCGCCGCCACCACGTCGGCCTGGCCCGGGTCGCGCAGGCGCGCCACCAGGTAGGTCGGGCGGCCGGCGTCGACCGGGTCGATATCGAGCTCGCGCGCGGTATCCAGCGAACTCACCACGTTCACTCCACCAAGCGCGCGCAGGCCCCTGGCCACGCCGACCACGCGTACCCGTTGGCCGTTGATTGCCGCGCTGTCGCCCACCCGTACGCCGAGCTTGCTGATGTCGGCGCGGTCGACGATGACTGCGTCCGGCTCGCGCAGGCGGGCGCGCAGCGCGGGCGGCAGCGCCTGGGAAAACATCAGCGCGTCCGGCCGCGGATCGATGCCGGAGACGAATACGGATTCGCCACCCGTGCCGCGTGGGCCGCGCCAGTCGGCATCGACCCAATAGAACGGTTCCACCCGGGTCACGGCTGGGTCCGTGTGCAGCAGCATGGCCAGGTCGGGGTTGATCGCCCGGCCCAGGTTGACACTCTGCGTGCCGGGATAGCCCACCCACAGGTCGGCCGAGGAACCCGTGATATACACGCTGGCGCTGCCGAAGATGCCCAGCACCAGCCCGGCCTGCAGCAGTTGCAGCAGGCCGGCGAAGCCGATCGCCACCATCGCCGGGAGAAAGCGACGCCATTCGTAGAGCAGCGTCTTGCGTGCCAGCGCGACCATCAGTTTCGGGGCCCTACCGCAGCCTGGGCGTCGTCGCTCACGGCCGGCAGGGGCGCGCCGCCGAGCGCCTTGTACAGGCTGACGAAGGCCAGGCTGTGCGCGGTGCGCGCATCGATGGCAGTGAGCCGGGCCTGGCCTGCGGCCAGCGCGCTGTCCAGCTGCTGCAGCGGGCTGTCCAGGCCCAGGGTGACGCGCCTGGCCACCGCAGCGTGCGCGCGTTCGAGCGCGGCTGCGGCCTGTGCGCTCTCGTGCTCCTGCTGGCGCTGCAGCGCCAGGCGGCCCAGTGCGGTCTGCACTTCGGCCACGCCATCGAGCACGGCCTGGCGGTAGGCGAACACGGCAGCCTGGAGTTCGTGGGCCTTGGCGTGGTCTTGGGCGCGGCGCAGGCCCCAGTCGAACAGCGGGATGTCCAGCACCGGCCCGGCAGAGGCGATGGCGCTGTCGCCGGGCCGGCGGTAGGTGGCCATGTTGGTTGCCCATACGATCGACCCGCCAAGCTTGACGCTGGGGAACATGTCGGCATGGGCGACGCCGGCATCGCCGGCAGCGGCCAGCACGGCGGCTTCGGCGTGGACGATCTCCGGCCGCGTGCGCAGGAGGTCGGCAGGCGCGCTGCGCAGGGCAAGTGCGCCCAGGTCAGGCAGTGCGCCTGGGGCGAGCCAGGCCGGGTCAGCCTCGTCGCGTCCGAGCAGCGCCGCCAGCGCCTGGGCGGCGGCGCGCATGGCTTGCGCGGGTTCGGCTGCGGCGGCGCGCGCCTGGGCGGCCGCGGCTTCGGCCTGGGCCACGTCGCCAGGATCGGCCAACTTCAGGCGCAGGCGGGTTTGCCACAGCTGCAGCTGCCGCTCGCGCTCACCGCGCATGGCGTCCAGAGTGACCTGGCGCTGCTGTGCCGCGCGCAGGTCCAGCCAATTGCGCACCACTTCGGCCACCAGCGAGACGCGTGCCTGCTGCAGGTTCGCCAGCGCCAGGTCGTGATTGCCCTGCGCCTGGCGGGCGGTCGCGACATCGCGGCCAAACAGCGGAATTTCCCACAGCGCGTCGAAGCCGGCCACGAAGTAGGTGGCCCGCGCGTCCGGGTCGATGGCGTCCATGGTCTTGGCCCGCAGGCCGGGGAAATAGACGTACCTGGAACTGCGCTCCAGCGCGCGCGCCGCCAGCAGGTGTTCGCGTGCGGCGGCTACGTCCAGGTTGTCGCGCAGTGCGGTATCGACCAGTGCATCGAGTTGCGGGTCGTGGAACGCGTGCCACCAGCCGCGCAGGTCAACCTTGCCGGCGTCGGCCTGGATCGCCTGCTGCCACTGCGCCGGCACGGACGGTGCGAGCACCGGGAGTGGCCGCGTCGCGCACGCTCCTACGGCAGCTGCGCCAAGCAGGATGGCAAAGTGGCGGGCGAGTGTGCACGGCACGTCGGCTCAGCTCCCACGGCGACCACGTGACGTTTGCCGCCACGACGGGGTCTCACGGTGGTGGCTTGCGAGAGGACGATGAGGCGGCCGGGTGGAGGCCAGCGGATACAGCATGGCGGCGAGTGTGGTCCAAGAGGCTTTAAGGATGCTTAGGATGCCTTCCGCATTCTACGCACTACGCAGGCAGGGGCGGGAACTGCACGCTGACGCGCAAGCCGCCGCCGGCTGCCGATGAGTAGACGATCCGGGCGTGATGCTGGTTGGCGATCTGTCCGACGATGGCGAGTCCCAGGCCACTGCCGCCCTCGCGCGCTCCGGGCGCGCGGAAGAAGCGCTCGCCCAGGCGCGACCACAGCTCCGGCGGCACGCCGGGACCATCATCTTCGACCTGCAACGCGACACCGCCGTCGGCCAGGTGTCGCACGCTGACGGTGACCCGGGCCTGTGCGCCGGCATAGCGCAGCGCATTGTCGATGAGGTTGTCCAGCAGCTCGCGCAGGCTGTCGGCGACGCCCAGGATGATGGCGCCGGCGTGGGGGCCGGCGTAGCCCAGGTCGATGTCGGCATGGAGGGCTTCCTGCACGCGCGCACCAACGATTTCCGGGACCAGCAGCGCCAGATCCACGTGCGTGGAGTCGTCCGTTGCATCGGGCGGGTTGCTGGCCCGGGTCAGCGCCAGCAGCTGCATGGCGGTCCGGGTGGTGCGTCCGGTGAGTTTGTGGATGTGCTCAAGCGCATCGCGCAGGGTTTCCGGGCTCGGATCGGACAGGGCGCGCTCGGTGTGCAGGCGGAGGCCGGCCAGCGGCGTGCGCAGCTGGTGGGCGGCGTCGGCCATGAAGCGCTTCTGCGCCTCGAGCACGGTGCTCAGGCGCGCGAACAGCGCGTCGATGGTCTGCGTCAGCGGCAGGATTTCCACCGGCACATCGGCGCCGCTGATCGGACCCAGCTCGTGCTCGCGCCCCGCCAGGCGCCGGGTCAGGGGCTCCAGGATGCGCAGCCCGCGCGTGACCCCCAGCCACACCAGCGAGAGGATGCCCAGGATGAAGATGGTCTGCAGCGGTATCGTCAGCAGCAGGATCTGCCGCGCGCGCAGGCGCCGGTCGTTGAGTGTCTCGGCGATGGCGATGGTGAGAATGTCCTGCGCATCGGCTGGCGAGCGCAGGCTCAGCTCGGCGGCGCGCAGGCGCTTGCCGTCCAGCTCCGAATCGTAGAGGCGGGGCTGCGCGTCGGGAGGCGGCGCCTCCCGGCGCGTAAAGGCGCCGTTGCCGCTGATCAGCCCGTGCTTGCTGCTGCGCACGGCGTAATAGTTGTGGCCGTTGGGTTCGTACTCGAGCAGGAACCGCGCCTCTTCCGGCAGCTCGCCGGAGGTCCGCTTCAGGCGGAACATCTGCGCGAGCGTGTGCAGGTCGTCCTCCAGGCCGCTGTCGTGCACCCGGTTGGAATAGTTCAAGGCCACGAAGTAGGTCACCGCTCCGTCCAGCAGCAGCAGCGCGAGCATTGGGACGAGCAGGAACAGCAGCAGGCGCCGCCGCAGGCTGGGCGATTTCCCGTCGCGAACGGACTCAGTCATGCGGCTCTTCCTCGAGCAGGAAACCCAGGCCGCGGATGGTGCGGATCCGCGCACCACTGTCCTTGAGCTTGCGCCGCACGCGATGCACGGCGATGTCCAGGCCGTTGCCGGTGAGGTTCTGGTCCCACTCGCACAGCGCATCGACCAGTTGCGGTCGGTTGGTGACCCGGTTCACGCGGGAGGCCAGGGCCTCGAGCAGGCCGAACTCCCGCGCGGTGAGGGTCAGCGGCTGCTCGTCCACCCAGGCGCGCCGGCCCGGCAGGTCGAGGTGCAGGCGCCCCACCGTCAGCAGGTTCGTGCCACCGCCCACCGCGCGGCGCAGCAACGCACGTACCCGGGCCTCGAATTCGGCCAGCGCAAAGGGCTTCACCAGGTAGTCGTCGGCACCCAGGTCGAGCACGCGCACACGCTCGTCCAGTCCGTCGCGGGCGGTGATGACCAGCACTGGAACGGCGGCCTCGCGGCTGCGCAGCCGCCGCAGCACCTCCGTGCCGTCCAGTCGCGGCAAGCCGAGGTCGAGGATCACCAGATCGTAGTCGACCTCCCGCAGCGCCGCGTCGGCTGCCGCGCCGTCCATCACCTGGTCCACCGCATGGGCCTGGCCGCGCAGCGTGGCTGCGATGGCCGCGGCAATCGAGGTATCGTCTTCAACCAGCAGGATGCGCACGAATGTAGAGCCTGTCAGTCACGCGCCACAAGGCGCCAAGGTCGCGGCCGGTCGGCTGCCGCGGTCGCCGCGCATCCTGCACGGCGGCGGTCCACACCCTCCATTCGCCCGTCACCGCTGCTGCAGACAACACCGGAGACGCTGAAGTGCCGCGACCGCAAGCATGACGCGGAACGGTGGAAGGATGCCACCGCGGCGCGGCTGGACCATGGCGTTTGATGACAGATAATTCATTGCGCGTCGGTTACCCTTGCCAATCCACTCTGTCCCGGAGCGCCGCATGTCTTTCAATCACCAGTCTATTGTCCTCTCCCTCGCGGTTGCCGCGGCGCTTGGCCTGGCGGCCTGCAGCTCACCGTCCACACCGCCGGCGGGCGACACCGTGGCGCCGCCGGCGACCGTTGCCGCACCGAGCGCTCCTGTGGCGACAGGCGTCCAGGCTACCGCGCCGGCGGCACAGGTCGTGCTCAAGCCCACCCAGGGCCATGATGCCAATGGCACCCTGACCCTGCGCGCCGAGGGCGATGGGGTGCGCATCAGTGGTGAGCTTGCCGGCCTGAAGCCGGGCAGCGAGCACGGCTTCCATGTCCACGAGAACGGCGACTGCAGCGCGCCGGACGCCACCAGCGCGGGTGGCCATTTCAATCCCGCCGGGCAGGCCCATGGCAGCATGGACGCCGATCCCCATCATGTCGGCGATATGCCCAACCAGCTGGCCAATGCCCAGGGCGTCGCCGACGTGGACGTGCTGGTGCACGACATGTCGCTGACACCCGGCAGCGAGCACGACGTGATTGGTCGCGCCCTGGTCGTGCACGAACAGCCGGACGACTACCAGAGCCAACCGTCGGGCAACGCCGGCGCACGGATTGCGTGCGGTGTCATCGTGGCCGCGGCTGCGCCACAAGGCTGATTGCCAGCGCGCAAAAGCGGGCAGGACGTTCCATCGCGCGCGGCCGGCCCCGGCCTGCCGCAGCCGTCCAGATGGCCGCGGACCGATCCCCTTCCCTTGACCCCGCGATCAGTGGTGTGCGCCTGCAGTTCCATTGGTGACGGAACGCGGACTCATCCGCGACCACGCGCCCCACCCGGCAGCCTGGCTGTCACCCGCTTCCAGCGCGTCGACCATGCAGGCTGCGCGGGACGCAGGCGGTCGCGCCGAAGCTGATGCTCGCGGGTAAACAGGGCGCGGAAAGCCGACATCACCACGCCGAGCGTGCCGAGAGCCGTGGCAGCCGCGATCATGAACATGATCACGATCTGGTAGCGCACGGCGGAAGCGGGCGGGGTGCCAGCCAGCATCTGGCCGGTCATCATGCCCGGCAGGCTTACGATGCCCATCACCATCATTGAATTGATGGTCGGGATCATCCCGGTGTGCAGGCTTGCCGTGACGAGCGGGTGTGCGGCTTCCCAGCGGCTTGCGCCGAGTGCCAGGTCGGCCTCGATCAGGCCGGCGTCGCGGACCGCGCCGTCCATGAAGCGGTCGAGCGCCAGGGACACCCCGTTCAGGATATTGCCGAGCACCATGCCCAGCAGCGGGATGGCGTATTGCGCGCGATACCACGGCTCGACGTCGATGATGCCGACGAGCGCCGCGCCGGTCACGACGTAGGAGGCTGCGAACACACACAGCACGCTGTCGAAGTAGATGCCGGAGTAGCGGCGCCGGGTGCGGTTGACCGCAGCGATGCCCGCGAGGCTCGCCATGACCAGTCCGATGCCGACCACTGGCAACGGATGGTCGAGCGCGAAGATGTACTCGAGCACCAGTCCGACCAGCAGCAGCTGCACCACCATGCGCACGCTCGCCACGAGCAGGCTGCGCGTGAGCCCCAGCCGCAGCCACACCGACAGCGCCAGGTTGACCAGGATCAGCGCCGCGGCGAAGCCGAGTTGCCAGTTGCCGATGTCGAGGTACGCCCGGTTCATGCTTCGCCCCCGAGAGCCAGCGCATGGTCCGTGACCCGCGCCAATTGCGCTGCGTCGTGGCTGGTCCAGACACAGGCACGCGTGTCGCTGCCTGCCATCCAGCCGCGGACGAGCGACTCGACCGCGGCGGCACGCGCCGGATCGAGCGACGCTGTCGGTTCGTCGAGCAACAGGATTTCAGGCGCGATCAGGACTGCGCGCAGCAGATTCACGACCTGCGCTTCGCCACCCGACAGGCGGTCGGTGTCCTGATCGAGGAAGGTGGCGCCGATGCCGACGGCGGCGAGGCAACGGCTGGCTGTGTCGCGTGAATACTTCCGGTGCTGGTGGGCGCGGAAGCGGAAGGGCGCGGCCAGCGCGGCCTCGACCGTACCTTCCGGCAGCGCGGGTTGCTGCGCCACGTAGACGACGCGTGCGCGGTACGCGGGTCGCCACCAGGCATCGATCGGTTTGCCGTCGAGGCGGATTTCCCCACCCTGCGGTGGTGTCAGTCCGGCCAGGATCCGCAGCAGCATCGTCTTTCCCGATCCGGACGGCCCGGTGATGGCCCAACGTTCGCCCGGGCGCACCGACAGCTCCAGGTCGCGCCACAGAGCCCGACCGGCAACGGAGCAGGACAAGCCGCGGGCCACGAGCAACCCGGCATCGGACTGGACGTGCATGGGGTTCTTTCGGCGCCTGGCGGGAACGCCTGGATTATGGCAGTACCGCCTGGCGCGGGCTGACCGGGTTGGCGCCAGGCCAGGGACTGTCGCCTACCCGGGTCAGTTGCATGTTGAAGATCTTGACCGGCGCCTGGCCCGGCATGAGGCGCTCGCCGGTCTCCTCGTAGTGACCGCCCTTGATCACCGCGGTGTAGCGGATGGTGGCGGACCCGGCCGGGATTTCCCATGTGTAGCCATCGCTTGTCGGCACGAACTTGAAATCCCCGACGCGGCCCTGCGCACGCGCGTGCATGTTGTAGGCCTGGGTGTCCGGATCGTAGCTGAGCACGGCGAAGGCATTGAACACGGTCTTGCCGCTGGCGTCGTAGCTGCGCCCCTCGATCAGGCGGATCGAGCCATCCAGCAGCGGCCCGATGCGCTCGGTCTGGGTGAACCGGTGCACGCCGTCGGGCAGCACCGTCCAGGCCGGACCACGCCACTCGCCGTCCATGATGGCCAATTTGGCGAGCGCCTGCGTCTGCTCGGCGATGAGCTTTTGCGGGTTGAACTGGGGTGCCTGGGCGGATGCGACGGAGCACGTCGCGGCAAGCGCCAGCAGGGTCGGCAGAGTCAGGGGGAAGTGTTTCATGTGCTTGCTCCTCGCAGTGGTTGCCGCGCCGGTGGCAGCCCCGGCACGGGTGGGTTCATTCGGCACTGGCGATCACGGTCCGCAGCGCGTGCAGATGCAGTTTCAGCGTGCGCTTGCCTTCCTTGGTCAGGCCATACCAGGTGACCGGCTTGCGCTCGACGAAGTCGCGCCGCAAGGTGAGGTAGCCGGCATCCTCGAGCTTGCGCAGGTGGGCGCCGAGGTTGCCGTCGGTGAGCTGCAGCAGCTCCTTCATGCGGGAAAAACTGAGCTCGCCGTGGCGGGCCAACAACACGCCGATAGTCAAGCGCACACGGTGGTCGAACACCGTGGCCAGTTGTTCGAGCATGTCCATCAGCTTGCCGCCGGGGTGCAGCTTCCGATGGCCGTCCAGCCGCAGCCGGCGAGCGACAGCGCGATGACCGCGCCGGTGATGGTCCATGCATAAGGTGGCTGGAAGATCACCATGACGACGTAGGCAAGCAGCATCAGCAGCCCGATCCACCACAGTGGCCGCTCCAGGTGGACGCCGGCCAACGCATAGGCCAGCCCGCCGACCAGCAGGAACGCGGCGTTGCCGGTGGTGGCAGGCGCCTGGCCGATGATCAGGGGCAGCGCGGCGAGCAGATAGCCAATACCGGCAATCACCCAGTGCCGGGCATAGCGCTGGCCCAAGGCGTGGTCGTTGATTCCGGCCCTGCGCGCGGTGCGCACGCCCAGCCACCAGCTGAGCAGACCGCCGCCAATACCCATGACCAGCCAGTAGGGTCCCGCGCTGCGCGGTGCGAAGTCCGGCAACGCAAAGCCGACCAGGGTGATGGCCGCCCACATGAAGTAGATCGCCGGCACGCCACGGTAGTGGTCGTGCCGGCGCAGGACGCCGGCGACATAACCCAGGTCATCGCGGACACGTGCACTGCTGTTCATGGTCATGGCCTCTGGTTGTGTTTGTGTGCAGAGTACTTTGTATTACAGAGTTGTCAAGCGCTGCGCAAGGCCTGGCGCGGCGCCGTGCGGTCAGGCGACGCGTTGGCGGCGTCCGGCGACGGCGCTGCTTCCCCTTGGGCGGCTTGTTCGATACGATCGCCGACGGGGTGGGGCGATCCGGCCGGCCCGTGACCAATTGGGGAGCAAACCTACGATGATGTTCAAGTCCCGCCCGTCCAGCGGCCCGCTGGTGTGTGCGTGCGCCGCGGCGCTGACCTTGTTGTTTTCCTCCGTCACCGCGGCGCAGCAGGCCGTGGACCAGGCCTATACGGATCAGGCCAGGAAGGTCCTGCAGGATTCGCGCATCACCACCGAGCTGGTCGATTACCTGCCGGCGTCGGACACCGTGCCTTCGCCGCTCAAGGTGCTTGGCCACATCATTGGTGAGCCAGGCGTGCTCGACCGCACCACCGACATCTACAAGTATTTCGATGCGCTCGCCGCCGCCTCGCCGCGGGTCAAGGTCTGGCGCATCGGCAAGACCGAGGAAGGCCGCGACATGATCATGGTCGCGATTGCCGACGAGGCCACGATCAAGGATCTGGACAAGTACCGCGGCATGGCCGCCGCGCTGGGCGATCCCCGCAAGACGACGCCGGAGCAGGCGCAGCAGCTGATCAAGACCGCCAAGCCGATCTACTACATCACCAGCGGCATCCACTCGCCGGAATTTGGCGGTCCGGAGATGCTGATGGAACTGGGCTACCGGCTGGCAGTGGATACCTCGCCATTCATCGAGAACATCCGCAACCATGTCATCACCCTGATCACCCCGGTGATCGAGCCCGACGGTCGTGACAAGGCCGTCGACACCTACTACTTCAACAAGAAGCTGCCCAAGGGCGAGGCCAAGTTGCCGCTGATGTACTGGGGCAAGTATGTGCAGCACGACAACAACCGCGATGGCATGGGCCAGTTCCTGAAGCTGACCCAGCACACCACGCAGGCGGTGCTCGACTGGCATCCGACCGTGCTGCATGACCTGCACGAGGCGCAGACCTACCTGTATTCGTCGACCGGTACCGGCCCGTACAACGAGGCCGTCGACCCGATCACGGTCAACGAGTGGTGGAAGCTCGCCACCAACGACGTGCTGCAGATGACCAAGCGCGGCGTGCCGGGGGTGTTCACCTACGGCTTCTACGACGGCTGGACGCCGAACTACCTGTTCTTCATCGCGCACACGCACAACGCGATCGGACGCTTCTACGAAGTGCAGAGTTACGGCCCCGACAACTACGTGGTGAAGCCGCCCAAGACCACCATGAGCCGCGAGTGGTTCCGCACCAACCCGCCACTCGCAAGCATCAACTGGGGGCCGCGCAACAACACCAACATCCAGGAGTCGGCGATCCTGTTTTCGCTGACCGACGTGGCCAACGACCGCGAAACGTACATGGATGACTACTGGCGCAAGAACCAGAACGCCGTGAACAAGGGCCACAACGGTCCGATCAACGGTTGGGTCATCCCCGCGCAGCAGCGTCGCAAGGCCGACGCCGCCGATGCGGTGAACGAGTTGCGCCGCCAGGGCCTGGAGGTTTCCGTCGCCAGCAGCGCGTTCAACGTGGGCAAGCTGTCGGTGCAGCCCGGCGACTACATCATCCGCGGCGACCAGCCGTACCGCACCATCGCGGACATGTATTTCCCGGTGCAGCAGTTCTCCACCGCCAACCCCACGCCGTATGACGACACTGGCTGGACCTTCCCGCTGATGCGCGACATCGTCATCGAGCCGGTCGGCGACAAGGGCCTGCTCGACCAGCCCATGACCCTGCTCACCGCCGATGCGGTGGCGGCCGGCGGCATCACCGGCAGCGGCAACGTCCTCGTGGTGGACAACACCGCCGACAACAACGTCGCCGCGTTCCGCTTCAAGTTCGCCAAGACGAAGATGGAGGCGGCCGAGCAGGACTTCACCGCTGCCGGGCACAAGTTCCGCGCCGGCGCCATCGTCATCCGCAACGCCAACCGCGGCGCGCTGGAGCCGGAGCTCAAGCAGCTCGGCCTGTCCGCCTGGGCCATGGCCCAGGCACCGGCGGTGCCGACCCATGACCTGGACGTCCCACGCATCGGCTACGTGCACAGCTGGCAGCGCACCCAGGACGAGGGCTGGGTGCGTGCGGCGCTGGATACCTATGGCGTGCCGTACACCTACTTTGGCGACATCAAGCTGCGCGAGGGCAAGCTGCGCAGCAAGTACGACGTGATCATCTTCCCGCACGTCGGCGGCACCGTGCAGACCATGGTGGAAGGCATCGCCAAGGTCGGCAACCGCGCCTTGCCGTACCAGAAGACCAGCGAGTTCAAGTCGCTTGGCACCCCGGATTCATCACCGGACATCCGCGGTGGCCTGGGGCTCGATGGCGTGCAGGCGCTGGATGAATTCGTGCGCCAGGGCGGCACGCTCATCGTCGATGGTGCCACCTCGGCGATCCTGCCTGCCTACAACCTCACCCCGGGCGTGAGCATCGAGGAGCCGGCAAACCTGTTCGTGCGCGGCAGCATCATGCGTGGCGTCATCGCCGACGCGCAAAGTCCGATCGTGTATGGCTACGGTGCGAGCGAGGTTCCGGTGTACTTCAACCAGGCGCCGGTGATACGCGCGGTGGATCCGAACAAGGCCACGTTTGGCTTCAGGATGTTCGCCGGTGCCGGACGGCGCAGCGCAGTGGATGGACAGAACGTCACACCGATGGCCCAGGGGCAGGAGGTTTCGTCCTGGAATGCGGGCACGGCCGCAGCGGCCGGCAAGTCTGCGGAATCTTCCGATGAGCCGTCCCTGCCGCCCTTCATGCGGCCCTCGGGTCCGGCGACGACGGATGGCCCGCGCGTGGTGCTGCGCTTCCCGGACAAGGCGGCGGACATGCTGCTGTCCGGCACGCTCTCCGGCGGCGAGGCGCTGTCCGGCCGCGCGCAGGTGGTGGACGAGTCGGTCGGCAAGGGCCACATCGTGATGTTCGCCATCCGCCCGTTCTGGCGCTGGCAGACCCAGGGCACCTACATGCTCGGCTTCAACGCCATCATGAACTGGAACGACCTGGACGCCGGCAAGGCCGCGGCTCCCGCTGCCAACTGAGACGGCGCCGGCAAGCCCGCATGCGGGCTGCCGGCATCCGGCCGGGCATCATCATTGATGCCTGGCCGTCGCTTTTGGCCAGCCGGTGCGGGGCGTCATCTCCACCGCGCGTCGCACAAGCGGGGACCTGTCCGTGGAGTGATGCTCCGGCGTCCTGGCGCCGACCTCAGCCGTCTTCCTCGTCGGGCGCGTCGTCGGGCAGCGCGGTGACCAGGAGCTTGTCGATGCGCGCGCCATCCAGGTCGACGACCTCGAAGCGGTAGTTGCCGCCAATGCAGCTTTCCCCGATATGCGGGATGCGGCCGAGCACCGACATCACCATGCCGGCAGCGGTGTGGTAGTCGTGTTCGTCCTCGCCGGGCAACTGGTCGATCTGCAGCACCTCGCGCAGATCCTCCGTGGACACGCTGCCGTCGATCAGCCAGCTGCCGTCCTCGCGCTGCACGATCGGCGCCTCGCCATGCTCGCTGCCGGCGTGGCCGACCTGGCTGGCGCCGACCACGGCCGCCAGCAGATCGTTGACGGTGACCAGTCCTTCGATGTCGCCGTATTCGTCCACCACCAGGGCCAGCGGTGTCTCCGCCTCGCGGAACTCGTCCAGCATGTCCAGGGCGCGGGCCGTGGCCGGGATGAACAGCGGCTTGGCCAGGTGGTCGAACAGCTCGGTCTTGCCCTCGGTAAACCCGTACAGCAGGCGCTTGACCTCGACCACGCCAACCACCTCGCTCTGGTCACCCCGATACACCGGGTAACGCGAATACGGCGTGTCACGCAGCACCTGGATGTTCTCCGCGCGTGGTGCGGCGATATCCAGCCAGGCAATGCGCATGCGTGGGGTCATCACGCTGTCGACGCTGCGGTCACCGAGGCGCAGCACGCGGTTGACCATGTTGTGCTCGTCGGCATCCAGCACGCCCTGCTCGGCGCTTTCGGCCACCAGCAGGCGGATTTCCTCCTCGGTGACCACGCCGCGGCGTTGCGGCTTGTTGCGCAGCAGCTGCAGCACCAGGTTGCTGGACGCATTCAGCAACCAGACGAAGGGCATGGTCAGGCGCGACAGCACCAGCATCGGCAGTGCCACCATCACCGCGACCTTCTCCGGCGCGGACAGGGCCAGGCGCTTGGGCACCAGTTCGCCCACCACGATCTGGATGAAGGAGATCAGCGCAAAGCCCAGCACCACGCCCAGGGCCCGCGTGTACGGTGCCAACCAGGCCACGTTGGTGTTCTGCAGCGATTCGGCGATGCGCGCTCCCAGCGCGTCGCCGGCGACCGCGCCGGTGATCAGGGTCACCAGGGTGATGCCGACCTGGATTGTGGACAGGAAGTATTCCGGGGCCTCAGCGTGGCGCAGGGCCATGCCGGCGTAACGGCTGTCGCGCGCCATCTGCTTGAGCCGGCTCTTGCGCGAGGCCACCAGGGCCATTTCCGACAGGGCGAAAAAGCCGTTGCACAGGGTCAATACGAGCACGAGCGCGAGTTGGATCAGCATCGCGGTGGGGCGGCTCTCTGGGGCATGGGACACGGCATGGAATACAGAGTGTAAAGGCAGGCGCGGCCGCCGTTGTCGTTTCGGCTGGATCGGCGCCGATTGGTGCGAAGCAGCACGCGCCTCCTGTACCATGGCCGACATTCTCGGCTGGCCTGGTCCAAAGCATGTTCTCCCTGCAGGCAATGTTCGGCAAAGGTGAGCGGTTCTACGATCTGCTTGAGCAGAGTGCGATGGCGGCGTGCGAGAGCGCCGACGCCCTGTCGGCCTTGCTGGCCAACGGTACCGGCGCGCCGCTGATGGCGGCTTTCAACGCCAGCCACATGCGCGAGAAGGAGCTTGCGGCGCAGATCAGCGAAGAGCTGATGAACACCTTCGTCACTGCGCTCGATCGCGAGGACATCGAGGCGCTGAATTCGGCGCTGTACAAGATTCCCAAGACCATCGAGAAATTCGCCGAGCGCTACGAGATCGTCGCCGAGCGGGTGGCCGGCGTGGACTTTGCGCAGCGGGCAAAGGTGCTCACCCAGTCCACCAAGGTGGTGGCGGAAATGATCACGCAGCTGCGCCGCAGCCTGCAGATCGACCCGATGAAGAAGTTGCAGGACCGCCTGCAGGCGCTGGAATCGGAAGGCGACCGCATGCTGCTGGCGCCCTACCGCACGTTGTACGTGGAAGGCAACGACGTGATGCGCGCCATGCTGGCCAAGGACCTGTTCGAGCTGATCGAGAAGGCCATCGACAAATGCCGCGACGTCGGCAACATCGTGTATTCGATCGTGCTGAAGAACTCCTGACCATGGCGGGTGCTGCCGGGGAACGTGCATGAGCCTCAGCCTGGTCATTGCCGAGGTGCTGTTCGCACTCGCCTTCACCTATATCAACGGCTTCCACGACACGGCCAACTCCATCGCCACCGTGGTCGCCACCAAGGTGCTGTCGCCGGGCCAGGCGGTGCTGCTGGCGGCGGTGACCAACCTGTTTGGTGCGCTCATGGGTACGGCGGTGGCGGCCACCATCGCCTCCGGCCTGCTCAACGCCGGCATCGTCGACATGGGACCGCAGCTGATCATCTGCGCGCTCTCCTCGGCGATCATCTGGAACCTGGTCACCTGGCGCCTGGGCCTGCCATCGAGCTCCAGTCATGCCTTGATCGGCGCCTTGATCGGCGCGGCGCTGGCGGTCTCCGGCAACCGCATGGACGCGGTCATCTGGGCCCAGGACGGCTGGTTCACCGGCGTCGGGGTGGTGCCCAAGGTGATCCTGCCAATGGTGTATTCGCCGTTGGGCGGCTTCCTCATCGGCCTGCTGTTGATGGGGGCGCTGTACGCGCTGCTGGCGTGGTTTGCCGGCCGCCATGGTTGGCTGCGCCGGTTCGGGCGCACGTCTTTCGTCAATGCGTTCTTCGGCAAGGCGCAGATCGTCTCGGCCTCGGCGATGGGCGTGGCCCACGGCATGAACGACGCCCAGAAGAGCATGGGCATCATCGCCCTGGCGCTGGCCGGTGGCACCGCGGCGCACGAGTTCGACCACCTGCCGCAATGGCTGGGCTTCCTGCAGATCACCGAGGACGTGCATGGCGCGTTCATCATCCCGACCTGGGTGAAGGTGGTGGCGGCGCTGACCATGGCGGCGGGCACGGCCGGTGGCGGCTGGCGCATCATCAAGACGCTCGGCCACAAGATGGTCAAGCTGCATCCGATCCACGGCTTTGCGGCCGAGACCAGTTCCGCCGCGGTCATCTTTGCCGCCTCGGTGTTCGGCATGCCGGTGTCGACCACACACAACGTGTCGGCGTCGATCATGGGCGTGGGTGCGGCCAAGCGCTTCAGCGCGGTGCGCTGGACGGTGGTCCGGCGCATGATCTGGGCCTGGGTGCTGACGTTGCCGATCACGGCCGCGCTCGCCTACGTGCTGATCGAGGCGACGTCGTTTCTCAAGTAGGTCGTTCATCCATTGATGCCCGACAGCCATCGGCGTGTGTATGCCGCCATTGCCGCGATCCCGCCTGGTCGTGTCGCCAGCTATGGGGCCATTGCCGCGCGTGCCGGATTGCCGGGGCGCGCGCGGCTGGTCGGCCACCTGCTGGGGCAGACGCCGGATGGCATGCGGCTGCCATGGCATCGGGTGCTGCGCGCCAGCGGCCATGTTGCCCTGGCGCCTGGCAGCGCCGGTTTCCGCGCGCAGTGCCGCCTGTTGCGCGCGGAAGGGGTCGAGGTGAAGAACGGGCGCGTGGCCTTGTGGCGGTTCGGGCTGGATGCGGATCTGGATCGCGAGTTGTGGGGCTTGCCGGCGGAATAGGCACGGTGCTTGCGCTGACTGCGCATCGCGACAGTGCGGGGCGCGGGCTGACGGGCCGCGGGCGGGTGTGCCGGCTTGGCTTCGGAGGGCGTGCCACCTAGCATGGGCGCAATGGATGCGGCCCTCGAACTGTTGCGACGCGTGTTTGGCTACCCGGCGTTCCGGGGTCAGCAGCAGGCGGTGGTGGCGCATGTCAGTGCGGGCGGTGACGCGCTGGTGCTGATGCCCACCGGGGGCGGCAAGTCCCTGTGCTACCAGATCCCGGCGCTGCTGCGCGACGGCACCGGCATCGTGGTGTCGCCCCTGATCGCCTTGATGCAGGACCAGGTCGAGGCGCTGCGTGCGGCCGGCGTGGCGGCGGCGTACCTGAATTCCAGCCTGGATGCGCGCGGGCAGCAGGAAGTCGAGAGTCAACTGCTGGCAGGAGGACTCGACCTGCTGTACGTGGCACCTGAGCGCCTGTTGACCGGGCGCTTCCTGGCGCTGCTGGAGCACACGACGGTGGCGTTGTTTGCCATCGACGAGGCGCATTGCGTCTCGCAGTGGGGGCACGATTTCCGTCCGGAGTATCGCGAGCTGGCGGTGCTGCCGCAGCGCTTCCCGCAGGTGCCGCGCATCGCGCTGACCGCGACCGCCGACCAGCGCACCCGCGACGAGGTCGTCGAGCGCCTGTCGCTGCAGCAGGCGCGACGCTTCGTCGCCAGCTTCGATCGACCCAACATCACCTACCGCGTCGTGCCGCGCACCAACGCCAGACAGCAGCTGCAGGCGTTCCTGGACGGCCACCGCGGCGAGTCCGGCATCGTGTATTGCCTCAGCCGGCGCAAGGTCGACGACGTGGCGGCGTGGCTGGCGGAGTCCGGCGTGGCCGCGCTGCCGTACCACGCCGGCCTGGATGCGGCCACGCGGACGGCCAACCAGCAGCGCTTCCTGCGCGAGGACGGCGTGGTGATGGTGGCCACGGTCGCCTTCGGCATGGGCATCGATAAGCCCGACGTGCGCTTCGTCGCCCACCTGGACCTGCCGCGCAGCATGGAAGGCTATTACCAGGAGACCGGCCGTGCCGGCCGCGACGGCCTGCCGGCCGAGGCGTGGATGATCTACGGCCTGTCCGACGTGGTGACCATCAGCCAGATGATCGCCCAAGGCGAATCCGGCGATGAGCGCAAGCGCGTGGAACGGCAGAAGCTGGAAGCCCTGCTGGCCTACGCGGAGGCGACCGGATGCCGCCGCCAGCTGCTGCTCGGCGCGTTCGGCGAGACCTATGCCGGACCGTGCGGACATTGCGACAACTGCCTGAGCCCGCCGCCGACCTGGGACGCCACGGTACCGGCGCAGAAGGCCATGTCCGCGGTCTACCGCAGCGGGCAGCGCTTTGGTTCCGGCCATGTCATCGACATCCTGCGCGGGGAGGCGAGCGAGCGCGTGCGCCAGCTGGGGCACGACCGGCTGGGCGTGTTCGGCGTGGGCGCCGAGCTGGACAATCGACGCTGGCGGTCGGTGTTCCGCCAGTTGCTGGCGCTGGGCCTGCTGGAAGCCGACGGCGAGGGCTTCGGTACGTTGCGTCTCACCGCGGCAAGCCGGGCCGTGCTTTCCGGCGCGCGCCAGGTGCAGTTGCGCGAAGACCTGCGCGCGCCGCGTGGCTCCTGTCGCGGCGGCGCGCGCGCGGCCAGCGCCGCCGGCAGTCTCGGCATCGCCGCGCACGAGCAGCCGCTGTGGGAGGCGCTGCGCGCCCTGCGCCTGCGCCTGGCCAAACAGCAGGGCGTGCCACCCTACGTGGTGTTCCACGACGCCACGCTGCTTGCCATGCTGCGCGAGCAGCCGGGCAATGCGACCGGGCTGGCCGCCATCAGCGGGGTCGGTGCCGCCAAGCTGGCGCGCTACGGCGAGGACTTCCTGGCTGTGCTCAACGCGCCAGCCAAGGCGGAAGCGGCTGATTGAATGCCCTGGCCGCCGACGGCTTCACGGTCGTGCTCCCTTTGTTTATCCCCCGCCATTGGCGCCGCGCCGTGCCTTGTCCTTGAGCTCGGCATCGACCGCGCGTGCGGGCGTATCCACCGGACAACCCCACGGCAGCGGCTTGCCGTCGCGATAGAGCTCGATGCAGCTGGCCACGCTGGGCGCCGAGTGTGCCGCGACCGGCGCCGCCAGCGCTTTTGCCGGGGCCATGTTCAGGCGTTCGTCGCCGGCCTTGGGCGAGACCGTGGGTGGCGGGACCATGCAATCGGGCGTGGGGATGCCGAGCACGGTCTTGCACTTCAGGTGCACGCCGCGCGGCAGGTCGATGTCCTTGGTCTTGACCACGGTATCGACCACGCGGCGCACGGCGGCACCGCCGGCCGATTCGTCGAGTGGCGGGAAATACGGCTCGAACGGCGTGGGCTGGTAGTGCAGCGGATCGTAGCCTTGCATGACATGCGTGTCTCCGCGCAGGTTGTTCGCCACCGGCGCCTTGCTGCTGGCTGCAGCGGCAGGCAGCAGGATGCGGCCGTCGGTTCCGTACAGCCGCAGTGGGCGCGATGAGGCGGGCGCTGCGGCCGTGGCGGCTGCGGCCGGTGGCGGGGCAGGCGGGGCTGTGGCGGCCGGGCGCGCCGACGCTTGCGCCCGGACTGGCGGCGTCGGTGGTGGCGGCGGTGGCGTCGGCGCAAGCTGGATCGGCACGAAGCGCGCCTGCAGCGGCGTGTCGTCCACTGCCGCGGGCTGTTCCAGCGAGGTGTGCAGGCTGCGCTGCGCGATCAGCGCGAACACGACGTGCAGCAGCGCCACTGCCGCCAACAACCCCCAGCGCGGGGCGTCGAACGCGTACCAGCGATCGCGCCAACGGTGCGCGTGCAAGCGCCGGACCGTGGCTGCGTTCCACGCCGCCGCGGCGTCGGCCCCGGTGTCTGCACGGGGCCAATCGTGGTCGGCGTCCTCATGTGGCGGGGCTTGGGCGATGATCGGCTCTCGGTGGCGCACACACCGGTGCAGCATGGCGCAAAGCGCTTGAACTGTGTACGACTGGCGCGGCGGGGTTGGGTGAGTGGCAGACCGCCGGTGCCGTACTCAGGTTCCCGGCAGCTTCGTGGTTCCGCCGCACGAAGCCCTCGCCGGCGCCCAGATTGGCCGGCGGTCGCGAACTGGTTTGGCCGTCCGGACGCACCGGCGCCATTGCATTGGCGTCGCGCGCGCATGACACTACGCGTGCGGACACCATCGATGTCCGTTTCGTTCCCTATCCCGTGGATTTCCGTGACTGCAACCGTTGCCGCATCGCTGGCTGGCGATGCTCCGTGGATCGTGATGAAGTTTGGCGGCACCAGCGTCGCCAACGCGGCGTCCTGGAGCCGTATCCGCAGCTTGATGGAAAGTCGCCGGCGCGAAGGTGGGCGCGTGCTGGTGGTCGTGTCCGCGGTGTCGGGTGTGACCGATGCGCTGCGCCAGCTTGGCAAGTGCGCCGAGCGCGGTGATCGCGAGGCGGCGGCTGCGGCAATCGCGCGGCGCCATCGCGAGCTGCTGCAGGCCATGCAGCTGGCCGAGCCCGCGGGCCTGACCAGCCTGCTGGCGGAGCTCGCCGAACTGGCCGCGGTTGGCTGCCAGGCCGCCGAGGCGCGCGCCTACCAGGCGCGCACCCAGGCGTTTGGCGAACTCCTTTCCAGCACGCTGGGAGCGGCGTTCCTCGACGCCAACGGCTGGCCCACGCGCTGGCTGGATGCACGCGAACACCTGTGCGCCACCGCGTTGCCGAACCAGAACCTGCGCACGCGCATGCTTTCGGCCATGGTCGCCCCGGTGCCGGATCCGGCGCTGGCGGCGCAGCTTGCCGCGCAGGGCGACGCGTTCATCACCCAGGGTTTCATTGCCCGCGACGGCGATGGGCACACCGTGCTGCTCGGCCGCGGCGGCTCGGATACCTCGGCGGCATGCTTTGGCGCACTGCTCGGCGCGCAGCGCGTGGAAATCTGGACCGACGTCGCCGGCATGTTCACCGCCAACCCGCGCCAGGTGCCCGGTGCGCGCCTGCTGCGGCGGCTGGACTACGAGGAGGCGCAGGAGATTGCCTCCACCGGCGCCAAGGTGCTGCATCCGCACTGCCTGCAACCGCTGCGCGAACCGCGCGTGCCGCTGCTGATCAAGGACACCAACCGGCCCGAACTGGAAGGTACGGTGATTGGCCCGGAAGTGCGCACGCACGCGCCCAGCGTCAAGGCGATCAGTGCGCGCAAGGGCATCACCCTGGTGTCGATGGAATCGGTGGGCATGTGGCAGCAGGTGGGTTTCCTGGCCGACGTGTTCGCCTACTTCAAGACCCACGGCCTGTCGGTGGACCTGATCGGCTCGGCGGAAACCAACGTCACCGTGTCGCTCGATCCCACCGAGAACCTGCTCGATTCGGATGCGATTGCCGCGCTGGCCACCGACCTGGCCAAGGTCTGTCGGGTCAAGGTGATTGCGCCGTGTGCGGCAATCACCCTGGTCGGCCGCGGCATCCGCTCGCTGCTGCACACGCTCTCCGACGTGCTGGCCGAGTTCGGCCACCTGCGCGTGCACCTGATTTCGCAGTCCTCGAACAACCTCAACCTCACCTTCGTGGTGGACGAGGGCGTGGTCGATACGCTGCTGCCGCACCTGCATGAGCTGCTGATCGCCGCCGGCTCGCTGCGCACCGACGACGATGCGCTGTTCGGTCCAAGCTGGCAGACCCTGTACGGCACCGGCGACGTGGCTGCGTCCGTTCCGGCCTGGTGGCAGGAGCACGGGCGCGAGCGGCTGCTGGCCCTGGCCCACGCAGCGACCCCACGCTACGCATACCACCTGCCGACCGTGCTGGCGCGGGTCCGGGCGCTGCAGGCGCTGGACGCCGTGGACCGCTGGCATTACGCGGTGAAGGCCAACCCGCATCCGGCTATCCTGCGGGCCCTGGCGGCGGCTGGCTGCGGCTTCGAGTGCGGCTCGCCGGGGGAACTGCGGGCGGTGGCCGCGGCGGCGCCGGATGCGGCAGGCCTGCTGTACATCCCGAGCTTTGCCGCGCGCGGGGAGTTTGCGTTTGCCCTCGGCACCCGCGCCGTGGTCACGCTCGATACGCTGTATCCGCTGCAGCACTGGGGTGAGCTGTTCCGCGACCGCGAGATCATGCTGCGTCTGGACCTTGGCCGTGACCTGGGCGATCACGGAACCATCCGCGGCGGCGATTCCGGCAAGTTCGGCCTGCCGCTGGACCAGCTGCCCACGTTCCTGCAGCTGGCGCAGCGCCACGGGGCCAGGGTGGCTGGCCTGCATGCCCATGCCGGCACGGGGGTGCTGGATGCGGACCATTGGGGCCGCATCTACGCGCAACTGGCCAGCCTGGCTGAGCACATCGGCAGCGTCAGCGTGCTCGACGTGGGCGGCGGCCTCGGTGTGCCGGCGCACCCGGGCGAGCGCGGGCTCGATCTGGATGCGTTGGGCCGGACCCTGCACGGGGTCAAGGCCGCCTACCCGCAGTACCAGTTGTGGATGGAGCCCGGGCGCTACCTGGTCGCTGAAGCTGGTGTGCTGCTGGCGCGGGTCACCCAGCTCAGGACCAGGGGCAAGCTGCATTACCTCGGCCTGGATGCCGGCATGGACTGCCTGATCCGCCCGGCGCTGGACGACAGCTGGCACCGCATTGTCAACCTCACCCGTCTGGCCGAGCCCACAACTGTGCAGTACCAGGTGGTGGGGCCGATCTGCGACAGTAGCGATATCCTCGGCAGGGACCGTCGCCTGCCCGAAGCCCGCGAGGGTGACGTCGTGCTGATTGCCCAGGTTGGGGCATACGGCAAGGCCATGGCCTCGCGCTACAACCTGCGCGACGAGGCCGATGAAGTCGTGATCGAGTAGCGCGCGTGGCGGAGAAGACCGTGGTGCAAACCCTGCAGCAGCTTCACCGGACGCGGGCCTTCCGCTTCCTGCGCTGTACCTATGCCGATGGGGTGGCCGAGCTGGTGTACGCGCTGGACGACGGCCCGGAGCTGATCGAGCGCGTGCGCTTTCCGCAGGCGCCGCCGCTGGCTCCTGGGCGCCGGGCCGCGTTTGACGCGGCGCTGCGCCTGCTGCACCTGGTTGCCGGGATCAGCTACTACAAGGCTGCGGTGCCACCGCTCATCGAAGTCGCCGGCGGCGGCCTGGACGACGCCACCGCGGATTTGCTCGAGGCCCTGTATGTACATGGCCTGGCCGAGTTCGCCTACCGCAACGGCCTGGACCTGCACGGCAAGGTGGTCTTTCCTCGGGCGTCGCCGCCGGAGCGTCCACACGCCGCGACCGCGCCGGCCCTGCATCTGCCGCGGCGTACCCTGGTGCCGATTGGCGGCGGCAAGGACTCGCTGGTGGTGATCGAGGCGCTCAAGTCCATCGGCGCCGATGCCACCGTGGCCTGGGTCGGCACCTCGCCGCTGATTGCCGCCTGCGCGGAGCGCACTGGTCTGCCCCTGCTGAACATCGGACGCCAGCTGGCACCGGAGCTGTTCGAGCTCAACCGTCTGGGAGCCTGGAATGGGCATATTCCAGTCACCGCGGTGAACTCGGTCATCCTGGTGCTGGCGGCCGTGCTCTACGGCTACGACGCGGTGACCTTCGCCAACGAGCGTTCGGCATCGGCAGCCACGCTCGAATATGCCGGCCAGGCGGTCAACCACCAGTGGAGCAAGGGCTATGCGTTCGAGCAATTGCTCGGCGCCTGGGTGCATGCGCGGGTGGCTGCCGACCTGGATTACTGCTCGCTGCTGCGGCCATTCTCGGAATTGGCGGTCACCCGTGCGTTTGCCCGGCTGACGCCGTATTTCGATGTCTTCTCCAGCTGCAACCGCAATTTCAGGTTGCTCGGGCCGAAGCCGGTCGACCGCTGGTGTGGCTGTTGCCCGAAGTGCCAGTTCGTGTTCCTGGCGCTGGCGCCGTTCCTGCCCAAACCGCGGCTGCTGTCGATCTTCGGCCGCAACCTGCTGGACGACGAGACCCTGGGCACGGGGTTTGATGCCTTGCTTGAATACCACGAACACAAGCCCTTCGAGTGCGTGGGCGAGGCGGCCGAGGCACGGGTGGCGATGGCGGCGCTGGCCCAGCGTCCGGAATGGCAGGAGGACGCCCTGGTCGCGCGTTTCCGCCAGCTGATCCTGCCGCAATTGGATCCATCCACGCTGGGCCTGGAACCATGGCTCACCCCCTCCGCCGAGCACCGCGTGCCGCCCCACCTGCAACCGGCGCTGGCCGTCATCGCCGGATGATCCGCCTCCAGCCCACGCGCGATGCTCTTGTACTTTCGCTGGCGCGTCGGTCGATCAAGAACTTTCGTGCGCCTCTGGCGCCCGAGTCACTTTCTCTTTGTTTGGCCAAAGAGAAAGTAACCCAAGAGAAAGGCCACCCCGCTTGGCGCTTTCCACCCATCCCTGGGTGGAAAGTGCGTGAGTCGGAGCCGGGCTTTTCGGCAGCACGTCCATGTACCGTCGAAAAGGCATCGGCATCGTGCCGATGCCCGCTACGCGGCCTGATCGTCTCCGCCTCACCGCCGCACAGGGGCCCCGAACAGCGGGCGCGCATCGGGCAACTGCTCCTGCGTTGCCTCCACTCAGGCATCCCTGCCTTCACCTGCGCGCACTCGCCGAAGAACCGGCAAGTTTGCACTGCCGCGCTTTCGCAGCGGCGCAGCCGCTGCGCACCGAGTGCGGGCCAGGCATGGCCCGCCCTCTCTTCGGGTCCCCTGTGCGGCGGTGAGGGCCGGACGACAAGGCCCGAAGGGGGCTCGACAGGGATGTCGAGCCTTTTTCGACCGGACAGGAGTCCGGCCGAAAAACCCGGCCGGCCCTCACGGACTTTCCACCCATGGATGGGTGGAAAGCGCCAAGCGGGGTGTCGTTTTCTCTTGGTTACTTCTCTTTTGGACAAGCAAAAGAGAAGTGACTCGGGCGCCGAAGGCGCACGAAAGCCTTTGATTCAAGCGATAAGCGGCGCGGGGGCATCGCCGGGACGGGGGAGGGGCTGTGCGCATCGCTGAACTGGCCGGGCGGCGGGTGGCGATCTGGGGCTTCGGTCGGGAAGGCCGTGCCGTGCTGCGTGTGCTGCGCCAACACCTGCCGGCGCAGAAGCTCAGCCTACTGTGCAATGCGGCCGAGGCCGAGGCGGCCCACGCGTTCGATCCCGCGCTCGGGCTGCTGGTCGGGGAGCCCGATGCCGCCACGCTCGGGGCGTTCGACGTGGTGGTGAAATCCCCCGGCATCTCGGCGTACAAGCCGGCGCTGCTCGAAGCACAGGCGCGTGGCACGCAATTCACCTCCGGCACCGCGCTGTGGTTTGCGGAGAATCCGCAGGCGCGCGTGATTGGCGTCACCGGTACCAAGGGCAAGAGCACCACCAGCGCGCTGATTGCCCATCTGGCCCGCGCGCTGGGTGTGCGCACCGCACTGGCCGGGAACATCGGCCTGCCGCTGCTGCAACTGCTCGGGCAGCAGGCGGACTTGTGGGTGGTGGAATTGTCCAGTTTCCAGACCGGTGAGGCCGGCCCCCTGGAGCTGGGGATCGTGACCAGCCTGTACGAGGAACACCTGGATTGGCACGGCACGCTGGAGCGCTATGTCGCCGACAAGCTGAAGCTGGCCGCGGTGTCGCGGCGCCTGCTGGTCAACGGCGGGCAGGAGTGGCTGCTGGAGCGCACGGCGGACCATCGCGCGCGCAGCACGTTTGGTCCGGGCTCGGTCTGGCAGGTGCGGGACGGTTTCATCTGTCGTGGTGGGCAGCGCGTGTTCGCCCTGGCGCGGTTGCCGCTGCCCGGTGCGCACAATGCGGGCAACGCCTGCGCGGCACTCGCGGCGCTGGAGCTGGCCGGCTTCGATGCGCTGGCCGCTGCGCCTGCGCTGGCGAGCTTCCGGCCCCTGCCGCACCGCCTGCACCTGCTGGGCGAGCAGGATGGCCGCGCCTGGGTCGACGATTCGATCAGCACCACGCCGCTGGCGACGCTCGCGGCGCTGGAGAGCCTGCGTGAGCGTGCGGTGACCGTGCTGGTGGGCGGCTACGACCGCGGCCTGGACTGGACACCGTTCGTGGCGCGGGTGTGCGACACGCCGCCGACGGCCATCGTGTGCATGGGCGCCAACGGCGCGCGCATCGCGGCAGCCTTGCAGGCGGCGCAGGCCGCCTGTCCGGTGAGCGGGGCGGCGGACCTGGCCGGCGCCGTGGCGGCCGCCAGGGCGGCCACGCCGCCCGGCGGCGTGATCCTGCTCTCGCCCGGCGCGCCGAGCTTCGACCAATTCCGCAACTATGCAGAGCGCGGGCGGGCTTTCGCCAGTCTCGCCGGTTTCAATGGCGATCTGCTGGCAGACATCCCCGGCCTGGGCATTGCGTGAGAACGGCGACCATCGGTTGGTTTGGGGTAGCGGTATGGCAGCCATCCCAGGTTCAAGCATGCGCGCCGGTGGCAGCGTATCCTGTGCGCCCGTGACGCTTCGCACGCCGCATCCGGCCGCCGGTGTTGTCCTGGCGTGACGGCGGCGGACGACCGTTGCGACCTGTCTGCGCTGGCCACCGTGGCTGTGCACGCGGCGCCCGCGCGGCGCGCCAATGCCGCGGCGATGGGCGTCCTGCGCGGTACTCGGCAACCTGGCAACTGGCATGGACGACATGACATCTGAAGCACGACCCGCGATGATCGAACCCAACCTGGCGCCAGCGCTGGATGCCGCCCCGCCGGTTCCCGCGCAGCGCTCGCCCACGCGCTATGGCGTGCTCGGCGCGGTCAGCTTCGTGCATGTGCTGAACGACATGATGCAGTCGGTGATCATCGCGATCTACCCGCTGCTCAAGGGCGAGTTCGAGCTGAGCTTCTTCCAGATTGGCGCCATCACCCTGACCTTCCAGCTCACCGCATCGCTGTTGCAACCCGTGGTCGGTGCCGTCACCGACAAGAAGCAGCTGCCGTATTCGTTGCCGGTGGGCATGTTCTTCACCCTCGCCGGCCTGCTGCTGCTGTCGGTGGCGCCGACCTATCCGATCCTGCTGCTGTCGGTCGGCTTGATCGGTTGCGGCTCGTCGGTGTTCCATCCCGAGTCCTCGCGCGTGGCGCGCATGGCCTCGGGCGGCAAGTATGGCCTGGCGCAGTCGGTGTTCCAGATCGGCGGCAACGTCGGCCAGGCGCTGGGCCCCCTGCTTGCCGCCGGCATCGTGCTCAAGTTCGGGCGCGGCCATGTCGGCTGGTTCGGCCTGGCCGCGCTGCTGGCGATCGTCATCCTGCTGCAGGTCAGCGGCTGGTACAGCCGCCACATCAACGAGCGCGTGCGCAAACGCCTGCCGGATGACCAGCCGTTGTTCCCGAAGCCGGTGGTGCACCGCACGCTCGGCGTGCTGATGGTGCTGATGTTCTCCAAGTTCTTCTACCTGGCCAGCATCAGCAGCTACTACGAGTTTTACCTGATCCACCATTTCGGCCTGTCGATGACCACGGCCACGAACCTGCTGTCGGTGTTCCTGGTGGCCGTGGCCGCCGGCACGCTGATCGGCGGCCCGATAGGCGACCGCATCGGGCGCCGGCAGGTGATCTGGGTATCCATTCTTGGCATCGCCCCGTTCACGCTGCTGCTGCCGCATGTGGATCTGGCCTGGACCGTGGGCCTGACCGTGGTCATTGGCGTGGTCCTGGCCTCCGCGTTTCCCGCCATCATCGTCTACGCGCAGGACATGATCCCGCACCGCATCGGCATGGTCTCGGGCATGTTCTACGGCCTGTCGTTCGGCCTGGGTGGCATTGGCGCGGCGGTGCTCGGCATGGTGGCGGACGCCTACAGCATCGAGTTCGTCTACCAGGTGTGCGCGTTCCTGCCCCTGCTCGGGCTGTTTGCCGTATTCTTGCCGGACGTCCGGCCGTCCGAACCCGTCTATGTGGTGAAGGGCGCCCCGCGCGCCTGAGTGGCCCGCGGGGCACCCCGCCGCCCCTCAGGGCAGCGTGACCTTGCCAAGGTTTGCCTCCTGGCACATGGTGTTGAACGCAGGTATCCCGCTGGTGACAAAGGCCTGGTACTGGGCCTGCAACGGGGCCCAGCGCGCATCCAGCGCCGCCAGCTGGGTCTTCATGCCCGCAGTCACGTTGGGCGCGTTCGTGTCCATCTCGCCTTTCAGGAAGATGTAGTCGGCGCTCAACATGTTCACGTAGTTGATGATGTCGTCATTGCTTTCGGCTTTGCGTTGCACGAGCTGGCTGTCCCAGTCCAGGAGCTGCTTGGCCAGGGCCTTGCCCGCGTTGGCGACATCCGGGGCGGCCGACTTCTCCGCCAGGATGGCGACCAGGCCGTCGAGCTGCTCGCGTGCAGATGCCAGCCTGTTGACCGCAGCGTGGATTTCATTGAGACGTGCCTCTATTGCCGACATGACGACGTGCTGCTCCTGGTACTCGGCGTCGGTCGCCTTGAGGCCTGGATGCGGGAGGACCTTGAAGGCGACGGCCTTCTCCTGCGTGCCGAGCTTCAGTGCAGCGTGGTAGGCACCCGGTGCGGCCTTGTGTCCGGCGTAGCTGCCCTCGATGAAGACCTTGGGCGCGCCAAGTACGGTGGGATAGCGCATGTCCCAGACAAACCGGTGCATGCCCTTGGTCTTGGGCAGGATGGGGTCTGCCTTGGGACCGCCAGGGTAGGCAACGAAACCTGCGTCTGCCGCAGACGAGTAGCTCCGCACCACGTTGTTGGCCGCATCGGTGATCTGCAGGGTCAGTGTCTCGCCCTCGGCGAGGTCGGCTGGGAGGCTGTAATAGAACACCACGCCGGTTGGCGCATTGGTCCCGAACGGGGACGTCTGTTTGGTGCCCTCTGCGTCCAGCACGGCATCGAAGCTGCTGCGCCCGGAGACGCGCACCGCATCGTCGGGCTTGAACAGCCGCAGGCCCGTGGCGGCCGGATCGTATTGGCGCAGCACTTCGAGATCGTCGAGGATCCAGAAGCCGCGGCCCTGGGTCGAGGCCACCAGATCGCCTTGGCGGAGCATCAGGTCGGTGATCGTGACGATCGGCAGGTTCAACTGCAGTTGGCTCCAGCTTTGTCCGCCGTTATAGGAAATGTAGAAGCCCGTTTCCGTGCCGGCATAGAGCAGATCCCTGCGTACGTCGTCTTCGCGCACGACCCGCGTCGCGGCGCCGTAGGGTATGCCGCTGGAGATATTGGTCCAGGTCTTGCCGTAGTTCGTCGTCTTGTAGATTGCCGGCGTGAAGTCGTTGAACTTGTAGCGGGTGGTGGCAATGTACGCCGTGGCATTGTCGTGGGGCGAAACCTCGATGCTGTCGATCAGGGTTTCCTTGAGGCCGGCCGGGGTGACATTGTTCCAGCTCTTGCCGCCATCGCGGGTGAGGTACACCAGGCCGTCGTCGCTGCCGGTCCAGATCACGCCAGGTTCGTTCGGGTGGATCTTCACGTAGGCGAGCGTGCCGTAGTTCTCGCCGCCGGCGCCTTCGTTGGTATACGGCACGCCGCTCATGCCGAGCGTGGCCGGGTTGTGCCGGGTCAGGTCGGGTGACACCTCTTCCCAGGTCCGGCCCATGTCCGTGGTCTTCAGCAGGTGGTTGGCACCGTGGTAGAAGGCGTGGTCATGCCTGGACCAGACCACCGGTGCGTTCCACTTGAAGCGGTACTTCATGTCCTTGGGCTGCATCGCCTGGAACTGGACCGGCGCGGCCATGACCTTGCTGCTCTCACCCGTCTGCGTGTCCAGCACCTCGATCGTGCCCTGGTAGCTGCCACCCATCACGAAACGCGGGTTGTCCGGGTCGAAGTCCAGGAACGCGCTTTCGCCGCCCGCCATCGGCTGCCAGTTGTGCTCGTCGAGGCCTGCGCCGTCCACGTTGCGGCTCTGGATGCGCACGGTGGAGTTGTCCTGCTGGCCACCGTAGACGTGGTAGGGGAAGAGGTTGTCGGTGTTGACCCGATAGAACTGCCCGGTCGGCATGCGGTCCTGCGGCGACCAGGAGGCACCCTGGTTGACGGTGATGGCCGCGCCGCCGTCGTTGGCGATGATCATGTTCCGGTGGTTGTCGGGGTTGATCCACAGGTCGTGGTAGTCGCCATGCGTCCCCGAGAGGGTGCTCCAGGTCTTGCCGCCGTCGATGGACATCAGCCCGGGCGAGTTCAGCACGTAGACGATGTTCTCGTCCTGCGGGTCGGCAAACACCTCGATGTAGTACCAGGCGCGCTGGGTCAGGCGGTGATCCTTGCTCACCCGGGTCCAGTTCTGCCCGCCGTTGCTGGAGGCGAACAGGCCGCCCTGTTCCTTTTGCGTATCGCTTTCGACCAGGGCATAGACCTTCTGCGGATTGCTCCGGCTGACGGACACGCCGATCTTGCCGAGTTCCTTGGGCAGGCCGTCCTGGATCGGCTGCCAGGTTTCGCCACTGTCGGTGGATTTGTACAGGCCGCTGCCCTTGCCGCCGCTGCGCACCTGCCAGGGCAGGCGGCGGTGGTCCCACATGGCGGCATACAGGATGCGCGGGTTGCTCATGTCCATGTTGAGATCGACCGCGCCGGTGTTCTCGTCGACGTACAGCACCTTCTTCCAGGTGGCGCCGCCGTCGCTGGACTTGTACACCCCGCGCTCGGCGGAAGCCCCATGCACGGCGCCTTGCGCCGCGACATACACGATGTCGGGGTTCTGCGGATGGATGCGGATGTCGGCGATGTGCCGGGTGAGGTCGAGACCCAGGTGCTTCCAGGTCTTGCCGGCATCGGTCGACTTGTAGACGCCGTCACCGTAGGAAGTACTGACCCCGCGCACCGGATGTTCGCCCATGCCCACGTAGACGACGTTGGGGTCGCTTGGCGCCACCGCGACCGCACCCACGGAGCCGGTCTTGAAATAGCCGTCCGAAATGTTGTGCCAGTTCACGCCGGCGTCGGTGGTCTTCCACACGCCGCCGCCGGTGGTGCCCATGTAGTAGGTCAGCGGGTCACCGACGACGCCGGTGGCGGTGACCGAGCGGCCACCACGGAACGGGCCGATGCTGCGCCAGACCACGGGACGGAACGTCGCATCCAGGCTGGTGACGCTGCTGGCCTGGCTTGCGCGCGACGACTTGGGTGTCGGTTGGGCCTGGATGCAGGTTGCCAGACCAAGGGTGATGCACAGGGCAATGAGTGCCTTCATGTCCGCCTCTCGTGAGTTGAATTCCGCGACCTTGCCATGCGGCCGGGGAGGGCCAGGGCGGCCCGCCGGCAGGATGCCGGCAACCCGCACTGGTCAAGTCACGCCTTGGGCCTCGAATGCCCGTGCTCCCCGCCGCATGGCGGCTTGTCAGTGTTGCTGTGTCCGTTGCCTCCGGTGTCAGAACTTGACCGTCGCCCGCGCCCAGTAGTAGCGCCCGAGCATGTCGTAGGTGTTGGTGTCGGTGTTGGTGGTGCTCAGCATGTTGTTCTGGTAGGTCAGCGGTGGCGCCTTGTCGGCGAGATTGTCGATACCGATGTCGAAGCGCGTGGCGATGGACGGGATGGCATAGCCGAGCTGGATCGAGTGGTACAGCACCGAGGCCATGGTGATGTTGACGCCCGGGAGCACCGCATCGGCATTCTTTTCGGTCACGCGATGGATATAGCGGCTCTGGGTCTGCGCGTTCCAGTTGCCCCGCGTCCAGTTCAGGGTCAGCGTGCCGCGCCAGCGGGCGATGTTGCCGAACTGCTGGGTGTAGGTGCCGGCATAATCCGTGGAGACCGCGCCCGGCAGGCCTGGGGTGGGGCTGCTGCGGTAGGTCGAGGTGTAGCTGGAATTGATGCCGACGCGGAAGTTGCCTGGATCGAAGCTGCCCAGGTTGAAGTGCGGCAGGGCATAGCGCACGCTGTAGTCGATGCCGCTCGTGCTCAGGCTGCCCAGGTTCACCGCCGGTGTGGCGATGTAGAAGACCTGCCCAGGCTGCCGCGTCGTGGTGTCGTAGCGGTGGATGAACGGGCAGTACGGGCTGGCGTTGTTGTTGTAGCACGACTGCAGCACGGTGCTGGATTGGATCGTGGTCAGGGTGTCGAAGAGGTAGATGTGCCAGAAGTCCACGGTGGTGGACAGCCCCGGGATCCACTCGGGGTCGTAGACCAGGCCGAAGTCCACCGACTTGCCGTGCTCCGGCTTCAGGCTCGAGCCGGCGGCGATGGCGCCCGAGGTACGGGTGTTCAACTGGAAGATGGCGTTGCCCGCCCAGTTCGGCGGCACGAACTGGCAGGCGGCACTGTGCTGGGCAAGTTCCGCCGCGGAAAGATGCGCGCAGGGGTCGTTCGCGCTTGGGCTGCTGGTGGCCAGGCCGTCGTACAGCATGTTGAGGTTGGGGGCGCGGAATACCTCGGAAATGGTGCCGCGGACCAGCAGGTCGGTGACCGGCTTCCATTCGATGGCCACCTTCTTGTTGGTGGTGGTGCCGCTCAGGTTGTAGTCCGAGGTGCGGATGCCGAGGTCGAGGTTCAGTGACTTGGCGAAGGGCTTGTCCGCCAGCAATGGGATCAGTGTCTCGGCGTAGATTTCCTTGACATTGGAACTGCCGCGCCCGGGTGACTGGCAGCCGCCGACCGCGCAGGTCAGGGTGACCGGATCCAGGATCGAGCCGGCGCTGACCGTGTAGTTCATCAGCTCCTTGCGGTACAGCATGCCCGCCGAGAGCTGCATGGTGCCGGCCGGCAGCTCCCACAGATTGCCGCTGGTCTCGAACTGGGCCTGCTTGGTGGCGCGGGTCAGCACGTAGCGCGGCGTCTTCTTGGTGCCGTCGAGCAGCTTGCTCACCGCCGGGTCGCCCTGGTTGAAGATGTTGGCGCCGTTGACGACCGCCGCCTGGATCTCGCGCGCCACCAGGTTCCCGGGTTCGGTCATGGTGCGGTTGGTGTGGCTGTAGTTGAGCGTCGCGTCCCAGATCCAGCTGCTGTCGCCGAAGTTGCCGCGCAGGCCGGTGTTGATCTGCTCGTTGTCGGTGGTGAACTTGTGGGTGCGCGGGCCGATGCCGGTGAGGCGGGTCTGGAAGCGGTAGCCGCTGTTCGGATCACCCGGGATCGGGTTCAGGCTGAAGGTGACTCCGAACGGATTGATCGGGTTGCTGGCCAGGATGCTGAAATTGGCGCTGGTGCCAAGCGGCACCGAGGCGTCCTGGCCCGCCGACTGGGTGTGGTTGTAGAACGCATCGACAAAGGCGCTGACGTTGTCGGTGATGTTGTAGTGGCCGAGGATGAAGCCATTGGTGCGCTGCTGTGCCGTCTGCAGGTAACCCTGCGGCTGATAGTTGAAGTTGTCCGCGGCGCCCTGGTAGCAGCGGTAGTCATCGAGGCTCTGGCCATCACCCTGGAAGCGCGTGACGTAGGTGGTGCCGGTCGAGTTGATCCTGCAGCCGTAGCGCGCGGCGACCGACGCCGGCAGCTGGATGCGGCCGTTGGGGATGCTGCTGGACCCCGACTGCACGACCTTGCCGCCCGAGAGGTAGAGCACCGAGTCGGTGTACGGACGACGGCTGTTCATCGACGGCAGGTATTTGTTGTATTCCACGCCGCCGACGATGTTGTACTTGTCCCCGGACCTGCCGGCGGTCAAGGACAGGCCATGGCGCTGCGAATCGCCGTGGCTGGAGATGCCGCTTTCGGCGGTCGCCTGCACACCGGTGAAGTCCTTGCGCAGGATGAAGTTCACCACGCCGCCGATGGCATCCGAGCCGTACACGGTCGAGGCACCTTCGGCCAGCACGTCGGTGCGCTCGATCATGTTCTGCGGAATCATGTTGAGGTCGGGGTTCGCCATGCGCTGGCCGTTGACCAGCACCAGGGTACGCTCCACGCCCAGGCCGCGCAGCGAGACGCGCGAGGCGCCGTTGCCGGCTTCGTCGTTCGGACCCGCCGCGCCGCCGCCGTTGCTGTTGTTCTGCGGGTTGGTGGCCTTGCCGGAAATGCTGGGCAGGGCCTGCAGCACGTCGCCCAGGGTGGGCTTGCCGCTGGCGGTGATGGTCGAGCGGTCCAGGGTGATCACCGGGCTTGCCGTTTCGATGTCGACGCGCCGGATCAGCGAGCCGGTGACGACCACACCCTGCAGGTTGCGGGCTTCTGTCGGTGCCGGTGTCGCCTGTGCGGCATCCTGCGCCGCCGGCTCCCCTGCTGCCAGGGCGGCACCCATCATGCCCAGTGCCCCGGCGGACAACGCTAGGCGCACGGCCAGGGAAAGACGCTTCATGTCGTGTTTCATGTGCTTGCCCCTATGTGAGGATGGCTTGGAAATGTGGAGTGACGGGTTCTCTGCTCATGCGGCGGGGCAGCTTGCCAGCCCCTTGCCTCGAATCCCCTTCGGGCGTCGCCCGCTGCCTTGTGGATGGTCGCTGTCGCCTTCGCCGGCCCCGCACGCGGGACCGACGATCATGTCTGGTCGCTGGAAGAAATCGCGGCGCTTGTGCCGGAGCCGGAAGCCAAGCCACGCGGCGTACAAGAAAAGAAATTCAAACCAGACCACTGTCCCCTCGATCGTTCCATGCGTTTGTACACGATGGGTGTGTGCGATGAAAGATGCGATGCAGCACTTGTGTATAGACATAATACGGGGCTGGAACGACCATGCATACAGCAGTCTGGACGGCCGTTCCTGCAAGTATCGGTTGCCGTGGCGCCAGGCCCGGGGCGTGGCGGCCTGGGCGCGCAAACCGCGTCAGGGAGCCGCTTTGCTGCGTGGATGATGTGCGGGCGCGCCCCTGCTCGCCGGTGGCAGGTGGGCGTGCCGCGGCAGGCAACGCGCGTGGTAATGGCGTGCCTTCGATGGCACCGGCGCACGCGCCGGTGCTGCGCCGGATATGGTGTGGCGTATTGCCGCAGGGTGACAGGTGGCTCTTGCCAGCGGACCGGGCGCGACGAGCCACCTGGCCGCGGGAATTACTTCTCGATGCGGTAGTTCAGGCTGGCGCGGCTGAACTCGGTGGCCTGCTGCGCCTCGAAGTTCCAGCGGTGGCTGAGCCGATAGCGCAGGGTGATCACCTGGCCGGGTTCGAACAGGCCGACGCCGTAGCTGAGGTACAGTCGTGGCGACAGGTACTTGCCGACGGTGAAGGCGGAGCTGCCACCGAGCGCCTCGTTGCTGGATACGCCGATGTCGTCCACGCCTAGCTTGGAGCCCACGCTCTTGGCCAGCAGGTCGCCGGCGGCCGAGCCGAGTGCCTGCGCGGCGGCGCCGACCATGTTGCCTTCGCCGCCCTTCACCTGCGACAGCGGCTTGCCGGTGACCAGGTAGGACAGGGCGTCAGACTGTTCCATCACCGGATTGGAGAACACGGTGAGGATCGGGCGCTGCGCAGTGCCGGAGACCAGCAGGCCGACTTCCTGGCCCTCGTCGATGGTTGCGTTCGGGTTGAGCTTGCGCACCGCGCGGATGTTCAGGCCGGGATTGTCCACCGGTGTGCTGGCGAACAGCAGCTGGCCACGCTGGATGTGCAGGTTTTGGCCGTACGCCTTGTACGTGCCGTCCACCCCGATCTGGCCCTGGCCGGTGGTCTCGCGGCCGGGCCGCTCGCTTACCGTCAGCACACCGCTCAGGCTCCCGTCCAGGCCCATGCCGATCAGGTGCGTGCGGCTGCCGAGCTCGATCTTGACCTGCGCGCTGATCGGCAGCCTGCTGGTCGCCTGCTCGCGCTGCTTCTCGTCGACCACCACCACGTCGGGCGAGGCCTTGGTGGAACCGGCGCCCGGCAGCTTCTCCAGGTTCACGTCGGCACGGTCCAGCGCCAGCGTGCCGCTGATGTCGATGCCCTTGGCGTCCTGGCGGATGACGAGGTCGGGCGAGATCACCACGTTCGCGGCCGGAATGTCGGCTGCGGTGAAGGCGCTGCCCTTGAGCGTGATCGCAGTCTGCGCACCGGTGCCGAGCCCGGCGCTGCCGGCAACGGTGAGCACGCCCTTGCCCGACTGCACACTGCCGTCGATGCGGAACTCCCGGGCGTCGCTGGTGCCAATTGCCAGCCGGCCCTGGGTCAGCTTGAGGCCGGCCGAAGGCACCTCGGCGGCGAAGCCCTCGACCCTGGCCTGGCCGGTGATGGCCGGCTGGGCCAGGGTGCCGGCGAAGTGGAAGTTGCCGTCGAGGTCACCGTGCACGTTCGCCAGTTCGGCGGTCAACAGCTCCAGCGGAGCGAGGCTGTTCAAGTGCAGTGCAAGCTGTCCGGCCAGTTCGCGCTGCGCGCCGCTGACGCTGACCTGGCCATCCAGACGGCCACCGTCGTCCAGGCTGGCGCGGACGCCCACCACCTGCCGTTGCGGGTCCAGCGCAGCGTTCGCGGCGAAGTCGCGCCAGCCAAGCAGGGGGTGGTCGGCGCGGTCGACATAGGTGATGGTGCCGCGGCTGGAGGTGATCGAGGCCGTGCCGCTGAGCGCGCCGGCCGCGGTGCGCCTGATCTTGCCACTGCCTTCGAGGCTGCCGTCGGCGCGTATCGGCAGATCGGCATTGCCACTGGCATTGAGCAGCAGGGCCAGCGGCATGGCTTGCAGGCGATAGCTGGCGTCCAGGTTGCCGGTCCGATCCCGGTTCGCGGCGACGCACAGCAGCGGCTCGCCCGCGCTCAGGCACAGCTCGGACAGCGACAGCGCGCCGCCGTCGTAGGCCAGTTGCACCGGCTGCTGCAGGCGCCAGCGTGGCAGCCCCTGCGGCTCGAGGTCCAACGTGGACAGCGTGCCGTGCCACACCTGGCCCTTGAGGCTGCCATCGAGCGCGACTTCGGCGGAGAGCTGGGTGCCGCGTGCATCCAGCCGCAGGCTGTGCCTGGCCTCGGTGCCGTCGCCGTCGAGGCGGATGTGCTGGAACGCCAGGCCGCCGGCATGCACGCCACCGGCCGCGAGGGCGAGCTTGCCGCCGGGTCGGCTGACGTCCGGCAGCTGTGCGCCGAGTTGCAGGCTGTCGACGGTGTTGCCCTGATAGGCCAGCGCCCGGCCTCGCAGGTCACCGTCGAGGCTGAGCTTCGGCATCAGGCCGAGCAGCCTGAACCGGCCGTCCAGCTGCCCGCCGGCATCCGGCAGCCAGTCGCCGAGCGAGGCGATCGCCAGCTCGAGGTCGAGGTCGTTGCGGCTGCCTGGTTTGCCAGTGAGGTGGATCGTGCTGCCGCCGGAGGCGAGCTCAAGCTTGCCGTCGAGTACCTGGTTCGGCGCCAGATGCAGCTGACCGCTGCCGCGCAGCGCGCGACCGCGCAGGCTGCCACTGAGCTTGCGGATCTCCAGGCTGGCATCAGGCTGGCCTTGCGGCAGCGTGCCGCGGCTGGCGATATCGGCGTCGAGCGCGCCATTCCAGCCGGCGAACAGCTGCCCCGGATCGAGCCGGTCCGCGCTGGCTTCGAGCTGCCAACCCAGCACCGGCTGCAGGGCCAGCGTGCCCTTCGCCTCCAGTCCACCCTGTGGCTGCTTCAGCGCCAGCGTGTGCAAGGTGATCACCTGCTGGGTGCCGTCCAGGTTCAGCGTGAGCTTGGCCAGATTTCCCGGCGGCCCGACGTCGACGTCGCCCTCGGCATGGAACCGCTCGGCGCTGCCCTTGGCCTGCAGGCTGCCCTGGCTGGCCAGTGCCTGGCCCACAAGCTCGGGTGGCAGCAGCAGATCCTTCCAGCGGACCGCCAGGTCGCCGCTGACCGGTTTGGCGTCGAGCTGCAGCGTGCCGCTGGCCTGCACCTGGCCCTTGACCTGCGACGAGCCCAGCGCGAGTTCGTCCAGGTGCAGCGTGCCGAAGTCGTCGCTGAAGTGCGCGCGCAGCGGCTGCAGCAGCAGTTCGTAGCCGTTGAGGTCGAGCCGGCCCTGCAGGCTGCCGCCGTGGCGGTCGCCGCTGCCTTGCAGGTCGGCACCGAGCGCCGTCAGCGTGCTGTCGCCGAGCAGCGGCCTGGGGTCGAACTTCGGCGCCAGCAGTCTGGCCTTCCATGGATACGGCGCCTGCTGGGTCAGGTCCAGTTGCAGCTGGGCGACCATCGGCAGCTTGAGCGCCAGTTCGGCGCGGCTCTGCCGGCCGTCGCTGCGGGCGGTGAGCTTGCCGGCGTACTCGGTGCCGTCAAGTTTCCAGCCGAAGTCGATGGCACCGGCGCCCTGGCTGTGCGTGCCGAGTACCAGGCGACCATCGAGGTCGGCATGACCGTCCGGTGCGCGCAGAGCGAGCCGCTCCAGCACGATGCCGTCCGCGGTCCAGCTGCCGGCCACGGCGAGGCTGTCGGAGACGAACAGCGGTTTGCCGCCTTGCACGATCTCGAGCTTGCCGACCTGCCCACGGTCCAGGCGCAGGTCGACCGGCGCGGCCAGCGAAAAGCCGCCGCCACTGGGCGTCGTATCCTCGCTGGCGGCGGGCAGGGCCACGTGCACGTCGTCCGCCTGCAGGGCGAGCAAGTGCACGCGCCCGGCCAGCAGCGGCCAGACGCGCAGGTCCAGGTGCAAGCTTCCTGCGCGCACGTCCAGGCCCTTGCCATCGGCGTAGCGCACGCCGGCCAGGTCCAGCGGGCCGATCAGCCGGCCCTGGGCCTGTTGCACGCTGAGAGCGCCATCCGTGAAGGCGGCAGCGCGCGTCAGCGCAAAGCGCAGTCCGGCACCTGTACCGAGCAGCCACCACGTGCTGCCGGCCAGCAGCACCAGCAGGACCAGCAGGCCGCCGCCCACCCAGCGCCACCAGCGGTGGCGGGGTCGGGGGGCCTTGGTGGATTTGGCGTCGGTGGCGTTCATCGTTCAGAAATCCGGACCGATCACGATGTGCAGCTGCACGCCGTGCTCATCCTTGTTGCGGATCGGCGTGCCCAGATCCACGCGGATCATGCCCACCGGCGAGAGCCAGCGCACGCCGAGGCCGGCGCCGATCTTTGGCCGGTAGTCGGTGCCATTGAAGGCATTGCCGGCGTCGACGAAGGCGGCCATGCCCCAGTTGCGCGTGAAGTAGTGCTCGACCTCGGTGCTGCCCACCAGCAGGTTGCGGCCGCCGATGACGCGGTCATAGCGGTTGCGCGGGCCGATCGACTGGTAGCCGTAGCCGCGCACCGAACGGTCGCCGCCGGCGAAGAAGCGCAGCTGCGGCGGCAGCGCGGCAAAATCGTCGGTCCAGGTGGTGGCGGCGCTGCCGCGCACGATCAGCCGGTTGCGTCCGGCGAAGGAACGAATCCATTTCACGTCGCCCAGCACCTGGCTGAAGCTGGCGTCGGAGAGCAGGGTGCCGGCGGTGCTGCGCGCGGCAAGATTCACCGACCAGCCGCGGCGCACGAAGGTGGGGTTGTCGCCCTGCTTGCGCGACAGCGAGGCTTCGGCAAACACCTCGGTGCTATTGCCGCGCTCGATGCCGAACGTGTTGTCGGGTTCGCCGCCCTTCTTGCCCACGGTAAAGGTGCCGGACAGCGCATGTACGCCGAGGGTGCGGGTCCAGCCATGCCACAGGCGGGTCTCGTTGCCGACCAGCTCCAGCGTGCGCGACTGCGAGGTGGCGGTGTTGGCGTCGCGGAAGTTGGCGCCGAAGTTGTAGCTGCGCTGGTCGTCGCCGGGCATCGGGATCGAATACAGGGTGGACAGCGTCTTCAGCTTCTGCGCCAGCACCAGCTCGTTCTTCCACTTGTGGCCGCGCCGGTTCACCCAGCGCCGCTCCATGCTGCCGCGCACGCCGACGCCTGTGTCGGTGCCGATGAACGGGCCGCCGGTGTAGATCGTGCGCTTGGCTGGCGCCAGCTGCACGTTGACGTCGACGCTGCCGTCCTTGGCCTGGTCCACGTCGGGCAGCACGTTGACCACCGAGAAATAGTCCGCGCCGTTCAGCGCCTGCTGCAATTGCAGGAGCTGGTCCTGGGTGAAGTAGTCGCCCGGCTTGAACGGCACGTAGCGGTCGAGGAAGCCGTCGTTGAACTGCGAGCCCGTGAAGTGCACCTGGCCGAAGCGATAGCGCTGGCCCACCTTCCAGGCCAGGTGGATCGCCGCGCTGTGTGTCCCGCGCGTCACTTCCACCCGATGCGTGGTCAACCGCGCGTCGAGGTAGCCATAGGCCGTGAGCTGGGCGCCCAGGGTGTCGCGGGCATCATCGTAGGTGCCGTCGTTCAGGGGCTTGTCGCGCATCTGCTCGATGGCGCGGCGCGCGCGCCGGATCGCCGGGATCTTTTCCGCGTCACCATCCAGGGTCACATCCACCGTGGTGACCAGCACCGGCTTGCCCGGCTGCACATGCAAGGTGACGCGCCAGTCGTCGCCGGTCTGCTGCACGTCACCGGTGGTCTGCGCGTCGTAATAGCCGTAGGGCCGCAATGCCGCGCGCACCTCGTCCGGGGCGCGCTCGTAGAGACGCCGCACCTGTGCCGCACTCACCGTGCGCGTGCGGTAGGCGGACAGGCTCAGGCCGTCGATGGCGGCTGCGCGCAACGGATCGTCGATTCCGTCCACCACGAGCTGCACGCTGGCATGGGCCAGGCCCGTCAGCAGGAGCAGTGGCACCAGCAGCAGGCTCCGGCGACGGGGGATGCAGTGCATGCGCAGGTTCTGGCCTCGGCAAGGGCTGTGGTGACACAGGCTCCAGTCTATCGGCTTGCCCGTCAATGGCATATGACGGCGTGGCTGACCCCGCTTTTCCTTCAGCCGGCCTTGTCGCCCGAGCGGTGGGCGATCCAGGCGACCGCCACGGCGGACAGGTACGGCAGCGACTGCGCGGCGAGGATGAACATCCACAGCGTGCCTTCGATGAAGCGCGTGCCGTAGCTTACGGCCATGCCGATGATGGCGAGGATGAGCGCCACGGCCATCAGCAGTTCCTCGCGCGCCGGGGCAAACGCGGCCAGGCTGGATTGGCCCAGGCGCCGGCTCTTGGCGGTGACCACGAACGCGGTCTTCTTGCGCGTCAGCCCGTGCAGGATGCCGCGCGCGATGGCATGCGACAGGCTCATGCTGGCCACCGAGGCCAGCAGCGTGTCGCGCCAGTTGCACGGCACGCGGGCGCGGTAGAGCACGATGCCGAAGATCATCTTGGCGAAGAAGAAGCCGATCACCGGGATCAGGAACAGCTGCATGGGCAGGCTGAACACCGCCGGGAAGGCGATCATGCCGGCGGTCCAGTACAGCGCCATCAAGGTGAAGATGAGCAGCAGCGCGTCGGCGAACCAGCTGAACCAGCCGGTGAGGAAGTGGAAGCGCTGGCCGGTGGTCAACGGCCCCTTCTGGGTCATCCAGCTCCAGCGGCCCTTGAGGATCTGCATGGCCCCGAAGGCCCAGCGGTAGCGCTGGCTCTTGTAGGCCTTGAAATCGGCCGGGGTCAGGCCCTTGCCCATCAGCTCGTCGACGTAGACCAGCTCGTAGCCGGCGTGCATCAGGCGCAGGCCGAGCTCGGCATCCTCGCAGATGGTCCACTCCGACCAGCCGCCGGTGCCTTCCAGCGCGCTGCGCCGAACCATGGTCATGGTGCCGTGCTGGATGATGGCGTTGCGCTCGTTGCGGTGATGCATGCCGATGCGGAAGAAGCCGTCGTATTCCCACGCGGTCATGCGCCGGAATGGGTTGTTGGCGAACTCGCGGTGCGCCTGCGGGCACTGCACCACGGCCACCTTCGGGTCGTGGAAGTAACCGGTGAGGCTGGCCAGCCAGTCCTTGCGCACCACGTAGTCGGCGTCGATCACGGCGACCACGTCGGCGCTGGGCTCGGTTTCCTTCAGGCCGAAATTGAGCGCGCCGGCCTTGTAGCCGGGCCACGGTTCCAGGTGGAAGAAGCGGAAGCGCTTGCCGAGCTTTTCGCAGTGCGCCTGCACCGGCTTCCAGACCTCCGGATTCTTGGTGTTGTTGTCGATCACCAGCACTTCGTAGTTGGCGTACTCCAGCGCCGCCAGCGAATCGAGGGTGATGTTCACCATCTCCGGCGGCTCGTTGTAGCAGGCCAGGTGGATCGACACGAACGGCTGATGGGCCGGCTCGTCCGGCGGCAGCAGGTTGGCCTGGCGCATCCATTGCCGCCGCCACAGCACCTCGGTGAACTCGAAGCCGTTGATCAGCAAAATGGCGATGATCGCGATCGTGGCCGGGAACAGCAGCGTGAGCATGGTCCAGTCGATCCAGCTCAGGTAGAACGCGAAGGGCAGCGTCGCCGCCCACACGATCAGCGCGCAGGCCAGCTGGATCAGCACGGCAAAGAACACCCGGCCCATGAGCTTGAAGCGCACGAAGCGGCGGGCGAACAGGATCATCGGCAACAGCGCCAGCAGGCTCGCCGCCAACGCCTTCCACGGCCAGGCGGTGTCCTCGGTGACCGGGCCGGTGAAGGGGAATTTCAGCTGCCGGTCGGCGTTCCACATGCCCCAGTAGGCACCGGTGCGGCCTTCGCCCAGGCTTTCCTTCCACGGCTGGTCGAACGCCTCCATCACGTAGTAATCGATGTGGTTGCCCTTGGCGACGTTGAACCATTGGCGCAGGAAGATCGCCTCGTTGGAAACCGACGGCGTGGCAAAGTGGAAGCGGTCGCCATTGGACGGCCAGCCGATCTCGCCGACCACGATCGGCTTGTGCGGGTACAGCTGCTTCAGGTGGTTGTAGCGCGCCATCGCGTCGCTGATGGCGTCCTTGCGCGCAATGCCGTTCCAGTACGGGAACAGGTGCACGGTGATGAAATCCACGTGCTCCACCAGCTCGGGATATTTTTCCCAGATGTGCCACGGCTCGGCGGTGGACACCGGCTGGTGCAGCGCCGCGCGCACGCGGTCGAGATAGATCATCAGCTGCTGCGGGGTGACGTCCTCGCGCAGCAGCACCTCGTTGCCGACGATTGCCCGGGTGATCGTGCCAGGGTAGCGCCTGGCCTGGCCGATCAGCGCGGCAACTTCCTGCTCGTTGTTGTCCAGTCGCCGATCGATCCAGGCGCCGGCCATCACCTTCAGCCCATAGCGTTCCGCCAGGCGCGGAACCTGCGGGTTCTGCAGCATCGAGTAGGTGCGGATGTTCGGCGAGTAGCGGCTGACCAGTTTCAGGTCGGCTTCGATCTGCGCGTCGCTGGGGAAGTCGCCGGTCAACGGGCTCTGGTAGCGCCGGAACGGCGAGAACGCGAAGCCGCTGATCGGGCCATGCCAATCCGCCGGCCCGTGCGGCAGGTTGCTCCACCACCACAGGCCCATGTTGAGCGTGGCGACGAGCAGCGCCAGCACGAGCGCGCTGAGCAGCGCGTAACGGCTGGCAGATGGGGTGGCGCTAGCGCTCAACGGGGTTCCCGAACAGACCACAGGCGATACAGCCTTGCGAGCTTACCCAAAGCATGGTGCAGCGCTCAATGAAATTCGCCACCGGCGGTCAGCGCCAGGTCAGAGAGCCGCGCGGCGCGTTTCCCCTTATTGATGGTAGGAGCCCGCTCGCGGGCTCCTACAAATTGGGGGCTGGGGGTCGGGGCTCACTGGGCGGGGGGAGCGTCCGCCAGGGCCTGGTTGAGGTGGGCCATCAGCGCATCCTGGATGGCGCCGTTGCTGACGCAGATATTGTTGCCGTAGACGTCCAGATGACCGCCGGTCACCGAAGTCGCCACGCCGCCGGCTTCGCGGACCAGGATCACGCCCGGTGCCATGTCCCAGGCGTTGAGCGCGCGTTCCCAGTACGCATCCCAGCGGCCGGCGGCGACGTAGGCCATGTCCACGCAGCAGGCGCCGGTGCGGCGGGTGCCGGAGGTCAGGGTGGTCAGCAGCGCCATCTCGCGGGCGAACACCGGGTGGTCGGGCTTGCCGGCGAAGGGAATGCCGCAGGCCAGGACGCTGTCCACCAGCCGGTGCCGCGTGGAGACGTGGATGCGTTCGCCGTTCAACCAGGCGCCGCCACCTTGTTCGGCGGCATACATTTCCCCGAGCGCCGGCAACCAGCTCACGCCCGCGACCACTTCGCCGTCACGCACCAGGGCCACGTTGACGCCCCACAGCGGCGTGCCGAACAGGAAGTTGGTGGTGCCGTCGAGCGGATCGATGACCCAGTTGTCGGCGCGGTCGGTGCCGGCGCTGCTGCCGCCTTCCTCGCCGACGAAGCCGTAGGCGGGCCGCGCCTTGGCCAGGATGCCGCGGATCGTGCGCTCGGCTTCCTCGTCGGCGATCGAGACCAGGTCGGCTGGTCCGGACTTGGTGCGTACCTGCAGCTGGCCGATCTCGCCAAAACGTTTGAGCAGGCCGTGGCCCGCCGCTTCGGCGGCCTCAAGCATGGCCTGGAGTTCACTGGAAACCTGATGCATGCAATCAATCCCTCCGCCGTACCCGCCACAGGCTCAACGCCAGCAGCATGGAAACCACCGAGGCGCCGATCCAGAAGCTGATGGCCGGGCCGAAATCGTAGTGGGTCACGCCGTCGACCACGGTGGTGCCGTGCTGGAGCAGCCGTCCGGACACCTGCTCCTCGATACCGGCGCCGAGGTAGCTGAAAATGCCGATCACGCCCATGGCCGCGCCGGCTACGCGCTTGGGCGCGATGTCCACGGCGAACAGGCCGCCCAGCGAAGTCACCAGACCGGTCAGGCCCATGCCGTAGAGCAGCATGCCCAGGATGAGCATCGGCAGGTCGGTGGGGCCGAAGAACAGCAGGCCCAGGCCGGCCAGTTCCAGCAAGGCGAAGATCAGGTTCACCGGCGGCCGGCGGGCCCCAAACCACGCATCGGAGATGAAGCCGAACCCCACCGCGCCGACGATGCCGGCGAGCGTGCTGATCATGAGCAGGGTGCCGGCCATTTGCAGTGAGTAGCCGCGATCCACCTGCAGGTACAGGATGCCCCAGGAGTCGATCGCGTAGCGCGCCACATAGGTGGTCGCCGAGGCCAGGCACAGCACCCAGATCGAGGGCATCTTCAGGATCGACAGCTGCAAAGCCCACAGCGACTTGATGTCGGTGTGTCCGGCCTCGCCGAAACTGTCGTGCTTCCAGTCGTTGACCGCCGGCAGGCCCAGGGTTTGCGGCCGGTCCTGCAGCAGCAGGTAGGCGCCGATGGCGGTGATGACGCCCAGCACGCCGGGAGCCCAGTAGCCGGCGCGCCAGCCGAAGGTCGCCACCACCGCGCCGATGCCGACGAAGGTCAGGCCTTCGCCGATGGAATGCGCGGTGCTCCAGATGCCGTAGGTGCGCCCACGCTCGCGGTTCGAATACCACGCCGTCATCGCCACCACCCCGCCGGGGGCGCCGAAACTCTGGAACCAGCCGTTCAGGCCCCAGATGATCACCGCCAGCCACAGCGTGGTGACGAAGCCCATGGCCAGGTTGCAGATGGCGGTGGTCAGGAAGGCCACGGCCAGAAAGCGCTTCATGTTGGCGTGGTCGGCCAGGAAGCCGTTGGTGAGCTTGCCCAGCGCGTAGGTGAAGAACAGCGCCGAGCCGATGGTGCCGAGCTCGCTGGGGGTGAAGATGCCGGCATCCAGCAGCGGTTTCTTGACCACCCCCAGGGCCAGGCGGCAGGTGTAGATGAAGCCGTAGCCGAGGGTGATCGCCAGCATCACGCGCAGGCGGTGCTTGCGGTACAGGCGATCGACCTCGCCCTGGTCGGAGATCGCCGGCAAATCCGGCCCGGTGGCAAAGAATGTCAGCCAGCTACCCGCCATGTTGGTGTTCCTCGATGGGCCGGTGGCTTGCCGCCGGCTGCTTGCGGCCAGCCTGTCGCGCGTCGCGCGCCACAGGGATGGCGGAACCACGCATTCACATGGTCGGGATGACGAAGCTCGACTGGACCTCTTCGCCGTCGCGCGGCCAACGCTGGGTGATGATCTTGGTGCGGGTGAAGAAGCGCACGCTGTCCATGCCGTACTGGTTGAGATCGGCGAAACCCGAGCGCTTCCAGCCGCCGAAACCGTGGTAGGACACCGGCACCGGAATCGGCACGTTGATGCCGACCATGCCCACCTCGACGCGGTCGGCAAACTCGCGTGCGGCGTCGCCGTTGCGGGTGAAGATGCTGACGCCGTTGCCGTACTGGTGCCGCGAGGGCAGGGCCAGCGCCTCCTCGAAACTTTCGGCGCGCACGATCTGCAGCACCGGGCCGAAGATTTCCTCCCGATAGGTCTTCATCTTCGCGGTGACGTGGTCGAACAGCGTGGGCGCCAGGAAGAAGCCGGCTTCGTGGCCGGGAATCTTCAGCCCGCGACCGTCGATCACCAGCTCCGCGCCTTCGTCCACGCCCAGCTGGATATAACCCTCGATGCGCGCCTTGTGCGCGGCGGTGACCAACGGGCCGTAATGCGCCCCGGGATCGCCGGACAGGCCGACCTTGAGCGCCTTGATCGCCGGCAGCAGCTTGGCGCGCAGGGCGTTCGCGGTGGCCTCGCCCACCGGCACCACCACCGGCAGCGCCATGCAGCGCTCGCCGGCCGAGCCATAGGCCGCGCCCATGAGATCGGCGACGACTTGGTCCAGGTCGGCATCCGGCATGACGATGCCGTGGTTCTTGGCCCCGCCCATGCACTGCATGCGCTTGCCGTGGCTGGCGCCGGCGGCATACACCGCCTGCGCCACATCCGACGAGCCGACGAAGCTCACGGCCTTGATCTGCGGGTGCGCGACGATGGCGTCGACCACCTCCTTGTCGCCGTTCACCACGTTGAGGATGCCAGGTGGCAGGCCGGCTTCCAGCATCAGTTCGGCGAGCCGGAGCGAAGTCGACGGGTCGCGGTCGGAAGGCTTCAGGATGAAGGCGTTGCCGGTGGCGATGGCCGGGCCGAACATCCACATCGGGATCATCGCCGGGAAGTTGAACGGGGTGACCCCGGCCACCACGCCCAGGGGTTGGTAAGCCGTATAGACGTCGATGTGCGGTCCCGCGCCCTGGGTATATTCGCCCTTCTGCAATTGCGGGATGCCGCACACAAACTCGATCACCTCCAGGCCGCGTTGCACGTCGCCGTGCGCGTCGGAGAGCACCTTGCCGTGCTCGCTGGCGAGCAGCGCCGAGAGCTCCTCCTTGTGGGCCTCGAGCAGACGCACGAACTCCATCATCACCCGCGCGCGGCGCTGCGGGTTGACCGCCGCCCAGGCCGGTTGCGCGGCGGCAGCGCTCTGTACCGCCAGGTCCAGCTCGGCGGCGTTGGCCAGCGCCACGCGGGCCTGCACCTTGCCGGTATTCGGGTCGAAGACGTCGCCGTGCCGACCCGAACTGCCGGTGACGAGCTTGCCGTTGATGAAGTGTTCGATGTTGCGCATGGCTCACTCCTTGGATGTGTTGGCTTGTCGAGCGATCCAGTCGTGCGCCGGGTCGTTGTGGAACAGCCATTGCCGGCGCGGGCCGGCCATGACGTTGAGGTAGTACAGGTCGTAGCCGTGCGCGGCGCCGACCGGGTGGTAGCCGCGCGGCACCAGCACCACGTCGCCGTCTTCCACGCACAGGGTCTCGTCGAGCGTGCGGTCGTCGGTGTACACGCGCTGGAAGGCGAAGCCCTGCGCCGGGTTGAGCCGGTGGTAATAGGTTTCCTCCAGCGCGGTTTCCGTGCCCGAGGTGGCGGTGTCGTGCTTGTGCGGTGGGTAGCTCGACCAGTTCCCGCCCGGGGTGATCACCTCGACCACGAGCAGGCTGTCGGCGGCCTCGGTCTGCGGCAGGATGTTGCGCACGTAGCGGGTATTGGTGCCGATACCGCGCACCTCGCGGCTCATGGCCGATTCGGCAATCGGGCGCGGCTGACCATGCGCCGCACCCGGTGCGCTGCACACGGCCAATTCCACCGGCCCGCTGGCGGTGACCGTGTAGGACGCGCCGGCCGGCACATAGACGGCGCCTGGCGAGCGGTCGTCGAAGGCGCTGCTGCGGCCGCCGATGTGCGCGTAGTGCTGCCCGGCGGCGTCGATGTCGGCCAGGCCGGAAATCAGCACCAGGCACACTTCACGTCCCGCTTCGCCGCCTGCATGGCGCTGGCCGGCGGCCAGCTTCACCACGCGGAAGCCGACGTGCTTCCAGCCCGCGCTGGCCGGCGTCACTTCGAGTACCGTGCCGTCGGCAGCCGGCGCGTGCGGGCGGACGCGCAGACTGGTCATCAGTGCAGCCCTGCGTCGGCAGCGCAGCGGCGCAGCGTGTTCAGCCCGAGCTCGGCGTAGGTGCGCGGATCGGCCAGGGCGGGATCCTGCTCGGCCTCGATCACGATCCAGCCGCTGTAGTGGATCTTCGCCAGCGCCGCCATGATCGCCGGGTAATCCAGCTCGCCGTCGCCGGGCACGGTGAACATGCCGGCCAGCACGCCATCGAGGAAGCTCGAACCGCTTTCACGCACCCTGGCAAAGACGTCCTGACGCACGTCCTTGCAGTGCACGTGGGCGATGCGTTCCGGGTGGGCGGCGATGACCTCGGCCGGGTCGATGCCGCCGAGCGCGGCATGCCCGGTATCCAGGGTCAGGCCGACCGCCGCGCCGGTGTGGGCGATGAACGCCTCCAGATCCTGCGGGCGCTCGACCACCGTCCCCAGGTGGTGGTGGTAGGCGAAGCGGATGCCCTGGCCCTGGATGTAGTCGGCGACCTCGGTCATGCGTTGACCGAAGCGCGTCCATTCGTCGGGCGCAAGGCGCGGCGAGTGCGCCAGGCTGGTATCGCGTCGGCCGTGGATGGCGTTGCTGGTTTCGGCGAACACGAACACCGTGCTGCCCATGGCCTTGAGCAGGGCCAGGTGCGGCTGCAGCGCGGCAATTTCGGCTTTCGCGGATTGCGCCAGCAGCGAACCGCTGTACCAACCGCCGATCAGGTCCAGGTGATGCTGCGCGAGCAGGGGCTTGAGCGTGGCCGCGTCGCGTGGAAACTTGCCGCCCAGCTCGACGCCCGCAAAGCCCAGTTGCTGGATGTCGGTGAGGATGCTCTCCAGCGGCGTGTCACCGCCGAGCTCAGGCATGTCGTCGTTGGCCCAGGCAATCGGGCTGACTCCAAAACGGATACTCATGACAGATTCTTCTTGTGCTGGATGCCCCGTTCGTAGGCGCGGCGCGCGGCGTCGACCTCGGGGCGGGCGGAAACTTCAGGTACGGCCACGTTCCACCACCAGCCGCCGGCGTCGGTGGTCTGGCGCGGATCGGTGTCGATGACCACCACATAGCTGCGCGGCGCGGCGCGCGCGCGGGCCAGTGCGGCTTCAAGTCCGGCGATGTCGGCCACGTGCTCGGACAGTGCGCCCAGGCTGGCCGCGTGGGCGGCAAAGTCGATGGCCGGCAAGGTCACGTGCCGGGCATCGGCCAGCAGGTTGTTGAACGCGGCGCCGCCCGTAGCGTGCTGCAGGCGGTGGATGCAGCCGAAGCCGCCGTTGTCCAGCACCACCACGATGAGCTTCTGGCCCAGCAGCACCGAAGTGGCCAGCTCGGAGTTCAGCATCAGGTAGCTGCCGTCGCCGACCATGACCACGATCTCGCGGTCGGGCGCGGCCATCTTCACGCCGACCCCGCCGGCGATCTCGTAGCCCATGCACGAATAGCCGTATTCGACGTGGTAGCCACCGGAGCGCGCGGTGCGCCACAGCTTGTGCAATTCACCCGGCAGACCGCCGGCGGCGCACACCACGATGGCATCCTCGCCCACGCTGCGCTGCACCGCGCCGATCACCTGCGCATCGCTGGGCCGGGTCGGTGCCGTGGGTGCGGCGGTCGCCGCGTCCACAGCGGCAGTCCAGACGGCCACCTCGTTGGCATTGATCGCCGGCGCCCGCCAGCCGGCCAACGCCGTGCCTAGGGCTTCGAGCACGGTGCGGGCGTCGCCGGTGACCGGCAAGGCGCCGTGCTTGCAGGCGTCGAAGGGCAGGATGTTGACCTGGAACTTGCGCGCGGTGGGAAACAGGCTGCGCGAGCCGGTGGTGAAATCGGCCAGCCGCGTGCCCACGCCTACCACCAGGTCGGCCCGCGCGGCCGCCGCATTGGCCGCGCTCGAGCCGGTGACGCCGATGGCGCCAAGGTTGCACGGATGGTTCCAGGCCAGGGCGCCCTTGCCGGCCTGGGTCTCGGCCACGGCCAGCCCGGTGGCGCGGGTCAGCGCGTCCAGCACGCCTTCGGCACCGCTGTACAGGACGCCGCCGCCAGCGATCAGCAGTGGATGTCTGGCCGTCTTGAGCGCGGCGACCAGCGCGTCCTGCTCGTCCGCGTCCGCGCCTGGCCGGCGCACCCGCCACAGGCGCCGCGCGAAGAAGGTCTCGGGATAATCGAACGCCTCGGCCTGCACGTCCTGGCAAAAGCCCAGCGTGGCCGGACCGCAGCTGGCCGGGTCGTGCATCACCGCCATGGCCCTGGGCAGGGCGTCCATGATCTGCTCGGGGCGGGTGATGCGGTCGAAGTAACGCGAGACGGGGCGGAAGCAGTCGTTGACCGACACCGTGCCGTCGGCGAAGTCCTCGATCTGCTGCAGCACCGGGTCGGGCTGGCGGCTGGCAAACACGTCGCCCGGCAGGAACAGCACGGGCAGGCGGTCGGCATGGGCCAGGGCGGCGGCAGTGACCATGTTGGTGGCGCCGGGGCCGATCGAGCTGGTGCACACCATGGCGCGCCGGCGGCGCATCTGCTTGGCGTAGGCGATGGCGGCGTGCGCCATGCCCTGCTCGTTGTGGCCGCGCCAGGTGGGCAAGGTGTCGCGCGCGGCGTACAAGGCCTCGCCGAGCCCGGCGACATTGCCGTGGCCGAAGATGGCCCAGGCGCCGGCGAAGTACGGCACTTCCACGCCGTCGACCAGCACGTACTGGGCGCTGAGCCAACGCACGGTGGCCTGTGCCGCCGTCAGTCGCAGCGTGCTCATGTCACATTGCCTCCTGCCAGGGCTGGTGGACGGCGGTCCGCGCCGCACGCCAGCCATCGACCAGGGTGGCCAGGCCCCCGGCCAGTTCCGCCACCGCGGTGTCGTCATCGATGCTGCCGGCCAGCCAGCGCGTCGCCGGCCCGGCAAAGATGGTACGGCCGACGGCAAAGCCCTTGACGATGGGGTTGGCCGCCGCGCAGCGGAACGATGCCAGCAGTTCGGCGCTGGGTGCCTGCAGGCCGAGCAGCAGCACGCCGCGGCACCACGCATCGCGGCTGCGGATGGCGTGTTCGATATGGGCCCAGGTGGCCTGGTCGGCGGCCGGCTCGAGCTTCCACCAGTCCGGTTGCAGGCCCCTGTCGTAGAGTTGTTCGATGGCGCGTGACACGGTGTGTGGATTGATTGTTCCGTGGCGCGAGGCGATCAGCTCCACCAGCAATTCGTGGCGGGTCTTGCGACAGGCA